>Ga0268298_10001045_pt1 | contig 33773 bp, 31 predicted proteins | sample WWTPWeurt_MetaG_FD_194462 | JGI IMG/M metagenome (GOLD analysis project Ga0268298, IMG submission 194462) | Activated sludge microbial communities from WWTP in Nijmegen, Gelderland, Netherland - WWTP Weurt | ecosystem: Engineered > WWTP > Aerobic digester > Activated sludge | place...
CGTGTTGGTGCCGGAGATGTTTCAGTTGGTGAAGAAAACCAAACTGAACATTTTGCAGTTTACCCGAATCCTGCAGTTGATGCTTTGAATGTTAGTCTTTCATTGAACGGATCAGAAAACACTGTAATCAATGTTCTCGATCTTACAGGTAAAGTGGTTAAAACTATTAACCTGGGTGACGTGAATGGTTCAAAAACTGTTCAGGTGTCTTTAGATGAAATGAACAGTGGTGTTTATTTCATTGAACTGGTAAACCAAAACGGAAGACAAGTAGAGAAATTTGTAAAAAAATAATTCAGTATTTTTTCTGAAGGAAAGGCTGCTCTGAAAAGGGCGGCCTTTTTTTATCGGGTCTGCTGACTTAATCTGAAATTTATACTGTCCAGTGCGGCCTCATAAATTCCATATATTGTTGTGGGCTCAAAAGAATAGAACGTATAGCTTGAATCAAATTGTGATTTGGTTACGCTGTGTTTTTCAAAAACAAATTCGCTTGCTGAGTCTAATGCATTTTTGTAAAGCTGAGGTTGCTGAAATTGCCTGTTGTAATGCGTCTCCAGAATTTGCAGATCAATAATTAATGAAATCATTTTATCCGCTGAAATCAAATTATCCGGTGCTATATGAGCGGGCTCAGATGAGCAAGCTGTAAAAAAAAGAAATATGGAATAACTGAGTTTCTTCACGCTTAGTTTTGAGGTGAGAATAAAAGTCGTTTGCCGGATGATTGCTCAATAATTTTACCATTTGAATAAACAGGTTTTCCATTCACAAAAGTGGTGTGAATAGAGTGACTGAATGTTACATCGTCAAAAGGTGACCAGCCACATTTTGATAAAATGGGATTATCGATTACTGAAAAACTGGCTCCAGGATCAACAATAACGAGATCTGCAAAATAGCCTTCACGAATAAATCCACGTTCTTTGATTCGAAAACAGATGGCGGGCGCATGTGCCATTTTTTCTACTGCTTTTTCCAGCGTAATAAGACCTTCTTTGACTTTTTCTAAAATAGCAAGCACCGCATGCTGAACTAACGGGCCGCCCGAAGGTGCGGATGAATAATTTTGCTTTTTTTCTTCTACCGTGTGAGGGGCGTGATCAGTTGCCAGTATGTCAATGCGATTTTCATTTATAGCTGCCCAGATTCCTGCCCTGTCTGTTTTTGATTTTACTGCCGGATTCCATTTAATCCAGTTTCCTTTTGTTTTGTAATCTTCATCGCAGAACCACAGGTGATGTATACACGCTTCGGCAGTAATTTTTTTCTTTTCGAGCGGAATGCTGTTATCAAAAAGTGCAGTTTCTTTTGCTGTGGAAATATGCAAAATGTGCAATCGGGTATCGTATTTTTTTGCAAGTGAAACGGCGAGTGATGATGACAGATAGCATGCTTCTTCATTTCTTATGACAGGATGCATTTCTGGCGGAATCTGATCACCGTACTTTTCTTTTGCAGCTTCCAGATTTTTTCTAACGGTCATTTCATCTTCGCAGTGTGTTGCAATCAGCATATTACTTTTTGAAAAAATTCCCGTGAGGGTTTTTTCGTTGTCGACCAGCATGTTACCGGTTGATGAACCCATGAATATTTTAATACCACATACCGTTTCAGGATTGGTTCTCAATACCTCCTCCAGATTGTCGTTGGTTGCGCCCATGAAAAAAGAGTAATTCGCCAAAGATGAGTTTCCTCCGATGTAATATTTTTCTTGCAGTAATTTTTGACTGGTAGTGGTGGGTTTGGTATTTGGCATTTCCATAAAACTCGTTATTCCACCGGCAACAGCCGCACGAGATTCAGTGAAAATATCTGCTTTATAAGTCAGGCCTGGTTCTCTGAAATGCACCTGATCATCGATCATCCCCGGAATAAGAATTTTTCCAGATAGATCTATAACTGCAGCGGTGGCATCGGATAAGCCAGAACCAATTTTTTCAATTCTCTCACCAACAATCAGCACATCACCTGCAAATTTTTTTCCTTCATTCACAATGGTGGCATTCTTTAGGAGATAACGAGACATGAGAATAAGATTTGTATAACAAAGATACCAAAATAGCTATAAACGAAAACCAAATGAAAAACGTATGTAATAGATGAATTACAGCTTGAGCCAGCGCATTTTCCAAACTCCCCAGAAAGCTTCTTTGAAAATACTGCCACTCATTTTAGAGGTTCCAAATTCTCGGTCAATAAATGTGATTGGCACTTCAACGACTTTAAAGCCGTGTTTAATGGCAGCGTATTTCATGCATATCTGAAACGCATAACCTTTAAATGTAACAGCATCAAAATTTATTTTTTCCAGTACTGATCTGTGATAACATTTAAATCCGGCGGTGGTATCACGAATTCCAATCCAAAGAATCATGCGAACATACAGTGACGCCATAAAAGAAAGAAGCAGTCTTTTGCGATCCCAGTTTGCCACTTTGCCACCTTTAACATATCTGGATCCAATTGCCAAATGTGCACCACCTTTGCATGCATCGAGTAATCTCACAAGGTCATCCGGATTATGAGAAAAATCTGCATCCATTTCAAAAAGATAATCATAAGCATTCTTCAGGCCCCATCTGAAACCATGCAGGTATGCGGTTCCTAAACCCAGCTTTCCTGATCTCTCTTCTATGTGCAGTTGTTCAGGGTACTGACTTTGGAGATTTTTAACTATGGCTGCGGTGCCATCTGGTGAACCATCGTCAACAATGAGAATGTGAAATTTTTCAGGCAAAGAAAATACCTTGTGAATCATTTTTTCAATGTTCTCTTTTTCGTTGTAGGTTGGTATGATTACAAGTGATTTCAAACTGATTCCGATTGCTAATATAATTGATTTAAAACCATTAATAAAATTGAAAAACTAAAATCGAATTGCTTTAACTAAAATTAATTAATGTATAGTGTCTCCGATGTGCTGGCTATTGCACGCCATTGTATGAACTTGGTTTAATCAATCATTTGGGTATTACACAATATTTTATTTTGCACTGGGTTTAATGTGCTTAACTTAGCAAGCAAATGAAACCGGCGGGAATAGTTATTGGTTTGTTGATTTTCAGTTTGAGCTTTGCTCAGGACATGAAAAATATTCTTTTGCTTGACCATTGGACAGACACAACATTATTGACAGGACCTGAAGATGTCATTTTTAATGAGGTAACCGGTTTTGAATTCAATGGTGATCACTATGCGGCAATGGGGTCAAATAACGGCACACATATTTTTCAAATCGTTTATGAAAAAATAGTATATATAGATTTTGTACCTGGGAAATTCCAGAATGTAGTTGCTGAAAACCGGGATTGTGCGGTATACAAAAATTACTTATATGCGGTTTGTGATGAAGGACTGAGTAGTTTGCAAATTATGGACCTGAGTTTTTTACCGGATTCCGTTTCACTTATTTATGACAGCAACACACTTTTTACCACGGCGCATACACTTTGTATTGACACGTTAAACGCGAAAATGTATGCCTGCGGAACAAATAGTTCAGCCATGAAAATTTTCGATCTGACTAATCCAGAAAATCCGGTATTATTAAGCGATTTTACAGGAGCGGCATACGTTCATGATTGCCATGTAGTGAATGATACTGCTTTTCTGAATTGTGGTTTTGAAGGTTTGAAGGTTTACAATTTCAGCGGACCAGTACCGGTGTTACTTGGAATGCTTGATTTTTATGCCAATCAGGGATATAATCACAGTGGTTATCTAGCAACATCAAGAAAGCAATATGCGTTTACAGATGAAACGGAAGGAACAAAAATCAAACTGTGCTATCTGGATAATATTGCGGATATAAAAATAGATGCAGAATTTGGTACCAGTGATTTTGCAAACAAAATTCCGCACGAAATTGTCCTGCTTGAAAATTTGCTTTTTTGTGCTTATTATAATGAGGGGTTGCGCATTTTTGATTTGACAACATCACCGGTAAGTCAAATTGGAAGTTATGATACTTTTTTACCGGATACCGATTTCAAAATGAATGGTGCCTGGGGTGTGCATGTTTTTAAAGAAGACAATCTCATTTTGCTTTCAGACAGACAGAGTGGGTTGTTTTTATTTAAATTTCCAATCAAAGAACTGGAAGGGAACGACGGTTCTTCAACATTCATAACCAATACCCCATTTATTGATGGAGACAGATTGCTTATTCCAAAACCATACCTCAAATCGGATAATCTTTATTTCAGCATTTCTACCATATCGGGTGCCAGAATCTACGAGCAGGAGAATTATCTCAATTGGGTTGAAATACCTTTGAACCTTGCTAGTGGAACTTATATTTATGCAATTTTTGCAGATGAAAAAACATTGCTGGAAAGCGGCAAGTTTATAATTGGAAATTAACCTGCATCTTTTTTTTCTTTTTAAACGGGATCAGAAATCAAAAACAGCCTGTTCATAATTCTTGAGACAGCATCTGATAACAGGCTGATATTATCTTCAAATTTGTTAACTGACCTGATTGTCTGAAATGAGAATACTTCTGACCATATGTTTTTTAGGATTGTTTCTGGCATGCGTGCCTGTTAAAAAGTATCGCGAGCTGGAGGCTAATTATAATAAATGCATGGAAGAGCAGTCGGTTTATAAATCCAAATCGATTGATTATGAAAATCAGGTAAAAGAGCTGAATATTCAGCTCGAAAACATGCGTAACAGTATTGAAACGTTAATTGCAGATACTTCCAGATTAGGTCATGAATTCAGAACCCTCACCACCGAATATGAAAAGGCACAAGAGACAAACCGTTTACTTGAAGAAAAATACACGCAAACTGTGTCTGCCGGAAATGCTGAAACTGCAAAACTGATTAATGAACTTGAATCAACCAGAATTGAATTGCAAAAAAAGGAGGATCGGCTTTCAGAATTGGAAGAAGAATTGAATGCGCGAGCAAGAGCCCTTGATGAAAAGGAGAAAAAAATAAATGAACTGGAACAAATTATTGCAAGTAAAGATGAAGCAGTTCGTCTGCTGAAAGAAAAAATTACCGCCGCGCTCAGAGGTTTTGCCGACAGAGGAATTTCTGTTGAAGAAAAGGATGGAAGAATTTATGTTCGGATGGAAGCACAATTATTATTTGCTTCAGGTAAAACAGATGTGAGCAAAGATGGACAAGCCGCACTCATTGACCTTGCCAAGGTATTGGAAACACAAAAGGATATCGATATTTTAGTGGAAGGTCACACGGATATTGACCCAATGAACAGCAGTTCCAGTCCTAAAGACAATTGGGAGCTCAGCGTTCTTCGCGCAACATCGGTAGTAAAAATTATGCTTGCAAACAGCGATATGGACCCAACCTCTATAATAGCCGGAGGAAGATCTGAATATATTCCGGTTGATCCGAATGACAAATCAAAAAACAGAAGAATTGAAATTATTATAACTCCTGATCTGAGTAAATTATTTGAACTCATTTCAGGCGAATGATGCTACAATAACCAAAAACACTCCGGCAACGGAGAACACGACAAAAAAACCTCCGGCTACCAACGGAGGTTTTTTATTTGTAAAATAATAAAGCCGCCCTGACGTTTCAGAGCGGCTTTAACCCAAAATCCATGAATCAATTAGTCTAATTCAAAGTACATAATGAAAATACCGTGCCAAAATTCTACCACTTTACTGGTTCTTTCATTTTGAGAAACTATTTAGTGATGATGTCCGCCGTGCCCATGCACATGGCCGTGAGCAATTTCCTCCTTTTCGGCAGCTCTGACATTCACAATTTCTACATCAAAATATAAGGTAACTCCCGCAAGCGGATGATTCAAATCCAGGGTTACTTTCTCTCCTTCAATTTTGGAAACTACTGCCAATCTTGGTCCTTGCTCAGTATCCAACTGTACCTGCATTCCTTCAAAAATTTCTTCGTCTCCCTGAAAACCACTTTTAGGTACTTCATACAACATGTCTTTAGAAATTTCACCGTATGCATCTTTTGGTTCAACAACGGCTTGAATTTTATCTCCTGCAATTTTTTCATTTAACTGGAATTCAAGACCTGGAATCAATCCTCCAACACCGTGCAGATAAACCAGCGGTTCGCGTCCTTGAGAAGAATCCAAAATTGTTCCTTCCTGATTTTTTAACGTGTAATGCATGCTCACTACACTGTGCTTTCCAATTTTCATATTAAAGATTTAAAGTGCAAAAGTACATATTGAAAACCGTATCCGCCAGAATTGGATTAGATAAATCAGACGTTAGTTGAAATGACAATCAGATTCTGAACCCAATAATGCAGATATCATCTACTTGTTCCAGATCTTTTTTCCACACTTCAAATTCCCGTAAAACGGCCAATTCCTGATCATGCATTGATTTCCCGGAATTGTTTAACAGCAAATCTTTGAACGGTTTGTATTTGTATTTTTTTCCTCTTTCTCCTCCAAACTGATCTGCAAATCCATCTGAAAAAATGTAAACCTGATCGCCTTTTTTAAGTTGTATTGTGTGGGACGTGAAATTTCTTAAATGATCGCCTTTGCCTACAGCCTGTTTGTCAGGCTTGATTTCTTCAATTTCATTTGCTCCCTGACGTAAAATCCATAATGGATTATTTGCTCCTGCCCAGTTCATTGTAAATTCACCGTTCCTGTTTTTTTTACTGATTGCGGCAAGAGAAATGTCCATACCATCTTTTACGTCCTGATTGCTTTTTGAAAATTGGCGCGTAACAAGTTCTCGAGTTTTGTCAAGAATTTCACCTGGATCTGTCAAATCAAATTCTCTCAGCGCGCTGTTAAGAGCATTGTGACAAACTACGCTTACCATGGCTCCCGGAACGCCGTGTCCGGTGCAATCGGCAACTGATACCAGCGTGGATTCTGCTGTGTCTTCTATCCAGTAAAAATCTCCCGCAACAATGTCTTTTGGTTTATAAATAATAAATGAATCAGGCAGATGATTTTTAACCTGTGGAATTGGTAATAGAATGGCTTCCTGAATTCTTTTTGCATAATTAATAGAATCAATAATTTCCTGATTCTTGTGTTCTATTTCTTCACTTTTTTGTTTGATCAATCGATGAAATCTGACATTCTGTGATTTGAAATAATAAATTTCAAAAAACACAATAGTGAAAACAATCAATTGAAACAAGTAACGTATTGTTTGTTTGATTTGAGGAGGTACATCAAACAACGGCGGAACAAAATCCATCAGGTATGATTGCAGAATAAATAGCAATCCCGCAATAACCGACAACGTAATAATAACCGCCCGGTTATGAAAGAGCATAGCAGGAAAAATAAATGTAGGAAAGAAAAAAAGTTCATTTGCTGAACCTTTGCCTATTGCTAATCCCAGCCCGAAAATAATTGTCACTGTAACAACATAAAAGTAAAATTTTGCGAATGTGAACCAGGTCAGATAATTCAGATACAAAGCAGATAAACACAACAACACTATGACAACTTCCAGCCATACCAGTTCCCATCCGTTAATGATTACTTCAAATGGAATCATGCCCAGCATCAGCATGGCAGAAATAAAAACCAGTTTGTTCATCAGAACAACTTCACGGTTCTTAAATTCATCCCGTTCATCTAATCCTAAATAGGAAATTTTATCCCAGATTGTTTTGAAAATCATCTGGTTAAAGATAAAAAAAATGAGAAGTAGTGATTAGTAAATTTCAATCAATTTTGTGGATATCCCTGTTCAATCCAGCATTTCATTGTTTTATATTCATCCTGCGACAAAGAGTCAATGCTGAAATCATTAGGAATTTCAGGCATTGTTTTCTTGTGAAGAACTTCGTCTTGCCAGATACCCAGATCCAGATAATTTTTCACCAGTTCATAATCGGTAATCCACGCGTCATGGCAACCGGTGCCCGGCCCCAGATTTGTCATGCATGATGTGTTGATGATTGGTGTAATGTCCAGTGAGTAGCTGATCACTGTGGTACAAGCCGTTGGATCAAATGGTTTTGTTTTTTCTTTCAAACACGATTGAAAACCAAAACTTAATACAATGAGTAAAGATGTTATTCGTTTCACAACTGTATTAACGCAAAAAGAGGAACAAATGTTTGTTCCTCTTTTTGAGTGTTTTAGGTTTAGAATTATTTTCCTGCTGCAAATCTTTTTGCAACTTCACTCCAGTTGATCACATTAAAAAATGCGTTCACATAATCAGGTCTTCTGTTCTGATATTTGAGATAGTAGGCATGTTCCCAAACATCCAAACCTAAAATTGGATAACCTCCGCAACCAATCCCAGGCATCAAGGTATTGTCCTGATTTGCTGTTGAGCAAATTTCAACCGAGCCTCCTTTTTTTACACAAAGCCAAGCCCAACCTGATCCAAAACGGGTTGCCGCAGCTTTAGAAAATTGCTCTTTGAATCCATCAAAAGATCCAAAAGCTTTATTTATGGCGTCAGCCAGTTCACCCGTTGGCAGGCCACCCGCGTTAGGAGCCATAATTTGCCAGAAGAGATTGTGATTGTAATATCCTCCACCGTTGTTTCTAACCGCCGGTGTATCGATGCATTTTTCAAGAATCTGTTCAATTGTTTTTCCTTCAAGTTCTGTTCCTGCAATTGCAGCATTCAGGTTAGTTGTGTATGCAGCATGGTGTTTGCCGTGATGTATTTGCATTGTAAGCTCGTCAATATGCGGTTCTAGCGCATTATGAGCGTATGGTAAAGCTGGTAATTCAAAAGCCATGATTGAAATTTTAGGTTAGTAAATTGTTTAGTCCCTCAAATTTAGAAAGTTTGGTTACAAACGGTATGAACTGCTCATTTTTTTCCGATTTCATTTATTGATGCTGCCATAGTTTGGAACTATAACACGCGTCAGCGCTGGCTTTATTCTCCTAGTTTATCTGTTTCTTCATCAAATAATCCACTAAACATACGACAGTGCTAACCAATGCAGGTTAATAATCTCTGTAACAACCAGTGATTACGCGTTATTTACCGGAGTAACTTTGCAGGTTGATGAAGAGATTTTTAAAAATAGCGCGTAAAATTATCTTCTGGGTATTTTTTGTCTCTCTGTTTCTTCTAACGACAGTGACTGTTCTGCTTCACATTTATGAAGATGATATAAAGCAGTATGCAATAGATGAAATCAATCAACATCTGAAAACTGATCTTGAGGTACAGAGCATTGAACTCTCCTTGTTTCATGATTTTCCAAGAGCTTCTCTGGAATTCAGAAAGGTTTTAATCAGAGATGCCTTTGACAATCATGAAAGTTCAGACACCCTGTTGTTTTCTGAAAGAACGTTTCTCACATTTAATATCTGGGATATCTGGAATGAAGATTACAGTGTAAAAAGACTTGCGTTTCAAGATGCAAAATTGAATTTACGAACCACAAAGGAAGGGGACGTGAATTATGATATTTTTAAAGAAACTGAAGACACAACCGAATCTAATTTTGAATTTGTGCTGGAATTGCTTCGAATTGACAGACTTGCTTTTCAGTATTCCAATCATGCAACGGGACAGCAATACAATATTGATATTTTAAAGAGTTTGATCAAAGCTGATTTCACTGCAGAAAATTTTGAAATTGTATCTGAGTCGGATGTGTATATACGTAAATTGAAAAGCAATGCCATGACACTGATCCGGAATAAACCTGCACATCTGGATTTGAATATGGTAGTTAACACACTTGCGCAATCATATACATTTACTAAGGGAGACATTTTGATTGGTAAGATGCCATTTGAATTAAAAGGATATACCGATTCCACAAATGTTGATCTGGCAATTAGCGGAAAAAATATTCAGCTGTCTGATCTTGCGAATAGTCTGGCCGCTGGAACTATGCCTGATGCTCCAAGATATCAGGGAACAGGTGTGCTTGATTTCACTTCTACTGTTCGGGGGAAAATTTCATCGACGGAGATGCCTTCGGTTGATGCTTCTTTTAATCTGGAAAATGGCACGCTCACAAATCCATCAAATGATTTGAAAATTTATGACTTGACTCTTGACGGTGAATATCAGAACGCGCAACCTGATCGTGATGAACAATTATCATTTAATGCGTTCGACCTTAAATTGCTTAATAGCTATTTCAGTGGCAAGGGAACAATGAAAAATTTCAGTCAGCCTCAGATCAATGCCAGAATGAAAGGAAATCTCGACCTGGGCGCATTTCATCGGTTTTTCAGAATGCCCAATGTGCAAAAAGTTGGTGGGCAGGTTGATCTTGATCTTGATCTGGCTGTTAAATTTCTCGATCCGCAATATCAGAAAGAAAAATTTTCAATTTCAAAATCACGAGGAAATCTGAATCTGAAAAATGTATTTTATAAACACGTGCATGATTCAATAGCGTATGAAAAAATAAATGGCAAAGTTGTCATAAACGACAACGACGCTGCAGTCAAGGATTTTGAAGTAAAGACAAAAAAGTCGGATCTGGTCCTGAACGGTGCACTCAATAATCTGCTCCAGTATCTGGCTGGATTTGGAGGGCTTGGGGTTATTGCGTCATTGGAATCGAATCACATTGATTTGAATGAATTTATTGGCGAATCAAATTCAAAGGAGGATGAAACACCTGAAAAATTTATTCTTCCTGAAAATTTAAATCTCAACGTTGACATGAATGTTGGGGAGCTGGTTTGGGATAATCACAAGTTTACGCAGGTAGGGGGTAAATTGTTATTGGTGAACCGAAAAGCTACCGCATCAGATTTTTCACTAAAAACGCTTGGTGGAACTGTTACGGGTAAACTCATTCTTAATAACCTGGTGGAGGCCGGTAACGTGGTTGAAGGTAATTTCAGATTTGACAATGTCAATGTAAAGACGCTTTTTGCTGAGTGGAAAAATTTTGATCAGGAGACAATTACGGATAAGCATCTTTCGGGGACTGGTTCGGGCACTGTTGATTTATTGCTTTTTTTTAATCCGTATTTCTCACTCATTCAGGAAAAAATGTACTCCCTTTCTGATGTTACTATAAAAAACGGTGAGTTGAATGATCTTGAAACCATGCGGCTGATTACGGATTATATGCGTTCAAACACGGCGCTTAAAGTGATGCTGAATAAACACATTGATAAATTTGAAGAGAAACTGATGCATCTCAAATTTGCCACGCTTTCAAATAAAATTGAAATTAAGGACAGAAAAATATTTATTCCGGAAATGACGATTTCAACCAATGCTCTGGACGTAAATCTTTTTGGCTGGCATGATTTTGACAATAATGTAGAGTATCATTTCAGTTTCCGGTTCAGAGATCTTAAAACAGTTGCAGAGTACACCGAGTTTGGAAAAGTTGAAGATGACGGTTTGGGAATTATTATATATCTGACAATGTATGGGCCGTTAGATAACCCTCAATTTGCTCTTGATGGAGATGAACGTAAAAATGATCTTAAAGAAAATCTGACTCAGGAAAAACAAGATTTAAAATCCATGCTGAAAACTGAATTTGGATTATTCAAAAATGACAGTACAGTTCAGGTAATCGATGACAAAAACAAAAAACAGGTCGAATTTATTTTTTATGATGAAGATACCGTAGAACAGGATTCTGTTCGGGTAAAGGAGAAAAATAAAACCAGAACAAACAAGTTATTTGATAAAATAGAAAAAGAAAAAGAAAACGAGGAAAAAGAAGAGGTAGAATTTGGTGAAGATGAATAAACGATTTCTGATTTTTTTACGTTATATCTTTACCTGACATGAATCTTTACCACAAAAAACAACGCTGGAAAATTGCTTTATTAGGCACGGCTATTTTGCTGGTGGTAATATCGCTTTGGTTTTCATACCGCATAGTCAATAAAGTGCAGCAGCGTGAAGTTGACCGAATTCAGCAATGGGCTGAAGGGGTTAAAAGAAAATCAGAATTGGTAAATCTGACTAATCACGCGTTTGAAGAACTTACAGAAGCACTTTCTGAGATTCAGAAGAATGATCTCAGAACCGTTCAGATGTGGGTAGATGCAATTGAAGAAGCCAATCGTCCGTTGGACGATTATTCGTTTGTCGTTAAAATTCTTGGTGAAGTTTCGACGGTACCAATGATTGTAACTGACATGGAAGAAAATATTGTTTCTTCGTATAATATGTCAGGTCTTGATTCTGTAATCACTGAATCAATCCGTCTGAAGTTTCCAGATGAACCAAATCATTTCAGAGACTCATTATTTAAAGCCACCAAGAAAGACAGTCTGATTTCGTTTCTTCCGGTGTGGAAAAAAAATCATGATCCCATTGAGATGGATTTGTATTTGAGTGAAAAACAAAAGGTGTTTTATTTTGATTCTGTTTTTTTCAAAACTGAAAAGCTTGAAAAACTCAAATACAGTCGTGACTCGCTTGTAAATGCGTTTAGTGATGAGCTGGTTAACAATGAGTATCTGGTACCTGTTGTTTTTATTCATGCTGATACCAGACAGATTATATCTACCAATATGCCGGCTTTTGATGGTAGACATGATAAAGTGCTAAACAATGAATTACCCTCTGATGATTCCATTTTGGTTGATCTTGGTGGCAAAAGTAAGGGCGTAATCTATTACGAACATTCTCCTGAACTTACACAAATGAGGTATTTTCCTTTTGTACAGTTCTTTATGATTGGATTGTTTATTTTAATTGCCTATCTGGTGTTCAGTACATTTAGAAAAGCTGAGCAAGACCAGGTATGGGTGGGAATGGCAAAGGAAACAGCACATCAGCTGGGGACTCCTATTTCATCACTCATGGCCTGGAATGAACTATTGGAATCGCAGGGAGTAGATAAAAACATTACTACAGAAATTCACAAGGACATTGACCGGTTAAACACGGTAACCAATCGGTTTTCAAAAATTGGTTCTGAAGCTGTCCTGCAGGATCTAGAATTAACGCCCGTGGTTCAGCGTGCCTTCGAGTATCTTCAAAAAAGAATTTCAAATAAAATAGTTTGCGAATTTGTATCAGAGGCTGATGGCATGAATGCAAAATTAAATCCGGCTTTGCTTGAGTGGGTGATAGAAAATCTTGTAAAAAATGCTGTGGATGCTATGGAAGGTTCTGGTAAAATCACTGTGCGTGTTCATCCATTTGAAGATGATCTGATGATTGATGTTTCGGATAATGGAAAAGGAATTCCGGCGAATAAACTCAAAACAGTTTTTGAACCAGGATATACTACAAAACTGCGTGGCTGGGGATTAGGTTTATCACTCGCAAAAAGAATTGTGGAGGATTTTCACAAAGGAAAAATAGTTGTATTTAAATCCGAACCAGGTATCGGAACAACGTTTAGAATTACATTAAAGCAAAACTGATTATTTCTTTTCCTGACAGATTTCTATAAGAACCCCGTTGGTTGATTTTGGATGTAAAAATGCGATACGTTTATTATCAGCACCATCTTTTGGCATTTGATGTATCATTTCAAATCCTTCCTTTTTAAGACGTTCAATTTCTTTGTCAATATCAGCAACTTCAAACGCAAGGTGGTGAATTCCTTCTCCTTTTTTTTCTATGAATTTTGCGATTGCGCTGTCAGGATTTGTTGCCTGGAGTAGTTCTATTTTACTCTCTCCGGTTTTGAAAAAAGAAGTAATCACTCCTTCAGACTGCACTTCTTCACTTTTGTAAGGAGATTGATTGAATAAAGCCGTAAAAAGCGAATTCGATTTTTCAAGATCCTTAACCGCAATTCCTAAATGCTCTAATTTCATAACGTTGGATTAAAAAAAATCCCGGATCACAATAGCAATCCGGGACTAATATTTTTACTGTCAGATCAAATCAGATCTTCACAAATTTTTCGTTCTTATTATCATAGTTAATATAATACGCTCCTTTTTTCAGGTTTGTACAATCAACTTCTGATCCTACGCCTTTTTTTACGATGTTACCGTAAGCATCATAAATTTCGTATTTAGTTTCTACCGAAGATCCATCCGCGATGAACTTAATTACATCTTTTACTTTTAATGGAGTGATGGTAGGTTCTTTCACACCTGTTGGTGTAAATGTCGTTTCAGGAGAAGGGCGTTTTTTGCCGGTATGGTCCGTTTGAACAACTCTCACTTTATTTTCTCCTGAGTGCGGAGAAACTTTAAAACTATATTTATTTGGTCCTTCAGTTCCAAGTCCGTCTACTTCACCAATTGCTACCCATTTGTTCCAGCGGTACTGCTCAATAGTGAAAGCTAGTTTTCCTGATTCTCCGGTGGTTGTCCATGATAATGTTCCGTCAGGAGCGCATGAAATACCTCCGTCAGCAACAACAAACGTACTTTTTGGAAGCAATACTTCCGGGTTTAAAATTTTCGGTTTGCATCCGATTCCATGTTCCAGTACAATAAACACCGCGTCACCGATTTTCAAATTGAATTCAGCGAAGTTTATTTCAAACGCACTTGATTGAATTCCATCTGAAATTGGGTCACCGTTTACAGTTGCATTCGTAACACAAAAACCAAATCCATCTTCATCTTCAGGGTTCTGAATGAATAAATTTTTCCCCTGATAATGACCTTCAATTGACAAATCTGCAAATGATGAATAGGAAGCCCCTAGAAAAAGTAAGAGTAAATAACTGTTTTTCAACATCATAGCTTTATTTAAAAACCTTGTAAGCTCAAAAGTTAGTGCAATATTAAAACTAACTTTCAACAAAAACAAGACAAACCAACATTTTTTTTCTACGAATCCTCGTAATTCATAGCTGTTTAAAAAAGACACTTCGATGATAGTGTAAAAAAAATTGATTTATATTTGGCGTATTATCAGAAACCCATTCGGTTTATCCGAAAAAGCCTATGCGTAAAAATTGGATCTATTTATTTGCTGCTGTTCCACTGGCCTTATTGTTTGGTTGCAGTGGTTCTGGCGACGATACAGACAATCAGGTAGAAGATCAGGACCTGTATGGTGGAGTTTTTAAAATGCCTATCGGCAGTTACTTTACACCTATTCGCGTCGTTGAGGTACAAAAACTTGAAACCGCTCAGGTTTATGATCAGGTCTACGAAGGACTTGTAAAATATAATCCCAAAACGCTGGAGGTTGAACCGGCTTTGGCTAAAGAATGGAGTGTTTCAACGGATGGATTGACGTACACATTTAAGTTGTCTGAAGAAGTTTATTTCCACGACAATGAATGTTTCGAGGGTGGGAAAGGAAGAAAAATGACGCCTGAAGATGTTGTTTATACGTTCAAAACTATCTACACGCCTGGTCCTGAAAACAGAGCATACTACACATTCAAAAACACAATTGCCGGTGGGGATGATTTCTATAATGGTAAAGCTACAGAAATCAGTGGAATCACAGTGGATGGAAATTCGGTTGCGTTTCAGCTTGTTGAACCAAGTACTATTTTTCTTCAGAAAATGGCGGCTGTCTTTGGAGTGATTGTTCCAAAAGAGTCGGTTGAAGCAGCTGAATTTACTCCCGTTGGAACCGGACCTTTTATTTATGATAAAAAGAATTCAACTTCTGAAGTTGTTCGTCTTGCAAAAAACCCAAACTATCATGGGAAGGATGCAAACGGCAATCCGCTGCCTTATCTTGACAGTGTAGTGTTTAAATATTATGAGCACGGAGAAGATCCGATGGAACTTTTCTGGGCAGGTGATATGAGTTATATCCCTAATGTTCCGGTAACAAAAATATCTGAAGTTCTGGAAGAAAAAATTGGCGATTTTGAAAGCAAACCTCCAAAATACATACTTATTTCTGAGCCCCAGTTGTCAACAACCTACCTGGAGTTTAACATGACAAATAAAACACTCAAAAATAAAAAAGTACGTAAAGCAATAAACCACGCAATCAACCGTCAGAAACTGGTAGAGAAAATCATGAAAAATCAGGCGTACGAAATTGGGAAATTTGGTATGACTCCTCCGTTGCCGAAAATATTCAAGGATTATGATTTTGAAGGAATTGAAGATGTGTCTTATCAATATAATCCAGAACTGGCTAAGCAGCTTCTTGCTGAAGCAGGTTATCCGGATGGAAAAGGGTTTCCAACGCTTTCTTTCCAATTCCGATTGGGCAATGATCATTACCTGGTTGCATCTGAAATCCAGAATCAGTTAAGAAGTGTTCTTAATATCAATATTGAAATTGAGGCCATTGAATTCAACGACTTGATCGAAAATCAGGGACACGGACGTGCAGATATTTTCCGCACTACATGGTTCGGAGATTATCCAAGTCCTGAAACATGGCTGTTGAATGCCTATGGAAAAATTGTTCCTTCTGATCGCAGTTTACCTTCTTATGTAAACAGCTCGAGATTTCAAAATGCTGAATTCGATAAGTTATTTGAAGAAGGTGTTCATGCATCCAGCGTAGAAGAATCTTATAAAGCATTTGCCGCTGCTGAAAAAGTTCTCATGGATGAAGCTCCATTCATTGTTTTATGGTATGGTGAAGATATGATGCTGGTTCAATCCAATGTTCGTGATTTAGAAACAAACGGCATGAGATATCTTGATTTGAGAAGCGTTTATTTCAAGGAGCCTACTGCTGAAGAATATTCAGAGAAAAAAGAAAATTAATCACAGCGTCCGCCTCAGCGCGGACGTTTTTTTTATGGCAGGTATTTATATCCACATTCCTTACTGTAAAGTGAAATGCCATTATTGTGATTTTCATTTTTCAACAAAGACTGATTCAGTACCTGAAATGATTCAGGCAATTTGTGCAGAAATTGAATTGCGAAAATCATATCTGAGCGGAAAATCAATTGAAACAATTTACTTTGGCGGGGGCACTCCTGGATTTATTCCCTCAAAATATCTCAAAGAAATTCTGAATAAAATTCAACGTTCATATTCAGTGAATGTTGATGCTGAAATAACCGTAGAGTGCAACCCGGATGATATGACGGATGATCGGATAAATGAATTCGCGTCAATGGGTGTAAACCGCTTTAGTTTGGGTGTTCAGTCGTTTGATAATGACGTTTTGAAATTCATGAACAGAGCGCATAATGCGTCACAGGTTTATCTTGCAATTGACCTTGCAAGAAAGCATGGATTTGAAAACATTACCATCGATCTTATTTACGGAATTCCTGATAAGGACTTCAACTATTGGAAACAACAACTCACGGAATTTTTCAAACTGGATCTGCCACATCTTTCTTCTTACTCACTTACTATCGAACCTAAAACTTATTTTGGTAATCAGCTCAAGAAAGGAAGCCTCATTTCAAAGCAGGATGATTTAATTCTGGAAGAATTTCAATATCTGATCGATTCTGCCAGACAGAATGGATTTGAACAATACGAAATTTCAAATTTTGCAAAACCCGGTTTTATTTCCAGACATAATTCAGCGTATTGGCTTGGCAGAGAGTATTTGGGTATTGGACCGTCTGCTCACTCGTATAATGGAAAGGAAAGAGGCTGGAATGTTTCAAATAACGCGCTCTATATTCGTTCACTCAAAGATAAAATGCCGTTTCATACAACGGAAACACTTTCAATTGAAAATAAATGCAATGACTATTTGCTGACAAGGCTTCGCACTAAATGGGGTATCAACCTGGACGAACTGAATTTCATAAATGAGAAACAACTCCATCAGCTTCGTCTGAAAACAGAAAATTACTGCCGTGAAGGACTGCTTCATAAGTCGGGGTCTGTTCTAGTACTTTCGGATGCTGGCAAATATCAGGCGGACGGAATTGCTTCGGATTTATTCATATCGTCAGATCGGCTATAATTTTCTGATAAAAATTGATGTACTTTTGTTAGCGATATATGGCTGAAGAATTAAGTATTTCTGGTAATACACGGGAGCAAAAGTATGAGGCTCTCATGCCACAAATCAAAGCACTTCTGGCAGGTGAAGAAGATGTGATTGCAAACGCCGCCAACATAGCTGCTGCGCTAAGACAAACGTTTGGATTTTTCTGGGTTGGATTTTATTTCGTAAAAAACAATGAGCTTGTGCTGGGTCCGTTTCAGGGAGATATTGCATGTACACGAATACAAAAGGGTAAAGGAGTTTGTGGAACAGCCTGGGCAACGGGAAACACCGTCATTGTTGAAGATGTAGAAAAATTTCCGGGGCACATTGCCTGCAGTGCACTCAGCAAATCAGAAATTGTTGTACCGGTGTTTCACAAAAATCAGATAATTGCTGTAATTGATGTGGATAGTGACCGATTAAGTGATTTTGGTGCAGTAGATAAAATATACCTGGAACAAATTGCGTTAATCTGGACCGCACGTATTTCTGAATTGAATTGGTAAGATTTTGTAGCATACTACTGTTTGTCGTTGTCGCTGGTTGCGCCCAGATAAATATGCTCACCGGCGGACCGGACGATGAGTTTGCACCGGTAATTGATACTGTAAAATCTTTTCCACTAAACGGTGAATTAAATTATAGTGGAGACTTGATTCATTTGAAATTTAACGAATACATTGTTCTGGTTAAACCCACTGAAAATATTCTAATCACTCCAAGACCTGCAGTAAATCCTACAATCACTTCACACAACAAAACATTGGAAATTATTTTCAATGAACCATTACTTGAAAACACAACCTACACCATAAATTTTAATGCTGCTGTTGCTGATCTGACTGAAAAAAATGATTCTGTTTTTCAATATGTTTTTTCAACCGGAAATTATATTGATTCGCTTTCACTCAGAGGAAAAGTATCAGATGGGTATACGAATAAACCATCTGCCGATATGTTGATTGCGTTGTATCCTTTCTCGAATGAAATTCAGTTTGATTCAATTCCGTTTAAACTTAAGCCTACGTATATCTGCCAGTCAGATAAATCAGGAAATTTTCAGCTGAACTACCTGAAATACGGCGTTTACTATTTATTTGCAATTGCGGACAAAAACAAAAATCTATTGCTGGATGACGGGGAGTCTTTTGCTTTTTTACCATCACGCACAATTTTGATAAATGGAAAAAATGTGCGTGCTGAATTGAAATCATTTTTGCCTCCATCAGTTGGATGTAAAATGGATAACATTTCATTTATTTCACCGGGAAAATTATCATTGACTTTCACAAATGAACCGACAACATTTACTGTTAATACGAGCTGTGATTTATTGCAAGAAGAAACAGGCAAAAGCGACTCATTGATTTTCTGGCTAGCCGATTTACCTGTACCTAAAATGAAATTTGCCACAACACTCAATGGAGAAATTGACACGTTGAAACCTGTCTTTAAAAACGTCGAAAATGCAAATCTGATGTTGTGCTCTGACAACACCATTGCCGGGAAACTGACACCTTCTCAAGATTATGTTTTGACCTTTTCACAACCTATAAAACCTGAATCAATCGATACCAGCAGAATGAAACTCATGAATGCCGATTCAGTTGCCATATCTTATTCTTATAAAATTGTCAATCTTAAAACAATTGAATTCGAATTTGAAATGAAGGGCAAATACATCTTGCTTCTTGATTCGGCGGCTGTAACATCAATTTATAACATTCCAGTTTCGCAGCAGCAGTTTTTTAATTTTGAACGGCATGAAATGTCCTATTATGGTTCGTTGATTATTAATACTGATATCAAATCAGATAAAAATCTCTTGATTTATTTGATTGACCAGAAATCAGAAATCGTTGATACCGTTCAGTTTTCCAAAAAAATGATTTTTCCCCAGTTGATCCCTGGTGACTACCAGCTTATGCTGGTTGTTGATGAGAACAACGATGGTAAATGGACATCAGGTTCAATCACGGATTCACGGATTCCGGAAAAAGTTATTTACTTTAATGAACTAATCAATGTAAAATCGAAATGGGAGCGTGAGGTAGACTGGATTTTAAATGCTGAAGAATTATAAAGATAATGGGCTGGTTTAAAGATTTTCTCAAACGTAAGTTTTACATTCTGAAAGTGCGTGATCGTTTTTCGGCAGCTGTTCAGATTGGTCAGCGTCAGCTTTTTCTTCAATATCAGTTGGCAAAAAAGAATAATCAGTTGCCGAAATTGAATGATACTGGATTCAGGGTGTTTTCTCAATTTGAAGAAGATGGAAAACTGCTTTTTATTCTTGCCATGACAGGAATGAAGAACAAAACTTTTCTTGAAATAGGTGCTGATGATGGCATCAACAGCAATTGTGCAAATCTGATATTTAATTTTGGTTATTATGGATTGTTTCTCGATGGAAATGCAAAGGCCATTAAGAGAGGTGAAGCTTTCTACAGGAAATATCCACATCAATATATGTATTCGCCAAAATTCAGATGTGCGAAAGTAACGGCTGAAAACGTTAATCAACTGGTTGCAGATGCCGGATTAGAAGGAGAAATAGATGTGTTGTCGATTGACATTGACGGCAATGATTATTGGATTTGGAATGCGCTGGAGTCTGTTCAGCCAAACGTTGTGATCATAGAAACGCATGTAGAATTTGGTATGCGCAATATTGTGGTACCCTACGATCCGGATTATTTTTTTCCAGGCAAACATCCTGTCTATCATGGAGCATCACCAATTGCAATGGTAAACCTTGGCAAGAAAAAAGGTTACCGATTGGTGGGGGCGAATGATCTTGGCTTCAATTTTATTTTTGTCAAGAATGGTCTGGCAGAAACGGAGTTGCCGGAAGTTTCTGTAGAGTCTGTGTTAAAACATCCTTCTGTAAAAGAGTCGTGGAAATTATTTGAACCCATTAAAGATTGGAAATTTCTGGAAGGATAATTTTTCTGATCACCACATCTTGAAAAAAGCAGGTAATTGTTGAAAAGATATTGGCACGTCAGGGCTTCCTATTTCTAATTTTGAGACGACAAAAAATTTCAAATGAATGTACTTGTTTTAGGTTCCGGAGGAAGAGAGCATGCGGTGAGCTGGAAAATTGCACAAAGCTCGCAAATTGATAAGCTTTTTATTGCTCCGGGAAATGCCGGTACAAATCAGGTTGGTATCAATATTGACATTCAGACAGATGACTTTGAAGGAATTCGGGAATTTTGTGTTGAGCAGAAAATAGACGTCGTTTTTGTAGGACCTGAAGGTCCTTTGGTAAATGGTATTGTTGATTTTTTCAAATTACATAAGGATATCGCTCACATTGCGGTAATTGGCCCCAACAAAGAAGCTGCGCAGCTCGAAGGAAGCAAGGATTTTGCCAAACGCTTCATGAAAAAGTACAACATTCCTACAGCCAGATATCTCACCGTAACAAAAGAAAATCTGGAAGAAGGCAATGCATTTCTGGACGCGTTGAAACCACCATTCGTTTTAAAAGCAGATGGACTGGCTTCTGGGAAAGGCGTTTTGATTCTCAAAGCGGTGAAAGAAGCCAAAACTGAACTGAAGAACATGCTGGAAGGAAAATTCGGTGAGGCCTCTTCAAAAGTGGTGATCGAAGAATTTCTGAAAGGAATCGAACTTTCTGTTTTTGTAATCACGGATGGAGTATCCTATAAAATATTGCCTGAAGCGAAGGATTATAAACGTGTAGGTGAAGGAGACACGGGATTAAATACCGGTGGGATGGGGGCGGTTTCTCCTGTGCCTTTTGCTGCAGGAGGGTTTATGGATAAAGTCGAAAATCAGATAATCATTCCAACCATTAAAGGTTTGAAAAATGAAGGCATTGATTACCGTGGGTTCATCTTTTTTGGATTGATTAATGTGAAAAATGATCCGTTTGTGATTGAATATAATTGCAGATTGGGTGATCCTGAAACTGAAGTAGTGATTCCAAGATTAAAATCAGATCTGCTGGAGCTTTTTGAAGGAGTTGCGTCGCAAACTCTTTCAGAGAGAGATGTTGAATTTGATGAGCGGGTTGCTACAACAGTGATGATGGTTTCCGGAGGATATCCTGAAAAATTTGAAAAAGAAAAAAGCGTCACAGGACTGAATAATATTTTTGATTCAATTGTTTTTCATGCGGGCACAAAACAGGACGGGCCTGCAATTCTTACTGATGGCGGACGGGTGTTATGCGTGACATCGCTCGGAAAAAATCAGTTTCGTTCTCTTGAAAAAACGTATGATAACGTTGCTAAAATTTCTTTTGACAAAGCATACTACCGTAAGGACATCGGTTTTGATCTGGATGAAGCTGAATAACGGTTTTAGTTTTTTCGTATATTTGACCTGATATTTAGTCATCCATGGACGACGGCCCCCAGACGATTCTCATCATTCTAGTTTGTCTTTTGTTTTCTGCATTCTTCTCGGGTGCTGAAATTGCATTTGTTTCTTCTAACAAACTGAAAATTGAACTTGACAGAAAACAGGGCTTTTTCTATGGTAAGTTGCTTACATTTTTTGTCAAAAACACTTCTTCTGTAATTTCTGCACTTTTACTGGGCAACAATGTTGCATTGGTAATCTATGGTATTTTTATGGCCACATTACTTGATCCGGTTTTTCAGAAAATGACTGATGAACCGGCGCTTGTTCTTATTGGTCAAACCATTGTTTCTACAATCATTGTTTTAATTACCGGAGAGTTTTTACCCAAAGCTTTTTTCAGAATCAACCCGAACAGAAATTTGAAAATGGCGGCAATACCGCTCCTCATAATTTATGTCATTCTCTACATCCCTACCATTTTGACAATTGGAATTTCCCAGTTGCTTCTCAGAATTTTTGGCGTTAATACAACCTTGACCCAACAGGCTTTCACACGAGTTGATCTGGATCATTACGTAAGGGATATCAACGAACGGATTTCTTCCAAAAGTGAATTGGATAATGAAATTGAAATTTTGAAAAATGCTCTTGAGTTTTCAAAAGTTAAAGCACGTGATTGTCTTATTCCCAGAACGGAAATTGAAGCAGTAGATGCTAATGAAAACATCGAAGAATTGAGAAAAAGATTCATTGACACAGGCTATTCAAAGATTGTTGTCTACAAAGATTCTATAGACAATATTATAGGTTATGTGCATGCGTTTGAATTGTTTCATCGTCCCGCCAGCATAAAAGAAATATTATTGCCGGTATTCATTGTTCCTGAATCGGTATTGGTTAAAGAGTTGTTGCCCCAGTTTACCAAAAACAAACGAAGCATTGCGGTGGTAGTAGATGAATTTGGAGGAACTTCCGGAATGCTGACCATTGAAGATATCATCGAAGAAATCTTTGGTGAAATAAAGGATGAACATGACACCGAAGAAGAAACTGAAAAACAAATTGATGATAAGACCTGGCTGTTCTCAGGCCGCAAAGAAATTGACTATTTAAATAAATCGTACGGGCTGAACATTGAAATAGGTGACCAGTATGAAACGCTGGCCGGTTATATTTTGCATAAGCTGGAAGATATACCAGCGGTGAACACGTCTTATGAAACAGATGATCTGATTTTTACTATCAGAGAGGTTTCTGATGCAAAAATAGAATTGATAGAGATTAAAATCAAGGAATAGTCTTGAATTGGCTCCTGTAAGATCAAAAACTATAAAACGTGTAAAATACGGATTATACTATTTTTTGAAAGCGTGACATAACATTCTGGATCAGGAAATGTACTCTATTAGTTTCCTCAAATCAGTTCTTAAAAAATGCAAAAGCCTTCGAAACGGCAGAAACCGTTGGAAAAATTCCGTATATTTGAATTTCACCCAATTTAAGAAGCGTTATGTTTAAAGGAGCGAGCAATAAAACGGAAAATGTAAATTCACCGGATAAATTAAACCGTCTGGTTGAAGGCACTGTTGTAAAGGGAGACATTAAGACAGACAGTAATTTCAGGCTTGATGGCGAGTTAACCGGCACAATTAACACACTTGGAAAGTTGGTTATTGGACCAACTGGAAAAATTCAGGGTGAAATAATTTGCGGTAACGCGGATATAGAAGGAGAAGTTGTGGGAAATATCAAAGTAGATGGAGTTCTTCTTTTAAAATCTACTGCAAAATTCAGAGGTAATATTATTGCACAGAAATTGGGCATTGAAAATGGCGCAGAATTCAACGGTAATTGTCACATGGGAAATGGCCAGCCTAAATTCGAAAATGTAGTTCAGCCAGTAGTTGAAAATGAACTGGTTTATTAGAAATGTCTGAAAAAGACAAACAGAATAAAAAAAAAACCATCAATCCATTTCTTCGATTTTCGGGATTGGCATTTCAGATGGGAGTACTAATTTCATTAGGCGCATGGGGTGGCACTGAATTGGACGCCCGGGCGCAAAATCAAAAACCGGTTTATACCATCATTCTTTGTTTGCTGGCAATTGGGGTATCTTTGTATCTGATTATTAAAGAAGCTTTGAAACTTGGCAATGACAAAGAATAATTTTTTTTGGTACTCATTTCTCCTGATTCTTCTTTGCTGCTTTGCTGTTTATTCGGTTAACAGATTCGTTTTAATAAGGCAATGGCCTGATTTTGCTAAGGTTCCAAACATCGCAATGTATGCCATCTACCTGTTCAATTTTTTAATAACTGTTGGCAGCGTTTTTCTAATTCATCGCCGGTATTTGAAAGATCAAACGGCTGCAGGCAGAACTTTTTTTCTAACCGTTTTCGTTAAAATAATCACTTCAGCCATTTTTTTGTTTCCCGGAGTCATTGTAGTAAAGGCAATTGCAAAAGTTTATGTCATTCAGTTTATGACCCTGTTTTTCATTTTATTGTTTGTCGAAACTTATCTGCTGATCAGGCTTTTAAACTTGCCATCAGACGAAAAAATAAAAAATGATCAAAATCAATAGCTGAAATTCTTTTGCGTTTGGCTTTTATCTATACCTTTGTGCCGAATTTTTTAATAATCAGTTAAAAAACGACCCTTTTTGGTATGATTAACCACCTGAAATACAATTTTTTATTAACCGTTTTTTTACTTGGTATAAATCTTCATGTTACTGCACAACATGATCATGAAACCGAAACACATGAAACAGAGGGGGCTGCTCACCATGATGAAGCAACTTCAGAAAAACCGTTTGATGCTGCAGCCCATGCAATTCATCACGCTTTAGACGCACACGAGTTCCATTTAACAGATGGTCTTGTTATTCCTTTACCAGTAATTCTTTGGACTGACAATGGTTTGGTAACATTTATGTCTTCTGAATTTCATCACGATGATGCCGGTCATCATGTAGTATCTAAAAATGGAATGAATTTCATTAAAGTACATGAGAAAATTTATCAGTTGAATGCAGGAGAAAATTCTGTGATTTTTGATGGGGAGCATCACCCAATGAATGCAAGTAAACCATTGGATTTTTCTTTGACAAAAAATGTTGTCACAATGTTTCTGGTTGCTTTTCTTCTTTTATTCATTTTCATTAAAACAGCAAAACATTACAGAACTGAAAAACCCGTTGCGCCAAAAGGCATTGCAGGTTTTATGGAGCCACTTGTTTTATTTGTACGTGAAATTGCACAGGAAAATATTCACGGCCACGACAAATACAAAAAATACATGCCGTATTTATTGACCGTTTTCTTCTTTATTCTTTTTGGAAATTTGTTGGGCTTGATTCCTTTTCTTTCAAATCCAAACATGACCGGAAGCATTTCTGTGACGCTTTTACTTGCCATGATTACGTTCATTATTCAATTGGCAAGTTCAAAGGGAGCTTTTTGGGGTCACATTTTTGCGCCTCCTGGAGTTCCAAAAGCACTCTATGTAATCTTGGTTCCAATTGAGTTTTTAGGGATTTTCATTAAACCTGCCGCGTTGACCATTCGTTTGTTTGCAAACATTACTGCGGGCCACATCATTGTAGTTTCTTTGATATCAATCATTTTTGTGACCAAGAATTTAGCATGGGCAGGGTTGTCTGTTCCAATGACGTTATTTATTTCAATACTAGAGTTGCTTGTAGCATTTTTACAGGCCTATATTTTTACGATGTTATCCGCTCTTTTTATCGGTACCGCCGCTGAAGAAGGACATCATCATTAATTGTGTAATGTTTAATTAATATATATCAAAATGGAAGGATTAGGAATCGCAGCTATCGGAGCAGGTTTAGCAGTTATCGGAGCCGGAATCGGAATCGGTAAAATTGGTGGATCAGCTTTAGAAGCTATGGCAAGACAACCAGAACTTGCTGGAAAAATTCAAACCGTAATGATCATTGCAGCGGCTTTGGTTGAGGGTGCAGCCCTTTTCGGAATCGTTGTAGCGTTCTTACAAGGTTAGAAATTACGAAATGCAATGTGGGGGATTGCCTCACATTGTATTTCCTTTTTTGATAAAAAATTAAAAAGATATGGAATTAATCACACCAGCAGAAGGCCAGTTATTTTGGGGAGCAATTGTTTTCCTTACATTATTGTTTTTGCTTACAAAATTTGCCTGGAAACCAATTCTGAAAGCAGTTCAGGAAAGAGAAAAAAGTATTGCTGAATCAATCGCTCTGGCTGATTCAACAAAAGCTGAAATGAAACAGCTTCAGGCGCAGAATGAGACCTTGTTACGTGATGCGCGTATCGAGCGTGATAACATGATTAGAGAAGCAAGCGAAACCGGAAAGAAGTTAATTCAGGAATCAAAAGACGCTGCAAAAATTCAGTACGATAAAATTATCGCTGAAGCACAGGAAGTGATAAAATCAGAAAAAGCTGCCGCTATTTCTGAATTGAAATCTCAGGTAGCTTCATTGTCGCTTGAAATTGCAGAACAAATAATAAAAGGAGAACTTTCTTCAAACGATAAACAAAAAGCGCTTGCCGATAAACTGGCTGGCGATATCAGTTTAAATTAAGAAGATGAAAGGAAACAAAGTTGCATCACGCTATGCCAAAGCACTTTTGGATCTCGCAGTTGAAAAAAACTCGCTTGATCAGGTGTATACTGATATGGTTAATGTTTCACAGGTATTGACAGATTCAAAAGACCTGGCAGCTGTGCTTGGTAGTCCGGTAATTTCACCTGACAAAAAAGCAACCATTTTGGAAACAGTATTTGGTAATAGTTGTACTCCAATGTCTCTTGGATTTTTGCGATTGATCGTGAAAAAAACAAGAGCGGGAATTTTGCCTGAAATTGCAGGCAGCTTTATAGAACATTATAAAAAACACAACAACATTTTGGATGTATATCTTACTTCAGCGGTTGTTTTGGATAATACAGTGAAAGAAAAAGTGATGGCAAAAGTGAAAGCGAAACATCACGGTCAAGTAAATCTTATAGAGAAAATTGATCCTTCTTTAATAGGTGGGTTTATTGTGAGAATGGATGATGATCAATTGGATGCTTCAATAGCTAATCAATTGACTAATTTGAAAAATTTATTATTGAATTAAATACCTAAAATAAAATGGCAAGTATTAAACCGGCAGAGGTATCTGCAATTTTAAGAGAGCAATTATCCGGATTTAAATCTGAAGCAGAACTTGAAGAAGTGGGTACTGTTCTTCAGGTTGGAGACGGTATCGCGCGTATTTACGGATTGTCAAGTGTACAATACGGTGAGATGGTTGAATTCAAAACCGGCCTGAGAGCAATTGCACTTAACCTGGAAGAAGATAACGTTGGGGTTGTATTGTTAGGTAAATCAGATACGATTAAAGAAGGCGATACAGTAAAACGTCTTGGTTTGATTGCTTCATTAAAAGTGGGTGAAGGAATTGTTGGCCGTGTTGTTGACACTATGGGTAATCCAATCGATGGTAAAGGACCAATTCAAGGCGAAACTTTTGAAATGCCTCTCGAGCGTAAAGCTCCTGGAGTTATCTTCCGTCAACCGGTAAACGAACCTTTGCAAACAGGTATTAAAGCAATTGACGCGATGATTCCGGTTGGACGTGGACAGCGTGAGTTGATTATCGGTGACCGTCAAACTGGTAAAACAACAGTTGCAATTGATACCATTATCAATCAAAAAGAATTTTACGATGCTGGTCAGCCGGTATATTGTATTTATGTTGCAATTGGTCAAAAAGGATCAACTGTTGCAGGATTGGTGAAAAAACTGACTGATGCCGGAGCAATGGCATACACAACAATTGTAGCTGCAAATGCATCAGATCCTGCTCCAATGCAGTTTTACGCGCCGTTTGCTGGAGCAGCAGTTGGTGAGTATTTCCGTGATACCGGTCGTCCGGCGCTTATTGTTTATGATGATTTATCAAAACAGGCAGTTGCTTACCGTGAGGTATCTCTTTTGTTAAGAAGACCACCGGGACGTGAAGCTTACCCTGGAGACGTTTTCTATTTGCACTCTCGCTTGCTTGAACGTGCGGCAAAAGTGATAAAAGATGATAAAATTGCTTCCAACATGAATGACCTTCCTCCATCATTAAGAGGAAAAGTGAAAGGCGGAGGATCATTGACCGCTTTACCAATTATTGAAACACAAGCTGGTGACGTGTCTGCATACATTCCAACAAACGTGATTTCAATTACGGATGGTCAGATATTCCTTGAATCAAACTTATTTAACGCGGGTGTTCGTCCTGCCATTAACGTAGGTATTTCTGTATCTCGTGTTGGTGGTAACGCGCAAATTAAATCAATGAAAAAAGTTGCGGGTACGTTGAAATTGGATCAGGCACAATACCGGGAGCTGGAGGCGTTCGCAAAATTCGGATCGGATCTGGATGCTGCAACAAAATCTGTTCTTGATAAGGGTGCCCGAAACGTGGAAATCCTGAAACAAGGAGAAGGAGATCCTTTCACGGTGGAGAATCAAATTGCAATTATTTACGCTGGTTCAAAAGGATTGTTGACTAACGTTCCTGTCAATAAAGTGAAGGAGTTTGAAAAAGAATATTTGAATTACCTGAATGCAAAACACAGAGATGTGCTTGATCAATTGAAGGCAGGAAAGTTTGAAGACTCATTGACTTCAGTACTTGAAAAAACTGCAAAGGAACTTGCATCAAAATACTAAACCGAGCGCTGAAACGCAATGGCTAACTTAAAAGAAATACGCAACAGGATTACGTCGGTGAGTTCAACCATGCAGATTACTTCTGCCATGAAAATGGTTTCTGCCGCAAAATTAAAACGTGCCCAGGATGCAGTTACTAAAATGCGTCCGTATTCACAAAAACTGAATCAGATTTTATCGAATTTGACTGCTACACTTGATACTTCTGAGAATGAATTTGCAGCTGCAAGAGAAGTAAAAAATGTGCTGATTGTAGTCATGAGTTCAAACCGTGGATTATGCGGTGGATTCAATAACTACGTCATTAAAGAGGCGTTAAAACAAGCACGTGATACGTATAAAGATAAAAACGTAGCGGTAATAACGATTGGTAAAAAAGCAACTGATACTTTTAAAAAATCAAATTTCAATATCAAAGGATCTCACCTTCCAAAACATTTGGATGAGTTGTGGGGAAATCTGAATTTTTCAAACGTTGCACCAGTTGCTGAAAAAGTCATGAAGGCTTATCGTGACGGACACATTGATAAAGTAGTTCTGGTGTACAACAGATTTAAAAATGTTGCAACTCAAATAGTAACTACTGAGCAGTTTTTACCAATTGTCCCTGCTGAACAAAAAGGAGGGAATACGCAGCTTGATTATATTTTTGAGCCTAATAAGGAAGAAATTGTGAACGAGTTGATTCCAAAATCCTTAAAAGTTCAGTTTTATAGCGCGTTGTTGGATTCATTCGCAGGTGAACATGGCGCACGTATGACCGCAATGCACAAAGCAACGGATAATGCAAGTGCATTGAACAAAAAACTGAAATTGGATTACAACAAAGCGCGCCAGGCCGCAATTACCAATGAAATTCTTGAGATTGTTGGTGGTGCAGAGGCGTTGAAAGGATAGTCTTATAATTCTGATTAAATTTATACCCCGGTATTTTTAATAAATGCCGGGGTTTTTTTATGATTGTTGAGATTCAGGATAAGTTGGTTTCATCAGAATTGTTCTCAAAACAATTCGTGTGCAACCTGTCAGCATGCAAAGGCGCTTGTTGTGTCGAAGGTGATACCGGTGCCCCGTTGGAAAAAAAGGAAATCAGACAAATTGAACGCTCACTTGATAAGATCAAACCTTACATGACCAAGGCAGGAATTAATGCCGTTGAAAAGGATGGAGTTTCTTATCTGGATTCATTTGATGATCCGGTGACGATGCTGGTTAATGGAAAAGAATGCGCATTTGTTTTCAGAGATGAGCAGGGCATTACAAAATGCGCTATCGAAAAAGCATACCGGGAGAAAAAAATTAAATTCAACAAACCAATTTCCTGTCATTTATATCCGATACGGGTAAAAAAACTTGAAAAATTTGTATCACTGAATTATGATCGCTGGTCAATTTGCAAAGACGCGTGCACGCTTGGAAAAGAACTCAAAGTGCCGGTTTACCGGTTTTTGAAGGAGCCGATCGTAAGAGCTTACGGAGAAGATTTTTATAAAGAAATGGAAGTTGTGGCGGCCGAACTTGAGACAATCAAGTCAAAGAAGAAATAGGTGCTGTTCAAAAATGAAAAATGCGTTTCAGATTTCAAAAATCAGATCGGCTTTGTTCAGGCAAAGTAATTGACGAAGTTTTTTCGAAAGGAAAAGAACTGCGCAAATATCCGTTCATTCTGAAATTTGTTAGTGCTGAAAAGGGTGAGCTTAAAATAGCTATTTCGGTCCCTAAACGACGAGCCAAAAGAGCGGTTGACCGCAACCGTCTGAAAAGACAAATCAGGGAAGCTTATCGTTTAAACAATACCGGCTTGAAAGATACGTTAAATGAGAAGCCTCAGGGGCTCAACGTTTTTTTGATTTATACCGGAAAAGAAAAAGAAGAATATCACTTTCTGGAGGAAAAATTAAAACTAATTTTAAATGAACTTTTGAGTAGAATATGATGCACAAATTGAAATTTATTTTCTTATCGTTTTTACTGTTTCCCTTTTTATCTCTTAGATCACAAGATCAGGCGGGAAATCTGGATTTTGAAATTCTAAAAAATCTGGAGCTTTTTGAAATGGTTTATAAACAGGTTGACATGTCCTACGTGGATGAACCAAATCCGGGACAGCTTATGCGTGTTGCAATTGATGCCATGCTGAAAGAGCTTGATCCGTACACCGTTTATATTCCGGAGTCGCAGATTGAAGACCTTAAATTGATGACGACCGGTCAGTACGGCGGGATAGGGGCTTTGATTCAACAGCAGGGTGATCACGTTGTTATAACTGAGCCATATGAGCACTGGCCTGCACAAAAGGCGGGGTTACTGGCGGGAGATGTTTTCATCGAGATCAATGATAAAAATGTAGAATCATTAACCTCATCAGAAGTTTCAGATATATTAACTGGTAAGCCTGGAAGTGAAGTAAAAATCAAGGTAAAAAGGCTGGATCAGTATATTACCAAAACCGTTGTCAGAGAAGAAATAAAGCTGCATTCTGTTCCATACAGCTCTATGATTACAAACGACGTTGGTTATGTCAAGTTTGTATCATTTACACAAAACTCAGCTGAAGACGTATTAAACGAATTTAACGCATTGAAGAAAAAAGGAATGACAAAGTTTATTCTTGATTTACGAGGAAATGGCGGCGGACTTTTAATTGAAGCGGTAAAAATTGTCAACTTCTTTGTGCAAAAGGGAGAAACAATTGTTTGGATGAAAGGAAGATATGAAGCGGATAAAACTGTTTGGAATGCTGAAATGAATCCGGTGGATCCAACCATACCAATCGTTGTTTTAGTAGACGAAGGATCCGCTTCGGCAAGTGAAATTGTCAGTGGAGCTTTGCAGGATCTTGACCGTGCGGTAATTCTGGGTGAAACATCCTATGGTAAAGGTTTGGTGCAGCGTCCGCTTGATTTAAAGTATAATGCGAAACTGAAAATCACGATAGCCAAATATTACACTCCAAGTGGCAGATGTATCCAGAAACTGGATTACACACATCGTGAATATGGCGAAAACGCACAGAGCATTTCAGAAGAAAATATAACGCGATTTAAAACAAAAAACGGAAGAGATGTCATTGATGGCCGCGGGATTGAACCTGATGTAAAAATTGAACGGAAAGAGTACAGCAGTTTGTCGTCAAAACTTGTCATTGAAAATATCATCTTTGATTTTGCCACAAAATTCCGAGCGGCGAATAATGAGATTGCATCCGCCAAGGATTTTAATTTATCAGAAGGGGTATATGAAGAATTCTGTCAGTATGTGAGGTCACGTTCATTCGAATACTCTACAGCTTCAAGTGATTTGATGAAAAAACTGAAGGAAACTGCTATGCTTGAGAATTATTTCGTGGATGCTGAAACGGAGTATAATGCTTTGTGGAATAAATTGAATCCTTCCATAGAAAGAGATCTTATTAAATTTAAAGACGAAATTTCAGAAATTCTGGAAGATGAAATTGTAGGCAGATATTATTATCAGAACGGACGCATTGAGCATTTGCTGGTTGATGATCCGTATATTCTGGAGTCGGTTAAAATATTAAACGATCCTGCACGTTATAAGCAGATCCTGAATATTCCATAAATCGATGTTTGACAAATGGCTTAAGCTGCCGGCTCATTATTATCTGCGTATTATTGCGCTCGTAATATTGATGGTGGGTGTTGCTGTTTCTAATGTTTTGATGAGCATCGGTGCAATCTGGATTATCTCAAACTGGCTGATTGAAGCAAAATTTTCAGAATATAAAAGACGTTTCGTTACATCATCTGAGATTATTTTAATTCTGGCATTTTTAGTTTACAGTATTCTGAGTATAGCCTGGAGTGATGATTTCTGGTATGCTTTTCATGATATACGGATAAAATTACCTTTGCTTGCTATTCCTTTAGCGCTATCAACCGGTGCTCCGCTGGAGAAAAAAATTCTGCATTTTTTACTTTATGTTTTTATTGGTATAGTGGCTTATACAGCTTTGTATAATTATTTGAGTTTTGTTTCTGATTCCGCTGGAAAAGACATTCGGGAAATGTCACGATTTATTTCGCAAATAAGATTTGCCACGTTGGTTGATATTGCTTTGTTTTCTTGCATTTATTTATGGATGGAGCATAAAATGCGTTGGTGGCAGGCGTTGCCATTTATTGTGTTATTTCTTTTATATACCGCATATGCACAGGTGTTAAACGGATATATACTTTTTGCTCTTTTAAGTTTTGCTTCGCTCATCTATTTCTATTTCACCTCTTCGAAAAAGGTTGTAAAGATTTCTATTCTGGCAGGCTTTATTTTAATTTCCACTTTCACAATGTTTTATTTAAGAAATGTATTCAGCACATATCATGGAACAGATAAAATTGTTGTGAATGAGTTAGAGGAATTTACGGTAAACGGAAATCCATATTTCCATGATACGATTGCTGCACAAACGGAAAATGGTCACTACGTATGGCTTTACGTCCAGCAAGCCGAAATGGAAAAAGAATGGAACCGAAGATCGGTGATTGATTATGATTCAATTGACAGAAAAGGTCAGCCGATGTTTGGTACGCTGATGAGGTATCTGACTTCAAAAAATGAACGGAAGGACTCGCTGGCTATTTCAAAATTATCTGAAGACGAGATCAGGAACATTGAAAATGGATGTACTGGAATTAATATGAATAGTGGCGTTGAATCCAAGATCCATGCATTTCTTTTTGAGTATGAAATGTATCAGGGAGGGGCAAATCCAAATGGATTTTCATTGCTTCAGCGTCTGGAACATTTGAAAACAGCGCGAGAAATTCTGAAAGATCACTGGGTCTTTGGAGTTGGAATTGGTGACGTTGATTTAATTTTTCAGGAATATTATACAAAAACAGGTTCTCTATTGGTAAAAGAAAACAGATTGCGTGCACATAACCAATTTATTTCGGGTTGGATTGCATTGGGTATTGCAGGTCTTTTAATGATGATATGCTGGTTTGTATTGCCGTTTTTATTTAAAGA
>Ga0268298_10001046_pt1 | contig 33730 bp, 33 predicted proteins | sample WWTPWeurt_MetaG_FD_194462 | JGI IMG/M metagenome (GOLD analysis project Ga0268298, IMG submission 194462) | Activated sludge microbial communities from WWTP in Nijmegen, Gelderland, Netherland - WWTP Weurt | ecosystem: Engineered > WWTP > Aerobic digester > Activated sludge | place...
AATTAAGACCCGGAAGTACAGGCTTCATTCATGTTGAACTTGATAAAGTTAGTTTGGAAGAATTTAGGAAGAATTTTCCTGCAGGAATGGATGCAGACCTTTTTCAACTTAAAGTTTAATCACTTTATTATAATTAATTTCTTTGTCTTTCCGTTGAAACTAATAAGATAGGTGCCTGAACTAAGCATTGAAACATTCAGAATTTTGTCACTCAATAAACTTTCCTCCAAAACTGTTTCACCGATCAAATTCTTAATACTTATTTTATCTCCCTCATGTAATTTTTCGAATTTAATACTCTTATCTGAAGGGTTAGGATAAAACTGAATTTGATCAATTTCGTTATACACAGAAGAAATTGCGGAATAACTAAAACTGCCATCTGTATCAATCTGTTTGAGTCGGTAATAGTTAACGCCCTTTGATGGATGGGCATCAACAAAAGCGTAATTATTTACTTCTTTTGTGGTGCCATGTCCATTCACAATTCCAATTGATTGATAGGTTTCTGCATCAAGGCTTTTTTCAATTTCAAAATGCTTATTATTTGTTTCACTTAAGGTCTTCCATCGAATTTCTGTTCTTTCATTGTTTAGTTCAGTTTCAAAAAAGGCCAATTCAATCGGTAAAACAACCATACAACAATTTCCCGAATTTGATACACTATATGTTGCACCTGCCCAACACGAATATTGTGTAGTATGTGAACGGAAAGTGCCACCGAAAACATTCATAAAATAAGCAACTACTTGCGCAGGGGTATTGCAACCACCTTGATTGCCTCCGGCACATTGATAAGCACAAATTATATTGGGCCAACCATTCGGATCATTATAAGGAGCTGCAGGGTAAACACAATAACTTATGATTCCGGTAGGCACACCTGTTATAGTAGAAGTAACTGCACAACCTGGTGGCGTGCTTGGCCAATAACAATTACAATTGCCAATTGCATTAAAACCGGCATATCGAACAGCCGTTACATTTCCAACAAAGGGTCCAGTAATATTTACAGTTACTCGTTCGTAACTACAAATACCAATTCTCAAATTAGGGATATTAGCATCTGCCACAATATTTAATCTTCCGGCAGCTGTTTCTCGGCTTCCATCATAGTTTGAATAAATGACCACATTACCTGATGCATTGCATACCTGTGCTGATACTTCGATTAAATTCAAAATCAAAGATGTAATCACAATATACTTTATCAATACTTTCACACTTCAAAGTTAGACTATGCACAGACCGAAAATGTGCCTAAATTTGTTGATTCTTATGTTTGTTTATATCATTGATATACATATATTTACATTTTAATTTATGCACAATTATCACTTTTAAAGAATTATTATGCCTACGGATCTGTACATTCTCATTCATAACTTACGGGTAACTGAAACCAGATACATTATTTCAAAAGGGAGAAAAGAAGAGGGCTTGGAGACTGACTACCTCAAGATATTCAAGGCAATTAAAAATTTAGAAACCTATAAAGAAGAGGAATATTCCGAAGCGATTAATAGGTTAAAATTAAAAGGTTCAATCGAAACTAAAAAACATTACTTATTTCTTTGGATTCTTAGGCAACTAAGAGAATTTTATTACACTGAGTACTCAGAAGAAAATAAATTGGTTTTTATTAATATATTAATAAGCCGCTCGTTGTATCAAGCAGCTTATAAAATGCTAAAAACAGTAAAACAAATCTTTATTGAATCCGAAAAATACGACAAGCTTTTCTCACTATTGGAAATGGAATTGATTTTGAGTCGGTTTATACCTCAATTAAATCCCTCTGTAATATTATCGGAACTCGAGAATTATTCTCTCATCTATTCACAAAATCAAACATATCAATCGTTACGTTTTCAATTCCGTAAAACGTTGGACAAATATGTTTTTATTAGAACAAAAGAACAGAAAGCTAGTATAGACAAGATCATGTCACACCCATTTTTAAAAATCAAACATGTGCCTGTTGGTTTTAAAAATAACTATTTATATAATCTGATCCACTATTGGAATCACGCGAGCCACAATAATTGGCAAAAAGCATATATATACGCGAGTAATAATTTCAAGTTGATTATTTCAAACGATATTAACGAGGTTCATTTTCCTGAAGAAACCATTTCCTCTGCCTACAACATGATTGTAGCCTCAATCACAAATAGAACTCAATCTTACAAACCCGCATTAAAATACTTAAATGAGTTAATGCGCTTTGAAAATTCAGATCGCTTGAAGAACGAAGCGCAGTTTTATTACCATCTATCGCACCTTATTTTAATAAACCGACAAGGCATGAATAAGTTTTCAAATAGTGCTATTCGAGAAGCAGAAAATTACCTGGTTTATAGTGAACAGAAAATGGACATTAAAAGGATCAACAATCTAAAATTTGACCTGGCAAAAGCTTTTTTTAATCTAAAGGACTTCAAAAAGTCTTTTCTACTCTTTAAACAAATTTGTGATTCGGCAACAAAAGATGTATTCTCCATTGACTTTATCTCGTTCTCTAGAATTCTATTTTGTATAACCTGCTACGAAAGAAATGAAATGGAACTGATGGTTCATTTTGCCAAATCAACTTCCAAGTTTCTAATAAGAAACAATTCTTATCATCAATTTGAAAAACGAATCCTGAGATTCATTCGATATGAATTAACTAAAAAAGAAAACTTAACATCAAAGGAATTAAGTGAATCATTCACACTTTTGAAAACAGATCTAGAAGATGTTTTTCAATTAGATTTTGAGAAGAGTGTTAAATTATATTTCGATTTCGATAGCTGGATCGCACAAAAAATTATTAATCCAAAACCTCATTTACGTTATAAAAATGAACCCTAAAGTTCTCCCACAAAGAATGTATCATAAGAAATGTATTCATTGAATAAATTATAAAAAAGAAAAAATTCGCTAATCGCAGTACTTATTGTACCGATAAACAAATTCAAACGCATCTTCTAAAGCAAAGATCCCTTTGTTCCTAGCAAAACTTTCTGCTTCCATACAAGAACCGGCTAGCCAGCGAAAATCATCTGTACCACGACGTAAATTCCAACGAATATGCCGATGATCTTTTCTTGAGTAAAAAGAAATATCGCTGTAATATCCCATAAATCGGAAGAGCCTCTTATTTACAACAGAATAAATACTCATAGGTCCGTTAAGTGCTAAAGGCAACAAAATGTACTTCTTTTTTTTTACCAGCATCAAACCTGCAGCTTCTACCCTTTTTAAACAATGCATTTTGCGAACGTGTCCTCCAAACCAGAATCCAATTTCCTTTAAACTTTCACTCGGTCTAATGAGAATAATTTTACCGTCAGCAGCCACAAAAAGCACACCGTATTGCAAATCATAATAGTTCACTGAATCTTCGAAATTCTTCATACTCTTGATCTCGATCTTTCCTAGAACGCTATCCCCAGATGTACGTAAATAGTAACCTCTCACCAACATTGCTTTTGAGCTGATGAAAAAAACAATAAGAATGAATAAAAAGAGAAACCTCTTCATGCGAATTTTAAAATTCACAATTCTTTGGAGTTCTAGGAAACGGTATCACGTCGCGAATATTTGTCATTCCCGTTACAAATAAAACCAGTCGCTCAAAGCCCAAACCAAAACCTGCATGTTCACATGCACCAAATCTTCTGGTATCTAAATACCAATCCAGTTCATGCGTAGGAATATTCATCTCATTCATTCGGGTTGTAAGCTTATCCAGTCTTTCTTCCCGTTGGCTTCCCCCAACAATTTCACCTATACCCGGGAACAAAATATCCATTGCGCGAACTGTTTTTCCGTCATCGTTCTGACGCATGTAAAAAGCTTTGATGTTCTTCGGATAATCGGTTAATATCACCGGTTTTTTAAAATGCTTCTCAACTAAATACCTTTCGTGTTCGCTTTGAAGATCAACTCCCCAATCGCCAACTAAATATTGAAATTTCTTTTTCTTATTGTGATTGCTGTCGCGCAAAATATCCACAGCCTGAGTATAGGTGATGCGTTCAAAATTATTGTCTACACAGAATTTCAACTTCTCCATCAACCCCATTTCGCTTCTCTCATTTTGTGGTTTCTGACTTTCCTCTTCTTTTAAACGCTGATCTAGCATTTCAATATCATCTGCGTTCTTTTGCAAAGCATAAGAGATCACATACTTCAACATTTCCTCGGCCAAGTCCATATTATCATTCAGATCATAAAAAGCCATTTCAGGCTCTATCATCCAAAATTCTGCAAGATGCCTTGCGGTATTACTGTTCTCTGCACGAAAGGTTGGACCGAATGTATAAATATCACTCAAGGCCATGGCAGCGAGTTCGCCTTCCAATTGTCCTGATACCGTTAGATTGGCAGCTTTACCAAAAAAATCTTCTTTATAGTTCACCTGGCCATTCTCATCTCTCGGTGGTTTAGAAATATCGAAATTGGTAACATGAAACATCTCTCCTGCTCCTTCAGCATCAGAACTTGTGATGATCGGCGTATGAATATAAACGAAATCTTTTTCACGAAAGAATTTATGTACGGCAAAAGCCAGGCTGTTTCTGACACGAAAAACTGCGCCGAATGTATTGGTACGAAAACGCAAATGGGCAATTTCCCTTAAAAATTCAAGGCTGTGTTTTTTGGGCTGTAGAGGAAACTTCTCCGGATCACTATCTCCCAAAATTTCAATTTTCTCAGCATTCAACTCAACTGATTGCCCTTTACCTTGCGAAGCAATTAATTTACCTTTCACTGAAATTGCAGCGCCGGTAGTAATTCTTTTCAACAACTCAGGATCTTCCTTTTCAAAATCAACTACGGCTTGCAGATTATGCAAAGTAGAACCGTCGTTAATGGCAATAAAACGATTGCTTCGGAAGGTTCTAACCCATCCTTTGACCAATACATCCTGATTCTCAGGATTCATTCTTAAAATGCTTTTTACTTTTTCACGTTTCATAGAGGCTGCAATTTGGCAAAAATCAGTTGAATTCAGAAATAAATTTGAATGCTTTTCTAAAAGAAAAGTTGTTGAAAGAAGTTAAATTTAGCTGCTCTCTTGTTAAGGGGATGCAAATCGGTTTTTCAAACGCCTGATCGTCCATACAAATGCGCAATTAACCTTCTATAGAAGAAGCCTCAGCGTATATCCAACACACAACTGTCATTCACGATCACCCATGCATATCCGTCCATTCCACAAAGATCCACTCCATTCATCAGGTAATTCCCTCTTGCTTTATATCGGAAATCGTAACCCAGCAGGCGCGCAATTTCCAAAGAAAGAAAATAGTTGGAAAATAAATAAGGGTAGTCCATGATCCTCTTCATAGCAGAATCATTTTGGGTTCTGATCGGCATCATAAGCAGTGGCGTTGAGGCTACATTCTTCCTGAACATCAAATGTCCGAATATATCCTCTCCTTCTTCTCCCTGGCATTCTCCATGATCACTCATATAGAAGAAGTAGACTGGCGCTTTACTTTTGTTCTGAAGGTGTTGTATCATTCCGTTCAATACATGGTCGGTATACAACAAGGTATTATCATAATCTGCATTCTGCGGAAAAGGATACTTGGATTTATCAAAACGGGAAAAAGCAGAAGGATATCTTTCTGAATAATTTTCGTGACTGCCATACATCTGCAAAACAACAAAGTTCTTCCCTGATTCAAGATCGATACCTTCCAATTCCTTCAAAAGTACTTCATCATAACAATTGTCATTATCACCTTTCGAGGGATCGATGTCTTTACTGGTTTTCACAACATCAATGAAATTCTTATTCATTTGCCCAAGGTAATGCGTCGAGCCTTTTGCACTTTGCGTGGTAATGAAATAGGTCTTATAGCCATGATCTTTCGCGAGCTTGAAAAGCAATTGTTTTCCGGCGAGAACTGTTTCGTATTGATCGATGGAATCAAGCAAATTGAAAAAAGAAAGTAAAGAAACATCGGTACAAGTGGCTTGTGGAACACATTTTTTTGCAAAGAGTTTATTCTCTTTTTTGAGTGCACTTAAAAATGGCGTGGTATTGACACTATAATCAAAAACACTCATCCTGACACAAGTAGCACTTTCGCCTACGACAAGAATAATATTCGAGTTGCAATCGACGATCTCCTTTGGCAATGGCTTTGCAGGAATGGCACTTTTTGCTTTATCACTGAGTTTATAGGGAAGGTATTTACCGAAAAAAGCTGCATTGAGTTCAAGTCCGCTTCTGATCAAATGTTGCTCTGTTCTGAAAGCAATTGTAAAGGTGGTTGCCTGACTGAAATTATAAGCGAGTACAATGATCACTATCAAAGGAGCGAATCCGATAAAGGGAAGCTTCGCCATTCGTATTGCATGCTTCTTAAAGATAAAATGCATGCTGATGCCAATACCAATTGTAAAAAAGGTCGGTAACACAAAACGGAGAAGGATCTCTTTACCGATCCCTTGAGTCACTTCTGTAAAATCAGTGAAGAATTTATAGATCTCTCCCGGAATGATGGGACTCCCAAAATAACGCCAATGAAGCATTTCAATGAGAAAAAGAAAGAGAAAATACCCAAAATAGATCTTCTGCCAGAAAGGCTGAATGATAAGCGTGCCGATCAAAACAAGAGGAAGTACCGTATAAAAATCATCTGACAACAAGGAAGAGAACAAAGTGTATCCTGTGACGTACCAGTTAAGAAGAACCAGCGCAAGTGTCAACAACAAGCTCCAAAGCAAATTGATGCGAAATTTTCCAATGAACATCTTCAACTTCTCCATTTTCATTTTTTAAAGAAAAAATAAACAGCACCCAACATTAGAATAAAGCCTATCAAATGATTCCAGCCAAGTTTCTCATGTTTAAAAAAGATCAGTGTAAATCCAATGAAAATACTGATGGAAATGATTTCCTGTATCAGTTTTAATTGCCACATATTAAAAGGACCTCCGTTCAAATTACTGCCTAGCTTATTGGCCGGTACCATCAAGCTATACTCCAACAGAGCAATACTCCAGCTGATCAATATGGCCTTGAGCATTCCTGCATTCTTCAAAAAAGCAATGTCCTTGAAACGCAAATGACCGTACCAGGCTATGGTCATGAAGGTATTGGATGCCATAAGAAGACCTATGGTGGAAAGCGCCCTTGTCATTATAGTCCGGTATTGGTTCTGAATAGTTTAATTGCAAGGGCGAGTAATATGATACCGAAAACTTTTTTGATGATAGCGATCCCACCTACTCCAAGAAATCGCTCCAGTACATGTAATCGCTTAAGTACAATGAACACGATGGCGATATTGATCACAATGGCAATGATGATAGAGACAATATTGTATTCTGCTCTTATGGAAAGCAAAGTGGTCAATGTTCCGGTACCGGCAATAAGCGGAAAGGCCAAAGGCACAACAGAAGCGGTAGCCGGCGCCTCATCTTTTGAGATCTTGATACCTAATATCATTTCCAGTGCAATAAAGAAAAGAACGAAAGAGCCTGCAATAGCAAAATCCTGCACCTTGATGCCAATAATGTCCAGAATGGAATTTCCAACAAATAAAAAAACGATCATTATAACCAAAGAAACCCAGGATGCCTTGAATGCATCAATGCTTCCTGCTCGTTCTTTGAGATTTAAAATGATGGGTATGGAACCGATCACATCGATCACTGCAAAAAGCACCATTGTCACTTTCAGGATCTCTACTATATCAAAGGCCAGATTCATTTATCAAAATTAAGGTTTTATTCTGAGTGGACAATCTGTTTTCAGTATAGAAAATAGAATGATTTTAGCTTTTAAAAGAGTACTTTTACAACATGAAAAAGATCCTTTTACTAACGCTGATCACAACAATTATCCTTCCCTTTTCTTCCTGTAAAAAATACGAGGAAGGTCCTGCGCTAACTCTCCTTTCCAAAAAACAAAGAGCAGCCAATACGTGGAATATTCTAAAATATTACGAAAACGGAACGGACAAAACAGAAGATGCTAAATCAGTTTTCGGGGATTTTGTTCTCATCATAGACAGAAACAACATGAAATATTCCAAATCCTTTAAAGCACTTGGCATTCTTCCTTACGGTGAATCCGGAGCATGGAAATTCTCATCGGATCAGAGTTCGCTTGAATTCACCCCGGATAATGCTTCGGTCTCTCCCTACAACTGGAAGATCATCAAGCTCAAAGAAACGGAACTGGGTGTTACTTATGTCTATAATGGCATAACTGTAAAAGCTTACTTCAATTAAAGACTTAATTTCGCCTTTAGCCATCTTTATCCACCCTTTTTCAAGATCCTCACTTTATTTCTAACAAATTTTTATTTTCACTTCCTTTTTTCATTGCAAATTGATATTTTTATGAATCACAATTGCTATGGAGAAAAGATTCAAATTCAAATCACTGCTCACTTTCTGCAATAACGAATGGATGGTGAATAACCTCAAACGCTACCGTGTTGCTTTTGACAAAGATGAGATCGATTATATACGGGTGGAATTAGCCATCTACAACAAACTTTTTGATGAAGAGGACTGGAACGCGAAAGTGAACCTGAAATGCTTCGACCTGAAAGGGAAAGAAGAATTCTGCAACCGCGAACTCGACATTAGTGTGAAAAAAGAAGAGAATATCTTTTATCTGAGGGACGGATGGGGTGTGGAAAACAAAGGAGGCTTCTGGAAAAAAGGTTCATACAAATGGATGGCCTATGTAGACAATGTATTCATTGGTGAAGCAGTCTTTCATGTAAATGAAGTGGGTCTGGTCACCAATTCATCCAATCCTTATCTCGAGGTCGAATACATCAAACTTTACGAGAGTCATAGCAATGGCTGGCAGGAACGTAACCGTAAGTATTTAAAATGTTTCAGCAAGAAAGAAACGAAATATGTTTGGGCTGAAGTGAAATTCAAGAATATCACACAACTAGATTATCATTACGAGATCTTTTTGAATTTCTATGACGATGCAGGACAACAGAAAGCCGGATTAGCACAAACCGGATTTGTAGATGCAGGAAAAAAAGATTTTTCATATACATTCGAAAAAGCATGGGGTGCCGAAACAGGCGGTATTTGGGTTGATGATAAATATTTACTTGAAATTGTGTTCAATGATGTATTGATCGCCGCTACAACCTTTGAGTGTGGAGCTGAGGCCATTGAAGGCGAAACCCCAATCCTCAAAACCCTCGAACAGGCTGTTTCAGCAGGAAGTGGCGTTGCAGGAAAAAATACAAATACGGAAGAAACGAAAGAAGGGAAAACACTGGAGGAATTACTTGCTGAACTCGACGCTTTGATCGGTCTGGATTCTGTGAAAAAATCCATCAGAGAAAATATCACTTATCTCAACTTCACTAAACTCCGAAAAGAAAAAGGATTTGAAGATAATTCGAAAATGAGTTTGCATTCCATCTTCACCGGAAATCCGGGGACAGGAAAAACAACTGTTGTGAATATGCTGGGAAAGATCTACCAGAAAATGGGATTGCTCAGCAAAGGACATGTTGTGGAAGTGGACAGAGCCGCTCTTGTTGGAGAATACATAGGACAAACTGCTCCACGAACCAAAAAGATGATCGACTCGGCCAGAGGAGGAATTCTTTTTATTGACGAAGCCTACTCGTTGGCAAGAGCTGATGACGACAGCAAGGATTTTGGAAAAGAAGTGATCGAGATCTTATTGAAAGAAATGAGTGACGGCGCAGGAGACATTGCCATTATCGGTGCAGGTTATCCAAAACAAATGAAGAGTTTCATTGAGTCCAATCCCGGATTAAAATCACGTTTCACTCAGTATTTTCATTTTGATGACTATTTACCGGAAGAACTCTATGCTATTTCGGTTTATGCGGCCAAAAAGAAACAGGTCACTTTTTCACCCGAAGCAGATGAATATTTAAAAGAACAACTCACCGAAGCTTACCGTAAGCGAGATGAGAATTTTGGAAATGCACGTTTTGTAAATGCAGTTGTAGATGAAGCAAAACAGGACATGGGACTTCGTTTGATGAAAGCAGCCAACCTTTCTGAATTAAGCAATGAAGAACTTAGTACCATCACTATCGAAGATCTACAGAACGTTTTCCTCACAGAGCAAAAGAAAAAGCTCAAACTTGTGATCAATGAGAAGCACCTGAATGAAGCCATGGGTGAACTGAATGAACTTGTAGGTATGAACAAGATCAAAAAAGATATTCAGGAACTGGTGAAACTCATTCGTTTCTACAACGAAACAGGAAAAGATGTGGTAAATAAATTCTCACTTCATTCAATTTTCACCGGTAATCCCGGAACAGGAAAGACCACAGTAGCCCGTATCATTGCTAAAATTTACAAAGCACTTGGTGTTTTGGAAAGAGGACATGTAGTGGAAGTGGATAGAGAGGGCCTGGTTGCAGGATATGTAGGACAAACAGCATCAAAAACCGCAGAGAAGATAGAAGAAGCAATGGGTGGAATTCTTTTCATTGATGAAGCCTATGCACTCGCTAACAAAGGGGGAGGAAATGATTTCGGACAAGAAGCCATTCAGGTCATTTTAAAACGAATGGAAGATCAGAGAGGAAAATTCGGAGTGATCGTTGCCGGTTATACGGAGAATATTCATATGTTCATTGAATCCAATCCCGGATTTAAATCGCGTTTTGATAAAACTTTTTTGTTTGAAGATTATCAGCCTGAACAACTGTGGGAGATCACGAAGAATCTTTTGAAGAAAGAAACGCTTACAGCAACTCCTGAAGCGGAGAAGCATTTAAAAGACTACCTTACCGGTCTCTATGATAACCGAGATGCCTTTTTTGGTAATGCAAGAACGGCAAGACAAGTTGTAGGAGATGTAGTGATGAAACAAAATCTTCGTCTTGCCGAAATGCCTGCAGAACAAAGAAAAAAAGAGGACCTTGTTACCTTAACTTTGGCCGATGTATCTCACTTGAATATACAGGCTACCGGAAGCAAATCAACCTTAGGCTTTAAATTCGGTCACCCTTAAAAATGAAAACCTCCAACATAAAAAGTTTACCCCTACGAAAACATTTCAGAAATAAATTACTGAAATACATGTTGGTGGCGATGCTTTTTTTAGTCTTTTCGCTTCTTATTGGAACGATCGGATATAAATATTTTTTCGAACTGGGATGGATCGATGGATTCTACAATGCGAGTCTCATACTTACAGGCATGGGGCCTGTTGATGTCCCTCCCGATAACGCTGCTAAAATTTTTGCTTCCTTTTATGCAGTATATAGTGGTGTTGCTTTTTTAACTACCGTGGCATTGCTCTTTGCTCCTATTCTCCATCGTTTTCTTCACAAATTTCATCTTGATATTGAAGACTAATGCCCAAGGTTCTCATTCTATGTGCTCATCGTCCAGGACGCTCCCCAAGTCAGCGTTATCGATTTGAACAATATCTGGATTTTTTAAAGAACAATGGTTTTGATTTCACCTGGTCTTATTTGCTAAATGAAGCAGACGACAAGATCTTTTACTCTCCCGGCCATTTCCTTGATAAAGTTAAGATCATTTTGAGATCCATTGCCACAAGAAAAAAAGATGCTGCAACTTTTTCAAAATACGATTTGATTTTCATTCAACGTGAAGCCCACTTCCTGGGCAATTCCCGTTTTGAGAGAAAAGCATTTAAAAGTGGCGCAAAGGTGGTCTTTGATTTTGATGACAGCATTTGGATCCCAGACACCAGCCCGGGAAATGTAAAATGGGCTTGGCTAAAAAAAGCAGAAAAATTCTTTGAGAATATTAAATACGCGCATGTTGTCATTGCCGGAAATCCCTTTCTGGCCGAAAAAGCAAGTTTCGTAAATAAGAATACAGTAATCATTCCCACAACGATCAATTGTGACTGGCATATTCCCAAGCACGAGCTTCGGCATAAAGAAAAAGTTTGTATTGGATGGAGTGGAAGTATATCCACCATCAAACATTTCGAAATGTTACTTCCTGTATTGAAAAAAATAAAGGAAAAATATTTGGATAAAGTTCAATTCAGGATCATTGGTCAGGAAAATTACCTGAATACAGAACTGGAAGTAAAATCAGTTCAATGGTCCGAAAAAACCGAGGTAGATGAACTCAATCGAATGGATATTGGTTTGATGCCTTTGCCGGATGACGAGTGGGCCAATGGAAAATGCGGATTGAAAGGATTGAGTTACATGGCTTGTGGCATTCCAACGATCATGAGCAAAGTAGGCGTGAACAAAATGATCATTGAAGATGGCAAGAACGGATATTTGGCTACAAAGGAAGAGGATTGGTATCACCTACTATGCTTACTTATTGAGGACAAGGATCTGAGAGTAACGATCGGAGAAATGGGTAGAAAAACCGTACTCGAAAAATACTCCGTAGAAAAGAATAAAGAAAAATACCTGGAGATCTTTCAAAACCCAACGAAACAATTCAATGAGAGCTGACGCAAATCACTTCATAATTCCATCATCATTTATAAATTGTGATCAGTAAAATGCAATCGAAAGAACATACTAAAAAATTAGGTCTCGCGCTTTCCGGTGGAGGAGCAAGGGCAGCGGTTCATCTCGGTTTACTTAAGGCATTAGAAGAACTGGATATGAAACCGGATGTCATTTCGGGTAGCAGTGCCGGAGCCATCATCGGAGCGTTTTATTCTTCCGGTTTTAAAATAGAAGAAATACTCAGAATATTTGAAGATGCAAGTCTCTTCAATATCACTAATTTGCTTTTTCGGAAGCAAGGGATCTTTGACATGAATTCATTTGAAGAGCTCTTTAAAAAATATTTTCCCAAGAATTCTTTTGAAACTTTAAATATTCCCCTGCATATAACGGCAGTAGACATTTTAAATGGGAAAGAAGTTTGCTTTAGCGAAGGAGATCTGTCTAAATCACTCATGGCATCTTCCTGTATCCCATTCGTCTTTCAACCGGTAGACTATCGCGGAACTTTATTTGTTGATGGCGGAGTGATGAACAACTTGCCTGTTGAAATTCTTCAGAAATCGTGCGAATTCGTTATAGGCTCTTATTGCAATTCAATCAAAATAGAACCTGAACAGGTTCACATGAATGATATCATCGACCGTACTTTTCACCTGGCAATGGGCTCATCCGTCAAATTAAGAGCGGAAAAGTGCGACTGGTACTTTGAACCGACAGATATGAGTCAATACAGTATTTTCAATCTGACAAAATGCGATGAGATCTATGCCTATGCTTATCAGCAGGCAATTTCTAAGAAGAATGAACTACTCATGTTAAATGAAAAAATAAAATAAAGATGGCACTGTTCAGTAAAATTTCGCATCGAGCAATTAATGAAGGCGAAGAAGTGCGGGGTGCAGCGATAAGAGAAGGGATCTTCGAGCTGATCAGAACGAAACATCCAGATTTCGGAAAAGAAGATCATATCAGTAATGATGAACTGAATGAATGGAGAAGATTCTATCTTACCTCGCTTATTCAACAAGAAAAAGGAGAGACCGACAGGATTGACAATGATGTGATGTATGCGATCAAAAACAACTCCTTGCTATCCGAGAATATTGATGAACTGATAGAAGAAGATCTCTCCTTTGGTCAAAAAATGGCCGACAAAATTGCACAGTTTGGAGGAAGCTGGACTTTTATTATCGCCTTCTTCTCTTTCATCCTGATTTGGATCGGTGTGAATATTTGGGTTCTTGCTTTAAAACCATTTGACCCTTATCCATTTATTTTATTGAACTTGATCCTTTCCTGTTTAGCGGCCATACAGGCGCCTATCATTATGATGAGTCAGAATCGTCAGGAACAAAAAGACAGAAGAAGAGGAGAACAAGATTATAAAGTGAATCTGAAAGCAGAATTGGAGATCAAATTGCTATCAGAAAAGATCGATCACTTATTGATGCAGCAAAATAAAAAATTACTGGAGATCCAGGAAATACAAACGGATTATCTGGAAGATCTCAGAAAAGAATTGAAGAAAAAAACGTAAAGATGAGTGAAGAAAAAAACAATCTTTTTGGTTCGGATGCTTTTTCGCCAAAAGAGATCGCAGAAAAAGTAGAGAACATTGGTGTGGCGAAGGCCAGACTGCCATTGCTTTCAATGGTGATGCTCGGTATACTAGCAGGAGCATTCGTAGCACTTGGCGCCATGTTCTTTGTAACTGTTACATCTGACCCTAATTTAAGTTTTGGCTGGAGTCGATTAGTTGGAGGAATTGTATTTTCCTTGGGATTAATCATGGTAAGCATTGCCGGAGCCGAGTTGTTTACCGGTAACAATTTGATCGTGATGGCCTGGGCTGATAAGAAAATAAGTACTCGAGAAGTAGTGAAGAACTGGCTAGTAGTCTGCTTCAGCAATTTTATTGGAGCCATTTTAATTGCATTCTTACTTTTCATGGCCAGACATCATGACATGAACAAAGGTGCAGTAGGAGAACTCTATTTGAAAATAGCGGAAGCTAAGTGCAGTATTTCCTGGGAAAAAGCCTATTTCAGTGGAATCCTCTGCAACATACTTGTTTGCCTTGCTGTTTGGATGGCGCAGGCCGGACGATCTGTTTGGGATAAAGTGATCGTAATTATTTTTCCGGTTGCCGCTTTTGTTGCAGCCGGATTCGAACATAGTATTGCCAATATGTTCTACATCCCAATGGGAATATTCATTCAATCTGAACAAAATACAAACGGAGATCTTATCACTTGGTTCGGACTCTTGAACAATCTTGGTCCCGTTATTCTGGGAAATCTTACGGGAGGATCTGTTTTCGTAGCCTTTATCTATTATGTGATCTATGGGAGGAAGAAGAGCTTGTAAATTACATGAACAACTCGAGTTAATTAACTTAGGTCAGCATTGATCTACTGTTATGTTACGTTAGACATCAACTTAAATTAAACCACCAAATTGTTTCGAAATGTATAATTGAGAGAGCCACAAAGTCCACTTTATAATACCGATATTGTAACAATTATGATAAACATTTATCCTTTGACAATTTCGAGGTGTATTGATTTAATCGAAAATTAATTTAACTTTGATTATTAATTTAGTAACAATGATTAAAAAAACACAAGTCTTGCTGTTGCTTCTAGCATTAGGGTTCAGCTCCAAACATATTTTGGCACAAACACCGAAATCATGCAAAGAAATAAAAGATAGTTCCCCATCATCACCTAGTGGAACTTACACCATTGACCCGGACGGCGTCGGTCCTTATAGTCCGATGACCTGTTATTGCGATATGACTTTGGATGGAGGTGGATGGACTCTTCTTTTAAATTACAATCATTTAACAGCCACCAATCCAACATTAACGCTTAGAACTTCAAGCTTTCCTTTACTTGGAAGTACCCTACTTGGAACAAATGAAAGTGGGACTCAATTCTGGGGTCATGTGGATACAAACATTATAAAGGCCCTCAAAATTGCTGAAGTAAGATTCTACGGAAAAACCTCACTACACAGTCGCGAAATAAATTTCAAAACAAAACATGCAGGCACAATTTCTTATTTTAAAAAAGGAATAGGTTCCACAAGTGGTATTGCTTCCAGTTTTACAGCTTTCCCAGGCCACACGGCTAACTTACCACTTGCAATTAATTTAAGTAACACCAATGCGGGTAATTATGCAATGACAGAATATCCATTATGGACAGGCAGTACCTACCATTGGTTTTTGTCACCGGCCAATAGCAGGTGGGAAGTTGATGATTATAACTTTAGTTTACCTTCCACAATTCATCAAATTTGGGGAAGAGAGTGTACTAATAACATTTCAGTAAGTCAATCAACTTGCAATAGTTATACTTGGAACATGCAAACTTATACCACAAGTGGAACCTACACGCAAGTTTTTCAAAACACTAATTCCTGTGACAGTTTGGTTACCCTAAGCTTAACCATTACTACTCTTGATGCTTCCGTTACCATTTCATCCAATATATATTCGGCAAATATTTCAGGTGGAACTTACAAATGGCTGGACTGTGGAAATAACTACGCAGTTATTCCCGGGCAAACCGGACAAACATTTACACCTTCCTTAAGTGGTAATTATGCGGTTGCAATAACCAAGAACGGTTGTACTGACACTTCCGCCTGTCAAAGTGTAATCATATCCGGTATTGATCAATATAATCTAAATGGAAATATTGTCATTTCGCCAAATCCGGCTAACTCTCAATTTACAGTAAAGAATTATGAAAATGGAACACAATTGTCAATCATAAGTATTAGTGGTGAATTAATTAAAACTATCATTCTTTACGGCTCCAATCAATCCATTCCAATTGAAGAACTTTCAAACGGTGTGTACATTGTTCAACTGAATAGATACGGACAAATACACAATAAAAAACTAGTGATAAGCAAGTAAATAGTTTTTCTCAGTGAATATTTTAATCGACAATCAAACAAGTGATTGTCGATTTTTTATTTAGTGTCGTTTTGCCTCAAACAAAACAGAAAAGGAAAATTAATAAACTTTCTTCTTAAGCACAATACATTTAAAATGAATTTCTTTTTTATAAACATTGCAACAAATTATTTTTCATATTATAACTACCTTAGATCTTAATCTTTGAGAATGCGAAGAATAGATTGTGGTAATTCTAAAATCATTTTGGTATGATCAGTATATGTCGCAAATCCAATTCATCACCTGTTCGAGTAAGCAATTGAATAAAATGAAAGCCATATTGCGTTTCGAAAATCTCTGAAACTTCCATTGGTTTTAATCGAAAAGCAACATTTTCAAATTCGGTCACCATTGTTCCTCGACCGATCTTACGATAAATGCCTCCATTCGCAGAAGATCCCGGATCCTCGCTGTATTTAGAAGCGAGTGAAGAAAAGGTTTCTCCCTTTAAAACTCTTTGTCTTATGCTATCGAGTTTCATCCTTGCAGCCTTTTTCGCTTCATCAGAACCAGGGCTTTGCGCTAAGCACATGAAAGGCAAACACATTAGTAAAACGAAAATGTTTTTCATAAAAATATTTCAATAAAACTATGCAATAAAATCTTTCTACAATAACAATTAGGTTTTTTTGGGGATTCACTGACATTCTGTATCTTCATGTTTAATAAAAATATTATGAAAAAATCTGAGTCCATAAATGAATACATCTCCCGTTTTCCTATCTCAGCACAAAAAAAACTCAAACAGTTACGAGCCATCATCAAAAAAAATGTACCTAAGGCCGAAGAAACCATTTCTTATGGAATGCCTGCTTATAAATTGAATGGGCCCCTCGTTTATTTTGCAGCCTACAAAAATCACATCGGCTTCTACCCTACTCCAGTACCCATTCTTGCTTTTAAACAAGAACTTAAAAATTACAAAACATCAAAAGGGGCTGTTCAGTTTCCATTAGACGAAAACTTACCCGTTGCACTAATAGGAAAAATGCTTCGATTCAAAGTGAAAGCCAATTTGTCAAAGATCAGATCGAAAAAATAATTGGATCCTTACACACATATATTCAAAACATGGGATTCATTAGCGAAAGCGTACGAAGAAAAGTTCATGGAATTGAATGATTACAATGAAAGCTATGATCTGTTTTTAGCTGCCCTGAAGTCCGAGAAAGCTGAATTACTCGAGATCGCATGTGGTCCGGGAATGATCACAAAATATCTTTTAACAAAATATCCCTCTTTGAAGATAACTGCAACAGACGCTTCCCCTTCCATGCTTCAGTTGACCAAAAAGAATTGTCCATCTGCTGATACATTCTTACTGGATTGTAGGGATCTTGGACAATTAAGTTCGAGTTACGACGGGATCCTGTGTGGTTTTGTTCTTCCTTATCTTAAAAAAGAAGACATGATCTATCTGATAAAAGAAATTTCATTGCATTTAAACTCCGGTGGACTCCTTTATCTAAGTGCCCTGGAAGGGGATCATGCTTCTTCACGAACTGTCAAAAGCAGTGATGGCATAAATGAAATGATGAATTATTACTATAGCGAACAAGATCTGCACAATCATTTACAAGAAAATAAACTTGAAATTATTCATACATTGCGTCTATCATCTCTAACCAATTCAAGTTCCCCTCCTCAACTCATACTTATTGCTAGAAAAAAATGAAGGCAGAAATTCGCATTTTTGGACACAAACAATTCATAGGAATGAAAAAACAAATGTCCTATTTACAGAACAAAACCTTTGAACTGTGGAGCACGTTCATGCCTCGCAGAAAAGAAATTAAAAATGTGATTGGACAAGACCTATTCTCAATTCAGAACTATCCTGAAGGATTCTATAACAATTTCGACTTTTCTAGAAACTTTGAAAAATGGGCTTGTTTAGAGGTCAGCCAGACCAATGAGATTCCCTCAGGAATGGAGCTTTTTCACATTCCGACTGGAAAATATGCCGTTTTCATTTTTAAAGGATCGCACGAACAAGCTCCGGAATTCTTTAAAAACATATTTTATCAGTGGCTTCCATCAACTGAGTTTGAATTGGATCTGCGTCCTCATTTTGAAATTCTGGGTAGTAAATACGAAAAAGATTCCCCTCATTCAGAAGAAGAAGTCTGGATCCCAATTAAAGATAAATGAAGTTTGTAAAATTAAACACACTAACTAACAATTATAAATTGAATTCCATGCGTCATATCCTCCTTGTTTTCTTTTCATTCAACTTATTTGTCACAGGCTGTTCACAAGAAAGAACCAATGAAATTCCAAAAAACACATCCGGAGAATTCGAATGTCCATTGGAAGGAAGCGCACAAACGGTTCATCTTAAAGAATTGAATAAATTAAAGAACAGAACTTCTTTTCCTTCCGACAGTAATTTTAATCCGAAGATCTCACTTGCTTCTATTCTCATAAAAGGAAATGATAAGGAAAGATGGTCTGTGAATCATGCCGCAAAAGTGATCGGCTACGTAAAAGATGTAAAACCCGGAGGAGTGGAAACCGTTAATTGCAAAACGAAAGATAAAAAACTAAGGGATACGCATATTGAATTGGTACTGGATGCAATGAACGAAGACAAGAACAAAGTTTTTGTTGTAGAAATTACACCTCGACTTCGAAAGATCATGGCCGAAAAAGGAGAAGATTGGAGCACGTCTATGATCAGAGCCAAATACCTCGGCAGATGGGTAGAGGTGGAAGGCTGGATGTTCTACGATACTGAACATGCTAATATGTCTGAAAATACCAGACCGGGCAATCCTAAAAACTGGAGGGCTACAGCCTGGGAGATACATCCTGTAACAAAACTAAAAGTGGTAGATAAACATTAACAGAAAAAATTCAATTAATATCACTTAATTTTGTAACATTATATCATTAATCATTTAAAAAAACAAAAATATGAATTTGAAAAAATTATCACTTGCAGCTTTATTCTGTGTTTTCATTAACACTGGTTTTTCTCAGGATCTCAGAAAGAATGGTTCACTTTTTGGTAAAATAGAAAGCAATGGGGATGTTCGCATCAATGGAAGTTTAAAAGGTAAATTCGAGTCCAATGGCGACATTCGTGTAAATGGAAGTTTGGTAGGCAAGATCGAAAGTAATGGTGATATACGTAAAAACGGTTCCCTTGTCGGGAAAGTTGAATCCAATGGAGACGTTCGAATCAACGGAAGTTTAAAAGGGAAGATTGAAAGCAATGGAGATGTAAGAAAAGACGGGAGTTTGATCGGATCTGCGAGTGGAGTAAAAAAAGAACAGGCGGCGGTTATGTTCTTCTTTGATTTCTTTTAGTCAAACTGATATTTAAAATGAAAAAGGGAGCAGTTGGATCTGCTCCCTTTTTTTATTCGACTTAAAACACAATTATAAAAAATCCATTTAATGGATGATCAAAGGTAAATAAGATAGGAGCAAAAAAATATGTTTTAAATCATATTTTTACATTTTTCCCGAATGAACTAGTGGTTTACCTTTCATTATATGATTATTGACAGTATTTACAAAGCAAGAATAATATTAAATATCTTTCGGTTCATTAAGCCAAAGCAAAGATTATGCCTTTCAAAGTCATCGCTTTTATTTCACTTTTTTCTGCCTATGGGCTTTTCTCCCTTTACGTGTATACAACAGGAACAGACACACTGAAATCACCGGTTGAAGCCACTGCAGAAGTGATTGAAGGCAAGGAACTATTTCAGAAAAAAAACTGTATAGCTTGTCACCAGGTATTTGGTTTGGGTGGTTACATTGGACCGGAACTAACCAATACCATTTCTGAACCCGGCAAAGGCAAAGGTTATGCAAAAGCTCTACTTAGTGCCGGACTTAATAAAATGCCTAATTATCATTTTACCGAACAAGAAATGAATTGCCTGATCAGTTATCTGGAGTTCATAGATCGTTCTTCTAAAGCCTGCAAATGATGTCATCAGATAAAAAACATCCGGGACTATTGTTCATTACCGTCGGACTCTTATTACTCCTATTGGGAACAACTTTTGGTCTTATTGGAGGATTACAATATGTAGGAGATAACTTTCTTTCTGACCTATTACCTTTCTACAAAACTAGACCCTTGCATGTATTTCTAATTACGGCTTTTATTATTGTTACTGCCAGTGGCGGAGTTTACTATTATCTAAATACGCTGCATCCGAACATCAGTTCCGTGAGAAAAAATGCAGGGATACAACTGTTTCTTTTTACCTTAACTACATTGATCATTGTTGTTTGTTTTTTAGACGGCACATTCGGAGGAAGGGAGTATCTCGAATATCCACCCGTTCTTGCACTTCCTATTCTTATCTGCTGGATCATTTTTGCAATCAATTATCTTAAAACTATAAGAGGAGTTAAATTTAAAACTGCCCCAATTTATTACTGGATGTGGGGAACCGGGATCCTCTTCTTCATAATTACTTATCTGGAATCTTATTTGTGGATGTTTCCTTACTTCAGAGATAATATCGTGCGTGATGTTACTGTGCAATGGAAATCACTCGGCTCAATGGTCGGCGCCTGGAATATGCTGATCTATGGTTCCGGATTCTATATCATGGAAAAAATAAGTGGCAATGAAAAAACAGCCAGGGCACCTCTCACATTCTTTTTCTATTTTCTTGGCTTGACAAATTTAATGTTCAACTGGGGACATCATACTTATATTGTTCCACATTCCCCGGCTATTAAATACACTGCCTATATCATCAGTATGACAGAATTGCTGATACTTGGCAATATCATTCTTGGATGGAGAAGATCATTGACCAATGCTCAGAAAAACTTCAGCAATATTCCTTATCGATTTCTGAGCGCTTCAGATCTGTGGATCTTTCTGAACCTGATCCTCGCTATCACCATTTCAATTCCGGCAGTGAATAAATACTCTCATGGAACTCACATCACAGTGGCACATGCAATGGGTGCAACAATCGGCATTAACACCATGATCCTCTTTGCATCCGTTTACTACATTTTCTCAACCCATTACACAGAAATAACTGAAAGATATAAAAAACAGATCCATTATGGCTTCTGGATCCTTAACATCTCGCTTTTCCTCTTTTGGACTTCGCTGCTCATAGCAGGTTTTATAAAAGGTCGCGAGGCCATAGAAGGATCCAACTCAAATTTCAGAGAGATCATGGAACACATCAAACACTGGCTACATCTATTTGCCGGTGCCGGAATCGGGATCAGTATCGGCCTTTTCCTTCTGGCACTTCCGGTGATCAGAACCTTTTTCGCCGCAAGAAAGGAAACAATGAATTAGTTCCATTTTCTTCGTTTTCATTTCGTATCTTTAGTTTAAATTACTAAATGAAACGATTTCTTCTGATCTTTTGCATTTGTGCTTTCGGAATCAATAAAGCACAGGTAAATCCCGACACATTGAACCGGTTTGACTCAAAAAAAAATAAAACGGGGTATTGGCTCGTGTATTTTACAGATAGTCTCACTGAAGTGAAGGACAAAAACAAAGCCAGTTTTTATTCCTATTACTATTTCGATAAGGGTTTTAGCTGGGACGGCCTGTTCTGTTCTCGCGCCACAAATTCCAGGAAAACCTGCTCGAAAATGGAATACAAAGGTGCGAATTTAATGAAAGGAGAGCCTGTTCTATTACAAGGAGAATTTTCATTTTATAATAAGAATGGGGAAATAATCATGCATGAGAACTACATAAAAGGATGGCCACAGATTATTGAGGATTTTAGTTATGATGAGACTGGAAAATGCAAAACGCATAATGTTATGGATTTCTCAAAGCATTATGATGATCAGCTCTGCTCTTTTCATATTAAGATATACGCGAATGAAAAACTAAAAGAAGAAGGCTACTACGCTAAAAATAAAAAAGGGAAATGGAAAATGATAAAAGAAAAATAAATTAGGCTTAAAATGCTCGATCCATTAGAGAATTACTTTTATTCCAAATCTGAACCGCACCAAAGCTGTTTGTTGTTTTTAAGAAAATTCATTCTTGACTTTGACAAAGGGCTCACCGAACATTTTAAATTCAATATTCCATTCTATTATTACAATGGACATTGGTGTTGTTATCTTTCCGTAAATAAAAAAGAAGAGCTTTATATTGGTTTTGTACATGGAAATAAAATGGTACATCCCAAACTAAAAAAAGAGGGGAGAAAACAGATCAAGGTCTTTTACGTCGATCCCATCAAAGACATTGATATTAGATCCTTGAAACAATTGTTAAAACTTGCCGTTCAGGTAGAAAAAACAAGGAAAAGAAAAAAATAATCGACTTTTCTAGGCTCCTAAATCGTAAATTTGGGCATCCTATCATTACGCAAATATATCAGTTCAGTACTTCTGCTGGTCTTCGTTTGGGCAACTATTCCAACGCATACCCTGCATGAATACTTTGCAGACCATCACGACAACGAGCACGGAGCATGTTCATCGGCAGATGGCTTCACCACCTTTGAAACAAAACATCAGCACTGCGAAATTCTGGATTATACTTCACCTGTTTATGATTCGAATGGTTTAACATTTCTTCAGCCTGCCGAAGAGATCCTTTTTATCTCCTTACAATCTGATATTTCATCAATTGATCTTTCTTCCTACAAAGGATCGCTTCTTTCCCGAGGACCCCCTGCATTGAGTTAATCTTTTTGCAAAACAAAGTGGCTTATATAAAATGCCATTATTAACTCATTAATTTAATTCTAAAATGAAGAGAATATATTTCTCTTTATTGATTTTACTTATCAGGTTTGCTGTGATTGCTCAAGCAGATCTAAGTGGAACAATAAAGAATAAACAAAACAACGAAGCAATACCAGGAGTAGTCGTTTATTTCCCTGATCTGAAGATGGGTATTACAAGCTCAGCTCTTGGTTATTACAAATTCGAAAAGCTTCCAAAAATAAAGACATTGGTGCAATATAAAATGATTGGTTACAAAACCATCGTTAAAACCATTTCTCTCGATTCAAATACGATACTCAATATTGAAATGGAAGAGTCCATTCTTGAAGAAGAAGAAGTTGTGGTAACCGGACATAATCATGCAACAGAAAGCAAAACAAGTCCTGTCCCAATGGCGAACATCAGTAATCGTGTTCTGCAACAAAATTCATACAACAACATCATTGAAGTATTGAATAAAGTGCCCGGATTAAGTTCAGTAAACTCCGGCCCGAATATTGCCAAACCATTCATTCGGGGATTGGGCGTGAATCGCGTACTCACTTTGTTTGATGGTGTAAGACAAGAGGGACAACAATGGGGGGAAGAACATGGCGTTGAGATCGATCAGTTTTTAATTGATAGGATTGAAGTAGTGAAAGGTCCTGCTAGTTTGATCTACGGCAGCGATGCAATGGCAGGTGTGATCAATCTGCTGCCTGCAAATCCGCAACCGGAAGGAACTACCAAAGGTTCATTGCTTAGTTCTTACAATACCAACAACAAACAATATACCGGATCCTTTTCCTTTGCCGGATGCGAAAGTTCACTTATCTACGGAGGAAGGTTGTCTAAAAAAAGAGCCGGTAATTTCACTAACAAAGTAGATGGCAAAGTGTACGGAACAAAATATGATGAATCAGATCTGAATCTTTATGCGGGATTCAATAAGAACTGGGGCTACACACATTTAAATTTCAGTTATTATGACAATATGCAGGAAGTGCCAAGTGGAGATAGAGATTCTTCATCAAGAAAATTTGTGAAACAGCTACATGAAGAAGATAGTGTTCTGTCTTTTGTGTCTAATAACGAACTCAATTCTTACAAATTGGAAGGCGCACAACAGCGAATAAAACATCTTCGACTCTTTGCAACTTCCGGATTTCATTTAGGGAGAAGTAGATTGGTCAGCAAATTTGGCATTCAGCAAAGTTCCAGAAAAGAATTTCACAATGCCGCTGAATTAGATCACCCTGAATTGAACATGCTCTTAAACACTGTAACGTATGATGTGAAGTTTCATTTTCCTGAAACAAAAGGTTTTGATGCTGATATTGGCGTGAATGGTTTCTATCAACAAAACAAAAATGAGCATTCACATGAGTTTGTTATTCCTGATTACTATCTTTTTGACTTCGGTCCTTTCCTTTATATGAAAAAGAATTTTGGTAAACTGGATATAACAGGTGGGATCAGAACCGACCAAAGATCATTTTACAACACGGCCCTGTATACGAAAGTGGATACAGTGAATGGTCACATGTATGCTACATCAAAGAATGATAAAGACAGCAGTATCCTAGAGCAATTTCCTGCATATAAAGCAACATTCGGGGGTCTTAGTGCAGGTTTAGGATTAACCTATAACCTCTCTGAAAAGATCGGTATAAAAGCGAATGTTGCAAGAGGTTATCGGGCGCCGAATATTTCCGAGATCGCATCCAAAGGAGTACATACCGGAACCGGATTGTTACAACTAGGCAACAAGGATCTTCAACCAGAGTTCAGTCTTCAACAGGATCTTGGGATTTTCTTTGAGACAGAACATATTTCAGGCGAACTTGACCTGTTCAACAATTTGATCAGTAATTATATCTATAATGAAAAGCTAAGTTCGCTTACAGGTGGCGATTCATTGGCTAAAAAGGGAAATGATCTTGTACCTGTTTATCGATTCAAGCAAACATCAGCACAATTATATGGTGCAGAATTCAGCTTTGATATTCACCCCCACCCATTCGACTGGTTACACATTGAAAATGCTATTTCATTCATTTCTGCTCAGAATCTGGGAAGCAATGGCGTGAAAGTGACGGACAGTACACGCTATTTACCTTTGATACCACCGTTCAGAACTGTAACAGAGATACGAGCTGACCTAAAGAAGAAAATAGCTTGTTTTAAAAATACCTACGTGAAAGCGGGATTCCAATATTATGCCGAACAAAATAAGATTTACTCAGCATTTGGGACAGAAACCAAAACACCTGCCTACTTTCTTGTGGATGCCGGAGTTGGAACAGATGTCGTGAACAGATCCAATCATGTTCTTTTCAGTATCAGCGTTACGGCTAATAATATAACGGATGAAGTGTATCAAAGCAACATGAGTCGTCTTAAATATTTTGATAATTATCCGGTAAACGGAACAGGACGAAGTGGAATATTCAATATGGGAAGAGATATCAGTTTTAAATTAATTATTCCTTTGTCCATTAAAACTAATTGAAAAAGTACAAATAAAACGAACAAGCTTGAAAAATAGACAAGATTCAGAATGCGATATGAATTAAAGGGAAATTTCCCCCTTTCATATTTACAGATCGAATTTGATTCCTTGTGCCAGTGGAAGTTTTGCTCCCCAGTTCACCGTATTTGTTTGTCGGCGCATATAAGCTTTCCATGCATCCGATCCACTTTCTCTTCCACCACCCGTTTCCTTTTCACCTCCAAATGCTCCGCCGATCTCCGCTCCGCTTGTTCCAATATTTACATTGGCAATTCCACAATCACTTCCGGCTGCACTCATGAATAGTTCCGCTTCTCTGATATTCAAGGTCATGATCGCACTTGATAATCCCTGTGGAACTCCGTTTTGCAATGCAATGGCTTCTTCAATTGTTTTATACTTCATGATATAAAGAATTGGAGCAAATGTTTCGTGCTGCACAATTGCCATTTCATTTTTTGCTTCGGCTATTGCAGGCTTCACATAACATCCACTTTCATATCCATTCCCGTCCAGTACTCCTCCTGCTACAAGTAACTTCCCCCCTTCGGCGATCACTCTTTCTAAAGCAGAAAGATATCCTGCAACTGCAGCCTTATCGATTAATGGTCCAACATGATTTTTTTCATCCAATGGATCTCCTATTTTTAATTGAGCATAGGCTTTTGACAACATGGTCTTCGCTTTCTCGTACATGCTCTCATGAATGATCAATCTTCTTGTACTCGTGCATCTTTGTCCAGCAGTTCCAACAGCTCCGAAAACTGCACCAACCAGCGTATTTTCAAGATCTGCATTTTCCGTAATGATGATGGCATTATTTCCACCCAATTCCAGAATGGATTTACCGAAACGTTCAGCAACTTTTGCTCCAACAATTCTTCCCATACGAGTAGAGCCTGTTGCAGAGATCAAAGGAACATTTGTATCTGCCGTCAATAATTCGCCGATCTTGAAATCACCATTGAGGATACAGGAAATTCCTTCCGGCAAATTATTTTCACTTGCTACTTCATTCCATATGTTCTGACAAGCAATTGAACACAATGGAGTTTTTTCAGAAGGTTTCCAGATGCATACATCACCACAGATCCAGGCCAGGGCCGTGTTCCATGACCATACGGCTACCGGAAAATTAAAAGCAGAAATGATCCCAACAATTCCCAATGGATGCCATTGCTCCATCATCCTGTGATTCGGCCTTTCACTTTGAATTTGCAGACCATATAACTGACGAGATAAACCTACAGCAAAATCACAGATGTCGATCATCTCTTGTACTTCACCTAAACCTTCCTGTAAGGATTTTCCCATTTCATAAGAAACAAGCTTTCCAAGATCCGACTTCTTCGCCCTCAGCTTTTCGCCAAACTGACGAACATATTCACCACGTTTCGGAGCAGGAATTTCTCTCCAATACTTAAAAGCTGTTGCTGCAGTTGCAGCCACTTTAATATAATCCGCCTTTGTGGCTGATCTAACCTTCGCTATCAATTTTCCATCAACCGGACTATAAGATTCCATAAGCTCACCGGAAGAAAACCAATTCTTTCCAGTTGAACAACCCTCGTTCACATCGTTGATTCCTAGATTTTTTAATACATTTTTCATACTACAATTTTCAGGTGATAAAGATAAGATTTTTGATGTACATTCGTGCTATGACCCGCAAATTGCTTTTTATTGTCAATCCAAAAGCAGGTAAAAAACTTGGTCAGGAATTGCTTCCTTTCATTGAAAAAAAACTAGAAGGAAAAATTAATTTCGAAGTTGCTATTTGGAAGAATATTAACGAATTTGAACAAATTTCAGCGAAACTTCGGGGCGAAGCATTCACCGATGCCATTGCCGTAGGCGGTGATGGAACTGTGAATCAAGTGGCAAAAAGTATTTTGGGAACCAATATTTGTTTAGGTATTATTCCAACCGGTTCTGGAAACGGATTAGCCAGATCACTTGGTCTCCTTATGAAACCTGAACTAGCAATTGAACAGATCATTCATGGAAAAACTGAGTTGATTGACAGTGGTACAGTGAACGGAATTCCTTTCTTTTGTACAAGTGGAGTTGGATTTGATGCGCATATTGGAAATCTCTTTGCCACTTCGGTAAAACGTGGGCTAAAAAGCTATGTCAAAATAACCGTCAGCGAACTTTTCAAATACAGATCAAAAAAATACAAACTAAAGTTCAATGGAAAAGAAATTGAACGCAAAGCTTTTTTTATCACGGTAGCCAATGCCGGTCAATACGGAAACGATTTCTATATTGCACCGGGTGCTAAAATGAATGATGGGCTATTTCATGTAAGCATACTTCGACCTTTTAAGTTTTATGAGGTAATTGGTTTGTTAAGCAAGATCCTTCGAAAGAAGGCCGATCAAAGTAAATTGATCGAAACCATTACTTGCAGTGAGTTGACAATTGAAAGAGAAGAGAAAGATGTCATACATTTTGATGGGGAACCGGCCTTAACGGAGAAGCATGTTACTTTTAAATGTGTACCGGCTTCTCTTAAAGTAATTGTCGGAGAAAAATACAATGCTATTTAGATAATTCCAGAAAAAGCTTTAACGCCTCTTGTTTGCTCTTATCAAAAGTATAACTGATGTTATTTGTCAGATAATTCAACACGAGTTCGTCGGATAAACTATTTGCGTTCTTTAATTCTTTCATTGCTTGTTCAATATTGCTCACTCCTTTCTTCAATATGGAATTGAATTCAGCAATAAAAACGGGATCCAACTTTTGATAACTCACCCAGGCAGCAAAGACAAATGGCAATCCTGTCATTTTCTTCCATTCCTCACCAAGATCGAATTCGTATTTGTACTTGCCATTCAAAGCGAAAGTTCTATCACCGATCACAACATTCGCACTAAAATTTTCCAGTGTCTGCTCATATCCCGGTTTTGCATCTACAAACTGAGGTGATATCTTCCATTGATCTCTACACAAGATCCTTGTCAAAAGAATAGAAGTTCTTGATTGATAATCGAGGTGGATGGTGCGAATTTCATTTAAAGGGACATTGCTGTAAAGCTTCACGCTATCCACAATACCATTCGTACCAATACAGAAATCAGAGATCAAATGAAATTCCTCCAACTCATTAAGTAGCGCAACCGGGACCAGGGCCAGGTCTACCTGACGGTATTTCAGCTTCTGAGCACAGATACTGGGAATATCTTCCTGCAGATCGATCTTATCGATGAGTTCACTCTTTTTCAATGCCCATCGAAAAGGAAGGGTATTGGTATAATTAACAATGGATATTTTGATCTTTCTGTTCAAAACGAATGTAAAAGTAAGAAGAATGTCCTATTAAATAAATTTTACTTTTGCTTTACTATGAGTGAAAATAGATACGATCAGCGAGGTGTTTCTGCCGCTAAAGAAGATGTGCACAATGCCATCTCCAAACTGGATAAGGGACTGTTCCCTAAAGCCTTCTGCAAAATTGTTCCCGATGTACTGAGTGGCAGTAAAGAGCATTGTCTTGTCATGCACGCAGATGGAGCAGGAACAAAATCTTCTCTTGCCTACATCTATTGGAAAGAGACAGGTGACCTCAGTGTTTGGAAGGGGATTGCACAAGACGCAGTGATCATGAATGTAGATGATCTGATCTGTGTTGGAGCCACAAAAAATATTCTTCTTTCTTCCACAATTGGAAGAAACAAAAAACTCATACCGGGAGAAGTGATCAAAGCGATCATTCACGGTACTGAAGAAGTACTGCAAAGCCTCCGTGACAATGGCATTTCCATTTCATCCACGGGTGGCGAAACAGCGGATGTTGGTGACTTGGTAAGAACGATCATCGTAGATAGCACAGTGATGTGCAGAATGAAACGTAAAGATGTTATCTCGAATGAAAATATTAAGGCAGGAAATGTGATCATTGGTCTTTCCAGTTGTGGAAAAGCAAATTATGAGAAAGAATACAATGGCGGAATGGGAAGCAATGGCCTGACCAGCGCACGTCATGATGTTTTCTCAAAGAAGATCGCAAAAAAATATCCTGAGAGTTACGACAAATCACTTCCGGAAAGTGTTGTTTATACGGGAAGCATGGGCCTCACCGATCAGATCCAGGTGGATTATATGAGTGGAAATAAAAAACACCACAAAGATGTCACCATGGGAAAACTGGTGCTATCGCCTACTCGTACTTATGCGCCTATCATTCAGAAAGTGATCGCAGAACACAGAAAGAACATTAACGGAATTGTACATTGCAGTGGGGGAGCTCAGACGAAAGTCTTGCATTTTCTGAATAACGGACTCAATGTGATAAAAGATGATCTGTTCGGAATTCCTCCTTTATTCAAAGTGATACAAAAGGAAAGCAGAACCGATTTTAAGGAAATGTATCAGGTATTCAACATGGGTCACCGAATGGAGATCTATACCTCTGAAAAACATGCTACAGATATCATCGGGATCTCAAAGTCTTTTAATGTTGATGCCAAGGTCATCGGCAGAGTAGAAAAAGGAAAAGGGAAAAAGGTCACCATCAAATCACCTCACGGTACATTTGAATATCTATAGTTTAACGCACTTCAACTCATTCTTATTGGCGATAAGCGCATAGGCTTTTCCGTCATTGAAAAGCTCACAGATCTGCAGGATCTCCGTAGATGCGAATTTTTTAAAAACGCCTGTTTCCATATGGTAAACTAATGTTGTTGCATTTTCCTGCGAATAAAAACTGATGTAGGTATTTGGTCCAATACTATAGCTTCTCACATCACTTGGGCTCAACTCCATCGGAAGATCTATAGCAGGAGAAGCGCTTCCGTTCAATTCAAAAATATTGATTCTCTCCTTACTTCCTGTGATAAGATCAGGTAAGGTATTTCTATCTGTATCGTAAAAGGAAAATACCTGCTTGCCTTCAGCACGCTTGATCTCCGAAATTTCCTTTACATCCGATAAAGAAATCCGATTGATGACGTGTTCCTGTTCATCGTAATAAACAACTTTTGTATTGGCAAGTGTATTACCCGTTAGGACAGTAAAGCTTGCTGCGGGTGCTGTGAGTTTATTCCTGAAATCTATTCTACCCTCCCCTTTTCTGCTGAAAGCATATAGCTGTCCTTCTACATCTGCAGTGATCAGATAATCACTTAATCCTACTTTACAATAGGCAATTGGTAACTCTACATTTGCTTTTAAGGACAATGGCTTGAACCCCTCATTCTTTTCTCCTCTTACTGTATAATTGTAGATCTTTTTATCCGCACAAGCGATCATCAGACGCAAGTCATTCTTGTTTTCATAATCAAATACACACAGTTTATTGGTAGCTCTAGCTGGGAGTTTCACCGGGTAGGGCGGAACATAATTGCCATTTCTATCGATCAAATGAAGGTAATTTCTGCTATTGAACAATAGCTGCAATTTTCCGTTATTGAAAACATCTACCGTAAATATTTCCGATTGAACAGTCTCATTCAACTTTTTCTTCCAGATGATCTTTCCGGTTGCACTCAGCAAATGAAGTTCATCTCCGGCCTGAACCAAGATCTCTTGTTCTTTTGTGATGTGATTCCTGAAGGAATAAGATTTTGATCGTATCAAACTGTCGGTATTCATTGTCCACAGAACATTTGGCTCATCGCTTACATTCTCCTGAAGATAATTGATACTAACACGGAAATTGATCTTTGACTTCGACTTGCATGCCAGCATCGAATAATGCCCTGCATTCTTCAGGTATTCTCTGTCCTTATCTCTGATGAATTCCCGAAAGGGCAACTGTTCCCTGCTGCATGAATTCACAGAACGATAGCTGAGCAGATGAAATTCAATATTAAAATTTTTGGCTGCATAGATCCTGAATCGTTCGTTGTTCAAGATCGAACTTGAATTGGCTGCTGCATTCCGGAAGATGAGTGCATCATTTGCATTCTCACTCAAGACAATTCTGTCCTCAAATATTTGCAGAAAGGAAAGTTCACCGATCTTTTGCTTCGGAAAGGTAGAGCCGGAAAAATTAAGCCCATTTTCTCTCAGGGCAAAAATACCGTCTGTGTTTCCGACCGTATCACACATAAACGGTAGAATTTCTTTGATAAGGTTCACATCGTTAACGCCGACGACGAATGCATTTTTTCCTGAAGGCATTACGACATTGGCCGCCATGCCATTCAAAGAATTATAGAACTGTCTCTTTGCATCGAATAAGGCAGAATCATTCACTGTTTGCCACCAGCTTCCAATTGTACCTTCAAAATAATTTTCAGAAGGATCGATTGCATACAGATCGAAAGCATTGCAGAGTAATGGAATATTTTTAATGAAATCAGTCGAAGCAAAAGTGCTTCCATTCATATTGGCTTTGTATTCTGTATTATCTTCATTCTTTACGCCGTTCAAAACGATCTTATCCGGCTTCAAATTCACACCAAAAAAAGAATGCTGTAATGGCATTTCACTTTTCATATTGAAGTAAACACTCAAACCGGGATACTTCACACTATTACTCAGACCGGAAAAATCCTTGTTATCAGCAATAGACACCTTTTTTTTATCGAACAAGGCTTCAAGTTTCAACTTAGAATCAGAGATCCCGATCACACCCATTTGAACATCGGCAAATAATTTCTGAGTGGAAAGCGACTGATGAAGACGCTCCAGAATTTCCCTCACTTCTTTTTCATCCGACAATTCCTTTAAATTCACTGAAATGATAAAAGCATCCGAATAAGTTGCACAATAAACAGGTTCTTTTCCTAGTGTTTCTGTCAGTAAAGTTTCGTTCACCAAAAGAGAATCGAAATAATTCATAAAGGATGCTGCCCTACTCAGGCCTTTCATATTCTTGACTTCTTGCCAAAGTAAGTTCCGGTTTTGCAGTGCATTGGAAAATTCAAAATAATTATCTGCGATCAGCAGAAGATCGCATTGATCGGGAAGCAACTCGATCACCTTCACCGATGGTTGTCTGTTCGTCTTCAATCGGAAATAGCCGATAGAGCCAAGAATAAGACTCACTACCACAAACAGGATAAAAATTATTTTTGAAGATCGACTCACTGATGTAAAAGTAGAAAAGGAGTCCTGTTGAAATGAAAGAAGGGAACAGAGTTATTTAGAACACAGTGTTTAAAACTCCAGATTGAGCTGAGAAGGTAAAAGCTGGAAACTCATGCGATGGATCTCAGAGGGACCATGTTCTTTGATCGCGTTTCTGTGTTTCTTCGTTGCGTAGCCCATATTGGTCTCCCATCCGTAATACGGGAATTTCTTTGCCATTTTCATCATATGATCGTCTCGATAGGTCTTGGCAAGAATACTGGCTGCTGCAATACTCATGTACTTTGCATCCCCTTCAATAATGCATTGATGCGCGATCTTTTTATAAGGATTGAATCGGTTTCCGTCAATAAGCAAAAGTTCCGGGGTCACCTTGAGTTGATCCAAAGCCCTGTGCATTGCCAGAAAAGATGCATTGAGGATATTGATCTCATCGATCTCCTTATGATCCACAATACCAACTGCCCAGGCAAGGGCTTCTTGTTCGATCAACGGTCTTAATTCATAACGCTGTGTATCACTCAACTGCTTGCTGTCATTTAGCAATTTATTCCTAAAATCTTTAGGCAAAATGACAGCTGCTGCGTAAACCGGCCCGGCAAGGCATCCCCTTCCGGCCTCATCACAACCGGCTTCAATTACATTTTTATTGAAATACTTTTTTAGCACTAACTAAGAAAGGATGTATGCTGAAGTATTATTTCAAAGAGGCCAGACAATCCTGAATTGCCTTGTAATTGGGCTGATCACCTGCTGTTTCGAGCACCTCAGCATAGCGAATAATTCCCTCTTTGTCTATCACGTAGGCGGAACGTTTCGAAACACCCTTTGTACCAAATACGAATGAATCATACAAAGCGTCATACGATCTTGAAACTTCCTTGTTCCAATCGCTTAATAACTCGAAATTTAACTTTTGTTCTTCTTTAAAACGGATCTGCGTGAATACAGAATCGCAAGAGATGCCAAAAACCTCGGCATTGGCCGAATTATAGATCGAAAAACTATCACGAATACTGCATAATTCCGTTGTGCAGGTTCCAGAGAAGGCAAAGGGATAGAAGAGCAAAAGAACGTTTTTCC
>Ga0268298_10001047_pt1 | contig 33712 bp, 29 predicted proteins | sample WWTPWeurt_MetaG_FD_194462 | JGI IMG/M metagenome (GOLD analysis project Ga0268298, IMG submission 194462) | Activated sludge microbial communities from WWTP in Nijmegen, Gelderland, Netherland - WWTP Weurt | ecosystem: Engineered > WWTP > Aerobic digester > Activated sludge | place...
TTCGATATGACGAAACCGCCGTTCGAAGCGCCCATTGGCCGATCTGAGGGCCGGCTCGGCGTCGACCTGGAGGTGCCGGGCGAGGTTGACACAGGCAAAGAGCAGATCCCCCACCTCTTGCTCCAGCCTCGGTGAACGGGCCACCCCGGCCAGTTCCTGTTCGATCTCGCCGATCTCTTCCCGGACCTTGGCGAAAACACCGCCGATATCCTCCCAATCGAAACCGACCCGGGCGGCCCGGCGCTGTAATTTGTCCGCCCGCACCAGGGCGGGGAGGCTGCGGGCAATGCCATCGAGTAGCCCCTGATGGGATCGGCCCGCCCGTTCCCGCGCCTTTTCTTGTTCCCAGGCCAGCCGTAATTCGGTCTCTCCCTGCCAGTTCGCCCCGGCAAAGACATGGGGATGGCGGCGGATCATCTTGTCGCAGATACCGGCGACCACGTCCGCGAAGTCGAATTCGCCCTGCTCCTTGGCCAGTTGGGCGTAGAAAACGATCTGAAACAACAGGTCGCCGAGTTCGTCCCGTAACTCGTCCATGGCCTGGCGCTCGATCGCGTCGGCCACCTCGTAGGCTTCTTCCAGGGTGTAGGGGAGGATGGTGGCGAAGCTCTGCCTGCGGTCCCAGGGGCAACCCTGTTCGGGATCCCTGAGCTTGGCCATGATGGCGAGCAGGCGGTGGATATCTCCGGGGGAGGATGGGGCGTCGAGCATGGCGATGGGGATCCGATGGCGTCACGAGGGAAGCCGGGAGGATAGCAGGAGCGCCCCGAGAGGCAAAAAAATGCCGGCGCAAGGCCGGCATCAACAGGAACAAGTTATGGATGGAAAGCGATTAGAAGGTCTTGGTGCCGATCCACCAGAAGATGGCGGCGATCAGACCGCTGGCCGGGATGGTGAGCACCCAGGCGATCATGATGCGGCCCGCCAGGCCCCAGCGCACCGCGTATTTGCCGCGGGTGCTGCCGACACCGAAGATGGAGCCGGTGATGGTGTGGGTGGTGGAGACCGGGATACCCAGCATGGTCGCCATGCCCAGGGTGATACCGCCGCCCAGGGCGGCGTTGGAACCGCTCACCGGGGTCAGCTTGGTGATCTTCTGGCCCATGGTCTTGACGATGCGCCAACCGCCCAGATAGGTGCCCCAGCCGATGGCGAAGTAACAGGCATAGATGACCCACATCGGCAGGGTGGAGACATCCTTGGTCACCACATGCCCGATCAGGGGCACCGCTCCGGCGCCGGCGGTGATCAACAACAGCCATATGACGCCGATGGTCTTCTGGGCGTCGTTACCGCCATGGGCGAGGGAGTAAAGCGCCGCCGATACCAACTGGGCCCGCATGTACCAGCGCCCGACCTGATGTGGCGATTTATTGCGGAACACCCAGGCCGTCCCTACCTGCAACAAGCCACCGATGAGAAAGCCGATCAGCGGCGAGAGGACAATGAAGGAGACGACGGTGATCAATCCCTTCAACTGCCAGAGGCTGCCCCAGACGATGGCCTGGGTGCCGCCGATCTTGGCGATGGTGGCGCCGACCAGACCGCCGATGAGGGCATGGGACGAGGAGGAGGGAATGCCGTAATACCAGGTGATGATGTTCCAGGCCAGGGCGCCGACCAGACAGCCGAAGACCACATAGTGATCGACGAAGGAGGGTTCGATGACGCCCTTGCCCACGGTGGCCGCCACCTTGAGCTGGAAGACCCAGATCGCCACGAAGTTGAAGGCGGCGGCGAAGAGCACCGCCTGTTTCGGGGTGAGCGCCCCGGTGGCCACGATGGTGGCGATGGAGTTCGCCCCGTCGTGGAACCCGTTCATGAAGTCGAAGGCCAAGGCCACCGCAATGAGGAGGACCAGGGTCCAGGTACCGATGAGTACTGCAGCTTGAGCTTCCATCATGGGTACCTCAAGCGTTGGCGAGGACGACTTCTTCGATCGTGTGGCTCACGGATTCACAAGCGTCGATAACTTCTTCCAGGACCAGGTAGATCGCCCGCAGCTTGATGATCTGGCGGGCATCCTGTTCCTCACGGAAGAGGCGCGACATGCCGTTGCGCAGCACCTTGTCGGCCTTGGATTCGATCTCGTCGATCTCTTTGCAGAAACTTAGGGCGGCGGTGGCTTCACCGCTATCGCCGATCAGGTTGACCGCCTTGCGCACCCGGTCGACGGCGTCCGCGCCCAGTTCCGCCAGTTCCCGAGCCTCGGGGGTGGCTTGCTGGAGGTCGTACATCATCACCGACTCGCCAACATCCTGCAGTTTGTCGAGCACACTATCCAGGCCGCTGATGACCATGTGGATCTGGTCGCGATCGATGGGGGTGATGAAGGACTTGTGCAACATGACGATGGTGTCGTGCTCGATCTGGTCGCCGCTCGACTCGGCCATGTCGACCTCCTGCATCAGGCGCTTGACCTCTTCGGGCGATTTCCCTATCTGCCCCATCAAGCGCATGACGGCCCCGGCGCCGGCGACGCAACGCTCCGCATGGAGGCTGAATTGCTCAAAGAACTCATTTTTTTTCGGCATCATCTTGTTGAACATACTGTTCCCCTTCGTGGGCGTTACTACGGGCGCAAAATAAAATACCGCCAAGTTTGATAGAGCGTCTCGACGGCTGGCTGATTGGAGGTGAAGTCATTGCCCCCCTTCCAAGCGCCGAATTTTGTTACTTTTTTCTTACAAGAATGTTACAAAAACCAGGGGGGTTTGCTCTTTCCTCCAACCCCTTGACGGTGATCAATGAAGCTGGAAAAAAACTTGAGGGGAGACCGGAAATAGACAAATCCCTTTGACAATTCCATGTCCAGGGTAGGCGTTCAGCTCTCCGCTCTCCCCCTCCGGGGCGATGGGCTCCGAACGGTTGGTTTCCCGGTTTTGATGAGCGCTCGCTTGGTTTCGGGCCTTGGCTGAAAATGGCCGGCTTTGTTCTTTATTGGAGAATAATGGCGCAATATAAAGCGGTTATTGTTCTTTATTTGAGAACAATAACCAGGTAAAAACTCTCATGCCCGGGAACCTCGACAGGCGAACCGGCCAGCCCCTTTCCCGCCGACGGGAGAAGGGGGTGAAGGGTTATACCATTTCCTATTAGTTTATCCGCCTGAAAGCCATGGAGTAGGCTGGCGATGAGCGAAGCGAATCCCAGCTACTGAGAAGCTGGGTTTCAGCGCTTCGCGCCTCAACACCAGCCTACGAATATCGATAATACCTATCGAGAAATGGTATTACCCTCGTACTTCGCCCCGCCACGAAAGGAAGCGTTCGGGGTACACTTTGCCAGGTTAGCCAAGTTGACCCCCTTCCCCGGGGAGGCTTGGGTGTATCGAGGTTTGCAGGTGGAAAATGAATACGGACCCCGAACAGATCCATGTCTACCGCATCAGCGCGGAATCCCTGCGGGAGCGAACACGCAACATTTTCTGGGGGATGATTCTGAGCCTGGCGCTGGTCGGCGTACTCGAGTTTGAGCGTTACAGAGATCCCGACAACTTCAACGACGCCCTACACCGGTCGGTAGTCATCTTTTTGATCTTGGCCAATGGCTTCAACTACTACCGTCACCGACGCTATCTCCGTCTGACCCGGGACCACCGGGTGGAGATTCATCCGGGCCGGGTGCAGTTCTGGACTGGTGGCGCCAAAACCGAGCTCGATATCAAAGATGTCGCCGCCATGAAGCTCTATCGCCGACGCCGGAACAAACGGCTCGGACATATCCAACTGCGACTCAAGAACAGTCGCGGTATTCGCCTCGAAGGCTACGAGGATCTGGAAGGCCTGGCCGCCAAGCTCGCCGAGCAGATCCCCAAAGCCCACATCCTGGAGCCTTCGATCTGATCCGACGGACCTTCGGGATGAGCAAGGGCGGCACTCCATTGCCGCCTCGATGCCGGGCGAGCGCCACCACCGGGTCACAGATCGGGCGCCGGCCCAATCGAGGGCGCAAGGCGACCCTCCATCTCCCGCAAGCGTGAAAGGTCAGATTTCCCCTACTCGACCATCCGCAGCAGTACCCGGATCGCCGATTGCAAGGACACCAGTCCCACCAACCTTTGACCCGCCTTTTCCACCACGTCGATGGGGCTGCCATGCTGAACCAGCAGACGAATGCCCTCCCGCAAGGGGGTATCCGGGTACACCGTCTTGGGGTCTCTATCCATCACCTCGCTCACCTTGAGCGGCAGCAACTCCCGCAGGTGCTTGGCGACATCGGCCGCCGTCTTCACGCCGCAGCCCAACCGTCCGACCAGCCGCCCCTGGCCCGGGTGGCAAGGAACCAAGAGCGTCCTCCTGCCCGCCTGCAGCCCCCGGATCGTAGCAAAACCGGCACCGATCCGACCGACTCGCCGTCTCTAGGTCAGCAGACGGGAGAGATTCGGTGAAACCGGCCAATCGAGCGGATGGGACGAGGTTCCGTCGTCCGTCGGCGTGGTCATCGCCGCCCGCTCCAGCTGACCCAGGGTTTCGTTGAGGAGATGCCGCAAAGGCTCGACCTGGTAACGCAACGGCACCATGGTGTCGCCGATACGGGTGAACACCCCGACTTGCTCGGGATTGGCGCTGTAGAGGATGTGGTGATGGCGGAATCCACCGACATCCAGCCACAGGGTATCGATGCGGTCGATGGGGGTATGGCCGACGATGAAGGGGACCTCGGGATCGAGACCCAGGGATTTGCGGAACCGCCGCACATCGCCCCTGGTGTAGCCTTGGGGCCGGTTCGGGCGCTGCATGCGGTTGGTGATCAGATCCAGGATCAGGCCCGGATAACGGTGGAGGTCCACCAACATCTCGGGACTGATCTTGACCTTCGGCGGGGCGGCATGGCAGGTGACAAAGCGCTGGGAACAGGCCACGTAAGGCATGAGCTGGTAATAGCGCTCCATGGCTTGTAGATAGGCCTTACCCCTGGTCTCGACCAGGGCCTTGGCCCAGAGCAGACCCTGGGGAATGCCGTCCTTGGCGATGTCCTCGCAGAAGGCATCATGGTTGCCACGCAGAAAGAACACCCCGGCGGGAAAACGCCGCTTGAGCCGGAAGATCAGATCCATGATCAGCATCGAGGTCTCCATCGCCTCCATCTCGCCGTCGAGCTCGGAATGTACCGCATCGCCGATGATGATGAGACAGGCGCTGCCGTCTTCGAGCCCGTCGAGGAAGGCATTCTGACTCAGAACCGTGAGCAGATTGTCTACCCGGGCATGGAGATCGGCGACCAGGATGGGGGTGATGGCCTCGGGCAACTGGAGCAGACCACCCGGCAGGCCGCGATCGTCCCGCGGGCGAAACGCATCCTCGGCGGTGATCTCGATCACCTGCTCGATGAGTGCCATGGCCTCCTGTTGCCCCAGGGGTTCGACCGGACCGCCGAAAATCTCGCGCAGGCGCTGGAGTTTGCCGAGCCGGTTCGACTTGGCGTCGTCCAACAAGGGCGAGATACAGGTAGGGGAAGGGGTCAGATTGCAAAAGACGATGGCATCGCCGTCATGGATCAGCAGCAGATGATGTTCTTCCACCGTCGGCGGATAGGCGAAGATGGCCTGCTGCCCGGCGTCCGCCCGACCCAGGATCAGTCGTTCCCCGAAGGAAAGACGCAAGAATCCGCTGATGCGGGAAAAATAATTCCCGGGGTCGACGATGAGAAAGCGGCGCGGGCCAGCGTCGCCCTTTTCATCATGGAGCAGGGTTTCGGGATAGAGATGCAGCCGCTTCTCCTCCGGGCCGAGCAGGATCTGAATCGGGAAGCCCTCGAAGGGCACCCTCACCTTGCCGCCTACCAGGGGACAGGTCTCTCGTAATCTGAGGTGACGGCATTGCCCGATACCGGCCAACAAGGCCCGCAGTCGGCCGAGCAGAGGTGATAGCTTGCGCGTCAACCAGTGGTGGGTCGTATTCACTCTGGATGGGGACCAGTTTCGATGATGGCCATGGGAGAGGCGTCCATACCCTGACGGATATAGACATGGAGACCATTATGGTGCAGATACAAGGCTATCCGACGATAGACCTGGATCTGCTGGCGCACCACCTCCAGGGTCAGATGGGCGTCCACCGGATGGGTGCCGAGTCGTGCCCGCTCGGTGCGCCAACGGAACACCGATTCCTCCGGCGGCAGCAAGAACTCGAAGACATAACGCCGATACCAATCGGGATTGAAAAAAAATCGCTTCGGTGGCGGCAAGCGGATGCGCTCACACTCCAGCCGCGGGGGCGGAGAACCGGCTAACCACTCTTGATCGAACACCGCCAGGGCCTTGGCGAAGCCAATGAAAGGAAAGCCCAGGTGGATCTCCCGCGGACGCAGGGTAAGCGCCTGACTGGTCCACCATTTTTTTTGGGTCAGATCGAGATAGCCTTCCTCGGACCAGCCGCCGATGCGAGCGACGAGGGTACTCTTGCCGACTCCCGGCGGGCCGGTCACCAGAATCTGGCGAAAACCGACCTCCGCCGGGAAGGCCACGCCATGGGTATGGCGCACAGCAAGGATCGGCTGCAAAGCGTACCCGGACAGCTCCGGGCAAGGCATCGCGGATGGATCCAAACCCGATCCGAAAGGAACAAGCGGCCGCTCGGGGCCGCTTGGCGATGGGATGGAGAGGTTCAGGAAAAGATCGCCTTCAACAGGTAGAACATGAAGGCGGCCAGGGCGGCGCCGATGGGAACGGTGATGAACCAGGAGATGACGATCCCGCCCACTACCCGCAGATCAATCGCGCCTATCCCCCGGGCGATACCCACCCCGATCACGGCCCCTACGGCGATGTGGGTGGTGGACACCGGCAGGCCGAGGCCGGAAGCAAATACCGTGGTAGCCGCCGCCGCCAGGGTGGAGGCATAGCCCCGGGTGGGTGTGAGTTCGGTGATCTTGTGGCCGATGGTGGCCATCACCTTGTAGCCATAGGTCGCCAGCCCGATCACGATGCCGATCGCACCCACGAACAACATCCAGGGGGCGACCGGGGATTTGGCGCCGATCTGACCGCCGCTGTCGAGCAGGCCGATGACGGCCGCCATGGGACCGATACCATTGGCCACATCGTTGGAACCATGGGCGAAGGCCATGGAACAACCGGTCAGCACCATCATGGGGATGAACAACTTCTCCACGCTGGCGTAATGGAATTCCTTATCGGCCCTGGTATCGATCTGGATACGGCCCATCATCACCTTACCGATAATGGCCGTGACCACACCGAACAGGATGGAAAGGATGGTGGCTTCGGTGTCGTTGAGGTGGATATTGACGTGCTTGAGCCCCTTGAACACGGTCACCGAGGAAACGATCCAGCCCACCAGGAAGGCATAGAAGGGCCCCCACTTGCGCACCTGAGCGATGGGATCCGGGGTATTGAGGATGAGTTTGCGGATGCTCAACATCAACAACAGACCCACCAGACCTCCCGCCAAGGGAGAGATGAACCAACTGGCGACGATCTCCGTCATCTTGCCCCATTGCACCGCATGGAAACCGACGCCGGCAACGGCAAAGCCGACGACGGCGCCGACGATGGTGTGGGTGGTGGATACCGGCCAACCCTTGGCGGTGGCCGCCATCAACCAGATGGAGGCGGCAAAGAGGGCGCCAAGCATCCCGTACGCCAATTGCTCGGGATGAGGGGCGAAGACCTTGGCATCCACAATACCCTTGGAGATGGTGGCGGCCACCTCTCCACCGGCCAGATAGGCGCCGGCGAACTCCATGAAGGCGGCGATGATAATGGCTTGGCGGATGGTGATGGCGCCGGAGCCGACGGAGGTCCCCATGGCGTTGGCGACGTCATTGGCGCCAATGCCCCAGGTCATATACAAACCGAAGATGATGGCGAGGGCGTAAAAGATCGTATAGTTCTGAGTGATGATTTCCATGGTCGGTTCCTATAGGTTGTTTGAGTCGTGATGCCCGCGGCCCACCTCGAGCCTCGAAGGCGGCCCGGTCACCCGAAGGTTGGCCGATCGCGGGTTATCAGCGCGCAATGAGCAGGCGCAGCCGATCACCGACCTTTTCGGCATAATCCGCCAGGTCGCCAACCCATTGGATGAGTTGGTACCAGAACATGACCGAGACCGGTTTCAAGCTGTCTTCCTGGGCGAACAGGGTACGGGCCAGGGCCATGCCGATGATATCGGTGTCGTCCTCGATCTTGTTCAACTCCTCGACCATGGCCTCGACCTGATCGGCCTCGCGACCGCGGAACCCCATCTCCACCAGTTCATCGATTTCCTCGATGATCTTGTGCGCCTGTCCGCAGGCATCCACACAGCGCGCCACCAACTTCATCAGGGGCTCGGCCATGTCGGCGGGGACCTCCATCCGGCGCTCCACCAGCAGACCGGCGATGTCCTGGGCGACATCGGCGATGGAATCCTGCATGCCCAGCACCTCGAGCAGATCACGCCGATCCACCGGCATGAGGAGGCTTTTCGGCAGATGGCCGCGGAGATCGTTTTTGAGATCGTCGGCCTCGTGCTCCTTGGCGAAGATCTTGTTTTTCTGCGCCTCGAGGGCGGCGGCATTGCCCTCGACCAGGGCCTGGAACAGACCCGGCACCTCGGCGACGCATTCGGTGACGATGCGCATATGTTGTTGAAGCGGCTTGAACGGCGATTTGCCGAACAAGGCGGCAATGGGGTTCGTGGATCGCATGCTATTCTCCGTTGATCAATGGCGTAAGAAACCTGAAATCATTCCTGGAGGCGTGGCAGGCCAAGGACGGCTTTCCGCACAGCATTCCGCGCTTGTCTGACGAAGCCGTCAGGCTCGGCTCTCGCCGCAACCCTTTCGCGGTGCATCAGAATATTGCCAAAATATTACAAACGCCTTACCAGAAACCATAAGTGGCTGTGTTTTTATAACAAATCCATTGGTTTCGGGGATTGACGGGAATCAGTATCCGGTCTTCGTCCCGCAAGTTGTTTGGAAATCCCGACTCGCGGCCTTGGAGGTGTCTTGATTCGAACCGCCGCATCAGGGAGATGACGACTGGAGCTCTCTTGAAGGGCAAGATTCTCCGTTCAGGGTTCGGCGCGCATACCCGAACCGCTGGCCGTCGTCGGGCGGGTCAGCGGTGTGTTGGTGCGGACCCGGGTCCGCCAAGCCCCAAGACCAGACAACCGTATGATCCCGGGCTACGGACGGAAGTTAACGATAGTCCAGCAGCAAGCCGAGAAAGATCAGCATGCCGAGCGGATTGTTGTCCAGAAAGGCACGGAAACAGCCGGCCGGTTCCCGATGGCGGATGAGATATTGCTGGCGCAGGAACATCAGGGCGGCCAGACCGAGACCGAGGTAATAACTCACCCCTCGGTCGGCGAGCCCTCCCACCGCCAGCATGAGTCCCAGAAAACTCAGTTGGAGCCCTCCCACCGCCAGTCGATCGAAACGCCCAAAGAGGATGGCGGTGGATTTCACCCCGATCTTGAGGTCGTCCTCTCGATCCACCATGGCGTATTCGGTGTCGTAGACCATGGCCCAGATCAGGGTGGCGACGAACATCAGCCAGGCGGTCAGGGGCAGGGTCTGCTGGACCGCCATGAAGGCCATGGGGACCGCCCAACCGAAGGCCAACCCCAGCACGGCCTGGGGCCATTGGGTGTATCTCTTGGTAAAGGGATAGACCATCGCCAGGGCCAGTCCCGCAATCGACATCAGTATCGTCTGCCAGTTGAGGAAGAGCACCAGACCAAAGGCGAGGAGACTCAGGACGACAAACACCCCCAAGGCCTCGGCGGGCTTCACCAGCCCAAGGGGAATGGGACGCTGATTGGTGCGGGCGACATGGCCATCGAAATTCCGGTCGGCGAAGTCGTTGATGGCGCATCCGGCGGAACGCATCAAGGCCACCCCCAACATGAACACCAGCGCCACCCGCCAGGGCGGTCGCCCCTCGCCCGCGATCCAGAGCGCCCAGAGCGTGGGCCAGAGCAACAGCAGAATGCCGATAGGGCGATGCAGGCGCACCAGCAAGGCGTAGCGCCTGAGGCGCTCCAGCCAGGTCGGCGGTTGCGGGATCAGTTCAGTGGTCTTGAGCTCTGTATTCATGGCCGCTCTCCCGTCATCTCCATCAGGGGAGGAAGGAAGATTTCGTTTACCAACAGGGTCTTGCCGCCATAGCTGTAGAGCCGGCGGCGTCCCCAAAGCGCCGGGGGACTGGTCGCCAGCTGAGCGGCGGCGGCCGAGTAAAGCCGATGACCGGCCAGCAGCCGGGCCACCTCCATCTCGCCGTGGTGCACGCCACGACTGGCGAAGAGCACGGCCCCGAGCGGTCGTTCCTTGAGGCGGCCAAGACGCCGCGTCTTGCCGTGGAGATGGCTGGCCGGGATGATGGTGCGGGCATAGACCCAGGGCACCTCATCGCACAGGAGGAGCACCTGGCGGACCAAGGCCCGTTCCCTGGCCGCCATGGCGAGTCCCCGGCGCTCGCTGAGCAGGGGCTGTCCCCAGGACTGGCTCAGCAGACGCACGCGGAAACGGCCATCACAGGCGCCGATCACCCGTTTGGTCAAAGATCCCTGTTCGCCCAACCAGGAATGGATATGAAGCGGAATCCTCCCCCGACACAGGCGTTGCCAGGGCACCCAAAGAGGCTCTTCGCCGGACCGAGAACAGGACATCCCCCGCAACCATCCCCTGAACCAAAGCCAGTAATTATGACACAGAGCCGCATGGCAGGATTCGAGAACGACAAGACATCATCTCTCTCAATACCTTTCCGGCTTCCGAGTGGACGGGTAGGACCACAGGACGTGGTAATACCAATTCCTGTTAGGGTTTCCGCCATCGACAGGTGAGAGACTGGCGCTCGAACCCGCCTGAAAGCCATGGGGTAGGCTGGCGATGAGCGAAGCGAATCCCAGCTACTGAGAAGCTGGGTTTCAGCGCTTCGCGCCTCAACACCAGCCTACGAATATCGATAATACCTATCGAGAAATGGTATAAGCGAAGCGAACCGCCTCATTCGAGGTTTTCATACACGCGATCGATGCTACGCCACTGAAAAATGACTCGGCAGGAATGGCTATTCCCCCTCAGTGGTTCCGGGCATCGGCTGGAAATGGCCGGTTTTTGTTCTTATTAAGAGAACAATCAAAGAGCACTGTTCTCTAATAAAGAACGATAACCTAATGAGTGGGCCTAGGCCCGGAAGCGTCCAAGGGTTCAGCCATCGGTGTGGTGGAACTGAACCCAGCCTCGGCTTCCGCGAGCGGTGACAGGCGCCACGCCCTCAGCCGCCGAGGCTGGAAAAGCGAACAAGAATGGGGATCACTCCGTCGCCACCTGTTCCTCTGGCCGCGGCGGCACGGCGAGGCGCCCCATCTGTTCTCCCACCCGGTACCAGTCGAGTTTACGGGTGAGCAGCATCACCAATCCGAGCACGGCGAAGACCAAGAGGCTGCCCATGAGCAGGGCGTTATCCTCGGAACTCAGGATGGCGAAGAGCATGGCGTAGAGGAGCAGAAACTTGCCGGCGAACGCCAATCCCATCTTGGCACTCTGCATCACCCCGGCGATGTAGAAACTGAGCAAGGCGGTGCAACCCAGGGTGGCGATCAGGTAACTCAAGGCGAAGCCCAGGTGTTCCGAGAGCGAGATCAAGAGGAGATAGAACACCGCCAGCGCCATGCCGACCAGGAGGTAGTGCATGGGATGCAGCCGCAGTCGGCGCATCACCTCGAAGAGGAAAAAGGCGACGAAGGTCAGGCCGATGAAGAGCAGGCCGTATTTCACCGAACGCTCGCTCTGCTGATAGATATCCACCGGGGTGATGAAGGAGACGCCGAAGATATCCTTGAGCAGGGGTCCGCATTGGTTCTGGGCGCAGGACTGCACCTCACCCTTGATGTCGCCGGAGAAGGAAGACGCCTGCCAGCGGGCGGTAAAGCCATGCTCGTCGATCTTGTGCTCGATCGGCAGATAGCGACCGAAAAAGCTCGGGTGCGGCCAGGGGGATTGCAGATTGACCTGGGTGCTCTTACCCACCGGCGCGAAGCGGATCTGCTCCATGCCGCGCAGGCTGATCTTGGTGCCGAAATCGAAACCCTGGGTGGCCTGGGGATCGAGATCCCCCACCAGCGCATGCATCCCCGCCAACTGGGCGAAGGCCCGACTGCCGGAAAGAAATTCGCTCTCCTTCCCCTGCCATTGCCATTTCGGTTGCTCCACGATCCCCCGCAGGTCCGAGATCAGGAGGCTGACGAAGGCCGGCTCGAACTTGATCTCCTTGTTGCCCTCTTTCGCCAGTTCCCCCAGCGCCGTGGTGGTGAAGCGCCCGCTCAGGGCCAGTTCCGAGGTATAGACGGGCACGGCGTAGAGCCCCCGTTGGCGTTCCTCGGTCTGTACCCGGGCCTGGATCTCGAGCTTGTCCGGCAGGATGAAGAGGTTTTTACGCAGGATCTGGGGCTCGGTGCGGTAACTCTTGAGGTGCTCGTCCCACACCTGGTGTTGGCCGATCACCTGGTAGGGCACCACCAGCAGCGGTCCGATCAGCGCCTGCTCGCCGGTCCAACTCTGGGCGATATCGGCGCGGACCTCGGCGCGGAACTGGGTGCGCTCCTTGATGAGGCCGTCGATCATCGACAAGGGCCAACCCAATAACAGAAACAACAGCCCGAGGCTGAGGATCTTGAGTAGGAAACGGATGGGCATCTCTATTCTCCTGAATGAATGGCGGTGGGTGTTCGCTTCAGGAGCCTACTCCCGCTCTGTGAGGGAAGCCGGTGGATTGGATGGGCTTTGTGTGAGGACGCCCCTTTACCTCCCGCCGAGGGGTAGCCGCAAAGCGGCCCGGGCGCCGCCTTCCGGGGCCTTGTCCACCCGGATCTCGCCGCCATGCAGCCGGGCCACCTCCCGCACCAGGCTCAAGCCGAGGCCGGAACTCTTGCGGCCGCTCTCCGGGCGCGGGGTGGAGAAAAAGCGTTCAAACAGACGCTCCTGGGCATAATCGGGGATCCCCGGGCCCTGATCCTGGATGGCGAGATACCAGCCATCGCCCTCACGACGACTCTCGATGCGGATGAGGCCGTCCGCCGGACTGAAGTCGATGGCGTTGTCCAGCAGGTTGCTGATCGCCTGCAACACCAGAAAGCGCTCGCCGCGAATCTGGAGCTCCTGGTCCAGCCTGGTCTCGAAGCGGATGCCCTTGGCCGCGGCCTGGGGTTGCTTCGACTCCAACAGCGTCTGCGCGAGCTCGGCGGTATCCAGCGTCTCCACCTGTTCCAGACCCTGCCGGTTCTCCAGCGCCGCCAGTCCCAAGAGTCGTTCCACGATCTGCCGCAAACGCCCACTTTCGTTGCGGATGTTGGCGAGAAACCGTCGGCGGGTGGCCGGCGGCATCGCCTCGTCGAGCAACTCCGCCGCCCCCAGGATGGCGGTCAGCGGGCTCTTCAATTCGTGGGTGAGGCTGTGCAGATAGCGTTCGACATAGGCCTTGCCCTCCAGCTCGGCGCGCATCGACTCCATCGCCTCAGCCAGGGTCGCCAGTTCCCGTTCCGAGACCCGGGGTCGACTCACCTGGCGACCATCCCGCACCGCCCGGGCGTATCTCGTCAGGCGCCGAATGGAGCTGGTCAACCAGAGGGTGAACAGGACCCCCAGCGTCAGCGAGGCCAGCAACAGCCAGAGCCCCTTCTCCTGTAGATTACGCTTGGCCGCCTCGACGAAGGGCATGACGCTGAGGCTGGGCTTGCCCAGGCTGATGACGCCGAGAAGATGCCCGGCGGGGTCCAGGATGGGCGCGCCGACATACATGACGCTGGAGAGGGGATCCTTGGTATCCTCCCTGGTGCTGCGGGCGCCGTATTGGCCGCGCAGAGTGAGGTAGACATCGTTCCAGCGGGAATAGTCCTGCCCCAGATCCCGTCCACGGGAATCGAACACCACCCTGCCAGCGGCGTCGGTGATATAGACCACCAGGTTCGGCTCCTGCTTGTTCAACTGGCGGATGGCGGCCTGAAAACGGCGTTGCTTGAAGCGCTCGATCCCGGCGGCGAACTCCCCGTCGCCGATCCGTCCCGCGGCCAGTTCCGCCGCCACCTGTTCCGCCAGCAGATGGGCCATGTCCACCAGCACCTCTTCGATGGATTGGCGCATGCCCGGGGTCAGCTCGGCGACGAAACTCCGCAGATAGAACCAGCCGGTCAGACCCACCAGCAGGAAATAACCGAGGAAGAGGCGGACGCTAAAGTTCATGCACCCGGGCCTCGATACTGTAGCCGATGCCGCGATGGGTCTTGATGGGGTCCTGGTCGGCGGCGATCTCCCGCAGCTTGGCGCGGAGGCCCTTGATGTGGGTGTCCACCGCCCGCTCCTCGCTCTCGTCCGGCGTCGACCAGACACGATGCATGATCTGTCCCCGGGTGAAGACCTGTTGCGGATGATGCAACAGGGTCTTGAGGATCAGGTATTCATAGCGCGTCAACTCCAGGGCGACGCCGCAGTAGCGGATCAGCGCCCGTCCCGGGTCCAGCTCAAAACCATGAGGGATGAGCGCCGGGGCCTCCGGGCGGGTCCGTCGCAATATGGCCTTCACCCGTGCCGCCAGCTCCCGCGGACTGAAGGGTTTGGTGACATAGTCGTCACCGCCGATCTCCAGCCCGACGATGCGGTCCACCTCCGCATCCCGGGCGGTGAGAAAGAGGATGGGCACCGGGGAGAGCCGGCGGATCGCCTTGCAGAACTCGAAGCCATTGCCGTCCGGCAGACCGACATCCAACACCGTCAGGGCGATGTCTCCCCGCTCGATGCGGGCCAGGCCATCCCGCCCGAGGCGCACCCAGTGCACCCGAAAGCCCTCTGTCTCCAGGGCATAGACCACCGCATCGGCGATGGCCGACTCGTCTTCGACAAGCAGAATGGTTTCCATGGAACAGACCTGGTCAGGGTGGCGCGGATTGAATGGAGATCCCTGGGCGGAACCGCCCGGCGGCTATTATCCGGATGCGGCGAGGGCGAGGAAGAGGGAGATTTCCGGCCTTGATCATCCTGTTGCCTGATTGCGCCAGACCAGCCTGGCCGGATGCCCATGGCGCACCCGGCCAGGCCCTTGCGTTCTCCTTAAGAGAACAATGGCTCGGCCATTTGGCGATGAGTTCCGTTTTGGGGAACAAAAACCGGGCTCTCGAGGCCGAGGCCCGGATCTGAAATCAATTGTCGTTATGATTTACCACTTGCAAGCGTAGGAGGGGTGTTCACCCATCGTCAGGCGAATGTGGCCTGGTCGGAAACGGCGGATGTCGATGTTGGCCTACCTGGCTTGTGGTGATCATGAGGGCCAGGGGAATTTCCGCGACAGGGCTATGCCCACCACACTACCCGCAACGCTCAAAGCAACATAGTAAGCAAGAAGAATTGCAAAGGTCGCCAACGGTCCGCCAATACGATCCACATGCAGACCAAAGTACTCGTACCCCATAGCCGATAGCAGCCCGATTACGGCACCACACAAGGCCATAGAAAGTCCTATCAACATCTTTCGGCTAGGTGATAAATAGGCAGCCATACACGCAGCCATGGCCGGGGCACCAAGCAGCATCGAGCGCAGAATCTCGTGATAGCTGACCTTAACCAACACCAAGACATATAACACCTGGGCAAGGAAGAGCACCCCTACACCAGCTAGTACGGCTTTTTGTTCGGTCGCGCGAATCATGGCTTATAGTCGGACTCACCGGGTTGAAGATCTGGGTTAAACGGCCAATTTGGCCACTTTCTTGGCGGAATAGACTGACTTAAGCGTGACGGGGTTTGTAACCCCGTCGCCAACGTTTGGCGCGAAGCCGTACATTGGAACAAGCAAAATGTTACGGACGGGGCACAAGTCGTCGGTTGGGCCAGCGTGATATAGAAAGCCGAAGGGAACCGGGGCTCGATGGAAAACGGCCATTTATCGTCCTTTTTGAGAGAACAATAGCCCAATTAAATGGCGCATTGTTCTCGTTAGAAGAACAAAAATCAGGCTTTCCAGCCCCATGCCCGAGCGACGCCCGGGGCGAAATCGGCTGGTATCGAGGGGCCGAGCGCCAAAGGACGACCCCTTGGTCGAGACGCCGGGCTGGGTCGGTGTCGAACTCAACCCAGCCCGGCGCCAGTTTAGAAGCTCACCAGCGAGACACCGTAGCTGGCGCTGCCGGTGGCGCCGAGGTTGTCGGTCACCGTCAGCTCCAGGTTACAGGTCTGACCCGGTGGTGGTGGCGACGGGGGAAGATCCACCACCAGGATCACGACCTGATCAGTAGTGGAGTCAAAGAACTGACAGGGACCGCTGCGCGTCCACTGGTAAGAGACGATCTGTCCATCTGGATCGAACGAACCCGAGCCAGAGGCGCCGAAATCCTCCCCGTAGGGAACCTCGACCGGCGCGATGATGTTGGCGATTGGTGCCTGATTGCTGATCGACTGAGCGGAAGCGCTGCTGGTGGCCCCCAGATTGTCGGTCACGGTCAGACCTATGTTGCAGGGTCCAGCCGCCCCGGTGGCGGAGAAATTCATGCGGAGTTGGGCCGTCGCCGAGGTGGCGTCGCCGATGATGGAGCAGCTACCCAGGGCGCTCCAGAGGTAGGCGACGATCTGGCCATCGGGGTCGCTGGAAGTGGAGCCATTGGCGATGAAACTCTGCCCTCCTGTCGCCGACCGAGGTACTTCAGTGATGCGGGCGATGGGCGGCTGGTTGGCTACACTGGCGGTGACGGAGGCCGTTCCGCTCGCCCCCTGGTTATCGGTGACGACCAGAGTCACCTGACAACTCGCGCCGGCCTGGGCGTTGGCGCTCATGACATACTGGGCCGTGGTGCCGGTTGAGGAACCAACCAGGGAGCACGCCCCCAGGGCCGACCACTGGAAGCCGGTGATCTGGCCGTCGGGATCGGAGGAACTGGAGCCTTCGGCGACGAAGCGCTGATTGGCCCGGACCTCTGGGGGTACCCGGTTGATCCTGGCGACCGGCGGCTGGTTGAGATTGGGAGCGGCGTTGATACTGGCGATGGCGGTCGCCGAGCCGGTGGCGCCCCGATCGTCGGTGACGGTCAAGCCGACCACGCAGTTGGCACCCGGGGTAGCGTTGGGACTGATCTGATATTGGGCGCTGCTACCGGTGGCGGCGCCGACAAGCGCGCATTCCCCCGAGGCGGTCCAGAGATAGGCGGTGATGCGTCCGTCGGGGTCGTTGGAACCGCTACCGCCGGCGGTAAACTCGGCACCGGCCTGGGTCTGGGCGGGGACACCCGAGATCAGGGCACGGGGTGGCTGATTCGGCGGCGGATTGATGCGGACACTGGTGCTGGTGGCATCCGTGGCCCCTTGATTGTCCCGCACCTGGAGTTGAACACCGCAACTCTCCCCGGCAGCGGCGTTGGGGTTGATCTGGATCGCGACCATCACCCCGTTCGCAGCTCCGCTCAGGCTACAGCTTCCCGCCACCGACCAGGCATAGGCTTGGATGCTTCCGTTGGGATCGCTGGAGGTCGAACCATCGGCCACCAGCGCGGCGCCGGCGCTGGCCTCGGCCGGAAGGCCGGTGATGCGGGCCTGGGGTCGATCGTTGAGCTGGGTGATCTGCTCGCGCTTCTTTTCCGCCACCACTACCCGGGTGGCGGCCTCCTGAAGCGACTGGATGTCGGCGCCGCGCACCGGCTCGGCGATGCGGCCACCCGGATGTTCCAGCGAACGCCGCAGGTCCGTGGCCAGTTGGGGACCCAGGCCGGAACTCTTGGTCCGCTGGCTCTTGTTCAGGCTGCAATAGAACCCCGCCCCCGAGTCGCTGGACTGGGAATCGTACTTCTGATTGAAGATCTCGAAGCCGCAATGCCCGATGTCGATGAAAATGGATTGCCGGGCCACCACCGAATCGTCGCTGAGGCGGAATCCCGCCGGGGTCCCGAGCAGCGGGGTGGTGAGCATGAGATCGTAGACCACCTGATCCGCCTTGGCGGCATAACCCAGTTCGGCATCCATATCGGCCAGCCCCTTGGCCAAGCCTTGGTGATATCCCAGGCTGCTGATCAGGCCCGAATCCAGATCGCCGCTCGAGGTGCCCTTGTATTCCAGCCGATGCTGGCTGAGGGAGGCGCTGAAGCCCCCGGGCGAGAGGGCGGCGAACTCCCCTTTCGATTGGGTCCCGCCTTCGAGATCAAAAGTGGCCGTATTGAGTTCGGGGCCGGTGGGGGTCTGCACCAGGCTGCTGAAGGTCTGGCTGCCGCCGCCGGAGTCATTGCTGGCATAGCGAAAGGCCAGGGCCTGGAGCGCGGTGGCCAGGGGACCACCGGGCAGACTCTGATATTGCATAAGCACACCGGCGGAGGATTGCTGCATGTCGACGTCACGCTTGCCGTAGACGCCGCCGAGATTGGCCTCCTGCTGGCTCTGGCCGTAACCGCCGGTGAGGGTCAGATCCAGGCCCTTGATGCTGAAGAGATTCCGCGTCGAGGCGGTGAGGGCGCCGCCGTAGAGATCCTCTCCGGCGTAGAGCCCGAGATGGAAACCCAGATCCGGATTGGCCAGATATTGGCCGGTGAATTCCACCACCTTGCTGTCACCCAGACCGCGAATGCCGACATCCGCATCCCAGGGTTTTGCCGCCCCCTTCTTACCGAAGCCGGCCAGGGCACCGGCGGCCGGGGTTTCCGCCGCGGCTGGGCCGGTGCCGGTGACGGTGCGGGTGAAGGAGATCAACCACTGGAACTGGCAACCCCTGGAGTCGGCCTGGGTCAGGGGAACCCAGGTGCGTCCGCCGTCCTTGCTCAGCCTATAGCGCTCGGCCCAGGAGGGATGGGCGAACCCCTGTTCCCGGCAACCCGCCCAAAGGGCCTGGGAATCGCCGATCCGCCACACCGGGAAATAGTATTTCCCCGTCTCGGCCAGGGTGACATCGACCGGATAGGCGGCCAGTTGTTCTACATCGGGTTCGGCCTCGGCCAGTGCCCAGAGGGGGAAGCACAGGAAGGTTACCCCGAGGCTGACGCGGGCCAGGGAACGGCCGGCACCGGGGCTGGAGGACGAAGCATAACTAGGCATACCGAACTCCTCTGAGTTCCTTGCGCTTTTTGGGTATTGCCTGAAAATAGCCTGCTCATGCGTGGTACACAACCCCGTCCCCTGGCGAGGAGTCCGCTTGCGGATCGAGATTTCCACCGGGTCGTCCATCCGCGCGCTGACCGCAACGCAGATTCGCGAGACTGGGTGTTATGGCGAAAGATGATCCAAATCGAGGCCAAGAGGGCTCCATTAACAGCCTGGGCATCAAAGCCTTGCTCCTGGATATGGACGGCCTACTTTATCACGGCGACCAACCTCTCGCCGGGGCGCGGGTATTCCTGCAAAAACTCCGTCACTTTCCCCATCTCTTCATCACCAACAACCCCATCCTGCCGCCTCAGGCCATAGCCGCCAAACTCGAACGCATCGGCCTGCCGAGGCCGGATCCGGCCCGGATCATCACCTCCGCCGGCGCCACCGCCCAACTGCTGGCCAGACAACGGCTGGGGTTCCGCTACTTCGCCGTAGGCGCCGAAGGACTGCATAGCGCCCTGGAGGCCGTGGGCACGGCCGATGCCTATGCGGCGGATTTCGTCGTTGTCGGCGAAGGGGCCGGCCTCGACTATTACAGCCTCACCCGGGGGATCAACCTGATCCTCAAACGGGGGGCGAAACTGGTGGTGACCAATCCCGATCAGACCGTCGATGCCAACCTCGGTGGCGAACATCTGCTTTTGCCTGGGGGTGGCGCCCTGGTGGCGGCCTTCGAGGTGGCGACCGGACACAAGGCCCTGGTGGTGGGCAAGCCCGAACCCCTGCTTTATCAGTGCGCCCTGGACCAGCTCGGGGTAAAGGCGGCGGCCTGCCTGATGATCGGCGATCGACCGGATACCGATCTGCTGGGGGCCGCCCGTTTGGGGATGCGGACCGCCCTGGTGCGGAGCGGCAGATTCCGCCCGGAAGACCCCTGGCCGCCGGAGGTTCCCCCGGCGGATTACGATGTGGCCGATCTGGATGAACTACGTCACCGACTGGGCGGACTCTTGGTGCAACCGGGCCCGAGCCGTCGCGGGCGTCACCCGGCCTGACCCAGAGGACGGGAGAATACCGCCTGATCGATCTCTCACTGAAATAAGAATAACGGAGCCCAAGCCCATGAAGGTGTTTATCGTTTATGCCCATCCGGAACCCAAAAGCTTCAACGGCGCCATGTTCAGCCTGGCCCAGGAGGTATTGCGGGACAGCGGCCAGGAGGTGATGACCTCGGATCTCTATGGCATGGGATTCGATCCCCTTTCCAGACGCCGCAACTTTACCACGGTGCGCGATGCGGATTTCCTCCGTCTCCAGCTCGAAGAGTTGCATGCCAGCGAGCATGAGGGTTTCGCCCCCGAGATCGAGCAGGAGATAGAAAAGATCGAGTGGTGCGACCTCATGATCTGGCAGTTCCCCCTCTGGTGGTTCGGGCTGCCGGGGATCCTCAAGGGCTGGGTGGATCGGGTGTTCGCCATGGGTCGGGTTTATGGCGGCGGACATCTCTATGCCACCGGCACCTTCAGCGGCAAGCGCGCCCTGCTTTCCCTCACCACCGGCGCGCCCCCCGAGGCCTATGAACGGGGTGGCTTCAACGGCGACATCAACGCCATCCTGCGTCCCATACAAAGAGGGATGTTGCAGTTCGTCGGCTTCGAGGTCTTGGCACCCCAGATCGTCTACAGCCTGGTGCGCCTGAGCGATCAGCAGCGCCAGGACATCCTGCGCGACTATGCCCGGCGATTGCGCACCATCGACCAGGAACAGCCCATTGATGTCGGTGAATACTGATATCCGCGATCCCCGGGTCGACCAGCCGCCGATGAACAACCCCGCCGCCACGCCCTATGCCGGCCTGCTGCCGGATCTGATCCTGGACGCGGTGGAATCCCTCGGCTATCGGGCCGACGGCGGTCTGCTGGCGCTCAACAGCTATGAGAACCGCGTCTATCAGATCGGCATCGAGGACGCACCGCCGCTGATCGTCAAGTTCTATCGGCCCCAGCGCTGGAGCGATGCCGCCATCCAGGAGGAGCATGATTTCAGTCTGGCCCTGGAGGCGGAGGAGATCCCGGTGGTCGCCCCCCTGGTGAACGCCGCCGGACAAAGCCTGCACAGTTTCGCCGGCTACCGCTTCGCCCTCTTCCCCCGGCGCGGCGGGCGCTGGCCGGATCTGGACGACCCGGATCATCTCGCTTGGTTAGGAAGATATCTGGGTCGGGTGCATCAACTGGGGGCGGTTCGACCTTTCCAACATCGTCCCACTCTGGCCCCCGAAACCCTGGGGACGGCCTCGGTTCGCTTCCTGCTGGAATCGGGCTGGGTGCCGGTGGAACTCCGTCAAGTCTATCTGGAGGTAACCAAGGCGCTACTGGCCACCATCGATACGGCCTTCGGCACGGCGCGGGGATATCGCCCCATCCGCCTCCATGGCGATTGTCACCCAGGCAACATCCTCTGGACCCCGAACGGGCCGCATTTCGTCGATCTCGACGACGCCGTCAACGGCCCCGCCATCCAGGACCTCTGGATGCTCTTGTCCGGGGAGCGACATGAACGCGCCCTGCAACTCAGCTTCGTGCTCGAAGGCTACCAGTTGTTTGCCGATTTCGACCCGCGACAACTGGGGCTCATCGAACCCTTGCGCAGCTTGCGCATGATCCATTACGCGGCCTGGCTGGCACGCCGATGGGATGATCCCGCCTTTCCGACCGCCTTTCCCTGGTTCGCCACCACCCAGTATTGGCAGGACCATATCAACAGCCTGGAACATCAGCTCGCCATTCTGGCGGAACCGCCCCTGCCGCTGATTTGATACCATTTCTCGATAGGTATTATCGATATTCGTAGGCTGGTGTTGAGGCGCGAAGCGCTGAAACCCAGCTTCTTGGTGTGGACAAGTAGCTGGGATTCGCTTCGCTCATCGCCAGCCTACCCATGGCTTTCTGCCTGCCTTCTATGATTCTGCCGTCTCAGGCGGCTCAGGTGCTCCCGTCGATGGCGGATAATCTAATAGGAATTGGTATTACAGCCTCCGCGCCAAGGTCTGTGCCCACGATTATCGTTCTCATGAAGAGAACAATATAGACTTCGTTTCTTCTTTTGTTGCTAATAAGAGAACTAAAATCGGGCCTTTTAGCTCGATGCCCGGGAGGCGAAGGTTTCCAAACAGCTTCTTAGAGCGGTATCAGCGTTCTGTCCCAGCCTGGTCGGTCAACAGGCCCTGGGCCTGTTGGTCCGCGTGATAGGAGGAGCGGACCATGGGACCCGAGGCCACGTTGGAAAATCCCATTTCCCGGGCCGCCTGGCCGAGCTGTTCAAACTCCGCCGGCGATACATATCTCTGTACCTGAAGATGATCCCGACTTGGCGGCAGGTACTGGCCAAGGGTCAGCATATCGCCACCATGGCGTCGCAGATCCGCCAGGACCTCGATGACCTCCTGGTTGGTTTCCCCCAGTCCCAGCATGAGGCCGGACTTGGTGGCCACGCTGGGATGTTCGCTCTTGAACCGGCGCAACAGCTCCAGCGAGGTCCGGTAATCCGCTCCCGGGCGGGCCTGGGGATAGAGTCGAGGTACGGTTTCCAGATTGTGGTTGAAGACATCGGGGAGATCCCGGGACAGGGCCGCGAGGGCCAGCTCCTGGCGTCCGCGGAAATCGGGCACCAGCACCTCAAGCCGGATACCCGGATTGGCTTGGCGGACCGCCCGAATACAGGCGGCGAAATGATCGGCCCCACCATCCCGGAGGTCGTCGCGATCCACCGAGGTGATGACGACGTACCTCAACCCCATGGCCCGGATGGCTTCCGCCAGATGTTCGGGTTCGTCCGTATCCAGGGGTTCCGGTCGGCCATGAGCAACATCGCAGAAGGGGCAGCGGCGGGTGCAGATGTCGCCCATGATCATGAAGGTGGCGGTGCCATGATTGAAACACTCCCCCAGATTGGGGCAGGCGGCCTCCTCGCAGACGGAACTGAGCCGGTTTTCACGCAGGATGCGCCTGATGTGGCTCACCCCCGCCCCTACCGGTGCCTTGGCGCGGATCCAGTCCGGCTTGCGCAGGATAGACTGGCCGGTTTCCACCTTCACCGGGATCCGGGCCAGTTTGTTTGCCCCCCGTTGATGGCTCTCCGGCTGTCGACGAGAGGGGGCTTGCAGGTCAGTCAGGTCTTCCATCGCGGGCTCCTGAGATCAGTCAAGTTTTCCACCAGTGGCAAACCCAGCCGTCCGGCCAGCCGGCGGGCCAGTTCATCGCCGATGAGATCCGGATCGGACGGGGCGCCGAGTTGGCTCATCTGGGTGAGCCGCAATCCCCGGTAGCCGCAGGGATTGATGCGTCCAAAGGGTTCCAGGTCCATGTCCACGTTCAGGCTGAGGCCGTGAAAGCAGCAGCCGTGCCGCACCCGCAGACCCAGGGAGGCGATCTTGCGATCGGCCACATACACGCCCGGCGCCTCGGCTCGGGATTCGGCCATGATACCGTAGCCTTGCAACAGCTCGATCACCGTGGTTTCGAGTAGATCCACCAATTGACGGATCCCCAGACCAAGGCGACGCAGATCGAGCAGAGGGTACAGGACCAACTGCCCCGGGCCGTGATAAGTCACCTGACCGCCGCGATCGACCTGGATCACCTGGATCTCCCCCGGGGCGAGGAGATGCTCATGGCGTCCGGCCTGGCCGAGGGTGAAGACCGGTAGGTGCTGGAGGATCCAGAGTTCGTCCGGGGTATCCGCCGCGCGCCGATCGGTGAAGGACTGCATCGCCCGCCATACCGGCTCGTATGGGCAGAGTCCCAGGCGTCGTAATCTCAGCTCAGCGGGGGCGCCGGTCGACATGACAGACGCCATTCAGGCCGTTGCCGGGTCGATGGCCACTTGACGCTTGTATTCCTGATACAGGGCGAACATCTCCCGCCACCGGGGACCCGGCACCCCGCTCCCAACCGGTTGGCCATCGAGCCGGGTCACCGGCAAGATTTCCCTGGTGGAGGAGGTCAACCAGATCTCTTCTGCGGTCCCCAGCGCCTCCTGGGGAAGGGGTGTTTCCCGGACAGGGATCCCAGCCTTGGCCGCGATCTCCAACACCAGATCCCGGGTGACGCCCGGGAGCAGAAATTCGCTCTTGGGTGGGGTCTGGAGTTCCCCGGCCTTGATGATGAACAGATTGCTGGCGGATCCTTCCGTCACCCAGCCGTCCCGGACGAGGATGGCCTCCACCGCCCCGGCCTCCGTTGCCTGGGCGCGGGACAATACATTGGCCAGCAGGGTGATCGCCTTGACATGACAAAGCTGCCAGCGCAAATCCAGCGTGGTGATCGCCGCCACCCCCTGACTCGCGACCTCTGGAGCCAAAGGCTCGATCGCGTTGGTCATGGCAAAGATGGTCGGTGAAACACCGACCGGGATAGCGTGATCCCGCTTGGAAGCGACACCGCGGGTGATCTGCAAATACACCGCCTGGTCCGGAGCCTCCAGTTGTGCCACCAAACGCCCGAGCACGGCCTGCCATTCCTCCAGGGTATGGGGGTTGCTCATCCGGATGGCGGCGAGGCTGCGATCCAGTCGCTCCAGGTGATGCCGCAGCCGGAACAACCGCCCGCCATAGGCCGGGATGACCTCGTACACCCCGTCGCCGAAGAGAAATCCCCGATCCATCACCGAGATCCTGGCTTGCTCCCGGGGGAGAAAACGACCGTTGAGATAGACCAAAGGTTCCGCCACTGGAGCGACCTACTTGAACAGCAGCAGGAAGGAATCGACGGCGCCGCCGATGAATCCCGCCTCGGGAATGTCGGTCAAGGCCACCAGAGGCACCCGGCCCACCTCGGCGTTCTCCAGTTGCAGGCTCAGATAGCCGTAAGCCGTGCCGCGACTGATCGGCGCCATGACCTGCTGCTCCAACATCACCCGGGCCTGCAACTTGTCGTATTTCCCCCGCGCCAGGGCGACATAGGCATCCTCGGCCGGTCCTAGAGGCAGGCTCCCCTCCTTTCCCTTCCATACCTTGATACGGGCCAGTTCCTTGTTGGCGTCAAAGAGTTTCTGGGCCTCGAAGAAGCGGAATCCGAAATTGAGCAAGGATTGGCTGGCCTCCGCCCGGGCCGAATCGCTCGCCATGCCGAGGACCACCGAGATGAGACGGGTATTGTCCCTGAGGGCCGAAGCCACCAGGCAGAAACCGGCGGCCTCATGATGCCCGGTCTTCACCCCATCCACCGCGTCGTCTCGCCACAACAACCGGTTGCGGTTTTGCTGCTTGATGCCGTTGTAGAGATATTCCTTGATCGAGTACCACTTGTAGTAGTCCGGGTATTCGCGGATCGTCGCCGCCGTCAGTTTGGCGATATCCCGGGCGGTGGTGTAGTGATTGGGATCCGGCAGGCCGGTGGCATTCATGAAGTGGGAATCCAGCATCCCGAGACGCTTGGCCTCGGCGTTCATGAGTTCGGCAAAGCCTTCTTCACTGCCGGCGATGTGTTCGGCGATGGCGACACTGGCATCATTGCCGGACTGAATAATCAATCCCTTGAGCAGGATCTCCAGGGGGACGGGTTTGTCGACCTCGACAAAGGTCCTTGACCCCGAGGTACGCCAAGCCTTTTTGCTGATCATCACCTGATCGCTGAGCTTGATGCGACCGGACGTGAGTTCCCGAAAGGTGATATGGGCGGTCATGATCTTGGTCAGACTGGCCGGTTCCAGACGCTTATCCGGATTGGATTCGGCGAGGACCTTGCCGGTGTGCATCTCGATCAGCAGATGGGCGGTGCCCGGGATGGTCGGCGGTATCGGCTTGGTCTCGACCACAGGCACTGGTGGGCGGGTAATGGCCCTGGGTGTCGGTGTCGGCGTTGGCGTAGGCGTAGGCGTAACCGTAGGTGTCGGGGTTGGTGTTGGTTTGGTGGTCGAGGCATACCCGGAGAATGAGAAGACAACCAGGTAGATAAGGAGTAACAGCGGAGAAAGACGTTCTGCGTTAGGCACTTTGCGAGATCCTGAGATGTAAATGTCGGCGGAGGTGAGAATATTGGCTATCAAAAGGCGGATTGGTTCCCGGATGGGCGCGGGACGCGCCTGTTATCCATCCTTTTCCTCACTTGGTTGGCGATCCAAGGCAAGGATCACGCCCCAGCCTTGTCCCAAAACCATTTTGGGATTGTACCCCTTGGTATAAGGCGATTTCTGTCAAAAAATATACCCGCCTGCTGGTCTGTTCGTCCGCCTTCGGTGTTACGCCAGCCGTTACAGAGCGCGCTCTGCGCCGGCTGACGTGTCTGGAAGGCGAACGAACAGCCGGCGCATTCAGGTATGTTTTTTTCCGACAATCGCCTAAGGCATGCGGCAATGCCTGGAAAGGATTCATTCCACGACCACCTGGGCTTGACCGAAACCGAGCTGGGACAATTGCAGACTCAAGGCATCACTCTGTTCGACGCTGGGGATGGGGCCTACCTGTACCCGATAGAGCGGTTGTTCCATCCTGACGGTCTCCTGGATGCGAATGGTATGGGGCAGCTCCTGCTCGAGACGCCGACGCACCCGATCGGCGTTGGATCTGCTGCCAAAGGCCCCAACCTGCAAGTAGACCCCAGGCGATTGCGTGGGTACGGGTTCCACTGTCGGCGGTGCCGTCTTGGCAAGATAGGTTTCCGGTTGGCGGGGATCGATCGCCCGGATCTCGACCAGACCGGTACCCTCCGCCAGAATCCCCAGTTTGGCCGCGGCGACATAGGAAAGATCGATGATCCGGTTGTCGTGGAAAGGTCCCCGATCGTTGATACGCACCGTGATTTGCCGACCATTGCCGAGGTTGGTGATCCGGGCATAGGTGGGGAGCGGCAGGCTGCGATGGGCCGCGGTCATGGCATAGACATCGTAGGGTTCGCCACTGCTGGTCCGCTGTTTGTCGAACTTGGTGCCGTACCAGGAGGCGATTCCCCGTTCCACATGGCCTTGGCTGGTCTTCAGGGTGTAATAGCGTTTGCCGAAGACTTCATAGGATTCCGGGTTACCGTAACGGCTAAGGGGTTCGACCCGGGGTATGGCATCGGGGATGGCGTCGAGATCTACCTGACCCGTCGGGGCGCCGTCCCGAATCTCCTTCACGGGGGCTCGGGAAGAGCAGCCGACGACCAGCCAAAGCAGCGCCAGGATCAGCGCCCAGGGATTAGTGTGCCGCCGCCCCATCCACGGGTCTTCCACGCAGGCGCAGGATCTCCTCGCTCAACTGATAGGCCGCCATGGCATAGAGCGGGCTTTGGTTGTACCTGGTGATGACATAAAAGTTGTGTAAAGTCAGCCAGTATTCCGGCCCCGGTTCAGCCTCCAGCGACAACAGGTTAACCAGGGTCTGAGCGGGAAGCCGCTGTTCCTTGGCGATACCTTCCTGCTGAAACTGCTGGAGCCTGGAAGCGGGGGGCACGGGTTTCCTGCCGGCCGTGATCAGTGGCTGGTGCGCGGCTGTGACGCCGGAGGCCTGGAAGGCCACCGCCTCTCCCGCCTTCCAATGGTTCTGGGCGAAATAGTTGGCGACGCTGCCGATGACATCCGCATTGCTCTGCCAGAGATTCCGCCGTCCATCACCGTCAAAGTCGATCGCCAGCCGTCGATAGCTGCTGGGAATGAACTGGGGCTTGCCGAGGGCGCCGGCGTAGGAACCTTTGACGCTGAGAGGGTCAAGCGCCTCTTCTCGCGACAGCAACAGAAATTGTTCCAATTCCGAACGGAAAAAAGCCGATCTGGGTGGATAGCCGAAGGCCAGTGTGGTCAGGGCGTCAAGGACCCGGTGTTTCCCCGTGTTGGCTCCATAACGGGTTTCCACTCCGATGATGGCGACGATGATCTGAGGGGGAACGCCGTACTTGACCCTGGCCCGCTCCAGGGTGGCCGCATTGGCGTTCCAGAACTCCACCCCCCCCCGGATCCGCTCCGGGGTAAGGAAAATGGCGCGGTACTCATGCCAGGGCTTGGCCTCGGCCGGCTTGGTCATGGCGTCGATGATTTCCTGGCGATAACTCGCTTGCTCCAACAAGGTCCGTAGCTGTTTGCGGTCCCATTGGTACTTCACCGCCATGTCGTTGACAAAGGTATTGAGCATCGCCTCATAGGTCGGCGGGGTGGCTACGGCCTGGGTACAGGCGGCCACCAGCGCCAGGGAGAGGATACCAGCCAGTGTGCAGAAGATTCTGCGGAAGATATCAAAGCCGGTAGGCATATTAGGTCGGCAAGAGTTTTCGATGCGTGTGAATGGACATGAGGATACCGAATCCAGCCATGATGGTCACCAGGGAAGTGCCGCCATAGCTTATCAACGGCAACGGGACCCCGACGACCGGCAGGATCCCGGAGACCATGCCGGTATTGACGAAGATGTAGACGAAAAACACCAGGGTCAGGCTGCCGGCCAGTAGGCGGGCGAAGCTATCCTGGGCCTGGGTGGCGATATAGAGCCCACGCAGGATCACGAACAGATAGAGCCCCAACAACAGCAGTATCCCGATCAGGCCGAGTTCCTCGCCCAGCACGGCAAAAATGAAGTCGGTAGAACTCTCGGGCAGAAAATCCAGATGGGATTGGGTGCCGTACAGCCAGCCTTTGCCGTACAGCCCACCGGAACCTATGGCAATCTTGGACTGGATGATGTGATAGCCCGTCCCCAGGGGATCCTGCTCCGGATTGAGCAGGGTGAAGACCCGTTGCCGTTGATAGGTCCGCATGGAGAACCACAACAAGGGCAGGGCCGCCGCCGCCAGAAAACCCAGCAGGCCGATGAGTCGCCAGCTCATACCGGCGAGAAAGAGGGCGAAAACCCCGGCACTGGCCACCAGGAGCGCGGTGCCCAAATCCGGTTGCTCGGCGATCAAGACCGCCGGCAGCACAAACACCAGACCAGCGATCATGACCCGCGGCCAGCGCGGAGGGAGCGGCTTGGCCGAGAGCAACCAACTGATCATCAAAGGGACGGTCAGCTTGGCGAACTCGGAAGGCTGGAAACGGATAAAGCCGATATCGAGCCAGCGTTGCGCCCCTTTGCCGATGACACCGAAGAGGGTGACCGCCGCCAGCATGAGCAGGGTGGCGCCGTAGAGCCAGGGGGTGAGACGGTGCAATCTGCTGGGCGGGATCTGGGCCAGAAAGAGCATCACGCCATAGGCCAACGCGAAACGCCAGAGCTGTTTGTTGACCTGGGCCAGATCCTGGCCGGAGGCACTGAAAAGCACCAGCAGACCAAAAGCGGACAAGAGAATGAGTCCGGTCAACAAAGGCAGATCGACATGGAGCTTGGTCAGGAATCCGATCGGGTTGGGTCGGGGTGACTCGAAGACCGAGGGGGTCTGACCTAACATGGACGGCCATCTCCCGTTCTCCCCTGGGTAGGTTCATGGCCATCGCCTTGAGTCGGCCAAGCCTTGGATGGGTCGTCGTTGATTTCGCGGTTCATTTCATCTCTGCCTGGAGGCGAGGGCTTGGGTCGCCCGTGAATACCAATTTTTAGGCGATTTCCGTCAAAAGAAATACCCGTCTAGATCGCCCCGGATGTCGCAAGATGGCTCCCGGGCCTCGGCTCGTGTAGCCGGTTTCTCGTTCTCTTTTCAAGAACAATAATGCCCATAAAAAAAGACATTGTTCTCTTGAAAAGAACAGAAAATGGCCATTTCCCGCCGAGGCCCGGCAGGCTGAAGGATGGCCCGACTCGATCCGACTCAGTGTCCCTGGGAGAGATATTTGTCCATGACCCGGCGAGCGATGGGAGCGGCCACCGCGCCTCCATGTCCGCCATGCTCGACCAGTACCGCCACGGCGATTTCCGGCGCATCGACCGGGGCGAAGGCCACGAACAGGGCATGGTCACGCATTTTGAAGTCGATCCTGTCCTCGTCATACTTTTCGTCCTGGCCGACAGAAAATACCTGGGCCGTTCCGGTCTTCCCGGCAATCCGATACGCGCTGGTACGTATGCGTTTGGCCGTGCCCCGCTCGCTCTCCACCACGCCCACCATGGCATCGATCACCCGCTCCCAATGGTTGGTCGCTATCGGGCCGATGGAGGTGATTTTCGATGCGGTCAGTTTGAGTTCTCCATCCGGACCAGGCTCGTGGACCGCCCGAACCACCCTGGGTTCAATGTGTTTTCCCCGCGCCGCCAGGGTGGCGGTGGCGCTGGCCAGTTGTAAGGGGGTGGCGAGGAAGTAACCCTGACCTATGCCTGTGATCAGGGTTTCGCCTGGGTACCAAGCCGATTTTCGATGACGCAGCTTCCATTCCGGTGAAGGCAGGAGTCCGGGCAATTCCCCGCTGACATCCACCCCGCTTCGCCGCCCGAAGCCGAACTTGGTCAGAAAGCCATGCACCCCGTCGATACCCAGATTCTTCGCCAGGTCATAGAAATAGACGTCGCAGGACTGGATGATGGCCTCCTGCATGTTGACACTGCCGTGCCCACCCTTGCGCCAGTCGCGATATTTGTGTTCCTGCCCGGGGAGTTGATAGTAACCGGGGCAGTATTTGTGCTGGGCCGCGGAAATCACCCCGGCATCCAATCCGGCCAGGGCCATGAAGGGCTTGACCGTCGAACCCGGTGGATACTGTCCCCGCAGCACCCGGTTGTAGAGCGGTTTGTCCTCCGCGGATTGGAGCGCCGCATAGTCTTCGACACTGATGCCTTCGACAAAGGGATTGGGATCGAAGGAGGGTTTGCTGACCATGGCCAGCACGCCACCGGTATTGGGATCGATGGCGACGACCGCACCGTTGTAATCGCCCAAGGCGGCGGCGGCCTCTTGCTGCAATTCGACATCGAGAAAAAGCAGCAGATCCCTGCCGGAGGTCGGCGGCTGGGACTCAAGCACCCGCAATAAACGCCCCTGGGCATTGACCTCGACCTCCTGCCAGCCCACCCTGCCGTGCAGGGCGTCCTCATAGTATTTCTCGATGCCGTTCTTGCCGATATGGGTGGTGCCGCTGTAATTGGAGGTATCGATCTCCTGAAGTTCCTGTTCACTGATGCGGGCGACATAACCGACGACATGGGCGGTGTGGCTGGCCAGTGGGTACTCCCGCACCATGGAGGCTTCCACATCGAAACCGGGAAAACGGTGGCGATTCACGGCAAAACGCGCGACTTCCTCTTCCGTGAGACGCAGTCGCAAAGGGACCTTTTCAAAGCGCCGATACTGTTGTTTCAGTCGCCAGAAGCGCTTGAGGTCGGTATTGGAGATGCTGATCAGCGATTTCATCGCTTCAATCCCGGCCGCCAGCTCGGGGACCTGGGCCGGAGTCACCTCCAGATTGAAGGCCGGGAGATTCTGGGCCAACTGAACGCCATTGCGGTCATAGATCAGACCGCGCCCCGGCGGCAGGGGTACCAGCTTGACCCGGTTCTCCCTGGAGCGGGTGGTGTAGTGATCGTGATCGAGGACCTGGAGTTTGAACAGGCGCAGCATCAGTAACCCCAGGAGGAACAGCATGACCAGAAAGGCCACTATCGCACGACGGAGAAAGATCCGGCTCTCCCGCAGATGATCCTTGAAGGTGAAGCGATCCTCGCCAAAAAAAGAACCTTTCTGGTCGTTCGCCATCGCCTTGGGTCATTCCGCGGAAAGTGGCGTCTCAGGCCGGGGTGGCCATAAGGAGATCCTGGCGGTTCCGCGGTGACCCGACGACGGCCCGGAGCGGATTCGACATGAGGGACAGGATGGGGCGAAACCGCTCACCCTGGCTTCCATGAGACGCCGGTCCAGGGTGCATCAGGAGAGCGAGAAGTTGCGGCGCAGATCGCGCAGGATAATAAACAGCCAGGGCCAGAGCAGGGCGCCGATGATGGGAGGCAGCCAATACCACAAAGACGGCGCCGGTCGCCCGGAGAGGCCCATGGTCCATAAGGCCAACAAGCGATCGGCGAGCAGCATCATTAGGACAGTCAGGGCCTGCTGCCACAAGGGAAAGATGCGGATACGCAGACAAAGCTTATTGGCCAGATAGGCCACCACGCTGAGCCCAAGGGCGTGCTGCCCGAGCAGGGTTCCCGTGAGCACATCCAGAATGATGCCCAATGACCAGCCGATACCGACACCGATCCGCTCCGGCATGGCGATACACCAGTAGATCAGGACCAGGGTGGCCCAGGGTGGTCGAAGGGATAGTGCCCACTCCGGCAGGGGGAGGATGTTGAGCAACAAGGCCAGGACGAAGCTCGTTACGATGATCAGGGGGTTGCGATACAGCATGGCGATCATCTCGAATGACCTCCGGCGGGCTGGGATGCCGCGACGGGCTTGGTGACGACCCCGCTGCCCTGGGCGATTGGCGGCAGGTTGGTCGAGAGGGTCCACACCAGCAGTACCTCGCGGCTGCGATCCAGTTGGGCATCGGGTCGGGCAATGACGGTGGCGAAGGCCTGCCCGGTTTCATACTTGACCTCGGTGACGGTAGCTACGGGATATCCCGGGGGAAAGGGGCCAGCGAGGCCGGAGGTCACCAGACGGTCATTGACGCGGATGTCGGCTTTTTGGGGAACATAACTGAGTTCGATCTCGTCGATCTGGCCGGTGCCGACGGCAATAGCGCGCAGCCCGTTGCGCAGGACCTGCACCGGCAAGGCGTGGCTGGCATCGGTGATCAGAATGACGGTGGCCGCGAAGGGCGTGACATGGACCACCTGCCCCATCACCGCATGGGCGTCCAGGATAGGCTGGCCGACGAATACCCCATGCAGGCTGCCCTTGTTGATGATGACTTCCTGTTTGTAAGGATCGAGGTCGATGGACAGCAACTCGGCGATGAGCACCCGATCGCCGACCTTGAAGGAGGAACCCACCAGATCCCGCAAACGCATGTTTTCCGCTTCCAGGGCCTCGAATTGTTGCAATCTGGCCTTCAACAGCAGGTTCTCCTTGTGCAAGCGGCTGTTGTGCTCCTCCAACAAACGGCGACTGGTGAAGGATTCCACCAACCGGGTCCCGAAATCCACCGGCAGACTGGCGACATACTGCACGGGATAGGTCACCACCGCGAGAACGGAACGCACCGCCTCCAGGTGACGATACCTGTGATCCAGTACGGCGAGCAGAATGGAGGCCAGCACCGCCGCCACCAGGCGGGCGTTGAGGGAGGTATGTCGGGCAAAGATGAGTTTAATCGGAAGTCCACCTGATGCGGGGCCGATCGGACGCTGAAGCCTAGGGCGGAGGCGACTCCACCTCCCTTGGTCGACTACTCCAGACTGAAAAGATTCCCGCCGCGTTCGTCGATCAACTCAAGGGCGCGGCCACCCCCCCTCGCTACGCAGGTCAGGGGATCCTCCGCCACCACCACCGGCAACCCTGTCTCTTCCTGGAGCAGGAGATCAATATCCCGCAGCAGTGCGCCACCGCCGGTGAGAACGATGCCACGATCCGCCACATCGGCGCCGAGTTCAGGCGGTGTCTGTTCAAGAGCGGTCTTGACCGCACCCAGAATGCCGGACAGAGGCTCTTGCAACGCCTCCAGGATCTCATTGCTGTTGAGGGTAAAGCTGCGCGGCACGCCTTCCGCCAAGTTGCGCCCCTTGACCTCGATCTCCTTGACCTCGTTGCCAGGGTAGGCGGAGCCGATCTCGTGCTTGACCCGCTCGGCGGTCGCCTCGCCGATCAGGGTGCCGTAGTTGCGGCGGACATAGTTGATGATGGCGTCGTCGAATTTGTCACCGCCGATGCGCACCGAG
>Ga0268298_10001048_pt1 | contig 33699 bp, 19 predicted proteins | sample WWTPWeurt_MetaG_FD_194462 | JGI IMG/M metagenome (GOLD analysis project Ga0268298, IMG submission 194462) | Activated sludge microbial communities from WWTP in Nijmegen, Gelderland, Netherland - WWTP Weurt | ecosystem: Engineered > WWTP > Aerobic digester > Activated sludge | place...
GACCTTCACTCCTGTCCCCACCGATCCGCCAGCCGCGGTCTGCACCCCAGCTCCGGATGGCTTTGAACCAGATAATACAGCCGGTTCGGGCACGCTGCTCAGCGTTGGACAGCCCAGCCTCGGGCACAACTTCGACACAACCCTCGACACCGACTGGCTGTATTTTGAAGCCGCTGCTGGCTTTACCTATCACATTCAGGCCCGGGTCCTGGGCGCCGATGCCTCACCGTTCATTGAGGTTTACCAGAACAACATCAAACTGGGCGACAATCAGAACAGCGCCGGCAGCCAGGCAGAAAAGATCGTCACCACCAGCCCGCAGACAGCCGGCAGAATTGACCTCAAGGTGACCAGCGCCCTGGATGTGGTTTCATGCCAGACTGGCTACAACCTCCACCTCGATCTGCAGGCCGTTCCCCCGGCAACTCCCGGCCCAGCCGTCTATACTCCCCCGGTTGTAGATAGCGCCGTGCTCACCCCCAGCCAGGGATCCGTCCTCGAAACGCTCACCCTGCAGCAGGTAGACGTTGGTTTGTTTGCAAGCCTGGATCTGCGCGCCGTCACCCTCACGATCACTTCGTCCGTCAACGCCCCAGAAGTCAAATACCTCTATCCCGCCATCCGTGCCAAAGACTTCACCTGGTCGCCATCCTGGAAACCAGCCGCCGAGGGCTTTTACACCTTCAATTCCACAGCCAGCGACTGGGCCGGGCATGTCCAGACAGAGACCCACCCGGTCTCCCTGGTGGTCGATACCGCTCCGCCGTGGATCAACATCAGCCAGCTGGTCTACACCAGCACCAGCCTTTTGCCCTCCGGTCAGATCACCCTGACCGGCGCAGTCAGCGACTCGCTGGGAGTGCTGCTGGCGCAGGTCCAAATTTCCGGCAGCCTGCACACAGCCTCGCAAAACGCAGGCCTCTGGAAACTGCCCTGGTTCGCCGCCGGGCTGGATCACGCATTGATTCCGCTGACACTGACTGCCCAGGATTTCGGCAGACACAGCATAACCAGCACCGTTACCCTGACGGTGGATGTCGTCCCACCACAGGGCGCGCTGCTCAGCCTGAAAAATGAGGCCAGCCCGTCTGCAGAAATCGCCGCCGGCCAAACGGTTTATCAGGCCAACCCAACCCTCCAGATTACCTGGACCGCGGCCACGGACGGCAGCGGTGTCCTCGGGTACTACGCCGGCTGGACCTATACAGCCGCGCCAGCGCTCAGCGAGCTGACTTTCTATCCTACCAACACGCCGCGCTTCCACAGCCAGACCCTGGGCGAAGCCGAGGTGGTTTATGCCCACCTGGTCAGCGTTGATCTTCTCGGGAATAAGCACTGGCAGACTCGCGGCCCGATCTATCTCGATGGGCCGGCCGCCCCCGATATCACCGCCTTCCAGCCGCTCAGCCCAACCCTGGGTATTAATGCCTATCACGGCTGGCTGGGCTCGGGCGGCTCGCAGTTAAGCGCCGACCGGATGGTGACCCGTGGCTCTTTTGCGAATGCAGCCTTTGCAGGCATCCAACGCTTCTACCTGACCTGGGATAGTGCGAACCTGCGCATGGCCTGGTCTGGAGCCGACTGGAACAGCGACGGCGACCTGTTTGTCTACCTCGATACACAGTCGGGCGGCGCACAGGCGCTTTACAACCCCTATCCGGCCCCGGCCGGGCAGATCACCTTCCCTGCCGGGTTTGCTCCAGACTGGGTGGTGCTGGTGCGCAGCGCCAACCAGGCCGACCTGTTGGCCTGGGATGGATCACAATGGAATCTGTCTGGCTCGCTGGGTGCGGACAACTTTGGCTTCAACCCCGCTCAGACGCCCCTGATCACCGACCTGCGCCTGAGCTTCAATCAGCTTGGCATCCAGGCAGCCAACCCGCTGGGCGTACTGGCCGTCGCCAGTGAAGAGGACCAGCTGAAGCTGTGGGCAGCCGCCCCTGATCACAACCCGCTCAACAGTCAGCGGGTCACCGGCGCACTGGCAGCCGGCCGCCAGATGGACTCTTTCAGATTGACTCTTTTCAGCCGCTGGGATACCCTCGCACTGGGTGCAGCGCCCAATACGGGCAAATTTGCCGACAGCGATTTGCAGTTCGTGGTCACCCCGCAGGAGCCTGCGCTTGTTCTCAGCTACCTCGACAGCAGCCTGCTCGACTTGCTTGACCCTGCCCTCCGCCTGGATGACAATCTGGATGGCCAGATTGACGCCAACCTGGCCCCGAACGGGCCGCTGCCGCTCAATCCGAGTCTTTATCCGCTTTACGATGGGCAGACCACCGCCTACGCCGTACGCCTGACCAATTTCGGAAATGAAACCGCCCGGCAAGTCCACCTGCAGGCGTCATCCTCCGGCGCAGTCAGCCTGGGTCTCAATAGCCTTAATCTGGGCGACATCGCCCCAGGCGCCACAGCCGTGGTGACCTTGACTGCCAGCGTGGATGCCAGTCTGGGCGCATCCGGACCCAACCCCGCCGCCGAGATCGACCTGAATATCTCAGACCAGGCCCACGGTGTGTATGACTGGGTCTGGATCTTCCATCAGGTGGACAACGCCGGGCCAGACCCGGTACAGATCACCTCGCCAAACCAGTATGTCGCCTCAGGCCCTCTGACGGTGTCTGGCCTGGCAGTCGATCCTTCGGGTGTGCCCCAGGTGGAATTGGAAACAAAGACCCTGCCAGGTGGCGCTGCCGGGCAGACGGTCTGCACCGACAGTTCGCCAATGGATGGTGTCTGGACCTGCAGCCTGAACCCGGGCAGCCTGGCCGGACTGAGCAGCTACCTGATCCGGGCCAGAGCCCAGGACGCTTTTGGCAGCCTGAGCGGATGGACTGCCTGGGTCACCCTGACAGTCGATACAGCCCCGCCGCAAATCACCTGGAATCCAGCCTCTCTGGCAGCTTTAGCCGATGGCTACATCAACGCAGCCGAGGCCGTCCTTGGTGGTCTGGTGACAGACACCGAACGCGCCAGCCAGGTCAAAATCTGCCCACCGGCAGGCGGGGCGGTCTGCACAACCGAACCAGTCTCACCGGGCAATACACCGCAAGGCAGCTGGGCCTGGCAGGTGGAGACCGATCTGCTCGATGGGGTCGAGACCACCCTGGTACTGAGCGGGCTGGATGCCGTGGGCAACCTATCCCAACCGCTGACAGCAACCTTCAAGGTGGATAGTATCGCCCCCCTGATTACAGCCACCCAGTTGACCAGTGCCATCTTCATGAGTGACGCAACCATCCCGACACCGCTCCTGAATGGAGAAATCTCGGATGGCGGTGCGGTCGATCGCCTGAACGTACGGATTGAAAAATCGGATGGGACAGTCGCCTGGGAAACCGCAGCCCTGACAAATATCCCCGCCGGTGGGACAGGAGAACGTTTCACCTGGGCTTATGCTTACCGCTTCACGGCGGCTGGCACCTACAGTTTCATCCTGGAAGGATATGACAAAGCCGGCAACGCCAGCAGCCTGGGGACCTTTACAGTCAGCGTGACAGACCAGCGGATATTCATCCCGGCCCTCATCGTAGGTCCGCCGGGCATCCATTACTCGTTCAACGAAGGCCCTCTGAGCGACTGGAGCATACCGATCACAACCACCAGCCCCTGCGGCGCAAGAACCTTCCTTGGCGAGTTCGGCAGTGAAACTGTTCAGCTTGGGCTGGCCAATCTTCCCCAGCACAATCGGGTGCAGCTGAGTTTTGACCTGCTGATTCTGCGATCCTGGGATGGCAGCCAGATCGAGAAAGACCCGCTGGCTGCAATCTGGCCAGGCCTAAAACAGCCGCTTTACCTGGTTGGCCCGGATATCTGGAAGCTGGATCTGGTTTCGCCGGGTCAGACCTCCTCGCTGCTGCAAACCACATTCAGCAACTGGGCGATCTTCAGCCAATCCTACCCGGATTCGTATCCCGGCGGTCTGCAGCCCGCACAAACCGGGGCCAGCGCTGTCAACAGCCTCTGTTACAAGTTCCAGGGGCTGGACCAGGACGCGGTTTATCCGCTGACCTTCACCTTTGAGCATGCCCAGGATGGCCTGACACTGAATTTCTCGGCCATCCTGCAGCAAAACCTGGCGGACGAATCCTGGGGGCTGGACAATCTGTCACTGATCTTTCTCCCATAGCTGTCCTGAAAAAGTTTGGGGAGCACACTCACCCCGCGTGGTGAGTGCGCTCCCCAAAGATTTGGGCTCAATCAATCCGATCTTGCATCCCCGCTGACAGGCTCTGCCACCCAATCCCTGACCCGATCATACACCTCCAGGTCAGACAGCAGATCGAAATGCCCAATCCCACGCCGCACCCACTTCCGTTCTGGCGGGATCTGCAAATCGAATTCCGGCCGGGCGTTCTCGCCCCGGGCGTTCTCGCCCCGAGTACTCTCGCCCAGGGCACTCTTCAGCGGCACCAACCCATCCTGGGCCAGCCCATCCTTCAGGTTGGGATCTTTATCTTTGACTGCCGCCAGAGCATAGCAGGCCACCCCTACCGGCAGTGGCAGAGCCTGGAGCGGACCGTGCTTTTGGCTGAAGCGGTCTTGCCCCTGCCAGTCGCTGTCCAGCAGGCTGCCGTGGCGCAGATCGGTAATCCCAGCGCTGCGCAGCTTACCCATCCTGCCGATCGGAGCGCTGTACGGGATAGCTTCCAGCAGCCGCCCCAGCCGGTTGCCGCCGCGCTCCAGCGGCGAACCGCTGTGGGGTGTGCCGAGGAAGACTATTTTTCGCAGAAAACCCAGCCAGCTCAACTCGTTTTGCTCAGCCGTCAGACAGGCGCTGCGTGTCACCAATCCGCCCATGCTGTGGGCCACAATCACCAGCTCTTCGACCGGCGCCGGCCAATTGCTGAGCAGCTCTTCAAGCAGCGCAGCAAAGGCCGTCCCGTTGCTGGAGATGTGCAGCCCGCTGTTGTAGTGCAAATAGACCGGGGTGTACCCCAGTTCGTCCGCCAGCGCTGCTCCATGGTCGTGCCCGTGGCGCAGCCACTGCTGATCATTCATACACAGGCCATGCACCAGCACCAAAATTCGCCCGGCTGTCGGGTAAGCCTCAGCCAGAGCCTGCCGGTTCATCTCCAGCACCTGCCCGGCTTTGCGGAAGTGCATGTTAATCGCCATCGGGTTATTGACCTCGACCAGATGATCTCCCACCACCCCATTCAGAGCCGCCAGAACGGCATCCCGCTGTGGTGTACTCGCCGGGTCGCCCAGGTAGGGCACAATCTGTTCCAGCAGCAGGTCAAGACTGCCGCCCACCAGCTGGGTCACGCCGCGAATGCCGGAATAAACCATGCCGGTGATACCGCTCGTCCGTCTCCGGGAAGTCAGTCCCAGCGGGTCACCAATCGTCTGATGCATCGCCTCCACCACATCGGTTACCCCGCTCAATGCATCGATCACCAAACTGATCACCCCCTGAACGTCTGTCGGATGCAAATGCTGCTTTTTCATCTAACCATTCTACCTTATAGTCGGGGTTTGGGGTGTTTGTTGCAGGCGGCAGGCGGCAGCCTGCAACAAACACCCCAAATAACGTCAGTTCGCGTAAGAGATTTTTGGGTATTTTTTGGGTGGCTTCGCCACCCAAAAAACACCCAAAATAATCTTTTTTTCGAGCTAACCCGAACTGGGGTTCAAATATATGCCCAGAGAACGAATATTTTCTGTCTGGTTTGATGATATACTAATTTTTAAGTGACCTGAAACCTGCGGGGGGAAAATGGTTGAAGACACACAACCTAAGGGCCTTTTCAATCTGAAACAGATGTGCCCTTTTTTCAGGAGAAAATCATGCACCTACAATCAAAATTTGCATCCATCACGCTCGCCCTGCTCTGCGGCGCAGGTTTGTTTGCTTTGACCCTGCTGGCGCTAACCGCTGCGCCGGCTGCCGCATTTACGGCTGCTCCACTCGCAGCCTACGCGCAGCCCACAGACAGCTTTGTTCCAGTCAGGCGTCTGTTTGTGCATTTTAGCGCCGAGGCCCAGGCTGCTTCCGGACTGCGCCTGTCCGGCCCGACTGTCAGCAGTTTGGCCGCGCCTGAAATCGCTTCCCTGCTCCAGCGCCAGGGAGTACAAAGTCTGGAGCCCTTCACCGGTCTGCCGGGAGTCTATACCCTCTTGCTGTCCCCCGACGCCGACCCGGTCGGCACCGCAGCCGCCCTTTCAGGCTCCCATTGGGTCGACTGGGCCGAGCCGGATTATCTGGCCCAGGCCGCCGCTGCGCCCAATGATCCCTATTACCCCCAGCAGTGGTCGCTGGCTCAGATCCAGGCCGCCAATGCTTGGGCAGCCACTTCGGGCCAGTCATCCACCATCATCGCCGTCATCGACAGCGGGTTTGACTTCACTCACCCCGATTTGCAATCCCAGGTCTGGACAAACCCTGGTGAAATCCCTGCCAACGGGCTGGACGATGACAGCAATGGCTATGTGGACGATATTCACGGCTGGGATTTTGTTCAGAAGGACAATGACCCCAGCGACGACAACGGCCACGGCACCCAGGTGGCGGGCATCCTGGCTGCCGCCACGAATAACGCCGCCGGCATCGCCGGGATGTGCCCAAACTGCCGGATCATGCCGGTCAAAGTGATGGGTTCGGATGGAGCAGCCAACTATTCAAGCATTGCCGCCGGCATTTTGTATGCCGCCCAAAAAGGCGCCAGCGTCATCAACCTGTCCCTGGGTGGATACAGCGCCTCATCTCTGCTGCAGGCTGCCGTCCAAAGCGCAGTCGACCAATATGATGTGGTTGTGGTTGCTGGCGCCGGCAACGACAACCAGAACCGGCCGTTCTATCCCGCCGCCTACCCCGAAGTTTTGACCGCCGCCGGAACCAACGCCTTCGATCAGAAATCTGCTTTTTCCAACTACGCCGATTGGGTCGACCTGGCTGCCCCTGCCGAAAGCATGACCACAACCTTCGCCGGCGGCGGCTACGGCATCGTCAACGGCACCTCCTTTGCCTCCCCCCTGGCAGCCGGAGTGGCAGGGCTGGTGCGCAGCGCCAACCCCGCCTGGAACGCCGCCCTGGTCCGCTCGCAGCTCATCCAGACCAGCGACCCGCTGGATGCCAGCAATCCAGCCTTTGCCGGGCTTTTAGGCGCTGGCAGGCTGAACGCCTTCGCTGCCCTCACCGCCCAGCCCAAACCAGTTCTGACCCTGGCCCAGCAAACGATCAATGCCGATCCCTACGCCCGCCCTCTGCCCGGCCAGACCTTTAACCTGGGCATCACACTCCACAACAACTGGTTGGATGCCGGCGCCATCACGGCCACCCTGACCAGCAGCGACCCGCATATCAGCATCATCACCGCCACCGCCTCCCTCGCCAGTCTGCCAGCCGGCGCATCAGCCGCCCTGCTGCCAGAATTCAAGCTGGCGGCGGCGGCAAACACCCCTTACAACCAGGCCATTCTGTTCGAACTGCAGCTCAACCTGGATCACGGGGCTTACACAGCCACCCTGCCAATCACCGTAACCACCGCCGCAGCCGAACAAAATTTTTGCGGCACCATCAACGCCAACCTCGTCTGGACCAAAGACAAAACCTACATCATCACCTGTAATGTGGGCATCGCCCCTGGCAAAACCCTGACGATCGAACCGGGCACCTTCGTTCTCTTCAATGGCAGTTACAACCTGAATGTCGGCGGCACGCTGATCGCCGCCGGCACACCCGAACTGCCGGTCCATTTCCTCTCCAAAACCGGCGCCGCCTGGGGCCGCATCTTCTTCGACAACGCCAGCGCCGATGCCCAGACCAGCCTCAGTGGAGCGTATCTCTCTGGCAGCACCCTGCAGTATGCCGAGATCAAAGGCGCCGCCCAGGGCATCGGCTGCCTCAATGCCACCCCCTACCTGCGCCAGGTCAGCCTGGACCAGGGCGGCCTGACATGCACCGCCGGAGCAGCACCGCTCTGGCTGCTGGACAGCACTATTGACGGCGACACAACCCTCTACCACACCACCGTCCTGGCAGACCATGCCCCAGACAGCGCCTTCCTCTTCAACCTGCAGGGCGTACAAATCGACGGCGGCCTGAACCTGAACGGACCAACCCGCATCCTGACCAGTACCATCCAACAAAGTCTTTCCTCTACCAGCGCCGCCCTGATCCAGGCCACCAGCATTGGACGAAACCTGACCGTATTTTCATCCGCAGACCTCATCAACAGCACCGTGTTGGGCAAAGTGGAATTCAGCGCCGGCAGCGTCCAGACCTCGCACATCTACGGCGATGTCTATCTCGGCTCTGGCTCGGTTTACTCATCCAGCCTGCAGTTTGGCGGCATCACCATCGGGACCGGATCCGTGGTTGGCAGCAGTGTGGAAGACTGCCCGGCCTGGGGCATCTATTCCACCCAGGTGGTCAACTACAGCCGCAACCGGGTGGCGGGATGTACCAACGGCATTCAGGCAGGCGGGGGCGCAATCCAGGGCAACTTGATTGCCAACACGCTCGACATCGGTCTGCAGGTTGGCAGCGGCCAGGTGCTGAGCAATACCATCACCGGCAGCCAGGGCCGGGCGCTGATCGTCACCCAGGGACTGACCCAGTTTCAGGGCAATAATTTCGATCTCAACACCGGCAGTTACACCCTTGTGATGAGCGGGAGTGTGGAGCTGAACGCCCAAAACAATTTCTGGGGCACCACCGACCCAGGTCAGATCGCCAGCCAGATCTTTGACTTCAACGACGATTACAACTACGGTCTGGTAAATTTCGAACCCCTGCTGGCAGCCCCTTCCTCCGCCGCCCCGGCCTACATTCGCAGCATCACTACCAACCCGGCCGGGCCAATCGGGATTGAAACCTTCGGCATCGATATCCAGTTCAGCAAAGCCATGGATCCAGTTACCCTGCCCGAAATCTCGCTCATCCCGGCCATGAATGGGCAGTGGAGCACCTTTGATACCAGCAGCGGGCTGATAGGGAACGCTGTCCCGGCCGTTTTAGCCCGCAGCAATGGCGATATCTGGTACTCGCATGTCAATATGGGGATCCTCCAGGGCGGCGTCAGCGTCCGCCATCCGGATGGCGCCACCCAGACCTACACCCCCGACAACAGCGGGCTGCCCTTTTACCGGGTGCTGGCGATTGACACCGACCAGGCTGGCAACCTCTGGTTCGCAACATTCCAATACGGTCTGGCTCGCCTGGCCCCCAACGGCGATTGGCAGACTTTTTTCAACCCCAGTTCTTCGAACTACCTTCAATCCATCGCGGTCGACCTGGCCGGCAATGTCTGGGTGGGCGGGCACCGCGGCGGCTTTTGGGTGGTACATACTGATAACAGTATCGAGACCTTCACACCGCCCGGCCTGGTAACATTTACCAATATCCGCGCCCTGGCCATCGATGCCGCCCAGAACATCTACCTCGGCACGGATGGCGTTGGCGTACGGGTGAACCATCCAAATGGCGTCTGGGACACCTTCGACACCAGCAACAGCGGGCTGGCAAGCAATTACATCAACACAATTGAGGTCGACCCGGCTCAAAATATCTGGTTCGGCACGTATGCCGGCGTCAGCATCCTGGCACCGGACGGCAGTTGGCGCAGTCTGAACAATACCAACAGCGGGATCACCTCCTACGGCGTCAATGGGATCGCCTTCGACGCGCCCGGCCGCATCTGGCTTGCGGGAGATGCCGGGCTGGATGTGCTCTATCCGGTCGGCGGCTGGAAGCATTACAAAAACATCACCCCAGGCGATACCATCAGCGCGATCACTGTCGACCCAACCGGCAGCCATTGGCTGGGGAGTAACAACAGCGGGCTGAAAGTGCTTTGGGACGCTCCCGCCATCCCAGTCGATAATCAGTTCCGGCCCTGGTCCGGGCTCAACCAATATTTTGCCCAGCACGAAATCTCCACCCTGGTGCAGCGCGGGGATTACCGCATCAGCGTCCAAAACGCGCTTGGTTCAGACGGGGTGCTCATTGCTCCAGCCCAAACATTCACCTTCACAGTGGATTACGCCGGCGCGATTGGCGATACCACGCCTCCGCCTGCACCGCTGGTGCGGGTTTGTGCAGGCGGCGCCTCCGGATCGCTCAGCGGCGCCTGGGTGGGCCATGATCCTGAAAGCGGAATTTCCCTGGCGCGCTATGCCATCGGCACCACGCCTGGCGGCGTGGATATTGTCAACTGGACCGAATCCAGCGGAGCAGGCTTTACCCGCCAGAACCTCGGCCTGGCGAAAGACCAGCTTGTCTATCTCTCAGTCAAAGTCCGCAACATTGGCGGTCTATGGAGCCCGGCAGCAGCTTCACCGGGTGTTCTGGCCGGCTCGAACCAGTGTGCAACCCATGCCTTCCAATATAAGCTCTTTATCCCGCTGAACAAACGCTAGCGCGAAGGATTTGGGTTACATCGACCAACCACGTGTGGTGGTCGATATAACCCAAAAATCCAATATATGCGTCAGCGGCTGTTCAAAAAGGATCTTTTTGGACAGCCACTGACCTCATTAAGCCTGGATCGATTGGCGCAGCAGCGGCTCGCTCAGCGCTCCGGCCTCCAGGCGGGCCGCGCCTAGAAATGCACCAAAGCGTCTGAAACCGCGCCCCAGGGCCTGGGCAAAAGCCTCATTTGCGCCCAGGGACGGATCTTCCAGCCAGAAACCCAGCACCATGAAGGTGCTCGTCGCCCGCTCCAGCTTGCTGTCAAAGCGAGCCACCAGCCGGTCGCCCCACAGCACCGGCAGGGTGTAATAGCCAAACTTGCGCAGAGGCTCAGGCTTATAGACTTCCCAGACATAGTCAAAGTCGAACAAGATTTTAGCCCGCCCGCGGGCGCTGACCGGGTCAAGCGGGGCCAGAAAGGTCACTTCATCGAGTGTGGTCGGCCCCAGCGGCGCCCAGTCTGGCGGGATGCGTCCGGCGCTCAGCTCCTGCAGCAGCCCGGCATCGCTGCCCAGGGCGTAGTGTATCTGCTTCCAGCCTTCCACCTGCACCTCGATCAGATCGCCATCCGCCAGCAGCGCTTCGATAACCTGGCGGGCGCCGTTGTCGAAAGGCACCCCGCGGTGGTACGAATCGCTCACCCGGTTCAGCCGTGACAGGCCCAGGAAGCTGACATCTTTCATAATCAAGAACCGGTCCGCCTCAGCCGGGCTGCTTTCGCGGATCAATTCCGGCGGGGCGACGGTCTCCGTCAGGGCATACACCCGTTCAAAATTCTCGCGGTGATGGGTCATCACCTCGCCAGTGATCCACAAATAATACAACGCCAGGGCGCTGTCCTTGCCGCCGCGGTAGCTGTTGGTGCGTTTGCGGGTCTCCGGCTTAAAATCGCGGTTGCTCACCGTCCCGCGCTCTCGCAGTACGCTCCGCATTTCATGAATCGCTTCGGCGTGCTCGCCGGCGATGGCGTGCAGCCGGCCGTTGTTTTCCAACTCACGGCGCATCACCACCCGCCAATACGGCAGTTCATCCATCGGACGAGCCGCCAGCCAGCCGCCCCAATCAAAGAAGGCCCGCTCCTGGTAGGCCGCCGCCTCCCACATCCCGGGCGTGTAATCCAGCACCCGGCTGTGCAGGGTGATATCCTGGCTGCGGGCGATCATCTGCAGCGGATCGAGCTGCAAATATTCCATCGCACGCATGGCCTGCGCAGCCCCCCGGTTTCCGCTCCAGCGCCGCCCGGGCCACAGCCCCTGCTTGCCCAGGATAAATCGCCGGGCTGTTTCAAGGTCAATCCTCAGCATGCTCTCCTCCAACAAACCCAGCCGGCTGGCCTGGGCTTATTCTCCCACAACGTGGTCATAAACATAGAAAATATAATCTTGCGAGACAGTCTTGACGCCCAAATCACTCAAGACCCGCAGAAGCTGGGCGCGATGGTCGGTGCCGTGGTTTACCACATGCAAAAGCACCTGCCACAAAATCAGCACCTGGTCTTCGCCTTCGGCGAATGGCTTTTCAAACAACATCTCATCTCGCAGATCGTCCAGATAAGCGCCCATCTCCGCCTCCAGCCTATTCCAATAGGTGCGAATACTTTCCCGATCGGGAAATTCGGCCGGGTTCAGAAAGTCGGGCAGTTCCAGGCCGCGCAAACCGCTGAACCACGTCAGGTCAGCGCTCATCATATGCACGATCTGGTCGCGCACCGACCCCTTGGAATAATCAACCGTCTGCAAAAACTGTTCCTGCGTCAGTGCCATGACATATTCGTCCCAGATCTTGCGGTTCTCTGCAAAGTGATAGCTATAAAAGTGGCGAAAAGCAGCTGCGTTCATGGTTTCAGTCTCCTCAAAATGCGTCGTTTGGTTGGATCTACCCGTCAAAGTATAAACCCTCACCCCAATTTCTGGCGGATGACCTTGGTGCAGCTGCCACACCTGGTCGCCTAATGGAAGGTGCAGCTTCCCATGAGGTGCGGCTCACCTGGGGCCGAAGTCGATTGCTTGTAAAGAGCGCGAGGTGAGCTGCACCTTCAATTTCGCGGAGAAAAGACTGAACCGCCATGTTTCACAAAGATTCAAAAAAAACTTTGCGCCTTCCACTCCTTGCGACTTTGCGTTTTGATGAATGATTTTTACTTGACGCCCTTCGCGGCTTCTCGGTTCAATCCCCCCATTTCCCTCTTGACATCCATCATTATCGGATATACAATATACTCAATGATACAAAGATACAATAAAGCTTTGATACAATCATGAGGATAAAGATTTGAATCGACTCACAGGTAAAATCACCCTGAATTTCCGCTCCGATGAACCGCTCTATCTCCAGATTGCCAACCAGGTGGAACAGCTTGTCGCCAGCGGCGAGCTGAAGCTGGGCGACCAGCTCCCCACCGTGCGCGAACTGGCTGCCGAACTGCGCATTAATTTCAACACTGTGGGCCGGGCCTACCGCGTGCTGGATGAAACCCACCTCATCTCCACTCAGCGCGGGCGCGGCACCTACATCTGGGAGCAGCCCACCGCCGAAACCCTCCAGCAGCTCAAGCGCAAAAGCCTGGAAGAGCTTGCCCGCAGTTTTCTGAGCGAGACACTTCGCCTGGGATATTCCATGGAAGATGCCATCGCCGAATTGAAAAAAATTCAATCAACCGTCCAGCCTTCTGGTTACGACAGCCAGGAAAATGAAGGTTCTCAATAAAGTGAGTGTTTTTTGGGGGCTTGCCCACAAAAAACACCTAACACCCGACTGCATTGAGAATGTACAGAAATAATTCAAGAATTGAGAGGAATAAATGTTACCAGCTATGACCACCATACAACAGAAAAAAGAAGATCAGAATCAACCCCAATCCCGCAGCCGGCGTGAAAAACCGGTCGACAACATCCACATCAGCCCGATCGCCGGGCTGATCGCCGGGGTGCTCTACACCATCGGTTTGATCGGAGCCATCATCCTGGACGAGAGCTATTCCCTGGGCGCAGCGGCGGCGGTCTGGGCATTTGCCTTTATGCTCGCCGGCGCCTACATCCTGTTTGCGCTCAAAGTCGCCCAGCAGTGGGAAAAGGCCGTCATGCTGCGCCTGGGCAAGTTCCACGGGCTGCGCGGCCCAGGTCTGTTTTGGATTGTGCCGGTCATCGACTCAACCACCATGTGGATCGACCACCGTGTGATGGTCACACCCTTCAACGCAGAGAAGACTCTGACAAAAGACACCGTCCCGGTGGACGTCGATGCCGTCCTCTTTTGGGCTATCTGGGATGCCGAGAAGGCCGCACTGGAAGTCCAGGACTACCGTCAATCCATCTCATGGGCCGCCCAAACCGCCCTGCGCGAAGTCATCGGCCAGATGACCCTGGCAGATATTCTGATCGGCCGGGCCAAGATGGACGCCGAGCTGCAGAAGATCATCGACGAGCGCACCACCCCCTGGGGCATCTCCGTCCAGTCCGTGGAAATTCGGGATGTCATCATCCCGCAGGGTCTCGAAGACGCCATGTCACAGCAGGCCCAGGCCGAACGGGAACGCCAGTCGCGTGTCATTCTGGGTGAAGCCGAAATGCAAATCGCCGACAGCTTTGCCGAAGCATCCAAGGCCTATATCAACAACCCCACCGCCCTTCACCTGCGGGCCATGAACATGCTCTTTGAAGGCCTCAAAGAAAAAGGCGCCCTGGTCATCGTCCCCTCCAGCGCCGTCGACACCATGAACCTCGGCGGGTTGAGCGGGATGGTCTCCCTGGCCCAGCAAAACCAGGCCAAAAAGCCCGAATAAAACAATGAAAAGAGCGGTCCCCACTAGAGGTGGGGACCGCTCTCTTCATAATAATTTCGTCCTCGGGCAGGTTATGGATAGGAGTACACAACCGCGCAGTTGCGCCCAGCTTCTTTCGCCCGATATAAAGCAAAATCAGCATGACTTAATAAAATTTCCAAGGTGTCCGTACCTTGCGAAATGCACACCCCCGAGCTGATCGTCAGGATGATAGACTGCCCGGCCAGGGCAACCGGGTGGGCAGACAACGCCTGCCCGAGGCGCTCCAGCATCAGCACAGCCTGATCCTGGTCGGTTTCTGGCAGCATCAGCACAAATTCATCGCCGCCTAAACGGGCAAAGATATCAATAGCCCGAATATTCTCCCGGCAGACCCTTGTAAAGCTCACCAGAGCCTGGTCCCCGCCGGCATGCCCAAAGGTGTCATTGATATGCTTGAAGCGATCAATGTCCAGGATCACAAGCGCCACAAAGTGATCAAAACGCTGGGCCTGCTTTAAGGCATTTTCTGCCAGTTCCAAAAAATACCGTCGGTTGAAAATGCCGGTTATTTCATCGGTGGTGGCTTGCTGGTGCAGCTTGTTCTGCAGACGTTTCCGCTCGGTGATATCCCGCGCCACCCCCACCAGGCCGCTCCGCTGCCCGGTATCATCGTAAATCAAACGGGATGTAACTTCAGTCCAGACCGATGATCCATCTTTACAGCACTGTTCCACTTCCAAATAACGCGCTGGCTGCCACTGGTCTGTTCTAAATTCCTCAAGCGTGCGTTTATATTCATCGAGCACAGCGTTCAACGAGCCCGGACAGACTGATTCTTCAAGCGTCTGGCTCATGGCCTCTTCCGGGGTGTATCCCCGTTGTTGAAAAACAGACGGGCTGATGTAGGTAAAACGGCCCTTTAAATTCATCGTCCAGATCACATCATTGGTATGGGTGGCCAACAAACGATACTGCCGTTCGCTTTCTCGCAGGGCTTCTTCGGCCAATTTGCGATCGGTAACATCCAACGAGCTAAAAAACACAGCGCTGATCTGGTTGTCCGCCAGCACCGGTGCATAATAGAATTCGAACCAGCGGGTCTGGCTGCCCATCTGGAATTTCTTTTCAACCCGGATAGATTTACCATCCACAGCGTTCTGAAAGTTTTGCTCAAAACTGGTTCGATCTTGTGGAAAAATATACGCTTCCATCGAGTCGCCCACTTTCATGACCTTGCCAAAGACCGCAGCGACATTTTCACTTGCAACCCGGTTATATGAGCGCACCCTGTGATCCAGATCGAGCAAAATAAAGGACTGCACACTGTTCTCAAAAATCGCCTTCAAACTGGCTTCAGAATCGTGCAGCGCCTCCTCCATGTGTTTGTGTTCGGTGATATCGATCAGGATTCCATTCCACAAAATGGATCCATCGGGTTGCAGCACGGGCAGCGCTTTTGCCCGCACCCACTTAATCTTGCCGGTGGGAGTCTGGATCTGGTGGTCATGCAGATAGGTGCTGAGTGTTCGGGCGGCACTTTCCACAGTTTCGCGCTGCGCCTGCCGGTAGTCAGGCAGAATGCAGCCGGTCAGCGCTTCGTGATCCTGCAGCGCAGCTTCAACACTGACTTCATAAAGATCTTCAACCCCCTTGCTTAGATGGACGAACTTCCACTCGCCGTCCGGAGTGATCAGAAACTGATATACCACGCCGGGCACGGCAGCCGTCATTTGCGCCAGACGGGTATGCGATGCGTTCAAAGAAAGTTCCATCTGCTTGCGGATGGTGATATCCTGGTGGATAATGACCACCCCAGCCTGAGAGGCTCGGAAAGGCAAAACAGTGACATTAAACCAGAGGTCCTGCGTGGGCGTTGAACATGGATATTCGGTTGAAAACAACGGCTGCTGGCCCGTCATAACAGCCCGGATACCCTGGTCCACTTCCAAAGAAACCGGATCTCCCTGGGCAGCCGCCGCTGCGCACACCTCAAGGTAATTAGCGCCCAAATACCCTGATGCATCCGGCGAGTTATTTTGGCGTGCGAAGGCTTTCCAGGCCTCATTGACAGCCACAATATCCCCCCGCTCATTCAAAATCGCAATATGCACATCAAGCGAATTCAATACGCTGTTCGCCAGCATTTCGCTTTCTATGGATTTTAATTCTTTTCTAGAATCTGATTGAGAAAACATTGCCCCTCCGACCCTGTGAAAAAAACCACGATCACCTTTCTTTATTGTACCGCGAAATCTAAATCTGGTTGATAATTCCAGCAATTCCAAACCTAAAATGTACATATTGGAACCATCCTCGAATATCCCCCGTATACATGAAGGGCTTTTCCTGGATCAAAAATTTGTATAACGTGTTTTAAAATTCGTAGCCGGTTATTTTCAGCCTGAAGCTAGCCGGATTGGTGGATAATGTCGCTGGCGATCACCCCCACGCCAAGGGCACAGCTGCCTCCGGTACAGGCTTTGGCAATTACTGGGCTCTCACACCCACCACCGGCGGCTACAGCCTGGATCTCACCCTGCCCTTTGACAGTGCCGCCTATCCCGACAATACCCTGACAATGGCTGCCAGTATAGCTATGGCGCCCTGTGGGACTGCGCCCGAGATACATCAACCGCTACCACGGTCACCCGCAGTGCGGTCGATCCGTTCACTTCCCCCTCCGATTTCGCCATCGGCTACAAGGTTGATACAACCGCAATCCAGTTCAGCCGCCTGGGCGCAGCCCACCAGACCCTGCCGCTGACCGTCCTGGCGCCGCTCGGACTTGTGCTGTTCGGGCTTGTGCCACTGGCCCTTTGGTGTAAGGTTTGGGCAAAAAACCGCCCAGAGTAATAACATCCCTGAACCTAACCAGGCGTAAAAACTTAGCTGGTGCGGCTGACCCTCACAATGGGCCAGCCGCACCATAATTTTTTCAGAACTTGCGCTTCAGCGTGCCGCCTGCCCCCTGCCGCCGGAAATGCTGGCGGAAAAGTCTATCCCCCAACCTGGCCTGTCAGCGCCGCTTCATCCAACCGCTGCACATAGGGATCCCCCGCCGAACAGGCCCGCCACCCGGGCAGACCGCTCCCGTTTGGATCGCCGGTCTTCATAAAGTTCGTCCAATAATCTGTCATGGCTTCAGCCAGCGCATAATCTCCCGCCGATTTCGGCCGCCAGCTCCGCCCCAGGGTGCCAAACAGATACCACAGCTCGCTCGAATGAAAAGCGCCGGCGTCATCGCCCTGCGGGATCTGGCTAAAATAATACACATGGGCGGGCTGCCGGCCGAGCTTCTCCAGCCACAGGCTCAGGTCAACGCAGCTTTTGTTAAAGGAGTCGGTTCCGGGCTGCAGAGGTGCGTCTGGACTGCGGCCCAGGTCGTGGCTGGTGCTGCCGGCCAAATACGGCACGTCATGCAGCAGCCCCTGCTCGATACTGGCGTTGAAACCGGCGGCCAGAACATGCCCATCCATGACAGGGCCAAACGGGAGTTTGAACCCTTCCATCGTCTCAAACATCTTCAGTGCAGCCCCCATCACCTTTTCGGCGGGGAGCGCCCGCAGCTCGGCCAGGGTCGTCACGCCGCAGATCTGGCAGAATTTTTGGCCGGTCAAATACGCTTCCGCCGGCAGGACATCCCGTTTCAGCAGGTCGTTGTACCCGCCCCCCGATTGCAAAATAACCCCGGAAAACAGCCCCGGCGTCAGAGGCGATGATGTCAGCGTCTGGCAGCTCAGACTGCCGGCGCTTTGGCCAAAAATCGTGACTCGCTCAGGGTCGCCCCCGAATGCGCCAATGTTCTCCTTCACCCACTTCAGCGCCGCGATCTGATCCAGAATTCCTTGATTGCCCACGATGCCCCCATTCTCTGTGCTGATCTCGGGTGCGGCCAGGAAACCGAAAGCCCCCAGCCGGTAATTGATCGTCACCAGGATCACACCCCGTTTGGCGAAAGCTTCGCCGTCAAATTCCATTTCGCTGCCAAAGCCGTTTATAAAAGCGCCGCCGTGGACCCAAAAGGCAACCGGCAGCTTTTCATCGGCCCGTTTGGCCGGCGTCCAAATGTTCAAAAACAGGCAGTCTTCAGTCATTTCCGGCAGATAATCGGGGTTCGAAAAGAATTCTTTTAGATAAAACCCGCTCTGAACCATTTGCCAGGCGCGCCCTGCGAACTGCTTTGCAGAGCGCACCCCGCTCCAGGTCCGCGGCGGCTGTGGCGCTCGAAAACGCAGACTGCCAACGGGCGGCTGGGCGTACGGCACACCCAGAAAAATCGTGCAGTGCTCCCCTGAAATTCCTTCCAAAATACCTTCATTGACCTTAACCTGTAGCATACAAACTCCTTGAAGCGCTAGACATTGTTACGGTTGTCCACAAAAAGTCTTGGTGCGCCTACAACCGCTTCATTACGATTGATTGTACACCTGTCACCCGGGATTTGAAATCGCTTTAATTGGGATGTTTGTTTGCTGCCAAGCATCAAACTACAGAATCATTTTTGACGGAATACTTAGCTCGGCAATGCTGAAATCAACGATGCCAATTCCTTTAAACCGACCGGCTTGCTGACATACACCGTAGCGCCAGCTTCCAGGCAGCGTTCGCGATCTCCAGGCATGGCCAGTGCAGTCAGGGCCACAATCGGGACAGAGGCGAACTGTGGCGCAGCACGCAAGCGGCGAGTCGCTGCCAGGCCGTCCATCACTGGCATCTGCACATCCATCAAGATAATATCCGGTTGGTATTCATAGGCTTTCTCAATTGCCTCATGACCGTTGGCGGCATAGATCATGGTGTAGCCCAAACTTTCCAGGTAATCGCCAACGGTGGCGCTGTTGACCTCGTTATCCTCGGCGAGCAAAACCTTTTTGACCGTTTTTGGCGTTTTCGCCGCCTGCGTTCCTGGGATATCTGAATTTTCTGCAGCAAAAAGCGCTTTCTGGGTAGAAGCATTGGGAATCCAGGGTATAGAGACCGTGAAGGTGCTGCCTTTGCCAGGCTCGCTCTCCACCCACACATTCCCCCCATGCAGTTCGGTCAGTTCCTTCACCAAAGCCAGCCCCAATCCGGTGCCCTCATACTGACGGGTCAAACTGCTTTCCACCTGGGTAAAGGGAGTGAACAGGCGTTGAAGATCATCCCTGGCAATCCCAATCCCCGTGTCGCTGATCGAGAAATCGATGCTGTGCTTTTCAGATTGAGCGTGAACAGCCAGCGTGATCCTGCCTTTTGCGGGGGTAAACTTAACCGCATTATTGAGCAAGTTAACCAGAACCTGCTTCATCCGGCGCGAATCAGCCTCGATCGTGCTGACCAGGGGATCTGGCAAAAATTCAACCGTAATCCCTTTTTTCATTGCTGGTTGTTTAATAAACATCAGGCTGGCCTGGCAAAGATCAGCAATCGAGACAACTTCCAGGTGGATCTCCAATTTTCCGGCCTCAACCTTGGAAAGGTCAAGAATGTCATTGATCAGGCTGAGAAGATGCCGCCCGCTGGAATCAATTATTTTCAGCATAGTGTGTTGGCGTTCGTTAAGTGGACCTCGAATTTCCTCCTGCAAAATTTCAGAGACCCCCAGGATTCCATTCAGTGGGGTACGCAGTTCATGGCTCATATTGGCCAGGAAAGCGTCTTTCATTCGGAGTGCATGTTCCAATTCTTGATTGGCACGTTGTATTGCGGCTTCGGCGGCCTTGCGTTGGGAATTGTCGATAATGGTGGAGCGGCTGGAGATGTAGTTGCCCTGTTGGTCATATATGGCTGAGGCATTGACCAGGACTGGCATCAGCGAGCCATCTTTGCGGATAAATTCCAATTCAAGGTTGGAGACTGAGCCCGTTTGTCTGAAGATTGGGAAACTTTCTCGAAAGACAGCCTGGCTGGATTCCGACAAAAGAATTGTGATTGGACGACCCAGAAGTTCCTCACACCTATAACCCAACCAATTCAGTTGGGTCTGGTTCATGGAGATGATCAACCCCGCAGCGTCCAGCGAGCTGTACCCGGCTGGCGCATTGTCGTACAGGTCATGCACTTCGGCCGTACGCTCGCCCACACGCTGCTCCAGGGATTGATTGAGTTGAAGGATTTCCCGTTCTTTTATAAGACGGTCGTGCCCGGTGGCCAGGATACGCCCGACAATGCTCAACAGGTTGATTTCTGCTTCCTGCCAGGTATGCTCCCTGCGCACACTTTCAAAACCGATCAGCCCAAGCGTACCTTTCTCGCCAATCAGGGGCAGACACAACACCGAAACGACCCCATTCTCCTTCATACTCGCACACCCCGGGTCGTCGACAGGCAGGTCAGCGACGGATGGTATATTAAGCACCTCTCCGTGCAAGAGAGGCTGCAGGAGCTGGGAGTTGTCATGCGCCGAATAACGCCGCGCCAAATTGTCAGATGGTTTGATGCCTTCGGCGCACCATTCATGAGTGTTTGAAAATACATCGGCCTCGGAATCATATGAAAAAACATAACATCGATCCACGTCTACCTGGCTGCCCAACCTGGCTAATGCGCCCAGAATGATTTGGTATCGACTGGTCATGTCGATATGCGTAAACTGCTGTGAAATTTCCGCAACCACCTTTTCCGTGTCCAACTGCTGGCGCAGGCTGGCTTCAGCCATTTTCAAGTTGTGGATATCTGTCGAATTGATCAAGGCGTAGATCACCTTACCGGCCTCGTCATGCACGGGGTAAATGGCGGTGCGGTACCAGCGCAGCTGCCCCTGCACCAGGGTGGGAAGTTCGGTGACGACCGCCCGATCTTCATGGATGACCTGGCGAACACGTTCCAGCTGGCGGCTGGCGAATGCCGCCGGAAAAAGTTCCTGCATGGTCTTACCAACCAGGCTTTCGGCGGCGCCGCCCAATTGGAGCGCGGCTGTATCGTTCAGGTACAGGAATCGTCCGCTTTCATCCACGCTGGCTATCACATTATCCAGGCTCCCAAGCAGGCTGCGGTATTTCTCCTCGCTTTCGCGCAGTTTTTCTTCAGCCTGCTTGCGCCCCGTGATGTCGGTGGCAACGCCGCCGATTCCAACCGGTTTTCCCTGGGCATCTTTCAGAATGGATTTGCGATCCAGAACCCAACGCACAGAGCCATCTGGACGCCGGATTCGGTATTCAGTTTCTGAATAACCATTCTCAGCCAGCAACTCATTACTGGCTGAGGCCAGACCTTTATCATCAGGATGAACCACATCCATCCAGAGATCCGGGTTAGTTTTTAAAACGTTTACAGGCAGTCCATAAAGTTCCTCAAGTGCCTGGCTGACCTCCAGGAGCGTCGAGCCATCGAGGGAGGCCAACCAGACCACATCCTGCACATTGAGCATCACCTGGCGAAAACGCTGGGCCGCCAGATTCAGGGCAGCTTCCATTTGTTTGCGTTCGGTGATGTCGCGGACTGTTGCCAGCAAATGCTTGCCCCCACCACCCAGTTCAATGATCTCGGCAGAAATTAATGCATCGCGCACCTCGCCCGATTTGCGCCTGTACTGCACCTCCATATTTTGCAATTGGCCCTGTGTCTGCAGGGCCGCCACCATCCGGGAGCGTTCTTCAGGTGTTGCCCAGATATTCCGTTCCACAGAAGTGAAACCGATGATCTCGTCTCGTTCAAAACCGGTATCACGTAAAAAACTATCGTTGACTTCCAGATACTGCCCGCTTGCCAGATCGCTGATGATGATCGAGTCCGGGCTGGTCAAAAATGCCTTAGCGAATTTCTCTTCGCTGGCACGCAGTCTTTCTTCCGCCTGCTTGCGCTCAGCCAGTTCTGCCTCGGCACGTTCCAGGGAATGCTGTGCCACCCTTTTATTGTAGGCCTGCAGCAGAGCCAGTAACACCATGAACATGGTTGCGATAACCCAGGTAATGAACGGTGTTTGCGTGTATTGATCCTCCGGAAGCAGCCCGACATTGGCCAGATAGACCAGGACCAGACCAGAAAAGATGGATATTCCGGTCATTATAAAAAGCACCCGCCCACCCAACAGGATTCCCGCCAGGAATGCCACCACAAAATACCCGATATAACTTGGCGATTCGACCCCTTCGCCTGTAAAAGCCAGAAAGCTCACAAATATCCACAGGAACCCGATCGTCACGATACTTGCCAGTTTAACTTTTCCACGTTTCGTCAGGAACAGCATCGATGTATATACGACAACGACCAGCAGGGTGGCCATCATTGGACGAAGATACTGCTCTGGGGAAGCAATCCAAATACCCAGTGCCCCCAGCGGGAAAAACAGGATATTAAACCAGGCAAAGCGAACAAGAAAATCAATTGTTTGCGCTTGCTCTTCAGCGGGTAATTCAGAAACAGCGAAGAGTTTGGAAAATAAGTTATAGGAGTCTAATTTTTTCAAAGACATATCCAACCCATCCTGCACATAAAACGGATTTACACAATCCTTACCGCTTTATTATATACCCCCATTCGATTCCCATGATGGACTCTACCCGTCTCACGCCTTTCATAAAGTCGGGGTATGGGGTGTTTGTTGCGGGCGGCCACCCGCAACAAACACCCCAAATTCATTTTTTCGATATGTTGGCGGCAGGGTTTTCAGACTTTAAGAAAAGCCTGCTACCCGTCTTTTCAGGGCTTTGATATGAAAGCATCGGTCATTGCAAATTCTCACAGAGCAGAGCCCAGCTAAGCCAAAGAAACCTCAGGCATCTGGGGTAGGGGAATTCTCTCTGGCTCGAAAATTGGCGCGACCAGCAAGCAAAGGGTCCTTCCAACCCGTTGCACTGGCTGGCAAAAGGTCGTACAATCGAATTAATGATGAAAGCCTGAGGAGAGCATAAGCATGAGCAACCACGTCCAGACACTTAGCGAACGCGAACAAGATTGGCGCAACGGCAGCATCGTCTACCAGGTGCTCATCGATCGGTTTGCTCCGTCGGCCCGCCTTGAAGCCAAACGCGGTCTCTACCCTGCCCCCAAAGTTCTGCACACCTGGTCCGAAACACCCCGTCCGGGCGTCTACCTGCCAGACGCCCGCCTCAACAGCCAGGAGCTGGAATTTTGGGGCGGCGACTTTGAGAGCCTCCACAGCCGCCTGGACTATATCGAGCAGCTTGGGGCAGATGTGCTTTACCTCAACCCGATCCACCTGGCCTACACTAACCACAAATACGATGCGCTCGATTTCCAGCAAATCTCCCCCGAGTTTGGCGATCGGGCCGACTTTATCCGCCTGGCTGCCGAAGTCCACCGCCGCGGCATGAAGATCGTGCTGGATGGCGTCTTCAACCACATGGGGCGCAACGCTCCCATCTTTCAGGAAGCCCTAGCCAACCCTGCCAGCCCCTGGCGGGACTGGTTTGCCATCGGCCCGCAGTACCAGGGCGGCGCCCGCGTCTGGACGGGCTACCAGAATCTGCCGGAGCTGAACATCGAAAACCCCGCCGTACGCCAATACCTATACGAAGCTCCCGACTCTGTTGTCCGCAGTTATCTGCGTGACGGCGCCGATGGCTGGCGGCTGGACACAGCCTTTGAACTGGGCTTCCAATACCTGCACGACCTGACCCGGGCCGCCCACGCCGAAAAAACAGGCTCCCTCATTATCGGCGAGATCGTCAACTATCCCGACCAATGGCTGACCGCCATCGATGGCGTCATGAATTTCAGCCTGCGCCAGATTGTGCTGGGCGCCGTCAGCGGCAGCATCTCGCCCGCCGCCGCCGGGCGCATGCTCAACCGCCTGGTCTGCGATGCCGGCATCGAGCCGCTCCTCAAATCCTGGGTCGTGATCGACAACCACGACATCCCCCGCATCGCCAGCCTGCTGCCCAACGTGGCCCAGCGCCGCCTGGTCCAGACCCTGCAGTTCAGCCTGCCTGGCGCACCCAACATTTACTACGGCAGTGAGGTCGGCATGACCGGCGCCGGCGATCCGGAAAACCGCGGCCCAATGCGCTGGGATCTGGCAAACCCCGTTAACCCAGAGCTGATCTGGATGAAACAACTGATCGCCCTGCGCAAAGCAAACCGCGCCCTGCGCATTGGTGATTTCCGCCTGATCGATGCCGAGCGCCTGCTGGCCTTTGAACGCTGCACCGACCGGGCCCTGGAAACGGTCCTCGTTTTCGCCAACCCGAGCGATGGGCCTGTTACCGAACGGGTCATGCTGACCAATGCCAGCCTGATGGACACCACCCCGCTGGTCCACCTCCTCGGCCCGGCGCAAGACACCCCCGCAAGCCACATTGAAGCGGGCTTCACGACCGTCAGCGTTCCACCCCAAACCGCCCTGGTCCTCGCCCCGCGTGAACAGGCCCTGGGCGGTTACAGCCGCTACAAACGAGTCGCCTGACGCTCCTTCCTGTCATTCTGAACATCTACAAGGTGCGGCGAGCGCTTACAAAGGTTGGTGTTTTATCCTCCACCTGACCGAGAAAAAATTCATCCAGTTGGCGGATTTTCACCCGATCATTTACCTGTAAAATAGGCCAATGATTCGTGTATTCATCGCTGACACCACCTTTAAAGAGCGTTTAGCCCTGCGGCTGCTTTGCCTCGTCCTCGATATGCAAGTGATTGGCGAGGCTGTCGATTGGAATACCACCCTGACAGACGCCCCAAAGACAACCCCAAACCTGCTCCTGGTGGATTGGGAATTACTGCCCGCCGCATCGGCCGAAGCCGTCGCAGAACTCCGCCAGGCCTGTCCCGTGCCGCTGGTCATCGTCTTACTCATCAGCAGGGCGACCCGCCAACAAACCGCCCTCTCAGTGAACGCCGACGTATTCATCAGCAAACATGACCCAGCCGATCAGGTGCTTGAGTCGCTGCGGATTGCTGCGTCCACGGTCCTTACCAAAGAATCCCCCCCGCCAGTCCGAGTAAAATATCACCGCCCTGCCAGTTAATCCGTCAAATCGCCCCATCACCACCCGCGATGGTTTACCCCCCAGTATACGGCTCACTTCACCGCCCCAGACCAAACACAAACCCAGGTCTCAAGTGGCGGTCTGACAATGCCATCTGCATCTTCAACTCGCATAATTGAAGGTGCAGCTCACCTCGCGCACCTTAACGGTTTTCGACCTGCGCCCCAGGTGAGCCGCACCCCCTGGGAAGCGTCACCACCCGCGAGGTGCGGCTCACTTCACCGCCTCAGACCAGACACAAACCCAGGTCTCAAGTGAGCTGCACCTTCAACTCCGCCTCCTTTGTACCCTGCGCGGTTCAACCCGCCCCCACCAGTTTCACAAACCCTGGATCAGCGCGCAGATATTCAAAATCCGGGTCTTTTCTGGCCTTCGGGGGCGAAACCTGGTTCTTCTGCAGCGCCGTGCGCAGCAGCCCAAGCGCCTCATCCACATTCCCACAGATCGCTTCAAAACAGGCCCGCTCATACTCCGACTCTTTCCCAATAAACATCCGGGCATAGGTTTCCTGCTCAGCCGCCTCGGCGCTGCGCCCCATGCGCTTCAGCAGCCCCACCAGTGAAGAGCGATACGAACCATTGTCCGGCTCAATGGCGAGCGCATTTTGAAAACATTCCAGCGCTTGAGTGTAATCCCACATCAGCAAATGTGCCGTCCCCAGCCCCATCCAGGCGAATACATTTTGCGGATCCAGATCTAGCGACTGCCGAAAAGCAGCCAGCGCTTCAGCGAACCGGTCCTGGAGTGTATAAATATTGCCCAATGAATGCAGCGCATGGGAGTCCTTGGGGTCCAGCCCAAGCGCTTTATGATAAGCCTCAACCGCCTGCTCATAACGGTCCTGAATGAAATACACCGCCCCCAGCCCATCCCATGGGAAAGCGTCCTGCGGGTCGAGCCGGATCTGTTTCTGATAAGTCAGGATGGCTTCTGCGTACTGCCCCTCACTGAGATAAGCAAAACTGAGCCGGCGCAAAAGCTCTGCCTCAGCGGGATTGGACTTAACCGCCTTCTTATAGGCTGCAATCGCCTCGCCAAAGCGTTCCTGCTCGCTGTACACATTCCCCAGCCACTCCCAGGCAAACGCGCCGCCGGGGTCAAGTTCAATCGACTTCTGGAAAGCCGCCGCGGCAGCCTCAGCCTGGTTCTGGATGTGATACAAAACCCCCAGCTTATTCCAGGTGTGTTCATTGTCCGGCTCAAGCTCAAGCGCCTTCTGGTAAGCCAGCACCGCCTCGCCAAAACTTTTCTTCCTGCTGTGCAAAATGCCCAGGTTAATCCAATACTGCGCATCCTGCGGGGTGGGCCTTGGCGCACTATTTTTCCGCAGCCCGATGACTTTCGTGACACCTTTGAGAATTTTCTTGAGGGGTTTCATCTTAAAAAAATCGAGAAGTACGCCCCAGATGTTAGAACCGCCAGGGCTTGTTGTTCCACACAGCAGCAATTCTATCATAACCGGTCTGCGCCCTACCAAACCAAAGAGTCATTGCGAATGCGGTGTACCCACCGGCGTGTACTCGTCCGACGTGGCAATCTCACCTTTGCCACTATCGAGATTAACACACCAGGTGAGTACACACACGCCAGGATTGTGAAATTTACCACTTGTATTCAAGGCAGAATTGGGCTAAAATGAGTCATCTGCATCCAACCCAGCCATTGAAACTGGCGCTTGCCAATGGTTGAAACATATTTAGAGGATTGTTGAACAAATAACTCAGGAGGGTTATAGGATGTACAAGCGGATTACCAGTGACCATAAACGATTATGTGTTATCGTTGCCCTTTCAGCTTACAGGAAGTAATGACGGATAATTTATACGATGATGGTGAGAACCGGATGGTGAAAGTGACGAAAGGGACAACGGCGATTGCCGCCTGCAGCGATGATGGAGATGGGCTGCGGGTACGGCAGGTGCTGACGGCCACGGGCGCTACAACCACGGCATTTGTGAAGAATTACTACGAGCAAAGCGGCACGACCATCACGAAGTATTACTATGCGGGCAGCCAGCGGGTGGCGGTGCGCACGGGCACGGATGTGCGCTATCTGTTTGGCGACCACCTTGGGAGCACCAGTGTCAACGCAGATGTGAGCGGTGGGAGTATTACCCGACAGTTGTACAAGGCCTGGGGTGAAACACGCTACACTTCTAGTCTGCCGACCAAGTACCAATATACTGGGCAGTACTCTGAGGATTACATTAAGTTGGTCTGGATGAACTCAAGGTGGTATGATCCGGCGCTGGGTCGTTGGACTCAAGCAGATATTGTTATACCTGATCCGCTCAATTCCGCCGATTTTGACCGTTATAATTATGTTCGATCTAATCCGGTCCGGTATAATGATCCTTCAGGCCATTGCCTGGGACCACTGGCCGAAGTGTGTGCTCATATAATGCTGGAATTAATGGTGGATTTGATTGCTACAGATTTGCTTGATGGTCGCTTTGATACACCGGCTCACGTTCGCACAGCGGTGGTGACTACACAATCCGTATTTACCAATAACCCATTTGCAGGTTATCGAGATGCATCACTGGTTAAGTACCTTGCTGATCAGGTATCACAAGATCATTCTGAAAGCCAAGACATCGACCTGACGTATTGGTTGGTCAACACGATGAACAGTAATGCAAGTGGTTCTGTTGTGGCAACGTTGCAGAAGCTGAATGGTGGAGGCATTCCGGAACAAGCCACTGCAATCATTGCTTGGACGGCCTTGGTGAAAGGCGGAGGACCTTGGGATTATAAAGTTGAGTTCGGCTTTGCAGGAGTATCAAACGTCATCTTAGGAGGGCAGCTGTTTAGCATGGATGTTGTTGCCAACATTCACTATGGTTTTGTTGGGGCAGCCAGCGGATTTAACTTGAGAGTACTACAAATGGGAGCTGGGGGCGCCCAGCTAATGGATGGTACGTCACAGTCGAATTGGGCGATGTTTTATTTCGATGATCCCAGAGATAGCTTTGCCGTTTGGTTTGGTTACATGTTATACATGAAATATGGGCCGAACCTCACTATTGAACAATTCCAGAAAGCTATTGAGCAATACCAGAATTCACTTCAACCACCTAATCCCTGAAAAATCATGAAAATGTCATCTAGAATACAGTGGACTGTATTTATCTTGGGAACAGTCTGGATGGTTGCGAGTTGCACCTCTGCTCCGTCACGGCAATTCCTAAATCAGGATTTGTTGCTGGACGTCAGTGCAGTACCGGATGAGTGGGAACTTCTCAAATCCAGCAACTTTCCTTTTGATGATGAGCAAGGCCAAATCAGCGGCGCCCATGTCATTTATCAATACAATTACAACGTGGTTCCGGTTTTTGCCCGGATTGGAGAAAGTGTATATAGATACAGTAGTACATCCAATGCTCAGTGGCATTACTCCAGGATGGAAAAAATCCTGTTCAATGAGAATTCTGCATATGCAAGTACCCCGATAGAACCCCCCCCTGGGTTCATATTTACCAGTCAATCTGCAGACCAGTGGCGCTTTGGCTGTTATGGAAATACATTTCTATACGCTGATTTGATCCGATGCCAATATTTAGCCCAATATGATGAATTTCTCATTAACGCGGTCTTTCCACAATTTGCACAGGGGCAGGAACTTATTTCAATTGATGAAATTCAACAAATCTTGACAAATATCGATAGTTTGGTGAAACAAAAGCTGGATCTAGATAGCAAATAGTTTAGGATTTTGATGAGCGCTTCAAAATTTTATCGCTTTTCTTCCATCTTCTGCTATGTTGCTAGAGAGTACAGGCGCTGGATAATGGCAGCAACTTGAATCTGAAGGTCACAAATACCGGCGCAGCGAACAGCTACACCTACCGGACCTTCGACAGCACATCCAGCTACCTGATCGCAGCGGGGGATCAGTTGGAGTTTGGCGTCTTCATGGATGCAGCCAATCCGGAGTTCCTGGGCGGCTTCGATGCAGTGTTATCGACCTCAGGAACGGTGCGCGACAACAGCGGCTGGGTAGATCAAAACAGTATTTCGATCCACCTGGATAAAGCCTGGCGACCAAAGCCAAGGGGGGCTGGTATCACCGGATATTCAGCATCGGGAATAAGGCCGGGCAGATACTCTCGAATTTCAAGATTGTGCATGAGTGCAACCTGGCGGGAAGCTATTCGATCCAACTGGATAGCATTCGCATCATGAATGGCACGACAGTAAAGAAGGTGATTTACAGCGGTGGGTTGTGGGCCGAAAGTATCCAAGCCGAAACCCCATCATCAGATATTACGAGCCAGGAAATACTGCCTTCCGGAACCAGTTATTATTTGGTAGGCAGCCAACATGTGGCGATGCGCTCGAACAATAATGTTCGCTATTTGTTTGGCGATCATCTGGGGAGTACCAGTGTCAGCGCAGATGTGAGTGGTGGGAGTATTACCCGGCAGTTGTACAAGGCCTGGGGCGAAACACGCTACAGATCTGGTTTGCCGACCAAGTATCAGTATACTGGGCAGTACGCGAACACCAGCGACTTTGGGTTGATGTTCTATAATGCCTGGTGTTATGACCCAAAATACAGGTAGTTGGAATGTTTTTTCACCCGGAGGATAGCGATGAAAACCGATAATTGGCCATATAAATGGTTTGGAATATGGAAAGAAATGGGACCAGGTTACAACTCTTGCCCAAGTGTATACGATTGGATTGATCCAGAGGAAGTAGCGTCTTATGGAGATGATCTCCCGAGGATTAAAAATTACTTGCGAAAAGCGACCATTATTGTCACAACTAGCGCAATGGCTTTCCCGAATATAATATCGGGCAAAAGTAAAAGAGAAGACTCTGTTTCCTATCAAACAGATGGAACCTGGGTATGGTTTGATGATCTAGCTGAGTATGTTGAGCTTAATAATGTAGCGCTTCCACGCAATTTCTACACGCACATGAAAAAACATTCTTTTATTCCGCCAGATGCCTCCAATGTTAATCCTGATGATCTTGATTGGCCATCATCGATTAAATCAATTGGCTGATATTATGGACAGGAGAAAAGTAGAAGCGAGTTTATCGCTTTGGGGCCATCGACAGGGTAAAAGAAGAGAGCAGGGAACGGAAACCATTCCCTGCCCCGTCGACAGCCGGGTGAGGGCGCTCCGGTTGCACAGCACCTTACAAACCGAATAAAAATCCCTAATCAGCCGCTGCCAATGCTAATGGCGGCGGGATCCACTCATTTAGCGGGGCATTTTCCTGTCTTGAAGCTGGCTTTAACGTTTGCGACCCGCACAACAAAGCCCGAATCTTCTCAAACAGTGACTGCCTTTTCTCCGGTTCTGCTTTCGGGTCAGCCATCTCCTCGGCCAGGCTCAGGATATCCTCCCTGTCTTCCTCCGAAACAGGCGGCTCCACCGCCTCCGGCCCAACCTGCAAACGCTGTTCCACCCGGTCCATGGCGGTAAAGTAGTCGATTTCCACTGTCTGGTCGTGGACGCGGGCGTAAATCATGGTCGTATTGAGCTTCTTATGCCCCAATAACGCCTGGATCGAAGTAATCCGGCAGCCCGCATTGAGCAGTTGGGTGGCCGTGGTGTGCCTCAGGCGATGGGTATGCACCTTCACGCCCACCTTCTCGCCCTGCTGCCGCAGAGAAAACATGCCTGAACCGCTGTCCTTATGTTGATCATTCCAGAAATTCGTTGTAAAATCCTTTAGCCCGGCTGAAGATCCTCCGCAGCCGTGGTGCAATTGATTAACACCTATCCACAAGAGATAACTTGAAACAGGAGACATCAGAATTATGGCTTTGAACATCGAATGGCTGCACCGGGTCGAATGGTGGAAACAGGCGCTGTGGGATGCCTGCTATACCCCATTGGGAAACGTAGATTTTACAGGGTTTGTCACCCTCGAACAACTCACCCCGCAAAAGGCCCTCGAAGGGCCGTTCAAACCGATGCCCGTTGGCACGGCCTGGGGCGCAAAGTGGGAGTACGGCTGGTTCCAAACCAGCATCGTTTTGCCCCAGGCAGCCGCCGGCAAACGCATCGTCATCAAACTCTACCCCACCAACCAGGAAAGCCTGGTCTGGATCAACGGCCAGGCCGCCGGTTCCTTCGGCTGGGGCCACCGTGAAATCACCCTCTCCACCGCCGCCGAGGCTGGCGCCCGCTACACCATCCTGATGGAATCCTACGCCGGCCACGGTCACATCACCGTTGGCGACGGCCCTTACGCCCACGGTGTCGAATCGGTGCCCGAACCCGGCCCCACCCAAACCGTGATCAAAGAATCCACCTTCGGGGTCTGGAACGAAGAAATTTACCAGGCCGCCATCGACTTCACCACCCTCTTCGAACTCAGCCAGCGGCTGGACCCGCTCAGCCTGCGCGTCGCCGAAATTGACGAAGCCCTGATGGAAGTCTCCCTGCTCATCGACCCCGAGCTGCCCGACCCCGAGCGCCTGGAAACCGTGCGCGCCGGTCGCCAGCGCATGCGCCCTCTGCTCGAAAAGCAGAACGGCCCGACCATGCCCACCCTGCACGCCTTTGGCCATGCCCACATCGATGTCGCCTGGCTCTGGCCCCTGCAGCACACCGAGCGCAAAATGGCCATGACCCTGCTCAACCAGTTCCTGCTCTTTGACGAATACCCCGATTTCAAATTCCTCCAGTCGCAGCCCCACCTGTATTGGATGATGGAGCAAAAATACCCCGACATCTTCGAGCGCATGCGCCAGGCCGTCAAAGACGGGCGTCTGATCCCAGATGGCGGCATGTGGGTGGAAGCCGACACCAACATCTCCGGCGGTGAAGCCCTGATCCGCCAGATCCTTTACGGGCGCAAATATTTCCAGGATGTGATGGGCACGGACAGCCGGATCCTCTGGCTGCCGGATGTGTTTGGCTACTCGGGCGCCCTGCCCCAAATCTTGGCCGGCTGCGGCATGCTGGGCTTTGCCACCCAAAAAATCACCTGGGCTTACAACGGCGGCGAAACCTTCCCCTACAACACCTTCTGGTGGGAAGGCATCGATGGCACCGCCATCCCCGCCCACATCTTCACCGACTACAACGCCGAAATGCGCCCGAATTCCCTCCTGGATCGCTGGAACACCCGCCTCAAAAAGACCGGCATCAACTCAATGGTCCTGGCCTTCGGCTGGGGTGACGGCGGCGGCGGCCCCACCCGCGACCACCTGGAATATTACAAACGCGTCCGCGACCTCGAAGGCCTGCCCAGAGTCAAGCTTTCCTCCCCCGCCGAATTCTTCGCCGACCTCAAAGCCCAGGGCCTGCCGCGCGAACGCTATATCGGCGAGCTGTATTTCCAGGCCCATCGCGGCACCTACACCTCGCAGGCCAAAACCAAAGCCGGCAACCGCAAAAGCGAATATGCCCTGCGCGAAGCCGAATTTTGGGGCTCGCTGGCCCGCCGCACCCGGCAGTTCGATTTCCAGCCCGAGACGCTCTTCGCCTGCTGGCGCAATGTCATGCTCAACCAGTTCCACGACATTCTGCCCGGCTCGTCCATCCAGCGCGTCTACCAGGAGGCCGAAGCCCTCTACGCCGAAACCATCGCCGCCGCCGACCAGTTGAAAGACGCCGCCCTCACAGCCCTGACTCAGCCCGCCGAACAGCAGACGGTCTTCAACTCCCTCTCCTGGCCCCGCACCGCCCTCGTTCCCACCCCTCAGGGTCCGCTGGAAGTGGACGTACCGGCCTGCGGTTGGGCAGTCATTCCCGCCAAACCCGCTGCTCAAACCGGGCCCAGGGTCTCGGTCCAGCAAACCGCCGATGCCTTCATCCTCGAAAACGACCTGATCAGCGCCCGCTTCAACCTGCGCGGCGAGCTGGTCAGCCTGATTGACCAGGCCACCCGGCGTGAATTAATGGCCGGGCCGGGCAACCAGCTCAACCTCTTCAAAGACGTGCCCACCAAATGGGACGCCTGGGATCTCGACAGCATGGCCGAATCGCTGCCCGTCGCCTGTAACGAGCCGGTCGAAATCAGCATCAGCCAGGACACCCCGCTGGTCGTCAGCCTCAAGCTGCGCCGCAAACTGCACAATTCCACCGTCGAGCAAACTATCCAGCTGCGCCGCGGCAGCCGCCGCATCGACTTCAAGACCGTGGTCGACTGGCAGGAGCGCCACAAACTCCTCAAAGTCAGCTTCCCGGTCGACATTCATACCAGCGAAGCCATTTCGGAAATTCAATTCGGCCACCTGCGCCGCCCCAACCACAAATCCCGCCAGTACGACCAGGACCGTTTTGAAATTTGCAACCACAAATGGACCGCCCTGGCCGAAGAAGGCCGCGGCGCTGCTGTTTTGAACGACTGCAAGTACGGCCTGAGCGTCCGGGGTAAAAGCATCAACCTGACCCTCCTCAAATCGGCCATGGCCCCCGATATGTTCGCCGACCGCGGCGTCCAGACCTTTACCTATGCGCTCTACTCCTGGGATGGCCCGTTCTACCAAAGTGGTGTGGTGCGTGAAGCCTACGATCTCAACATCCCGGTCCAGGTAACCGCCGGAGCCGCTGCAGAACCAACCGGTTCTTTCTTCAGCCTCGACCAGGACAACATCGTCATCGAAACGCTCAAGCTCGCCGAAGACG
>Ga0268298_10001049_pt1 | contig 33687 bp, 33 predicted proteins | sample WWTPWeurt_MetaG_FD_194462 | JGI IMG/M metagenome (GOLD analysis project Ga0268298, IMG submission 194462) | Activated sludge microbial communities from WWTP in Nijmegen, Gelderland, Netherland - WWTP Weurt | ecosystem: Engineered > WWTP > Aerobic digester > Activated sludge | place...
GGAAGACAGCATGCGCAACATCGTCCGCCGGGAGACGGAATGGCTGCGGCGCGGCCCCAAGGCGCGGACCACCAAACAGAAAGCCCGCATCGACCGCGCCGGGGAGCTGATGGGCGAGTTGAAAGAGCTGGAATACCGGAACGCCCAGACGAGGGCGGCGGCGATCGATTTCACCGCGAGCGAGCGGAAGACGAAAAAACTCGTCGCGCTGACGCGGGTGGTGAAAAGCCTGGGCGGAAAAAAACTATTCGGGCCCCTGGATTTGGTGTTGAGCCCGGGCGACAAATGGGGCCTCCTGGGCGGGAACGGCAGCGGCAAAAGCACCTTGCTCAAACTGTTGGCGGGGACTCTGGCGCCGGACGCCGGGCGCGTCGAGCGGGCGGAGGGGCTGACCGTGGTGACCTTCGACCAGCACCGGGAAACGTTGGACATGGCCATGCCGCTCCGGCGGGCGCTGTGCGAGTCGGGGGAGTTCGTCTATTACAAGGACAAGCCGGTCCACGTGGTCGGCTGGGCGGAGCGGTTTCTTTTCGGCAAGGAACAGTTGGACGCGCCCCTGGGCCGGCTGTCGGGCGGCGAGCAGTCGCGGGTGATGATCGCGCGGCTCATGTTGCGGCCCGCGGACCTGCTGCTGTTGGACGAGCCCACGAACGATTTGGATTTGAATTCCCTGGAAGTGCTGGAGACGAGCCTCATGGACTTCGCGGGGGCGCTGGTGTTGGTGACCCACGACCGCTATCTGCTGGACCGCGTGAGCCAGCAAATTATGGCGCTGGACGGGCGGGGGAACGCGCGCGTGTTCGCCGATTTGGACCAGTGGGAAGAGCGGATGGCCGCGGACGAGATCGACCTGACGCCCCCGTCGCCGCCGCCCGCTCCGACCGTTCCCCCGGCCGCGTTGTCGGCCGCGGAGGCGCGCGAGCTGCGGGGCCTGGAAGAAAAAATCCAAACCGCCGAGGCGCAAACACAGAAAGCCCGGCAGGCGCTTTTGGACCCGGCCATCGCCACCGACGCCCCGGAACTGATGGAGCGCCAAAAGACCGTGGACGCGCTGGTGAAAAAAATTGAAGCGCTCTATCAGCGATGGCACGAACTGGAAACCAAGGCGGGGAAAATCGCCGCGGAATAAATGCTCCGGGAAGGCGCGGTTTCGGGGTCCTATCGGTGTTATAATGGTTGCATCGACGGGGGAGGACCCATGAGCGGAATAACGTACCTTCGGCCCCGGTTGGCCGGTCTGAGCGGGAAGGGGCCTTTAAACCATAGTCTCAAAACGCTGCACCACGCCCTTCGGGAGCGGTTTCCCTACGTGGGCCGGATCGCCGTGGCCCTCTACGACGCCCAAACCCACCGCATCAACACCTACCTGGCCTCGGGCGACGAAGGCAAACCCCTGGCCCATTACGAATCGACCTTGCCGCAAGCCGTGTCGCTCAAGAAGGTGCTGCGCGAACGCCGCATTCGCGTGGTGGACGACTTGGAGGCCTTCGCGGGATCGCACCGGGAACACACGCAACGGATCCGTGACATGGGGTACCGCTCCAGTTGCACGTTCCCTTTGGAAGCGCGGGGAAAAGTGCGGGGGTTCCTCTTTTTCAACTCGCGCAAGCGCGCGGCGTTTAAAAAACAAGACATCCCCGTTTTGGAGGCCTACGCCCTCTTGGCCACGGAGGTGGCGACGCGGCATTTGCGGTCGGCCTGCGTGATGCTGGCGGCGATCAAGACCGCCGGGGACTTGATGCACTTCCGCGACCCGGAGACGGGGTACCACCTGGACCGCATGGCGCGGTTTTCGCGGGTGATCGCCCAGGAGCTGGGGCGCGCGGGCTACCGCGACCTGACCGACGAGCGCGTGCAGGCCATTGAGGTGTTCGCCCCCATGCACGACGTGGGGAAGTTGGCCATCCCCGACCACATCCTGAAGAAAGCGGCGGCGCTGACGCCGAAGGAAAAGCGCATCATGCGCACCCACGCGCCGCTGGGGCGGCGGATCATCGACGCGATTTTGAAGAATTTCGGGATGGAGTCCTTTGAGCGGGCGGACGCGCTGAGGCAGATCGCCGAGTCGCACCACGAGACCTTGGACGGCAAGGGCTACCCCCGGGGGCTCAAGGGCAAGCGCATCCCCATCGAGGCGAGGATCATCGCGGTGGCGGACGTCTTTGACGCGCTGACGAGCGAACGGGTGTACAAGAAACCGTGGACCAACGACGAGGCGTTTAAGGCGTTGGACAATCTGAGCCGGAACAAACTGGACCGGCGCTGCGTGGAAGCCTTAAAAAGGAACCGCCCGGTGGTGGAAGCCATTCAAGAGCGCTTCCGCGATGGGCCCCACCGCAAAAAAGGGGGGCCGCCGGTGCTCGAAAAATCCCACCTGCTGACCACCGCGCATCCGTGGTGCTGAAGGGGAATAGTAAAATGAATGGGGCCGTTCACACAACCCAGGAGGAACTCCGATGGAACAACCGCTGGATTGGAACACACTTTTCTTAGATCCTATTTTGGCCATGGCAAAGTCCGTGGTCGGGTTTATCCCCAATCTTATTTCCGCCCTGCTGGTCTTTGCCCTTGGGTATCTGGCGGCCCTTTTGACCCGGGAACTTCTGCGTTTGTTTTTAAAGTCATTGTCTTTTGATCGATATTCCCAACAGATCCAAATGCTCCCCGAGCGGGCGGAAGGCGGGGAGCCGATCCTCACCCCCAGCGAATACGCTTCTCGCGTGGCCTATTGGATCGTCCTTTTTTCCTTCTTTCTCGTGGGACTCGACAAGTTGACCCTCCGCGCGCTCTCCCTCCATGGGGGAACGGTGGTGGGCTTTGCGTTGGGGGTGCTGGGTGTGTCCGCTCTGGGTGTGGTGGCCTTGCTCTTAAGCGTGTTGGTCCACCGAATCGTTCGCGGAACGGCCGCGCGCGCGGGGTTTGCCAATCCCGAACTCATGGCGGCGATCGCGCGGGGATTGGTGCTTGTTTCGGCGGTTTTGTTGGGGTTGCTCCAATTGGGAATTCCGCGGGAAATCCTCTTGATGGTATTGGGCGTCACCTATTTGACGCTCTGCATCACTTTTATCCTGGCGTTCGGCGTCGGCGGGACCGGTTTCGCCTCGGCCCTTTTGGCCCGATTCATGGAAAAGAAGAAATAACCGAGACTACGGCGCGGTGACGAGGATGGCGAAGAAGTGAAGGGCGGTGCCGGCGATGACGAACAAATGCCAGATCGTGTGGGCGTAACGCCAGCGCGACTCCATGGCGAAAAACACGACGCCCCCCGTGTAGGCCAGCCCGCCCCCCAATAAAAACAAAAGTCCGACGGGGGGCATTTTTTCCATGAGCGGCTTGGCGGCGACGGCGATGAGCCAGCCCATCAGCACATAGAGCGTCGTGGATAACACCGGGTGGTTGGCCTTTCCGAAGGTTTTCAGCAGAATCCCGATCAGGGCCAAACCCCAAACCACCCCGAACAGGCTCCACCCCCAGGGCCCCTGGAGCGCCCCCAGCGTGATGGGGGAGTAAGTGCCGGCAATTAAAAAAAACACCAGCGAGTGGTCGAGGGTTTGGAAAACGCGCTTGGCGCGGCCCGCGGGGAGACCGTGGTAAAGCGCCGAGGCGAGATAGAGCAAAAGCACGCTGGCCGAGAACACCGCCACGCCCACGATGAACGACGCGTCGCCGCCCCGGGCGGCGCGGAGGATGAGAAAGGGCAAGCTGGCTAAGGCGCCCAGAAGGCCCACCACGTGGCTCAGACAATTGGCCCTCTCTTCGGCGAGGGTTTGGAAGCGGGGGGGAGGCGGGGGCGTCTTTCTCATTTGATAGATTCTACATCGGGCGGAATCGAAATAGGCGAAAAGGGGGAGGGCGTGGGCAAGAATCGACTGGAAGCCTTTAGCGACGGCGTGATCGCCATCATCATCACCATCATGGTGTTGGAGCTGAAAGTGCCCCACGGCGACAGCTGGGCCACCTTGCGACCCTTGATCCCGGTTTTCCTTTCTTACATCCTCAGCTTTGTGTACGTGGGGATTTACTGGAACAATCACCACCACATGCTGCACACGGTGGCCCGGGTCACCGGCGGCATTCTTTGGGCGAACTTGAACCTGTTGTTTTGGTTGTCGCTCTTTCCGTTCGTGACGGGCTGGATGGGAGAAAACCATTTCACCGCCGTTCCCTCGGCGTTGTACGGCGGCATGCTGTTGGCGGCGGCCGCTTCCTATTGGGTTCTTCAGCAAACCATCATCGCCTCCCAGGGCGCGGACTCGCCATTGAAAAAAGCCGTTCAACACGACGTCAAAGGAAAAACCTCCATCGCGGTTTACGTGGCGGGGGTCCTGACCGCGTTGTGGAAACCCGCTGTGGCGCAGGGGCTCTATGTCCTGGTGGCCTTGATGTGGCTGATCCCCGATCGACGGATCGAGGAGCGATCGGAACGGGAACGGCCACGAGCACCGTGATCAGCACGCCGCCGGCGTCCCCGCCGGGAGATATGGTGCGAATGCGCGAAGCGGTTTGATGCAGTTGCGCGTCGGAGAGCTTGCTCAGTCGGGCGTCGATTTGAGCCGGGGTTAATTTCAAGTCGGCGAGGCGATCGCGGAATATTTTGGATTCCATCGTTTTCTGGATGGTTTTCAGGTCTTCGGCGCGGGTCGACAACGTCTCGCCGCCGTCGCCCAGGGTGTCCGCCGGGGCCAACATCGCCCAACCGCTCACGGGGGAATTGGTGACGATCCCCAGCGTGAGGGCGCCAACGATCGCCGTCCTCCAAAACCCACAGTTCGAGTGTTTCATAAAGGTCTCCTTGGTTGCCTCTTTGCCTACAGGCGGTAAGACGCGGGAAGAGGCGGCGAGGGAACAGAGGAAGAAAAGGCGGGGGCAACCAAAAGGGGGATGGATAAATTCTAGAATTCGATAGGACGCTGAGATCGTTGATGGGGGGCGCCCCGCCCCGGGGTCCCGCCCGGGGGCAACGGCGGGATCGGCCGGGAGGGGAAAACGGCCATAATGGCGAAATATTATCGGAGGCGGGCCAAGCGATGAAGCGCGGTGACTCGTTGTTGGTGGATGTCGTGGTGGGGGGCGTGCTCCTCGTCGCGGGCGTGGTGACTTGGCAAAAGTTGGATGTCTCGAACCGGTGGGCGTGGGCGTGCGAAGCGCGGAAAGCCGAGACGGGGGAGGGCGTCGTGTTTGAATACACGCGGTTGGAAAACTGCCCCCAGGGCCAAGGGCGGTCGGAAAAAAAGCTGCGCCGCACGCTGGCACGGCCGGGCGCCGAGGAAACCACCTTCCACCTGAACGAATCGCCCACCACGCGCACGGGGCCCCGGGCGCGGCGGCCCTACGTGTATTCGATTTTCTTCCCGTCGTCCTACACGGACGCGACCCGGGACGGGGACCGGGATCCCGTCCCCGTGGCGACGCGGAAATTGGCTCTGCCGACGGGGACGTTTTTTACCGTGCGGCGGTCGCGGGAGGGGGAACTGACGCACGGGTCGCCGGAGGGGTCGCACACGCACCGGACGGTGACGTACGAGTGGGGGTCGCCGCGGTCCCCGGCGACGGTGCTGACCTACACGCGCGAAGCGGGCAGCCCGGGCATGGACAGCCCGCCCCTTCGGCCGGAGGATTTGCCCGGCGACGCGTATTTCGAATGGGAAATGCTGGAATCGATCGAGCCGCCGCCAACGGCGGGGCGAATACCCGCCACGAACAACCATTAATCATTGTTTCACGCGGGGGTTGTTGATTAAACGATAAAGTGTTATCGTTTAATCATGGAAAATGCCCCGCCGCCCTTCTCCCCGAGCCCCCGCGCCGGCCGCTTGGAAATGACCAAAGCCGGGGGCGAAACCGTGCGGGCTTTTGTGCCGGCGCCGCTGCCTCCCCATCCGCCGATCCGCCTGGACGCCCAACTGCAGGACATTTTGGAGCGGGCGAACTTGGCCGTGGGCCGGTTGGACGGCGTGGCCACCCTGCTGCCCGAGGCGGACCTCTTCCTCTACAGCTACATCCGGAAAGAAGCCGTGCTGTCGTCGCAGATCGAGGGGACGCAGTCGTCCCTGTCGGAACTGTTGCTTTACGAGAGCGCGGGCGCCCCGGGGGCGCTGATTGACGAGGTGAAGGAAGTGTCGCGCTACGTGGCCGCCATGGACCACGGCCTGAAGCGGATGGCGGAGGGGTTTCCGCTGTCGCTGCGGCTGATGCGGGAAATGCACGCCATTTTGCTCAAGGGCGCCCGCGGGGCGGACAAGGAACCGGGGGAATTTCGGCGGTCGCAGAACTGGATCGGCGGCAGCCGCCCGGGCAACGCGCGCTATGTGCCGCCGCCGGCCCACGAGGTGTTGCCCGCGATGGGCGCGCTGGAAAAGTTCATCCACGACAAACCGCACCGGGTATCGCCGCTTCTCAAAGCGGGGCTGGCGCACGTGCAATTCGAGAGCATCCACCCTTTTCTGGACGGCAACGGCCGGTTGGGGCGGCTGTTGATCGCTCTCGTTTTGGCCAACGACAAGGTGTTGGCGCGGCCGCTTCTGTACCTCAGCCTTTATTTCAAGGAAAACCGCGAGGCCTATTACGAAAAACTGCAGGACGTGCGGCGGAACGGCAATTGGGAAAATTGGCTCGTGTTCTATTTGACCGGGGTGGCGGAGGTGGCCGACCAGGCGGCCTTGACCGTGCGGCGCGCGTCGGCCCTTTTCGCCAAGCACCGGGAGAAGATCCGATCGCTGGGGCGGGCCGGGTTCACGGCGGAACGCGTGCACGGCCTGTTGGAGCGGCGGGTCGTGTCGACGGCGTCGCGGGCGGCGAAGGAATTGCGGCTCTCTTTCCCGGCGGCGGCCAAGGCGCTGCGGAACCTCAAGGCGATCGGGGTGACGCGGGAAATCACGGGGAAGGGGCCGGCGAAGATCTACGTGTATCAGCCGTATCTGGACATTTTGACCCAGGGAACGGAGAACCCTTTCTAATGGCGTCGGACGGGGATTTCGCGAAGTTCGTCACCGACCAGATGGCCGGGGCGGGGCGCGCGACGTGCCGAAAAATGTTCGGCGAGTTCGCGGTCTACCTCGAGGGCAAGGTGGTGGCGCTGATTTGCGACAATCAATTGTTCGTCAAACCGACGGAGCCCGGGCGCGCGTTGCTGAACCGCGTGACGGAGGGACGGCCCTACCCCGGGGCCAAGCCGTACTTTCTCATTGAAGACGAGCTGGACAACCGGGAGCGGCTGGCGGCGCTGATGCGCGCCACGGCGCGGGCCCTGCCCGCCCCGTCCGAAAAAAAGAGGGGCAAAAAATCTTCCGCCGCGACCCGGTCTGTAAAATCGGGCACTTCGGATCTTCCACTATAATTATCTGAAAGCTGAGTGGCAATTTCGGGACAAAGGGTTATACTGACTAAACCTTTTCGATTCTTCGGGCGTCTCATTGAAGGACCCTATGAACCGCTTCTTTCTCTTTTCGAACCGGGCTTCGGCGTCGAAAACATTGAAAGAGGCGGTTTTCCTTTTAATCACGACAGTTTCTGTCGGGGTTTACGCCGAGGACATCCACCGGGACCCCGACGTGCAAAAGCAGGCCTGCACGGAATGCCACGAAAGCCCCCATCGACCCAATTGGCCGAAAAACTGCCGGGATTGCCACGCGCTGGGCGCGACGTCGTTTAAAGCCGCGCAAGGGAAGTTGACGGCCTCGCGGCACGGGGCCTTGACCGGATTTGAATTGACCCCGCCGCACGACGATTTGGACTGTTCCAGCTGCCACGCGGAAGACAAGCCTTTTAAAGAGAGCCACGGGGCGGGTCTAATGGCGGCCTGCGGCGCGTGCCACGAAAACCCCCACGGCGAACAATTCAAACAACGGACCCACTGCCGGGAATGCCATCAAAAGTTTCAGGGGGGGGAGTTTCGTCTGGCGAACCACACGGGGTTCCCTTTGGGAGGGGAACACCGAGCCGTGGCGTGCCAGATGTGCCACCCCAAAGACAAAAAAACCGGGGCGAGGCGGTTCGCGGGGACGCCGAAAGACTGCGCCCTGTGCCACCCCGGGCCGCACGGGAAAAACACGCCCTGGCCCCTGTCGCGCCCCCACGCGCGGGCGGCCTGCGCGCGGTGCCACACGGAGCGGGGGCCGGCGCGGGACTTTGCCCGGCGGGGGTGCGGCGGTTGCCACGTGGACCCCCACGCGGCGCAAATGGGACCGACCTGCGAAAAGTGCCACGAGGCCGAGGCGGGGCGTTGGCGCGTGAGACCCGACGTGGCGGGGCACGACCGGACGCGGTTCCCCTTGTCGGGCCGGCACCTGGCCCTCTCCTGCGAGACCTGCCATGGGCGCGTGGCCCTGGGGGACTACCGGGGCCTGCGGCCGGAATGCATCGGCTGTCACGAGGACGATTATGCCCGGGCCCCCAACCACGTGACGTTGCCCTTTCCCCGGGACTGCGAGCGGTGCCACCGGACGGACGACTTTAAAAACGTGAGGCCCTTTCACGCGCCGGGGAGCCGGTGCATCGACTGCCACAGCGGGGTCTTTCCCCAGGGGCCGAAACACACGAAGCCGGGATTTCCCACGGACTGCCTGCGCTGCCACGTGGGGTTTCCGCCGGCGGATTTCACGGGCGCCACCATGAACCACGCGGGGCTCACGAACTGTTACGCCTGCCACGACAACGAATTCAACTCCGCGGCGGCCACGGACCACGCGGCGCGAAGCTATCCCACCAACTGCGGCGGGTGCCACACCACCACGGGCTGGCCGCGGGGAGCGCTGACGCACCCGGCGTTTGTCTATCAGGGGGAAACGGCGCCTTCGAGCGGACCGAACCATCGGGGATTTTCAGGCGAGTTTTTCTCCTGCAACGTGTGTCACACGACGCGGACGACGACGGCGGTGCGGTGCGACCGGTGCCATGACTTCCCGCCGGATTGATCATGCCCGGCGGTGGATCGCGCTGGTCCTGGCGGCGACGGCCGCCCTGGCGGGAGCCGCCGAGGGGACCACGCGGGCGCGGGTGCTCTACGCCACGTCGGACGAAGTGTACATCGACGCGGGCGACCGGGCGGGGCTGGCCCCGGGGGACCAAGGCACGATCGAGCGGGGGGGCAGCGCGCTCGGGCGGGTGGAGGTGACCGACGTGTCGCGGACCTCGGCGCGGGGGCGGTTGGTGGGGCCCTTCGCCGACGCGCCGCGGCCGGGAGACAGCGCGGTGATCGTCGCCAGCTTCCGGCAGACCCCGGCGGTGGCTGGGGGAGACTTTGTGCCGCTCTTGGCGCCGAAACCGGGAACGAAGGCCACGGCGCCGCCGGCGGCGTCGGACTTTCACGGGGCGGCGCGGGTGCGGCACCTGTTTCAGCGCGGCGGGCCCGAGGGAACCGATTACGCCCTGTCGCGCGTGGAGTTAAACAGCGGCTGGGAACGGGTGGGGGGGTCGTCTTGGTCGTTTTTGATGGATGGTCAGGCGTCCTACCGGTCGGGGCCGGCCTACCAGGGCACGCTGGATTTTGAGGAAGTGCGGGGAGACGTCTATCGGCTGGTGGCGGAAGGCCCTTTAGGGGAGAGCGGTTTCGCGCGGGTGGGGCGGTTTGCCCCGTCGGAACTGACGTCCTTTGGTTTTATGGACGGGGCGCTGTTGCAGATCAAAACGGGGAACTGGCGGTGGGGCGCCCTGGGCGGCGCGCGGCCCGTGGGAACGGAACGGCGGCCATCGACGGATCGGCCCACGGCCGGGATCTACGCGGGGCATCGGGCGGGCCTGGGGCGGCGGGCGCGGACCGAGGGAACGATGGGCGTGATGGCGGATTACTTTAAAGGGGAGTTGGACCGGCTGGCTTTCTTGTGGGACGAGCGGACGCAACTGTCGGCGCGGACGTCGGTATCGGCCTCGGCGGAGGTGGACAAGAACGTGACGGACTCCACGGGGGTGCCCTCGGCCCAGTGGACGCGGCTGAACGTGACCGGGCGGTGGACGCCGGGGCGTTTGTTTTCTTTGAGCGCGGGGGTGGACCGGCACGAGTCCGGCCTGCCGCGCCCCAGCGACGGGGCCGCGGGCTCCGCGACGGTGAGGCGCTATCTGCGCTATTGGGCGGGGGCGGGGCAATCCCTGGGGGCCGGGTGGCGGGCGGACGGCGACGTGTCGATCTACGCCGCGTCGACCGACGAGGCGCCGCCCCTGTGGCGCGCGGGCCTCACCAAAACCGGGTTGCCGGGAATGCGCGGCGGGTATCTGAACGCCAACATCTACAACGTGGACGGCGGCGGGATCAAGGGGCTGGGCGCCCAAGCCTCGGCGGGGTTGCCGATGTGGCGCGGGCGGCTGTACGTGGCGCCGTCGGCCCGCGCGCGGAACGCGGCCCGCGAGGGCGAAGAGAAAAAATGGGCCCTGGTGGACGCCGCCCTGCGCGCGGACTGGCGGGCGGACCCGCTGACGCTCTTCGCGGGGGTGACGCGCGTTGATTCGGAACCGTCGAGGGCGACTTTGATGGAAACAGGGGTGGAAATTCGCTGGTAGGTTCCGTTTTTTTCTCTTATCCTTTCCGCATCATGAATCCCATACAAAACAAATCCGCGATAGGGGGGACGTTTTACGTCGCGGGGATCGCGGGGCTGGCGGCGCTCGTCGGAACAGGCGCCGGCATGCCGGGGCGGGGGCTCCTTGTGGACGGCGCGGTGGCCGCCGGGGCGGCGGCGTTTTTTATTTTTTGCGCGCAGTTCGTGTTGACGGCGCGGTTCTTGCCCCTCGGACGGACGATGGGGGTGGACGCGGAGTTGCGCTTTCACGGGCGGATGGGCATGGCGGGAGCCGGGTTGGTGTTGGCGCACGCGGGGCTCTTGATCGCGGCGGCGCCGGGATATTTGGGATATTTGAACCCCGGTCTCGGGGCGCCGGGGGGGATGATCCTTTACGCGGCGCTCCTGGCCTTGGGCGGGTTGGCGTTGCTGTCGCTGGGGCGAAAGGCCGTCGGGCTGCCCTACGACCTGTGGCGGCTGACCCACGGGCTGTTGGCCGCCGTGGTGGTGGTCACCGGGGCCGTGCACACGCTGGCGGTGGGCTATTGGACATCGGGAACGATGAACAGAGCGCTGATCGCGGGGGCGGCGGGCCTGGCGCTCACCGCCCTGGTCCACATTCGGGTGGTGAAACCGTTGCTGGCCCTGCGGCGGCCGTGGGTGGTGGCGGAAGTGCGCTACGAAGCGCCCAAGGTGTGGACCTTGGCCGTGCAGGCGCTGAACCACGCGGGGATGCGATTTCGCCCCGGGCAATACGCGTGGCTGACCTTGGGCCGAAACCCGTTTCGCTTGGAGCAGCACCCGTTCACCATCGCGTCGTCGGCGGAGCGGGGGGACCGGTTGGAGTTCGTGATCAAAGAGCTGGGGGATTTCACGTCAAAAATGGCGTCGGTGGCGCCGGACACGACGGCCTATGTGGAGGGGCCCTACGGCGGGATGGAAACCGGCGGGGAAAGCCCGGGGACGGTGTTTATCGCGGGCGGGGTGGGGCTGACGCCGGCCTTGGCCCTGTTGCGCACGCGGCGGGACCGGAAGGACACGCGGCCGTTCCACTTGATCTACGCGGCGTCGAGCGAGGCGCGGCTCGTGTTTCGGGAAGAATTGGAGAAGTTGAAAGCGGAGATCCCATTGACCGTCACCTACGTCCTGGAAGCGCCGCCGGCGGGGTGGACGGGCGAATCGGGCTATCTGACCCGGGACATGTTGGACCGGGCCCTCCCGCGGGAAGGACGGGCCGATTGGAATTATCTGATCTGCGGGCCGGAACCGATGATCGACTTGGCGCACCGCCTGCTGACCGATCTGGGCGTGCCGCGGCATCGCCAACGGTCGGAACGGTTTAACTGGATTTGAAAATCCTAGCGACACTTTTTTCCGCCGCCGGACGTCCAAAGGGCGCAGGCAAATTTTAGGGCCGGGAGGAATTATGAAAAAGATCGTTTTCGGGTTGATGGCTCTGGCGGTGGGATTGGCGGGGGTGGAGGCCCGCGCGGGACGGCGGGAAGAAGGGGAGGCTTTTCGCCAGAAAATGAAAAGCCAACGGGAGGCCCATCACGACACGCAACAACAGGAGAACGCGGCCTTTCGGGAGAGTTTGAAGGGGAAAACCGAGGATGAGAAAAAAGCCGCCGTCAAAGCGCACCGGGAAGCGCAACACACGGAAAATGTGGCGTTCACCAAAGCACAGGTGGAGGAGCGGCGGGCGTTCCTCAAAGAACGACTGGCGAACAACCCGAACTTGACCGAGGCACAGAAGGCCGAACTCATCGCCTTTTACGAGGGGCAATGGAAGGAAAACGAGGCCTACCACCAGGACCATTACCAGGAAAGCGCGGCCTTCTTTGAGAAGATCGCCAACGACCCGAACCTGACCGTGGAACAGAAAAAAGAGGCCATTCGAAAACACCGCGAGGAGCGGCGCGCCGCCCACAAAGAGCATTATCAGCAACAGCACGAGGAAAACAAGGCGAAACGGCAAAGCCTGAAAAACCCCTAAATCATTGAAAGCAAAAGCCCCGCCGGGCGACCGGCGGGGCTTTTTTATTTAGATAAGAGCGAGGCGGCCAAGTTCCCTCACCGGGGCCGACGGGCCACCTGCTCCCAAGAGGAGAAGGAAAAACCGTGAGGGGATTATTGCAGGTTCAAGGGCGCGGGGTTGGTGCGGAGCTCGAACCAGGGAATGGATTGAACGCCGTGGGGGTGGCCTTCCACCGGATGGATGGTTTGACCTTGGATGGCGTACCAGGGCACGGTTTCGGCGGCGCGTTGGGGGTGGTGGGCCGTGGGATACAACTTGTTGTCGGGTTTGACGACGTACCACGGGTTGGGATCGGCGCCGTCGGCGTGGTGGACGGTGGTGAAGACACGGCCGTCGCGGATGGCGAAGGTGGGGAAAGGGTGCGCGCCTTTGGGGTGGTGCTCGGTGTTGTAGAGGAATTGGTCGGCGGACATGGCTATCTCCCTGGACCCTCGGGCGGCAAGGCGTCGTAGGGGGCGGACAACTTGTCGTTGTAGGCGTCCCACAAGGTGATGGTGGCGTGGAGGACGGGCACTATGAAAATCAACAGGCACACGGCCGTGGCCATGCGGGAGATGTTGTTGGTGCGGCCTTCGGCCCGGGCGCGGCGAAGGCTGCGGATTTCGATCAACAGCAGCACAAACGTCAGGGCCATGATGCCGCAGGCGATGAGATAGGGAACGTTGTTGAAACGGAAGGGGTCCGTTTTCTCAAAAGAAAAAGAAGCGACGTAGGCGTTCCAGTCCAAATGCTGCCAGAACAGAAGAAACACCAGGACGAACACCAGCGAACGCAGGAGGAGGCGGCCGGTGGCGCGGGTTTTGCCCTCGAAGCGGGCGCGCAGAAGCCCCAGGAGTTCGTAAAAGGCAATCAGCAGAGCGGCGCTTAAACAAGCGAAAAGGAAGAAATTCATGGCGACCGTCCTTTGGGATTTTGTTAGTTTATAACTTATCCGAGGGAGCCCCGACAAGGACAAGACGCCATGACCCCGCACGAAAAACCATCCTCCATCAAAATCCCCCGGGCCGTGTGGGCCCTGGGGGTGGTGAGCCTGTTGATGGACGTGTCGTCGGAAATGATCCACGGGCTGCTGCCGGCGTTTATGACCACGGTGCTCTTGGCCAACCCGTTGGTGATCGGCGTGGTGGAAGGCGTGGCCGAGGCGACGTCGCTCTTGGTGAAGGTGTTTTCGGGGGCGATGAGCGACCGGATGCGCCGGCGGAAAATTTGGGCGATGGCGGGTTACGGCCTGGCGGCGGCGGCGAAACCCTTCATCGCCCTGGCCGGGTCGGTGGCGCTGTTGGCGGGGGCGCGGTTCGCCGACCGGGTGGGCAAGGGGCTGCGCGGGGCCCCGCGCGACGCCCTGTTGACCGAGGTGACGCCGCCGGAAATCCGCGGGGCGGCCTTTGGCCTGCGGCAATCCCTGGACACGGTGGGGGCGGTGCTGGGGCCCGTGATTGCCATGGGGCTCATGGTGCTCTGGGCGGGCGACTTTCGCAAAGTGTTTTGGGTGGCGGCGATCCCGGCGGGGGCGGCCGTGATCATCTTGTGGCTGGGCGTCAAGGAACCCCCGAACGCGGGCGGAACGACGGCGAAGAAGATCGAGTGGCGGTCGCTCGGCCGCATGGGGCGGGCCTATTGGTTGGTGGTGACGCTGGGGGCGCTGGTGACGATGGCGCGGTTCAGCGAGGCGTTCTTGATCTTGGCCGGGCAGGGGCGGGGGATCCCCCTGGCGGCGACGCCGATCATTTTGGTGGGGCTCAACGTCGTCTATTCCCTGACGGCTTATCCCGCCGGGCGATGGGCGGATCGAACGGACAAAAACCGGCTCTTGTTGGGCGGGATGGCGGTGCTGGTCCCCGCGGCGTTGGCCATGGCGTGGACCGACGGACGGGGCGGACTGGCCCTGGGCGTGGGTCTCTGGGGGTTGCACATGGGTTTGACCCAGGGGCTTTTGTCGGCGATGGTGGCCGAGACCGCGCCGGCTGACGGACGGGGGACGGCTTTTGGCGTGTTCAATTTTGTTTCGGGAATCGGGATGTTGATTTCAAACGTGACGGCGGGCGCGCTGTGGAAAGCGTTTGGGCCGCGGGCGACTTTTACCGCCGGGGCGGCCTTCGCCCTGGCGACCGTCGTGTGGATGGCGGCGACGGCCGGGGCCCGGCGCGGCGGAGCGAGCGACGGCCGCCGGGAGCGCCGACGGATGGAAGTGCCGTGACGAAAAGCGCGCCGCGAAAAATTGTTTTGACCGGGGCCACGGGCTACGTGGGCGGGCGGCTCTTAAAAGACCTGGAAGTCGCGGGTCACAAAGTGCGCTGCCTGGCCCGGCGGCCGGAGCTGCTGCGCGGGCGGGTGGCCGAGGGCACGGAGATCGTGGCCAGCGACCTGTCGGACTACACGACGCTGGTGGAAGCCCTGCGGGGAGCCGAGGCGGCGTACTATCTGGTGCACGCCATGGGGTCGCCGGTGGACTTTGAAAACGAGGACCGGCGGCTGGCGGACGTCTTTGCGCGGGCGGCGCGGGCGGCCGGGGTGGGACGGCTGATTTACCTCGGCGGAATCTGCCCGGCGCGGGGGGAAAAGCTGTCGGCCCATTTGCGCAGCCGGCAGGAGGTGGGGCGGCTGTTTCACGCGTCGGGCGTGCCGACGTTGGAACTGCGGGCGTCGATCATTTTGGGGTCGGGCAGCTTGTCCTTTGAGATCATCCGCAGTTTGGTGGAGCGGCTCCCCCTCATGGTGACGCCGCGGTGGGTGCGGGTGACGGCGCAGCCGATCTTTATCGACGACGTGCTGGCCTATTTGCTGCAGGCCTTGGACGCGCCTTTGGCGACGTCGCGGGTGTACGAGATCGGCGGGGCGGACGTGATGTCCTACGGGGCGCTGATGGGCGAGTACGCCCGGCAGCGGGGGTTGCGGCGGTGGATGATTCCCGTGCCGGTGCTGACGCCGCGCCTGTCGGGCATCTGGCTGAACCTGGTGGCGCCCGTCTACGCCCGGGTGGGGCGGAAACTCGTCGAGAGCATACGCCACGCGACGGTGGTGGAGCGGAAGGACGCGCTGCGTGATTTCGCCGTGCGGCCTTTGGGCGTGCGCGCGGCGCTGGCGCGCGTGCTGCAGGGCGAGGAACGGCACTTCAACGCGACGCGGTGGGCTGACGCCGTGTCCAGCCAGGCCAACGAGCGCGCCTGGCGGGACGCCCGATGGGGCGTGCGGATCGTGGATTACCGGGCGACGACGTCGGGCGGGACGCCCGCGGCCGCCTTCGGCTGGATCGAACGCATCGGCGGAAAAAACGGGTGGTACTATTGGACGCCCCTGTGGCGGATGCGCGGGTGGGTGGACGCGCTGGTGGGCGGCGTGGGGCCTCGGCGCGGACGGCGGGACCCGGAAAAACTGCGGGCGGGCGACGCCCTGGACTATTGGCGCGTGGAGACCGTGGAGCCCGGGCGGCGGTTGCGCCTGCGCGCCGAAATGAAACTGCCGGGGCGGGCGTGGCTCGAGTTTGAGGTAAAATCACGGGGGGCGGGGTGCGAGATCCACCAGACGGCGATCTTCGACCCGTTGGGTTTGTGGGGGCTGGTGTATTGGTACGCGCTGTTGCCGGTGCACAAGTGGATTTTTTCGGGATTGCTGCGGACCATCGCGCGACGCGCGGAAACCGCTCGCCCCGACGACAAAAGGAGGGGACAGTGACGCGAATCGCCGCGCCGAACGGGAACACATGGAAAGCCTATGAGCACCCGGCCTGTTTCGCCACCGCGACGGGCCCGGCGGGGCCGCGCCTGCGCGTGGGCGGGGCGCACGACCCGGGGGCGCTGTTTCGCATGCTCGTGGTGCCGATGGAGGGGCCCTATGTGGCCACCTACATCCTGCACACGCCGCGCACCGAGGCCCGGCCCGGCCGCTACCGCAGCCCGACGATGACCCTGGGGGAGCTTCGAATATTCTTTGAACGGTTTCAGCCGTTTTTGACCGAGGACGGGCGGCACGATTTTATGATCGAGGCGCCCAAAGAGCAAACCACCGTGTTGTGGGACCGGCACGACATCATGACCATAGAAGGCAACCTGGACCACGCCGTGGAGGTGTTGGAGACGTTGGATTTTGCCCGGGGGGAACTGACGGTGCCGACGCCGCACCGCCACATGATCGACGAGACGCGCAACCAAGAAGAGACGGACTTGCTCGGCGTTGTGGATTGGCGCTGGGCCGACCTGGAACTGGCCGACCACGAGTAGGGGGGTGTCTCGGTCTCGGCTTCGGTTAGGCCTTGACCGAGGCGGCGGCTAGGTCGCGGATGAGGGGGACAGGGTCGTCTTGAAAACCGCGGAGGCGGTTGCGCGCCGCGGGCGAATCGATGTGCCCCAGGGCCCAGGCCGCCCGCGCCCGAAGCAGATCGGATGCGGTTTTGCGGGCCAAACCGAACACCTTCGACTTGCCGGCGAGAATGCGGTAAAGCGGGTCCACCGCCGATTCGGCCTTCAGCTTTCCCAGCGCGATGCAGGCGGCTTCCATTTCCGCCTCGGGGCCGTCTTCCACCAACTCCAACAGCCGAGCGATGGCGCGGCTCCAACCAAAATCCCCCAGCACTTGAATGGCGGTTTGCCGCACGCCGGGGTCGGTGTCGTAGAGGAACCGTTCGGCGATCTCCATGGCGTCCGGTGTGGAGAGGCGCTGAAGCACCCGAACCAGGGCGCGGCGGACGTCCGGGTCGGGGTAATAGACCATGGCGCCGATGCCGGCCACCAAGGCCTTGTTGGCCACCAGCGGGACGACGCTCGTGACGTTCAGAATGATTTGGGACGTGTTTTTCACGTCCAGCTCGGCGGCGAGGGCGGCGGCGCCCTGTTCCGGATAGCGGGCGAGGCGCTCGGCGGCCCACTGGCGCAGGCGCGGGCTGGGGGAGGAGCGGATGATGCCCACCAGGACGCGAATGCCCCGCTCGCCCACGTGCTCCATGACCCGCTCGGCGGCGGTTTTGCGGTCGAGGTCGTTGGACGAAAGATCGTCGACCAACACGTCCATCAACTCCTCCAAAATATCCTGCAGGGCGACGGAGGCGTCGGCCCGGCGGCCTTCCATGAGCGTGGATTCGGACTCGGCGTGTTTGCGGAGCACGCGGAGGCTCTTTTCCACTTGGTCGAACAGTTTGATGCGAAAGTCGTGAAGGGCGGCGTGAACCAGCGTGCGCAAGAGCTCTCGGTAGACGGCGGTTTGGCGTTCCTCGTCGGCTTGGGCGCGGAGGACGGCGTTCAACTCGACGGCTTCGCGGTTGAGGCGGTTCTCCCACAGCAGGGCTTGGAGCGGGTGCGCCGTCTGGACCGCTTCGGTGCGGAGCGTGGTGTCGGCCTCGCGGATGAGGTGGCGGAGTCGATCCAAAAAGGCGGGCACGCGATCGGTGAGCCCGACGGCCAGCATCCGCTCGATGAAGGGCGACAACCCCTGGCCGCGGGGGCCGTGCAAAAATTTGGCGTCGGGCCCCCGTAAAAGCCCTTCGGCTTGGACGTCGATGGGTTCTTCGACCGAGGCCGCGGAAACGGCGTCGGGGACGGCGTCGATCAGTTGGCTTTTTTGCAGGTCTTCATAGAGGGGTTTGGGCACGTTGGAGGCGGCGGGCGACTTGAGCAGGAAGGAAACGAACTCCCGCAGGCGTTGGCGCTCCGGGTTGTCGGTCGAACCGTCGGCGGCGCGCTCGATTTTTTTGGCCCAACGGCAGACTTCGTTGAGGATTTCCAGCATGCGCCCGCCGGAGATGGCCTCCAAAAAGGGCTGTTTGAGGGATTCTTGGCCGCCTTCGGCGAATTGGCCTTTGCCCACCAAATCCATGATGACGTCGGACTTGAGGGAGGCCATGCGCACCGCCAATTGCTGGCGCAGGTGCTGGCGGTGGGTTTCCTCCGGGATCTTGTCGATGTAATCGATGGCGCTCACGACGGAGGATTTGATGTCCTGTTGGGCGGAGATGTCTTGGAACTGGAAAAAGCCGCGGCCGACGACCGTTTGGTCTTCGGTCAGTTGCACGACCGTGCGGTCGTTGGTTTCGACGTGGGTGACGCCGGTGGCGGCGAGGGCGTCGGAAAAAGTGGAGCCGTCGGTGCGTTTGCGGGCGAGGCAGGCCACCAAGGCGTCGGCCTCTTCCACCGTGAAGCCTTTGAGGAACCGGAGGCTTTGGACGCCGGCGTCTTCGTACAACGCGGCGATGGATTCGGCCTGGGGGATCTCCTCCAGGTCGAGAAACATTTTGTCGCTGTTGCGGCTGAGGCGGACTTCTTCGCGGGTGAGCATGAGCTCGAGCACCGCCTGGTGCAGGAGGGCCACGGCTTGGCGGACGGTGATGCTGGTGACCGGATAAATCCGGTATTTCATGACCGCGGCGCGGAACGCCGTCGCCAGGGGGGATTGCGCGTTGGTTGCCATGGGAACCTCCTTTCGTCGCCCTCGAACGAAAAGCGGGCTTCGGATTCAACCAACCTACTAGCAACAAATTGGCCGAAGGCGAAAACCCTTTTTAATACATGAGTATTATATGACGGTTTTTGGTAACAAGAACGTAAATTTATGATGGTTTATATTGAAAAAAAGGGGGTTTTGGGGCTATATTGGGGGTAAGAATCTCGCCGGAGGACAGAATGGGAACGCGGTTACGCTTCGATCAAAAAGAGCGGGGGTTCACGCTCATCGAATTGATGATCGTGGTGGCCATCATCGGGCTGTTGGCGGCCATCGCCATACCCAAATTTGCCGACATGGTGCGGCGCGGCAAGGAATCCGCCGCGCGCGGACAGCTGGGCGCGGTGCGCAGCGCCATTTCCATCTATTACGCCGACAACGAGGGCATGTTTCCCACGGTACCGTTAGGGTTTAACCGAACGGAGCTCATCCATACGTTAACAGCCCGGACCAAGTACCTCCAGCGCTGGGTGCCGCTCATGGTGCCCAAGCACCACCCGTCCACGTTCACCATCGACCAGGTGGCCCACGGCGACTTTGCCCTCATCGACCCGGTGTGCGACGGCGAGTTCGTCTACGTGGCGGCGCGCGCGGCGTCGGCCTGGGGAAAGATCGCCATCGAGTGTTACCACCGGGACCTCAAGAACTCCATCTGGTCAACGTTTTAATCCCTTTCACCACTACCAATCGAAGGTGACCCCCGCGGACAGAACGTGGTCCGTGAACCCCTGAAGGGGGGAGCTCGGCGAATTGATGTTGGAGTCCTGGCTGTCGAACTCGTAGCGGGCGTGGATTTTCCACCGGGGGCCGAGCGGCTGGGCGACTTTGAGCGAGGCGCGGGGAAGAGCGACCTGCCGTTTGGTGCCGTCGGCCAGGGAGAGCGTTTGCACGTCGTAACGGCGGAAGGCGTAGGACAGCTTGCCGCTTAACTCCGTTTTCGTTTCGAAACGGTGTTTGCCTTTCACGTACAACCCGAATTGCTTGTACCCGAAATAGTTTTGGTAACCGTCGTCGCGGACGGAGATCGCGAGGCCCGTTTCCCAGCGGACACCGGGGCGGGGGCGGTTTTCCCAGGCGAGCGTGAGGTGGTGGTCGGTGTGGGCGCGCAAGGTGCCGTCGGGCGCGGGGTCGCCTTCGACGGCGGCCGGGCCGCCCACGCGCGCCAGGTATTTGTCGTAATCGCGCATTTCCATCTCATACTGAATCCAGGCGGCGGTTTGGGCCGTGTAATTCTGAAGCAGGCGAAGGCCGATTGTCTCCTGGGAATGATCCTGCGTTTGGACCATCGTGGAGACGGGGGTTTCGTAATCCGCTTCGCGGTGGGTGTAGGCGAGGCGGACTTCCGTCTTGCCCAGGGAGGCGAAGACGGGGCCTTTCCACTCCACCCGGGGGGAAAGCTCAAAAGCCGTGTAGGCGTAGGTCTGCGACAGGGGCAGGCCGTCCACGTCGACGCCGCGCTCGCGGCGGGACTCCCAATAACCGACGCCGGCCAGCTCCCAGCGGTCGTTCACGGGATGGCGGTATTCGGCGAAAAAATCGGTGCCGTAGCGGTTCATGAGCGTGTGGGAGGAAAAGCGGATTTCCTCGTGGGCGAACGACACGTTGACGCGGCGCGCGGCCGGCAGGCGCCAGACCAGGTCGAGCCCGGCTTCGGCGCGGAAGAACGTGTCCTCCTGGACCGGCTCGGCGGTGCCCGTGAACGCGGCGGGCGATTGGAACACGTTGGATTCGTACCCCGTTTCCAGCGTGGCGAAGGGGGAAAAAACCGCTTCCGCCGCCGGGAGGGAACCGCACAACAAAGTCAAAACCACCGCGGGCAAAATCTTATTCATGGGAAATCCTTCTTTCGTTATTTTTGGTTAAGAAAAGGCGGGGGAGCGTCGCCGCTCCCCCGCCCGGGTAAACGTGGGGTGAGGCCTTAGTCGCGCGTCCGCGTGCGGGTGCGCGTTTTGGTGCCGGTGCTGGAACTGTCGTCGGTTGAACTATCGTCAACACCGGCGATTTTGGCCTGGACTTTGGCGATGTTGCTTTCCAGTTCGGCCACTTTGGCGGCCTTGCCGGCGGCGCGGGCTTCTTCAAGCCGGAGTTGGAGCCGTTCCAGCTTCTCCTGCAGGCGTTCCTGGCGGCGGACCTGGTCGCGGCCGCGCTGGCGGTGGTTGTCCACGCCGGTCACGCTGTCGTCGTTGGCGTCGTGGGACGGATCGCCGTCATGATGCGTGCGACGGTCTTCGCGGCGGTCTTCGCGGCGATCGCCGTCGCGATCTTCTTGGCGATCCTCTTGGCGGTCCTCTTGGCGAATGTCGTCGTCATCGGAACCGTCGTCGGAACCGCTGCCGCCGCTGCCGCTGGAACCCCCATCGTCTTCCCCGTGGCGGGCCCAGGCGAGTTGCGGGCTGGTGGACATGAGGCCCAGGGCCATCAGGCTCAACAAGAACAGTTTCATTTCCTTCATAGTGTTGCCTCCGTTTTTATTGTTTTTGACCGTGTCGGTCGATACGGATGAGACGCCGGCCGGGGGGAAAAGGTTTAGTCTCTTTCTTTATCGGAACCGCGATCGTCGCGATCTTTTTCGCGGTCGTCGTCGCGGCCGTCTTTCCGATCGTCTTTGGCGTCGTCGCGGTTTTCGTCCCGGTCGTCCTTCCGATCGTCTTTGGCGTCGTCACGACCAGAACGGCGGTCGTCGCCGCGATCCTCCGCGCGGTCGTCATCGCGCTCTTTGTCGCGATCGTCGCCGCGGCGGCCGCTGTTCTCCGATTTCCAGCGTTCCACCTTTTCTTTTAAGGCGCGTTTCTCCTCGTCGGAGAGCTTCTGATACCGCTCCCAGCGGTCGCGGATTTCGGCTTGGCGCTCGGGCGAAAGCGCGCTGAAACGCTCCCAGCGCTCGCGAAGTTTGTCGCGCTCGGCCGCGTCGAGGGATTTCCAGGTTTCGTAGTTCTTGAGAGCCCGGGCCCGGTCGTCTGAGGATAATTGCTCCCACCGTTCGAGGGATTTGTCGCCGGCCTGAAGCCGCGCGGGGGACGCCGCGCCCCACACCAACGCGCCGACCACGGCGACCTGAAAAATTTTAACGCGGCTTGCGAGACGCATGACTTTTCTCCTTTCCGGGGCGCGGTTTGGCCTTGCCATCGGCCGGGGCGCTTTGTTCGTTGTCCATCAGCAAGTCCATCGACTTAAAAAATTCCAGATTCTCCAGCAACTCGGGCGGCGGGGCGTCCAAGGATTTGACGCTTACCGCGAAAAAAAGAATCGCCAAGCCCCAGGCGCTACGCGCGGCCATGGGACTCCATGTCGGCCCAGGCTTCCAAAACGTCGAGTTGTTGCATCATTTCCAAATTTTGGAACATCTCCCCGGACGCGGGGCGGGGGCGCTGGGACCACGTGAAATAAACCCCCAGCAGAAGCGCCGCCGCCATGCCCGTGGCCCACTGCCACCGACCGGGGAACAGGCGGGGGGCGGGAGCGGTGTCGATCTTTTCCATAATGGCGGCGCGCTGGCGCGCGAAAAAGGCGTTGGGGGGGAGGTCCCCCGGGGGCAGGGCGCGCACGAAGGCCCGCAGGGCCTCCAGTTCTTTGCGGCAGTCAGCGCACCCGGCCAGGTGGTCCGACATATCCGCCGACAAGGGGGAATCGCCGTGGGCGTTGACCACCATCCCCCTTTGCACGTCCTGACAGTTCATATATGTCCCTCCAAGTTTTTACGCAATTTCGCCAGCGCGTGAAACAGGTGCGCTTTGACCGTGCCTTCGGCCACGTCCATCACCCGCGCGATGTCGGCGAGGGGCAGCCCTTGCTCGTGCCGCAACAGAAAAACCATTTTCTCCTTCGGCGGCAACCCGGCCACCGCCGCGCTCGTGCGGGAGCGCAGATCCCGCGCGTCGGCGGCGCGGTGCGGGTCGGCGTCGAGGCGCCGGTCGCTCAACGTGTCCTCCGGCGCGCGGGGGGACTCGCCCTCCTCCCGGACCCAGCCGAAGGCCCGCTCGCGCAGGCGGCGGATTTTCTCCCGCCGGCCCCAGCTGCGCAGAACGTTCAGGCCGATTTGAAAGAGCCAGGTTTGAAACCGGCTTTCGGCGCGGAACCCTTTGAGCCCGCGCCAGGCCTTTAAAAACGCGTCCTGCGTCAGCTCGTCGGCGACGTCTTCGCGGCCGACGTAGGAAAGCAAAAACCCGAAGAGCTTCCCTTGATAAATTGCAACCAACTGGCCAAAAGCGGCGGCCGAGCCGGACTGGGATTCAATGATCCATTGTTCTTCCATGGTACCCACGTTTCCATCCATAGGACGCCCCCGCCCGCGAAAAGGTTTAGTGTTTTTAGGGGTTGAACGGGCTTATTTTAAACGATTTTTTGTGGAAAAAACGACTTTTACTGAAGTTGGCAAGCCCCATCAACGCAGATTTGCGTTTGGGATGCGCCCGGAGGGACGCGCAAGGATTTCAAGTGCGGTAGACGCGCGGACAAAAGCTCTTGGAAGGGGCCCTGGTCGGCCTGAACCCAGATGGCGTCGGGGCGGAACCGGCGGCGCTCGGCGGCCAAACGGGCGCGGGTGCCCGGCTCATCGGGCCGGCCCACGACGATCACCTCGGCCGGGGGAACGAGCGACGCCCATTCGGCCGCGGCGAAAGCGGCGTAGGCCCGGGGGGACCGGGCGGCCGTCGAGCGGACGGCGCGGGCCAGGGCGTCGGCGGTGGTGAGAAAATCCGCCCGGGCCAAAAACCGGCCGAGGCGGAGAAAATTCAAATAGGCCACCGAGGAGGAGGCGGGCTCGACGTTGTCGCCTTCGTCGCGGGCACGGATGGAAAGGAGCGGGTCTTGCCCGGCGGCGGTGGCGTGGACGACGCCGGGGGGGCCGTCCATGAATTTTTGAATGAAAACATCCAAAAGCTCCTCGGCCCAGAAAAGCCACGCCGGGTCGCCCGTGGCGTTGAAGGTTTCGACGGCGGCGTGGGCGGTGAAGCCGTAGTCGTCCGCCAGGCCGGACACGGCGCGCCCCCCGTCGCGCCAGCGGCGATAAAGCGTGCGGGAGGGGGCGTCCCAGAGGGTTTCCTTTAAAAATGTCATGGTCCGACGGGCCGTCGCGGTGAAGGAATCGTCCAACGCCGCGGCCTTGGCGAAGGCGGCGGCGGCGAGGGCGTTCCAGGAGGCGATGGCTTTGTCGTCCAAAAACGGGCGGGGGCGGCCGGCGCGGTGATCGAACAACGTTTTTAATTCTTTTTCGAAATCGCCGGGCGAGACGCGGTGAAGAATATTGAGGCCCGTGAATTCGCCGAAGGGATCGGACAAGGCGTTGCCGTCGGGACGCAGGCCGAAGGCCTCGGCGAAGGCCGCCGCGCGGGGGCCCAAAAGGGATTCGATTTCGTTCATCGACCACAGATAAAAAGCGCCCTCTTTTTTTTCGGTCGAGCCGGGGACGGCGCTGTCGGCGTCTTCGCCGGAGGCGAAGCCGCCGCCGGGCAGGGCGAGGGCCTCTTGCATGTAGGCCAAGGTGCGGCGGGCGACCGTTCCATAAAAGGCGTCGCCGGTGGCTTGAAAAGCCTCAAAGTAGACCGTAGCCAATTGGGCGTTGTCGTAGAGCATTTTCTCGAAGTGGGGGACGCGCCAGTCGCCGTCGGTGGAATAGCGGTGGAAACCGCCGCCGGCTTGATCGAAAAGGCCGCCGCGGGCCATGGCGCCGAGGGTGGTGCTGAGCATTTGGAGCGAGTCCGCCCGGCGGTCGGCGGCCGGCGGGGCCGCGAGATCGCGCAAAAGAAAGTGCGCGTAGACCGGCATGGGGAACTTGGGCGCGGGGGAGAAGCCGCCGCGGTCGTCGTCGTGCGCGGCGCGGAGAGACGTCCACACCGCGTCGACCACGGCGCGGGCGTTGGCCTCGGACGGGGTGGGGGCGGCGGTGAGGAGGTCGGCCACGGCGGCGTGAAGGCGGTCCGCCTGGTCGACCATCCGCGCGCGGGATTCCGGATCGCGCCAGGCGGCGGCGATGCGCTGGACGAGCGTGGACCAGCCGGGGCGGCCGCCGCGGTCGGCGGGCGGGAAATACGTTCCGCCGATGAACGGCTTGCCGGAGGGCGTCACAAACATGTTGAGCGGCCAGCCGCCCTGGCCCGCGAGGGCCTGCAGGGCCGTCATAAAAACCCGGTCCACGTCGGGGCGCTCTTCGCGGTCGACTTTGACGCAGACGAGGTCTCGGTTCATGACGGCGGCGACGGCCGCGTCTTCGAACGATTCCCGCTCCATGACGTGGCACCAATGGCAGGTGGCGTACCCAATGGAGACGAGGACGGGTTTGTCCTCGCGGCGCGCGCGGGCGAACGCCTCTTCGCCCCAGGGGAACCAGTCGACCGGGTTGTGGGCGTGCTGGAGGAGGTAGGGGCTTTTTTCCCGGGAGAGGCGGTTAGGCACTCAGCAATTCGACTTCGAAGAGCAACGTCGCGTTGGGCGGGATGGCGCGGCCCGCGCCACGGGCGCCGTACCCCAGCGCGGGAGGGATGACGAGCGTGCGCTTGCCGCCGGCCTTCATGCCGGCGACGCCTTCGTCCCAGCCGCGGATCACTTCGCCGGCGCCGAGGTTGAAATCAAAGGGCTCGTTGCGGTCTTTGCTGGAATCGAACTTCGACCCTTTTTTACCGTCGACGTAAAGCCAGCCGGTGTAATGCACCAGCACACGGCGGCCCGACTGGGCGACGGCGCCCGAACCGACGACGACGTCTTCGAATTGCAAACCGGAGGGGGTGGTGTTCATGGAAAGTCCTTTGTGAGAATGATTTTCCCTAATCTTGCAATTTTCAAGAAAAACATACTAGACTTGTCACCATTCTTATGAGCTCCACGGCCGTCGCCCATCACGCCAACGAACCCACCGACATCGGTCGGTACGGGATGTGGTTTTTCATCCTCTCGGAAATCATGCTTTTCGGCGCGTTCATCGCCGCCTACATCATGTTGCGGTGGGGCAGCACGGTCTGCGCGCTCGGCGCCCCGGCGTGGCCCCAGGCCGGGTACCTCGGCGGGCTGACCCTCGCCACCGTCAACACGCTCCTTTTAATCACCAGTTCGTTCACCATGGTTCGCGCGGTGTTGGCTTCCGAAGAGAAAAACGCCGTCGCTTTCCGACGGTTCATGGGCGCGACCTTGCTGCTCGGCCTCGGGTTCTTGGCCGTTAAAATTTTCGAGTACTATCTCAAGATTCATCACGGTTATTATCCCCGCAGCGAATTCATGGAGGCCACACCGGGCCTCAATATTTTCATCTCGTTTTATTTCGTCTTGACCGGGTTCCATGGGTTGCACGTGTTGATCGGCGTTTTGTGGAACTACTTCCTGTTCAAACGCGGGCACGGCGCCCTGGACGAACGGTTCGGCCGGAAAGTCGAATACGCCGGGCTTTATTGGCACTTCGTCGACGCGGTGTGGGTGTTTATGTTCCCGTTGTTTTACCTTATATGAGCGAAAAATCAATTTCCAATACGTTGTTCGCGGTTTTGATCGCCGTCACCTTACTGAGCGTGGCGGCGTCGCGTTTGCATTTCGGCCGGGAACTCGCCGTGGCCGTGGCGCTTGGCTTCGCCGCTGTGAAGGCGGCCTTGATCGGTTGGTTTTTCATGCGGTTACGTCACGAAGGGTGGATCGTTCGCGGCGCGGTGCTGGTGGGGATCTTTGCCGTCGTGGTGATGGCGGTGGGGATTTTACCGGACTTGGCCATCCAATTAAAATGAAGGGCCCCGTCCGCTGGATTTTGATCGCCCTGGGCGTGGCGACATTGGCCTTCGGAAGCGTTGTGTGGCGGTCTGTTTCGCGCGCGCGCGCGGCGGACGAGCCCTTGGGGGTCGTCCCCGATTTCGCCCTCCCCGCGACAACAGCCGATGGCGTTTTGCCTTTGAGCCGCGCCGATTTGGCGGGGCGATTTTGGATCGCCAATTTCATTTTTACCCGCTGTTCGGGACCTTGCCCCATCATGACGGGCAAACTGTCCATGCTGCAAAAAGTGATTCCCCCGGACGTTATGTTCGTCAGTTTCACCGTGGACCCCGACCGGGACGATTTGGACGCCTTGCGGCATTACGCGCGGCAGTTCGAGGCGGACCCGGCCCGATGGCGGTTTGTGCGGGCGGAAAAAGGGGAGCTTTACCGGATCGCCTACGAAGGGTTTCGGTTGCCGGTGATGGAAGATCCCGCCGCGCCCTCGGGGTACCGGGTGACGCACAGCACAAAATTCGTTTTGGTGGACGGCGAAGGGCGGATTCGCGGTTACTTTGATTCGGACGCGGCCGATGTGGGCGATCGCATCAACGACGCCCTCGGCCGATTGCGGAGGCCCCTGTGAAGCGTTTGCGCGCGTTGGTGATTGTTCTCGGTAGCGCGGCTCTGTTTACCCTCGGGTTGGGTTGGCTTTTCAACGCCTATCCGATGATGCCCTTGGCCGCCAGCCGCGAGGCCGTGCGGGTGGACCGGGCCTTCAACGGCCTTCTGTGGCTTTCCATTCCCATTTACGCACTGGTCATGTCGTCCCTCATTTACGCGCTGTTCGCCTTCAAGGCCAAGGACGAAAGCGCCCGGGGGGACAACTACGAGCACAGCAAAGGCCGGTGGGTCGAGAGCCTTTGGTTGGTCGCGAGTTTCATTTTGACGTTGGGTCTGGCGGGGTTCGGATCCTACGAACTCAAGCACATCTTGGGTGATCAGAAAACCGCCGACATGGAAATCCAGGTCAACGCCTCGCAGTTCTCTTGGGAATTCTTTTACCCCGAACAGCAGGCCTACAAGCCGCAGCTTTATCTCCCGGTGAACAAAAAAGTTCGTTTGGTCTTAAAATCCGCTGACGTTTTACATTCGTTTTGGGTCCCCGAGTTTCGCCTCAAACAGGACGTCCTGCCCAACCGGATCACCCAGGTAGTCATCACGCCCACGATTAAAGGCGATTACCAACTTCGGTGCTCGGAGCTCTGCGGTTTGGACCACACCGTTATGACCGCACAGGTTCATGTCGTGGATGAAGAAACGTACGCGCAGCAGTTCGCGGAAGGAGACAGCTGGTGACCCTGGGACTCGTTCGAGGCATCGCCGCCGGCGTCGCGGCCTTTTTGGCGCTCTATTTCGGCCTGAAGACAAAGCTGCCCCAAGAAGGATCGGCCGCGATCTCGTATTTCGTCGCCCTCATCGTTTATCTCGCCGTGGGGGGAGGCTGGGCGGCGTTTCAACGCTGGCTGAACGCGCAGGAAGAACCGGAATTGCATGGTGCGCGGCGCTATTTTAATTTCACCACCGATCACAAAGTGGTCGGCATCCAGTATCTCTGCGCGGCGTTCTTCCTCTTCTTTTACGCCGGGGTCCTGGCCTTGATCATGCGGACCGAGTTGGCCAAACCCGGCGAACAGGTCATCGGTTTCCAAACCTACAACACCCTCGTGGGCATGCACGGTATCGGCATGGTCATCGTGGCCCTGACAGCCATCATCGGCGGGTTCGGCAATTATTTCGTGCCGCTGCAGATCGGAGCCAAGGACATGGCGTTCCCTCGGCTGAACGCGCTCAGTTTCTGGCTTGTGCCGCCCGCCGCCCTGATTTTGATCGCCGCCCTTTTCAACGGCGGCGTGGATTTCGGCTGGACAGCCTACGCGCCGTTGAGCACGCGCGGTCCCATGGGAAAACTGTTCTTTTTGTTGGCGTTTGCAACGGCCGGTTTTTCTTCGGTGTTCGGCGCTATCAACTTGCTGGTCACGATCATCCGAATGCGGGCCAAGGGGCTCACCTTTTGGCGCCTGCCTATATTCGTCCACTCCATCGGCGCCTCCTCCGCCATCACGCTCATCGCCACCTCGGTGGTGGCCAGTTCCCTCTTCCTCGTCATTTTTGACCGCGTTCTGGGAACATCCTTCTTTGACGCCACCCGGGGGGGAAGCGCCCTCCTCTACCAACACCTGTTTTGGTTTTACTCGCACCCGGCTGTCTACATCATGGTTCTGCCGGCCTTTGGATTGATGTTGGAAATTCTGCCCGTGTTCGCCCGCAAACCTCTTTTCATTTATCGTTGGGTTGTCATTTCGTTTTGGGCCATCGTCGTCCTCAGTTGCATCGTGTGGGCGCATCACCTTTTCACGAGCGGCATGTGGGCGCTGCTCAACTTCCCGTTCATGATCACGACCGAATTGATTTCTGTGCCCACGGGCATCGTGTTCCTCGCGGCCCTGGGGACCATCTGGCGCGGAAGCATAAAGATCACCCCGGCGTTCCTCTTTGCCGCCTCTGTCGTCGCCAACTTCATGATCGGCGGCTTGACGGGCATTTTCTTGGCCGATGTGCCCACCGACCTCCACATGCACGACACACTCTTCGTCACCGCCCACTTCCACTTCACCATCGTGGGTGCGGCCATCTTCGCTTTGTTCGCTGGCTTCTATTTTTGGTATCCCAAATTCACGGGGAAAAATATCGATACAAAATGGGGACTGATCCATTTTTGGGGTTTCTTCCTCTCCTTTAACGCGACGTTCATCCCCATGTTTTGGACCGGCTCCCACGGACTTCGGCGGCGCGTCGCCGACTACAGCGCCAATTTGAGCGGGGTTCAAATGTGGATTTCCATCGCCGCCTTTTTCATCTTTTTGTCGACCCTCGTGTTCCTCATTAACGCCTTGCGTTCTCTCCGAAAAGGAGGGGCAGCCGCCCGCAACCCGTGGAATGCGGGAACACTGGAATGGACACTATCTTCGCCGCCGCCCGTTCACAACTTTGACACCCCTCCGGAAGTTACTCGCTCTCCTTACTCCCCGGTTGTTTGAACCCGCGCCATTAGATAGAATAGCGTGAATAGTTTTTGCCGAGGTAGCTCAATCGGTAGAGCAATCGCTTCGTAAGCGATAGGTTGTCGGTTCAAGTCCGATCCTCGGCTGTTTTTCTTTTAACATGCCCCTCGCTCCCCCATCGGTCGAAATCCCGTCCGGACGCCTGACCGCGAACGGGTGGGGGGACGTCTTTTCGCGGCTGGTGGGGTGGCTGTTGCCCGTTACCTACTTTTTGGTGACGGTTTCCTTTTACCTGAAGACCTACGATTCCGCCCAAATCAAAATCACTATGACGCAAGTCGGTTGCGGCGCGGTGGCATTTTGTTGGTTTTTACAACTCCTGTTTCAGAAACGCTGGCCTTTTTCCAAAGCAGATCTTCCGGTGATCGCCCCGTTTTTAGCGGTGTTGGTTTCAGGCATTGTGTCCTACGCTCAGTCCTCTTTTCGTGACGGCAGTCTTGAGGAATTTTCCCGGCGCGTCTTTTACGCCTTGATGGCTTTTGTGGTCATCGCAGAATTTCGCGGGTTGGATCGACAAAGACGGCTGCTGCGCTGGTTGGTGACCGCCTTCGCACTCACTGTGTTCTACGGGTTCATCCAATACTTCGACAACCGCCTTTTTCCACCCGGAATGGGCGGTTTGGGTTTGGATCCGTTTATATGGCGGCAAGCTTTTGCCCAGCGCGTTTTTTCAAGTTTCGGAAACCCAAATTTTTATGGAAATTTCCTTGTCATCATTACCCCCATCCTGCTGACCCTCTACTTTCGCTCCAGCGGGGGACGGTTGTTGCGCCCCTACGGGATGCTTGCTGTCCTCGCCCCCGCGGTGATTCTCACGGACAAATTGTTTCTCAATCAATTCGGTGGCGTGACCGCCGCGAATCAATTGTGGGTTACGGCGGGGCTCTTTGTTTTCATTTTCCTTGCCGCCATTCTCGTCTGGTGGAAAAGCTCTTCCGTGACGGCCAGTGCTCTGCTGATCTTCTTTGGAGCCACCTTCGTCAACCTTTATTCGACTGAAACCAAAGGCGCGTGGATTGGTTTTATTGCCGCCGTCGTCATTTTTTCATTGCTTGCCGGCCTGTTTCTGGTCGGCCCGCGCGCGCGGCGTTTGACCGTCTTGTTGATCGGATTGGCCGGCGTTCTCGCCGGCCTCGGGTTTGTGGTCATCCGCCATTACGCGATGCAAAGAAAACAATCGGTTGATTTTCGTGTTTTTACTTGGATCGGCACTTGGGACATGATCCGAGAACAACCCCTTTTGGGCGCCGGGATCGGCTCATTCAAATGGGCTTACCCCGCCTATCGTCGACCGGAAATCATCCTTCTGGAAGGCCGATCCAACACAGAGACCGACCACGCCGAAAACGAGTACCTCGAGGTGTGGTACGATGAGGGAATCCTCGGAATCGGGGTTTTCCTCTGGCTCATCTTCGCCGTGAGCGCCCTGGGTTTGAAAGCCCTGAATCAGCTCACGGTGGAGGGGCCCCGCCCGCCGCCGGGATCGGCTTTTGATGATCGCGTTTTCAAAATCATGGCCTTTTTGGGCGCGTGGTGGAGCGCGTTGCTGCATTGGACGATGGACGTATCCGTTCGATTCGTCTCTTCCGGTATCTATTCGTTGGTTCTTCCCGCCCTGATCGTTGGGATAGTGAGAAACGACCGCGCGCCCGCGCGGCAGGACACGCCGGGCCCCATCGACGGCGGGGTGCGCATCGTGACCGTGTTCTTTTGGGCGGCGTTTTTTGTGTGGGCCAGGGTGCCGGTGTCCCATGTGCTTTTGGTGGCCGGGCTCCTCATCGTGATCGGCGAGGTTTTAGAACACCGATTAACGGATCAAACCAAGGACTGGGCCGCCACGCCCTTTCTGGGGGCGGGACTGTTGTGCGCGCTGGCGGAAGCGATTTCTTGGTTCAACGCGGCTCAAGCCGCGCCCACACAACATTTTTTGCGCATCGCTTTGGCGATTCTGTTTTTCACCGTGGGGTGGGGGCGACGGGCGGCCGCGCGCCCCGCGCGGCCACTGTTTGAGGGGATTGACAACACCGGCGGGAAACCGACGTTCGCTCAACGCGCGGGAGCGGTCGTCCTTGCGGCCTCTTTTGTGTACGGTCTTTTTGTTTGGCGCGGCTATTTTGTGGGGGACATCTACCACAACACCGCCATTTTCTTTTCCAAACAAAGTGTCTGGACGGTCTCTCCGGAATTCGACGCGCGCGTGCATTCCCCTGAATTCCCTCGTGAAATGCAAAAAGCCTACGAGCGCATCGGCGGAGCGCTTGAACATTATCAAAAGACCTCATCCCTCAATCCCGGCTTTCCGATGTCCCGCTATTTCATCGGCAACGTTTACAACGATTGGGGGTCCAATTTCGCCGAACGCGCAAAGGAAGCGCGGGGACGGGGGGATCGCGACGTCGCTGAAAAATTGCGTGAAAAAGCCGAGGAGTATTGGAAAAAATCCTTGGAATCCTACGAAGGAGTTAAAGCCTTCGCCCCCAATTACGTGCAGACCCACCACCAGGTGGGGCTCATTCAAACAAAAAGGGGGGATCTGGAAACCGCTTGGGGCGACAAGGAAAAAGCCGAATCCCACTGGATCGAAGCGCTTAAAAATTTCGAGCTTTATCATCAATTGGATCCGGTGTTCACCGCCAATTATTACCGCATGTCCTACGTCCATTTCATGCGTGGGGACATGGCGAAGGCCGAAGAAGCCTACCTGGGCGCTCTTAAATTCAATTCCGCCAACGTTGTGGGCCGCGTTTATCACAATCGCAACGCCGAAACCTATGGGAATCTGGGCCGCCTTTATTATATCCAGTTGGTCAACCGGTACCCGACGCCTCAACGCGGCATGACCAACGATCCCTTGTTTGCCAAAGCCGTGGGGTATTATGAAAAGGCCCTGGAATCCGCCCGTTTGTCGGGTCAAGAATCCGAATATGGATTTGAGTCCGCCAAAGCCCTGGCGGTGTTGTATTCCCGGGCGGGCAACGAACCCGTGGCCCGCGCCCTCTGGAACAAACTTCGCGAATGGAACCCGGAAGATGCCGATGTGCGCCGGGTCTTCGCGCCGACGACCCCCGCCCCCCTGTAGTGGCCGGGCGCTTCGCCATCTGGACCAAACGCGCGGTCCTTTTTTTGGGCCCGCTGTTGTTTTTTACACGACTCTCCGAAAATCCCTACAGCGTTCAAATCACCCTGATCGAAGCGGGCTTGTCCCTCGCAATCATTCTAGAAATCGCCGCTTTTCTACGATGGGGTCACATTTCCCTACGACGCACCCCGCTGGATCTTCCGCTTTTGGCTTTGGGGAGCGCGCTGGTTGGGTCGGCGGCGGTGGCATGGCTGTCCCACCCGCCTTTTTTTCGCCCGGCGCTCGAAACCGCCGGTCTTAAGGCACTGGCTTTAACCGCGACCAGCGCACTGGGCGCTTATTTTCTGGCGTCCCAAACAATCACGGAAGAGAGAACCACCACCCGAAAACTCGTGTATATCGGCGCAACGCTGGCGGCCTGTTACGGACTATCCCAGTTCTTTGGTTGGGATCCCCTGTGGGGAAAAATGTCGGCCTTCGGTCGCCGTCCCATTTCGACATTCGGTAACCCCAACTTTCTTTCCACCGCCTTGGTGTTGGTCCTCCCCATGGGGTTTCATTATGTCCAAACCGCCAAGACATCCCGCGGGGCGATCCTGGCCGCCCTGGGGGTGCTGATCCACACCGCGGCCCTGTTGGCCACCCTCACGCGTTCCTCGTGGCTGGGGGCCATGGCCGGTCTGGCGGTTTTTTCCTTTCTGCGTCCCGTCCCGTCCGGCGGCGAAAGGAAACGGTTCTGGAGCCTTTGCGTCGCCCTCGGGTTGCTGATCGTATTTTGGCCGTGGGTCACGGACGGCCGCGGGGTGTCCGTGGGATCGCACGCAAGGGCGTTGTGGGAAGGGGTCGCCGGGCACGGGTTGT
>Ga0268298_10001050_pt1 | contig 33676 bp, 29 predicted proteins | sample WWTPWeurt_MetaG_FD_194462 | JGI IMG/M metagenome (GOLD analysis project Ga0268298, IMG submission 194462) | Activated sludge microbial communities from WWTP in Nijmegen, Gelderland, Netherland - WWTP Weurt | ecosystem: Engineered > WWTP > Aerobic digester > Activated sludge | place...
CGGCGTTCATCAGGGCCAGCCCGGCCAGCGCGGCGGTGGAACGGCGTCGGGTCGCGTTCATGCGTCGCTCTTGCGCAGGGTGAACTGGACGACATCGGTGTTGCCGGTGTCGAAGGCGGCCTCGCAGTAGGCCAGATAGAACAGCCAGATGCGCTCGAAGCGCTGGTCGAAGCCCAGCCCGGGCAGGGCCTGCGCCCGGGCCAGGAAGGCCGCGCGCCAGCGGCGCAGCGTCTCGGCGTAGTCGGGGCCGAAGGCCAGGCGCTGCTCGACGACGAAGCCGGCGCGACGCGCCTCGCGCTCGAAGGCCGGGATGCTGGGCAGCAGGCCGCCGGGAAAGACGTACTGCTGGATGAAGTCGGTGGAGCGCCGGTAGCGTTCGAACAGATCGTCTCGAATGGTGATGGTCTGGATGCAGGCGCGGCCACCGGGCTTGAGGCAAGTGCGCAGCGTGTCGAAGTAGCCGCGCCAGTACTCGTGGCCGACGGCCTCGAACATCTCGATCGAGACGATGGCGTCGAAGGGCTCGGCGGCATGCCGGGCCGGCAGGTCGCGGTAGTCCTGGTAACGCAGCTCGACGCGATCCTGCAGGCCCGCCTCGCGGATGCGCGCCTGGCCCCAGGCCAGCTGCTCGCGCGACAGCGTGACGCCGGTGACGCCGGCGCCGAACTCGCGCGCCGCGAGTTCCGCCAGCCCGCCCCATCCGCAGCCGATTTCCAGCAGTCGGTCGCCGGCCGATACGCGCGCCTCGCGCAGGGCGCGGCGCATCTTGGCGTCCTGGGCCGCGACGAGGTCGGCGCCGCGGGCGTCACGCCCCTCGAACCAGGCCGCGCTGTAGCTCATGCCGGGGTCCAGCCACAGGCGGTAGAAGTCGTTGCCCAGGTCGTAGTGGGCGTGGATGTTGCGGGCGCTGCCGGCGCGCGAGTTGCGCCGCATCAGGTGGCGCAGGCGATGCGCCAGCCGGCCCCACCACCGGCCGTACACCAGGTCTTCGAGGTGGTCGCGGTTGACGATGCACAGGCGCAGCAGGGCCGGCAGGTCGGGCGCGCTCCACTCGCCCGCGATGAAGCCCTCGGCCAGGCCGATGTCGCCCGATCGCCAAGCGCGCTCCAGGGCCCGCCAGTCGTGCAGCACCAGGCGCGCGCGCAGGGGCTCGGCGGGGTTCCAGGCCCCCGAGCGATGGCCGGCCGACTCGCCCTCGGCGCCCAGCCGGCGTACCGGGCCACTTGGCGGTTGCAGGTCGAGCTGACCTCTTGGCAGGCGCTCGAGCAGGCGCAGCACGCGTTGGGCGGTCTCGGGCGTGCCGGCGATGGACGGCCCGGGGGCGGTCAGGGGGGTGGCGGTGCTCATGGTCAGCGGCTCACGGGGTGGGGCGGCGGGGCCGGTCGGGTGAAGAAGGGCACGCGCTTGAGCCAGAGGCGCAGCGCCTGCCAGTGGATGCGGGCGACGATGCCCAGCGTCATCAGCGGCATGCCGACGATGGCGCGCCGCCGGCTGCGTGCGTCCAGCGGCACCAGCGCGCCGGCGATGGCCGTCTGCAGCAGGGCGCCTTCGGCGTCGTGCAGGTCGACCCGCGCGCGGGTGTGCGCTGGCGTGCCGGCGGCATCGTCGTGGCGCTCGAAGCGGAAGCGGTAGTGGCCCTCCACCCGGCAGAACGGCGACACGTGGAAGACCTTGCGCGCCTGCTGCTCCACGCCCCAGGCCAGCTCGGGGCCGGCCAGCAGGTAGGCATGCCGCTCGCCGAAGGTGTTGTTGACCTCGGCCAGCACCGCGACCAGCGAGCCGTCGCGGCGATGGGCGTACCAGAAGCTCACCGGCTTGAAGGCATGGCCCAGCACGCGCGGAAAGGTGTGCAGCCACACCTCGCCATCGGCATCGGCGATGCCTTCGCGCTCGAGCAGCGATTCGAACCAGGCCAGCGCATCGTCGCCGCCGTCGCCATGGTCGCGGTCGTGGAAGCCGACCCATCCCCGGCCGTTGCGGTGCAGCGCCGCGCAGGGCGCGTGCCGCAGGCTGCGCATCGGCAGGTGCAGGAAGTAGCTGCGATAACGGAATTCGTGCGCGGCCGGGCGCAGGCGCCGGTGCCACACGGTGCCGAAGCCGATCTGCGGGCGCGCCAGGTCGGTTGGCGCATCGATGGCGCGATCAAGGGCGCGATCGATGGTGGGATCAGTGGCGCCATCAACGGCGCTTTCGGTGCGCGACATGGCCTGGACGGAGCGGTGGGTCATGCGGCGCCCTGTTGCGAGGCCGCCTCCCGGGCCTGCATCGCGGCGGCCACGCCATCGGCGGCGGCCAGGCCGGCGCGCAGGCCGTCCTCATGGAAGCCGTAGCCGCACCAGGCGCCGCAGAACCAGGTGCGGTGGCGTCCCTGCAATCCTGGCACGCGTTTCTGGGCCTGCAGCGCTGCCTGGTCGAACACCGGGTGGCTGTAGTGCAGGCGGCGATGCACCTGGCGCTCGTCGATCGGGCGGGCCGGGTTCAGCGAGACGATCACCGGCTGTTGCCAGGGCAGGGGCTGCAGGTGGTTGATCAGGTAGTGCAGGCACACCTGGGCCTGCTCACGCGGCGTGTCGGCGGCGCGCTCGTAGTTCCAGGCGGCCCAGGCGGCCCGGCGCTGGGGCAACACGCCGGCATTGGTGTGCAGCACCGCTTCGTTCGGCTGGTAGCGGATGGCGCCCAGCACCGCCCGCTCGTCCTCGCGGGCGTCGTCGCCCAGCAGTGCCAGCGCCTGGTCGGTGTGGCAGGCCATCACCACCGCATCGAAGGCCTCGGTGCCCTGCGCCGTGCGCACCCGCACGCCATCGGGCCGGCGCTGCACGCCCAGCACCGGCGTGGCCAGGCGGGCATCCGACAGGCGGCCGACCATCCGGCGCACGTACTGGCGCGAGCCGCCGCGCACGGTGAACCACTGCGGCCGATCGGTGACCTGGATCAGCCCGTGGTTGTGGCAGAAGCGGATCAGCGTGCCCACCGGAAAGCGCAGCATCTGCTCGGTGGGGCACGACCAGATGCAGCCGATCATCGGCAGCAGGTAGTGCTCGCGGAAGGCGGCGCCGAAGCGATGCTGGTCGAGGAACTCGCCGATGCTGGCCTGCAGCGGGGCATCGGCGCCACGCCGGGCGAGCGCCGTGGCCAGGCGGTTGAAGCGCAGGATCTCGGCCAGCATCCACCAGAAGCCCGGGCGAAGCAGGTTGAGGCGCTGCGCGAACACCGTCGACAGCGAGTGCCCGCTCCACTCCAGCCCCGGCCGGCCATCGGCCTGCGGCACCTGCACCGAGAACGACATCTGCGACGGCGCCACCTCGACGCCCAGGTCGTCCAGCAGCGCGGTGAGCAGCGGGTAGGTGTGCCGGTTGAACACCAGGAAGCCGGTGTCCACGCCATGGCTCACGCCATCCAGGCACAGGTCCACCGTGTGGGCGTGGCCGCCGAAGTGCGAGCCGGCCTCGAACAGCGTGACCCGATGGCCGCTGCCGGCCGACGAGAGCTTCCAGGCGGCCGCCAAGCCCGCGATACCCGACCCGATGACCGCCACTCGCTGCATGCCGCACCTCAGATGAACTTGATGGATCAATGTGTGAACTAACGAGTTCAATGTATTACCGATCGGTATTCCATGTGGACGATCGGGTCTTGATGATGATCCTGTCGGTCTAGAATCGCCGCCCATGGCCACCCGACCTTCCCTTCGCGAGCAGATGCAACGTGTGCGGCAGGAGGCCATCGTCGGGGCGGTGAACCGCCTGCTGGCCAGCAAGGGCTACGACGCGATGACGGTGGACGAGGTGGCGGCCGAGGCCGGCCTGGCCAAGGCCAGCCTGTACAAGCTGTTCACCTCGAAGGAAGAGCTGGCCGGCGCCGCCATGGTGGGCGTGCTGGACCGCGCGCTGGCCTTCGTCGACGGCCTGCGCACGCAGGCGGCCGAGGCGGCCCAGCGCGGCACGCCTGTGCCTGCGGTGGAGCAGTTGAAGGCGGTGACGCGCTGGGCCATCCAGACCCAGCTCGAAGGCGAGATGCCGTCACTGCCGGCGCAGAACTCCAACCTGAGCGCCGCGCTGCAGTCCAACGATGCCTACATGGACCGCCTGATCGCGCTGAGCAACCGCCTGAGCACCTGGATCACCGAGGCCCAGACCAGCGGCCAGCTCGCCGCCCGGCTGCCGCCGGAGCTGGTGCTCTACACCCTGTTCGCCCGCGCCTGCGACCCGGTGGTGGCGCTGCTCAAGGACTCGGGCCAGTACACCCACGCCCAGATCATCGACTGGGTCACCTCGAACACTTTTGATGGGATGGTGGGCTGAGCACGGGCGCCCAGCCCGACGATCCGCCGGCCATGGGCCTCAACCTGGGCCTCAAGGCCGATCCCCGGCCCTCCGGCCAGTGCAGGGGCATTGGCCGGAGGAGGGCACGTCACGGGTGCCCTACGTGGACTCAAGATCCTGCACTGCGCACCTGGGCCAGTGCCGATTCACGAGCCCCGCTTACCCATCGGCCAAAACATCGGGGCGGCCTTGTCTCGATCGAGCCCGCAGCGCCTCGTACAGCTGCGCCGGCCCCAACAGAATGTCCTTCAACCCCGCCTGCACCTTCGCCGACCCCAGCGCCTGCGAACTCATCGCCTGATGTGCCTCGAACGCATCGATGATCGCGTCCACCAGCGCCTTGTTCAGATCGGGTGAGTTCGCGAACTGCTCCTTGCTGTTGCTGGCCGCCTGCTTCATCAGCGTCTCGTTCTCCAGCAACTTGCCCTTGAGCACGCCGTTCACGTAGACCAGCTGGTCGTCGTCGGTCAGCTCGCCTTCGAACAGGCCGTTCACCTTCTCGATGATCTCGTTCAGGTAGGCCTGCTGCTTCTCTTGCACCGTGCCGCTGCCCACTGCGTCGATGGGCGAGAGTTTGTAGGTGCCATCGGCGTTCAGCGTCATGGGCTGCTGGCCGCGGCTCTTCAGCGTATGGTGGGTCAGCACGACCTTGGACAGGTCCACCTGGTCTCGCTCGCGCCCGAACTCCAGCAGCGGCAGCAAGCGCTTGAAGAACACGAACCGCTTCTCGATGGCAGTGTTGCCGTAGTCGAAGATCTGGCTCAGGAAGGCATACAGGCGCACGTAGGCCGCCATGTCGCCCTTGAAGAGCACCAGCGCATCCAGCGTGTCCTTGGCCGCCTTGGCGGCCTTGTCGTCACCCAGCACCTCGGCATTGGCCTTCTCGGTCTGGGCGGCCTTGTAGCGCTTGAGCAGCCGGTCGGCCACGGGGGCGATGGCGGCGTCAAGTTCCTTCTGGGTGCCCTTGGGGTCCAGCTCCACCTGCACCGCACGCTCCACCTCGAAGTCGTCGTAGTGGCCGGCCGCGTCCAGCTTGGCACGCAGGTCGTAGACCAGGTGCGGGTCGGTGGCGCTTTCCAGCTCGGCCGTCTCGTAGTAGGTCTTGAACGCCTTCAGCACCTCGGCTGGGTCGTTGACGAAGTCGAGGATGTAGGTGGTGTCCTTGCCCGGGTGCGCCCGGTTCAGGCGTGACAAGGTCTGCACGGCCTGGATGCCACCCAGCATCTTGTCCACGTACATGCCGCACAGCAGTGGCTGGTCGAAGCCGGTCTGGAACTTGTTGGCCACCAGCAGCAGGTGGTAGCCGGGCCCGGCAAAGGTCTCGCGGATGTCGCGGCCCTTCAGGCCCGGGTTCAGGTGAGGGCTGGTCTCTGTCACCGCCTCGGGGAAGCTCTCGGCGTCGTTCACCTCACCCGAGAACGCCACCAGCACGCCCAACGGGTAGTTGCGGCCCTGGATGTAGGCGCGCATCGCCTTCTGCCAGCGCACCGCCTCCTTGCGGCTGGCCACCACCACCATGGCCTTGGCCTTGCCGTTCAGCAGCGGCTGCACGTTCTCGCGGTAGTGCTCCACCACCACCTGCACCTTCTGCGCGATGTTGTAGGGGTGCAGGCGAACCCACTGCATGATCCCCTTCATCGCGGCGCTGCGCTCCACCTGCGTCTCGTCGACCTCCTGACCGTCGTGCGCCAGCTTGAAGGCCAGCTTGTAGCTGGTGTAGTTCTGCAGCACGTCGAGGATGAAGCCCTCCTCGATGGCCTGCCGCATGGAGTACACGTGGAAGGGCTGTGGCAGCCCGTCAGGCCCTGGGCGGCCGAACAGCTCCAACGTTTTGGCTTTGGGCGTGGCGGTGAAGGCGACGTAGGTCAGGCCCTTGGCGGCACCGCCTGCGGCCTTGGCCTCCATCTGCGCCGCCAGCAGCGCCTCGGTGTCCACCTCGCCACCATCTTGCAGATCGGCCCACTCTTCGGCCGACAGCAACTGCTTCAGCTTGGCCGCTGCCTCGCCCGTCTGCGAGCTGTGGGCTTCATCCGCAATGACGGCAAAGCGCTTGCCCTCGGTGGCGGCCAGCTCCTGCACGGCCTGCAGCGCGAACGGAAAGGTCTGGATCGTGCAGACGATGATCTTCTTGCCGTCCTTCAGCGCCTGCCCCAGCTGGGCGCTCTTGCTGCCCGACTCATTGGTGATGGTGGCCACCACGCCGGTGGTGCGCTCGAAGTCGAAGATCGCTTCCTGCAGTTGCGCGTCCAGCACGTTGCGGTCGCTGACCACCAGCACGCTGTCGAACAGTTTCTTGTGCTGCGCGTCGTGCAGGTCGGCCAGGAAGTGCGCTGTCCAGGCGATGGAGTTGGTCTTGCCCGAGCCGGCCGAGTGCTGGATCAGGTAGCGCTGGCCGAGGCCCTGGGCCAGCACGTCGGCCACCAGCTTGCGGGTGGCATCGAGCTGGTGGTAGCGCGGGAAGATCACCGCCTGCAGCTGCTTCTTCTCGTCGCGCTTGCCCACCAGGTAGCGGTGCAGGATGTCCAGCCAGCTCTCGCGGGCCCATACTTCTTCCCACAGATAGGCCGTGGCAAAGCCTTGCGGGTTGGGCGCATTGCCGGCGCCGCCCTGGTTGCCCCGGTTGAAGGGCAGGAACTGGGTGGCGGGGCCCGCCAGGCGGGTGGCCATCATCACCTCGCTCTGGCTCACCGCGAAGTGCACCAGCGCCCCACCCGGAAAACCGAGCACGGGTTCCGCCAGGCCGCCCTTTGGCGCAGGGTGGCGGTCGAAGCGATACTGGTCCACCGCGTCGTGCACGCTCTGTGTGAAATCGGACTTCAGCTCCGCCGTCGCCAACGGTACGCCGTTCAGGCACAGCACCAGGTCCACCGCTTCTTTCGGGTGGTTGGGCGAGTGGTGCACCTGCCGCAGCACGCGCAACTGGTTGGCCTCGTAGCGCGCCTGGATGGCGGGGTTCAAGCCCAGTGCCGGCTTGAACTGCGCCAGTTGCAGCGGCTCCTTCAGGCCCAGCATGTCCACACCGCGGCGCAGCACCTCCAGCGTGCCTCGCTCGTTCAGGCTCTTGCGGATGCGCTCGGCCAGCACCTGCGGCAGCTGGGCGCCGTGCGTCTTCTCCAGGCGCTGCAGGCTCTCGGGCTGCGAGGCCTGCAGCCAGGCTTGCAGGTCTGGCCGGTACAGGCCGCTGGCGGTGTCAAAGCCGCTGGCCGCCTCTTCTGCATACAGCCAGCCATTCGCACCCAGGTGCTGGCAGATCTCGGCCTCGAAGTGGGCCTCCCTGTGCAGTGACGACACGAGCGCTCCCTGTGTGATGTGAAGTGGCGGGGCCAGGGGTCAGTCTTCTTCGAGAGGCTGCCCCTGCATGGCCCGGTGCACCGCTCTCTCCACGGCGTCCAGCACCTGGGTTTGCACCCTGCCGGCATAGCGCTTGCGGCGGCCCTGGGACAGGATGCCGCCGTTCTGGTGGATGGTCACGATCAGATTGGACAGGTCGCTGCCGCGCAGGTCGTGGCGCGCATCGATGTGGCGCTTCACTGCGTCGAACAGGCCCAGGAATGCCACCTCCTGGCGCATGTGCGTGCCGAGCGAGGCTTCGGCCATGTCCAACGTGAAGGCCGCAGCGTCGGTCAAGTCCATGTACCGGAACCATGGGTCGGCATCGGCCCGCCACTCGTAGCGGTAATGCTCGTCGCCCGCCCAGCTCACCTGGCAGAGCTGACGCGCCGGCTTGCTGAAGGCCGTGAGTGCCTGCAGGTAATGCGCCTCGTGCCGCTTCATGGCCACCGACACGGGCAGCAGGAACTGCGGCGGCAACAGCCCCGTCTGGCCCAGGCAGTGGTGCAGCAGAAAACGCGAAAGGCGCCCGTTGCCGTCCATGAAGGGGTGGATGAACACGAAGGCAAACGACACCACGGCCGCATGCACCAGCGCGTCCAGGGCCGCGGGGCGCTGGTTGGCCAGCGCCATCAGACCGCCCATCAGCTCGGCGGCCAGATCAGGCGCCGGCGGCACGTAGGTCACGCCCGCGGCGCCCGGCACATCCTTCTGCAGCCTGTTCTGCTCGGTGCGGAACTGGGCCGCCTGGTCGAAGGGGTTGGAGACAGTCGCGTTCTGCCACTGCACCAGCAGCACCTCGGTGAGCGGGCGTTTCTCGTGCGCCTGGCGCAGAAGGGCCGCAAAGCGGGCGGCCTTGTCGTGGGTGGGCGCCTCGCCCTCGATGGCGAATGAGCCTTCGGTTTCGCTGAGGTAGGCCCAGGTGAGCGCGCGCTCCAGCATGGCCGGGCCCACCTCGCTGGCAAAGGCCTGGGCCTGGCCGAGGATGTCCTTCTGGATGCGCGCCATGAGCTCGGGCGTCTTGCGCACCACGGGGCAGAAGTCCAACTCCCCCAGGCCGTTGAACTCGATGCGCCAACGCGCATCGCGCCGCGCCGGGCCCACGAAGCAGGCCTGCGGGTCGAACAGCGGCGCGTAGCCGCTGGCCGCGCTGTAGCCCGTCAACCCGGGCAGGCGCCGGCGATGCCAGCGCTCCCACAGGTGGCCCAGCTTGCGCACGTACACCCCATTGGGGCTGGCCTGCACCTGGGCCACCAGAGCCTCGGGCTCGATGCGGCGCAAGGCGCACAGCAGCAGGTCCAGGCGCACGCCCTCGTGCTTCAGCGCAAACAGGGCCTGATGCACCAGCGTGGGCTCGGGTGCCAGCTTGTGCGGCACCAGCAGGGTGCCATCGGCCAGGCGCTCGATGCGGCTCACCGGGGCCAGCCGCGCCCGCCACGAGCCCAGGAAGTCCGGCGCGCCCAGTGCGTCTTGAATCCAGGCGTAGCCGATGGCGGTCATGTCAGGGTGGCGTGCAGGGGCGGAAAAATGCTCAGGCCGGAGAAATTATTGTCAGAACAACGGCGGCGGAACAACTTTTTGATCATTGCCTGAGGGTGTCTACGAGGCGTCAGCCGATGTCTAAGGCGCCTCGCGGGCCAGCCGCTGCGGGCTCCACACCTCATCGGCCAGCCGCCGGTACAGCTGCTGCCGTTCCTCCATCTCGGCCTTGCGGAACTGCGGCAGGGCCCTGAACGGCAACTCGGCCTGCCGCGCATAGTCCAGGAACCCAGGGTGCCGCTCGTAGCACTGCTCGTGCAGCGAGCGCGCCAGCAGGTTCTGCGTCACGTAGTGCTGCCGCTTCTCGGCGTAGGGCAGGTCGCCGTAGCTGGCGTTGAAGGTCTTGGGCAGCAGCAGCAGGCCGCCGAAGCGGTTGCGCCAGTCGTGAAAGTCGGCGGCTGACGGGAACTCGTCGGCGTGCCGCTCCGGATGGTCGGCCCAGATGTGCTCGATCTCGAAGCGCCCGCGCCCTTCCACCAGGTAGTCGCTCGTCTGGCTGCGCACGCCTGAGGCCGCCTCCAGGTGCGCCGTCATGCGCGCCAGCAGCACCTTGATGTAGCGCATCGACCACTGGTTCAGCGCAAAGCCGGCAAAGCCGTTGCGCTTCTTGTCGCTGGTGCCGTCGAAGTCGCAGCCTTGCTCATCCAGCCGCGTCATCAGCAGCGGCACCAACTCGCCCAGCGCCTTGCCGCGGATGTCGCGCAGGATCAGGAACACCGCGTACGACATGGCCCCGTAGGTCATGCTCAGGTAGTTGACGGCGCGCCGCGCGAGCAGGATGTCCAGGAACAGCGCCACCGCACGCACTTTGCGCGTTAGCGACTCCGGCGAGTCCGTCACCTGCAGCGCAGCCAGCAGCAGCGGGTACTGCAGCGTGAAGTTGAACGCGGCCACGTGGTACACAGGCTCCAGCCCTTCCTCGGGCTTGAGCGAGGCCTTGCGGATGCGCTCGTACTGCCGCGTGTAGAACACGAAGTCCTGCGCCACGAAGCGCGAGAAATCCTCGCTGTGGCGCAAGCCCAGTTCTTCGGCGTGCTGGCCCACCCAGCGGTGGAACTCGGTGCCGATGCGCTCGAAGTCTTCGTTCTCGGCGCCCGCGCCGCGCTTGCGCACGCTGTTGGCGTAGCGGGCGCGCAGCCAGGCTTTCACGGCGTCGGTGTCTTCGTCCTTGCCCAGCTTGCGCAGGGCCTCGATGCGATCGCGCCACAGCCGCGCCGCCTCGTTGCGCTGGCCCACGTCGCCGATGTTGGCCAGCAGGTAGCCCTTGAGCATGTCCAGCGGCGTGAGCGACAGGCCGCGGTCGTTCATCGTCTCGAAGATCGTGTAGGCGTCTTCGTCGGACGCGGCGCGGATCTCGATCAGGTAGACCTTCTCGGTCAACCAGTCGCAGAAGTAGGGCAGCGCGGCGTCGTCCAGCTCGTCGGCCTGCTCCTGCAGCAGCTCGTCCAGGTCTTGGTAGCGTGCGACGATGGTCTGCACCGATTCCGAGGCTTCGCTGGTGTCGGGCAGTTCGCCGGTGAACAGCGCCGTCATGATGGCGCGCCGGTCGTCCACGGCGATGTTGAAGGCCCGCTCGCCGAAGCGCTCGGAGTAGATCAGGTCTTCCAGGTGCACCCGGTCGGGCCGGCTACCCTGGCGGCGGTGCAGCAGCAACAGCAGCAGCGTCAGCGTGGTCAGCCGCTGCTGGCCATCGACGATGAACAGCTGGTTGTCGCGCTCGCTCAGGATGATGGAGCCGAGGAAGTAGTGGCCGTACTGCGCCACCGCGCCGCGCGGCTGGCCGGGGCGGTGCGACTGCAGGAACTGCGTGCACAGGTCGTCGATCAGCTCCTTGGCCTGCTTGCGCTGCCAGCGGTACTCGCGCTGGTAGAAGTCAATGCCGTAGCGCTTGCCCTTGAGCACCTCGCTGACGGTGCGGGCCTTGCCGTCGATGGTTTTCATGCGGGGAGGCTTTCGGGGGATGCGGGGGCGGCCTGCACGGTGCCGCGCACGTCGATCTGGCCGGTGACGGCGGCGGTGATGAGGGCGGAGCGGCGTTCGCGGAGCAGCTCGATCGCCAACGCCGCTTCCTTTTCGAGGGCCGCCAAGCGGCCTATCTCTGCCTTGAGGTAGGCGCCGATAGTTTGCTGCTCCTCCCGGGGAGGTGTCGGCACCCAAAAGTTCACAGCATGGCTGATGTTGAACTGCTCCTGTGCCGCCCCGTACTGCACGACTTCGACCTGATAACGCAGAACTCGGCTGTTCATGGCGAAGCAGAGCCACTCGGAGTCAAAGTCACCCGCTCGAATCAGCATCACGGAAGCGCAGTTGCCACCAGAACAACTCTCTGGCACGACTGCGGTAACCCCAGGCGCACCAACGCGCACAGTTAGCAGGTCGCCGCTGCGCAGCTGCGTCTTCGGCTGGCGTGCGCTGTCGTCTGGAGCAATTCTTCTACACCCTTCGATATCAATCTCTCCTTCGCGGATGTCTCCGCCATAGATAAAGGGCAGGCCAAACTCGCTGACGTAGTCGCTCGGATTGACAACGATACCGACGGTCATCGAGGGAGAGATGTGCTTCAGCCTCTTGACGGTCCAATGACGAGGAACCTCGCCCAGCCATGCAAGGCCTGAGTCCTTCATCGGCACATCGGAATCGAGGCCGCGGCTGACGGCGTGGGAGATGGTGGCCTGCCGCTTCTCGGCCAGCAGGGCGATGAGCTTCTCCTGCTCCGCGATCAGCGCATCGATCTTGGCGGTTTCGCGGTCGAGGAAGGCCACGAGGAGTGCTTGCTCAGGTCCTGGCGGTATCAGCAGCGGCAGCTCCATGATGTTGGACGAAGAGATCGAAGCCAGATTGGTGCTCTGCTTCGACCGGCTCATGAAGTAGAACTGTGCGTACCCCGAACTCGTCAGCCAGTTGAGCCACTGAGATGACACGCTGTGCGGCCGCACAGCGAAAACATGGTTCTGATGAATGCACTGCGCAATTTCTCCCCTCCAAATGCATCCGCGGCCCAACTTGTCGAAGTCTCCGCCCTCGTTCATGAGCACATCGCCGGGCTGCAGCCGGTATCGCGCAATTGCCTCCGGCGGTACCTCGATGGTCGCAACGTCATCCAGCGCAAGGTGGCCGTCCTGCACGTTGGCCACACGAAGGTAGGGCACTGCAATAGTCCCCTTGCCTTCGTTGTCCTTGCCTTTGGCAATGCCGGTTTGCACATTGGCAACGCGCTTCAGCGGTGTCGCGGTCCAATGCGTGGGCACCTCGCCCAGCCACGCCAACCCGCTGGCCTTGTACTCCGGGTACTTCGGCAAGCTCACACCAAACCCTCCGCACCCTGCCACGCCGGCCGCTGCGCCCAATCGGCAGGGAACCCCATGGCCGGCACGAAGTGCGCCGGCAGCGAGGCACGCACCAGCCCGGCCCTGCGCCCGCGCCAGGTGCTGCCCGGGCTGAGCCGGGCCGTCATCAAGGCCAGCACCGCGAGGGGGTTGTAGAGGTGGTGGGCCTGGTGCGCGCTGGCATCCGGGGGCACCAGGCTCGCGCCAAAGCGCTTCACATGCGGCAGGCTGAGCGCGAAGCGCCGGTTCCACAAGCGCGCATGGTGCGCGCACACATTGCGCACCGGCGTGAGCGCATGCAGCACGCCCTCCAGCACCTCCACGGTGGGCAAGCCCAGCGTGCGGGCCACGGCCATCTTGGCTTCGTTGCTGCGCGTGTTCTTCACCCAGCGCGAGAGCGTGCCCAGGCTCATGGTCTCCACCACGGCCCAGATGGGCGGAAGGAACGGCTCGGTGTAGGTGCGCTTGTAGTGCGCCACGAAGGTTTCGGCGCTGTGCTCGGCATCGGCGGCCACGCGTGCCAGGTCACGGGTGTGTTCCCAGGGGCTCTTGAACAGGGCCGCATTCATGTGGGCGTGCGAGCCGTGACGCAGCGCGAGTTCGTGCGCCCAGCCGGTGCGCACCGCCACCTCGACGCGCTCGATGGCTTCCATCACCAGCAGGCGCAGCTTGCGATCGAACACGTACAGGCCGAGCACGTCGTCAAATGCAGTGCCAGGCCGGAACTGATGGTCCCTGGCCTGGCCCGCCGGCACATTCAGCTCGAACGGCAAGCAATAGGCGCTTAGGCGGTAATAGCCGATGGCCGCCAGGTAGGCGCGCGCCCGCTCGGCATCGGGCACCTGAAGGCCCCGCTCACGCCACCGCAGCACCTGTTCATCCAAGGTGAGGGCCGGCTTCTCATAGCGCATGCGGCACCCCGAAATGAATAAACCCCCCGGTTTGAGCTTCACGGCAGCGAGCTGCCGGAGAGGCTTGGGGGGTGTTGTTGCCGCGCATGGTACCGGAAACGCCGGCGTCTTGCACCGAGGCAGCCTGCGCCACGTGGAGCAGTTCACTCACTCGGTCAACTCCCCCAGCATCGCCACGATGCGCGCCGACACCGCCTTCAACTCCTCGTCGATGGCATGCAGGCTCCGCGGCGGCTCGAACACGTAGAAGTGCCGGTTGAACGGAATCTCGTAGCCCACCTTGCTTTTCTCGTCGTCGATCCACGCATCGGGCGCGTGCGGCAGCACCTCTCGCTGGAAGTAGGCGCCAATGTCTTCGGTCAGCGGCACGTTCTCGGTGTCGCGCAGCGCGCTGTCGGGCTGCGGCTTGCCCTTCTGCTTGCCCTTGGTGCCGAGCACCGGCTGGCCCTTCTCGTCGCGCAGCGGCCGCTCCACCGTGAGGGTGGTGTAGCCGAAATCGCGGTTGTTGAAGATGCGCGAGATGGGCACGCGCTTGAGGCGTCCGCCCTCGGGCGGGCGCGGGTCGTCGTCGGTGCCCGTCACGAGGGCGGGGGCGCCCAGCGCTTGGCCTTCGGCATCGAGCACGGTGATCCATTCCGCCTCGGTGAAACTGCCGAACAGCCGTGTCACGGTGGCGATGTGCTCGTCGCTCATCTCCTTGCGTTTGCTGCCCAGGCTCTTGCGCATCTTCTGCCAGAAGCCGCTGGCGTCGATCAGCTGCACCTGCCCCTTGCGGTCGGCCGGCTTGCGGTTGGAGAGGATCCACACGTAGGTGGCGATGCCGGTGTTGTAGAACATGTCGGTGGGCAGGCCGACGATGGCCTCCACCAGGTCGTTCTCCAGCACGTAGCGGCGGATCTCGCTTTCGCCGCTGCCCGCGCCGCCGGTGAAGAGCGGCGAGCCGTTGAGCACGATGCCGAAGCGGCTGCCGCCTTCCAATGCCGGGCGCATCTTGCTCACCAGGTGCAGCAGGAAGAGCATGCTGCCGTCGCTCACGCGCGGCAGGCCGGGGCCGAAGCGGCCGTCGAAGCCCTTCTTCTCGTGCTCGTCGCGCACGGCCTTCTCCACCTTCTTCCACTCCACGCCGAACGGCGGGTTGGAGAGCATGTAGTCGAAGCGCCGCTGCGCGTGGCCGTCGTCGCTGAGCGTGTTGCCGGCCACGATGTTGGCCACGTCCTGGCCCTTGATCAGCATGTCGGCCTTGCAGATGGCGTAGCTCTCGTCGTTGAGCTCCTGGCCGAACATCGTCAGGCGCGCCTGCGGGTTGTGCTCCAGCAGGTACTCGCCCGCCACGCTGAGCATGCCGCCGGTGCCGGCCGTGGGGTCGTAGATGGTGCGCACCACCGCGTTGCCGGGCGTGAGCACGTCGTCGTCCTCGATGAACAGCAGGTTCACCATCAGGCGGATCACCTCGCGCGGGGTGAAGTGCTCACCGGCTGTCTCGTTGCTGATTTCGGCGAACTTGCGGATCAGCTCCTCGAACACCGCGCCCATGGCGGCGTTGTCGACCTTGCTGGGATGCAGGTCGACGTTGGCGAACTTCTCCGTCACCCGGTACAGCAGGTCGGCCTTGGACAGGCGCTCGATCTGCGTGTGGAAGTCGAAGCGCTCGAAGATGTCGCGGGCCGCGGGCGAGAAGCCCTGGATGTAGGCGTAGAGGTTCTGGCGGATGTGGTCCTGGTCGCCGAGCAGCTTGCCCAGGTCCAGCGGGCTGGTGTTGAAGAAGCTCTGGCCGGCCTTGCGCAGCAGGAAGGGGTCGGGGTTCAGGCCGGCCCGAGTCTTGGCCTCGAACTCGGCCAGAACGGCCGGCTTGGTGGCCTCGAGCACGCAATCCAGCCGCCGAAGCACGGTGAACGGCAGGATGACGCGGCCGTATTCGCTTTGCTTGTAGTCGCCGCGCAGCAGGTCGGCGACGGACCAGATGAAGGACGAGAGGGCTGGATGGTTCATTCAGTCGCGGTCGGGCTGGGCATGGAGGCTGAGGCTGGGGTGGGCGCTACTCTCCAGTGGCCGCCGGGCTCCTGCCCCAAGTCGAGCAGATCGTAGGTCTTGAGCATGCTCACCAGCCCCGCGTGACCAAAGTTCTGGGGCGGCAACGCTGAGTCGGTACGCCGCAGCGATCCGTTCAGGGCGCTGACATGGACCCGCTCGTCGGGTGTATCGGCGGCCAGCAGCTTGCCAGCGGTGACCACGGATGTCGGACGTTGCTTGGGCTTCGGCGCCGCGGGAGGCTTCGGGGCCTGCGGTGCGGCTGGTGGTGCGGAGACCTGTTCGGGGGGCGTCCATTGGAAGAACTGGTCGCTGGCGTCGTGCAGCGCCTCGGGCGTCTTCGCCTCACTCCACCGTCCGGCCGACCACCCGACCCTTGCCTGATTTGGCGCGACCGGCAGGAATCGAACCTGCGACGCGGCCTTCGGAGGGCCGCATGATATCCACTTCACCACGGTCGCCGGGGGAGTGCAGAACGGTGGATTCTAGGGCCTTGTCGACCGTGGGGCGGCGCGAGGCCGCACAAGCGAAGACGCATGGGCCGGCCGGGACGGCTGCGGTGGTGTGTGCCGACGGTGCGCGCCGGTGGCCTGCGTCTGCGCAAGGTGCCCGCAAGCGCCGTTCCTATAATTTTCGGATTGCCTGGGCGCGGCCGCGTGCCCTGGTGCCACTTCACCCCAGAGGATCTCATGAGCGATTCGCAACACCACGCGCCGGGCCTGATGCAGCAGTTCATCTCCACGGCCATCCTGTTCGTGCTGGGAGCGGTCATGGTGGTGATCTTCGCCCGCCTGGCCGGCTGGGGGCCCGCGCCGGGTGGCTCGCGCGAGGCGCTGAGCGAGGCGGCGGTGGCCGATCGCATCCAGCCGGTGGGCAACCTGAAGTTCACCGGCGCGGCGGTGGCCACCGAGCCGCGCGCCGGCGAGGTGGTGTACCAGCAGGTGTGCTCGGCCTGCCATGCGGCCGCGGTCAACGGGGCGCCCAAGTTCGGCGACGCGGCCGCCTGGGCACCGCGCCTGAAGACCGGCTTCGAGGCGCTGCTGGCGTCGGCGCTCAAGGGCAAGGGCAACATGCCCCCGCAAGCCGGCGCTGCCAGCGAACTGGAGGTGGCGCGCGGCGTGGTCTACATGGCCAACAAGGCGGGCGGCAAGTTCGACGAGCCCAAGGCGCCCGCCGCGGCGGCCAGCGCGGCCAAGTGATCCACAAGGGCCGGCCCGCAGGCCGGCCCCTCGAGGCTGCCGGCCGCCTTCGCGCGCCCGGCATCGTTCACGGCTGCGGTTCGAGCACGTAGCCGAACCGGGCCGGCGCTGCCGCGGCCTCCAGGGGCCGCGGGTCCCACAGGCCCTGTTCGATCGCGCGTGCCGCATCGAGCATGTCCTGGCTGTGCACCAGGCCGAAGCCCAGGTCGGTGTCCAGGTACAGCCTGCCGTGCTCATCGAGCCAGACGCTGCGCGCCGTTGCCGGGCGGCCGGTGTGGCTGTGCAGGTGCAGGGTGTCCGCCTGCCAGTGCAGGCGCCAGATCCACGGGGCGACCTCGAGCTGCACATACACCCGCTGGGGGCCGTTCTGGAAGAACCAGCGACCGGCCCCGTCGCACTCGTAGTTGCGGTGGATGAAGGCCTTGAGCTTGTCGTGGTCGATGCGGCTGCCCTTGACCGCGGGGAACGGGCCGGCGCGCTGCATGCGCTCGTCGCGCATGTACCAGTCGCCGCGGGCATCCAGCGCCAGCCAGCCGTAGCAGTGCGGCACATGGGGCCACTTGGCCAGGGCCGCCTTGACGATGTCGTCCATGCGGCGATGGTGCCATCAACCGTCCGCCGGCGCCTGCGGGGGCTCCACGGCTGACGGCGGGCCGGCGGTGTCCAGCATCCAGCCCATCACGGCCTGGGGCAGCGTCTGCACGTGGCCGGGAAACCGGCCGCCCGGAAATCCCACGTGCCCGCCCTGCGCGGGCTGCCACAGCGTGACCCAGGGGCCGACCTGGTGCGCCCGGGGCAGGTGGCGACCCGGCAGGAATGGGTCGTTGCGGGCGTTGAGCACCAGGGCGGGAATGCGGATGCGCGCGAGGTGCGGCTGCGCCGAGGCACGCGCCCAGTAGTCGTCGGTGTCGCGAAAGCCGTGAAGTGGCGCGGTGAAGACGTTGTCGAACTCGTAGAGATCCCGCGCGGCGAGCAGCCGTTCACGATCGAAAAGACCCGGATGCTGCGCCAGCTTGGCCAGCGCCTTGGGCTTCATCGAGCGCAGGAACATCCGCGTGTAGACCTGCCGGTTGAAGCCGCGCCCGATGGCGTGCCCGCCGGCGGCCAGGTCGATCGGCGAACTGATCGCCGCCACCGCGCGGGCGGTGTGCGCGGCGGCCGCGCCGGCCTCCTCGGCCCAGCGCAGCAGCGCGTTGCCGCCCAGCGAGATGCCCACCGCCTGCAGGGGCGCGGCACTGCGCTGGCGCAGTCGCTGCAGGATCCAGCCGATCTCTTCGAAGTCGCCCGAGTGGTAGGCCCGCGGGGCCAGGTTGAGCTCGCCCGAGCAGCCGCGAAAGTGCGGCACCGCATAGCGCCAGCCGGCGTGGCGCGCCCAATGGCCGAAGGCCTGGGCATAGTGGCTCTGCGACGAGCCCTCCAGGCCGTGGAACAGCACCAGCCAGGGGCGGGCATCGGTTGGGTCCGCTGGGGCATCCGTGGCGCCCCGGGTGCCGACGGCAGCGCCGGCCGCGGGCGCCGGGTGCACCGGCGGGCCCGCGGGCGCGCCGCCGTCGACCAGCAGGTCGACATCGATGAAGTCGCCATCCGGCGTGGCCCAGCGCTCGCGGCTGAAGCGCAGCGGCGGCCCATGGTGGGGCCTGGAGAACAGCGCCGGCCAGATGGTCTGCGCATGGCCGCCAGGCAGCCACCACGGAGCGGCATAACGCTTCATGAGCGCGTCCTTCGATCCCGTCGGGCCGACTGCCCGCCGGCCGGCGATGCCCCACCCGGCCGCGAATCGGCCGGGCGGTCCGCTGCCGGCTCGCGACCCCTGCAGCCGGGGCGCGGCGCCTCAGTGCAGCACCGAGGGCGGTGGCGAGACATCCTGCACCGGGTCGGCGGTGCCGGGGCTGGCGTGGTGGGCCACCAGCCGCCAACCCTGCGGGCCCCGCAGGTAGACGTTGGTGGCGATCACCCAGCCGGTGCGCGGGCCCTCGGGCGTGACCAGGTCGATGCGCTCGAGCACGCTGTGCATGGCCGAATCGACCGTGTGCACCTTGTGCACCTGCTCGGGGTGGGCCGGGATGCGGCCACCGGCGAACACCGCCTCGAACGCGCTGCGGATGGCCAGCGTGCCGACGTTGCGCGGGCCGCCGGGGTGCACGCAGACCACGTCGTCGTCGTCGGCCCACAGCGTCATCAGCTTTTCGAGGTCGCCATGGCGCAGGGCTTCGTAGAACTGCGCCTCGACATCGTCGGGCGAGGCCATCAGGTGCGCGGTCCGTGACTTCTGACGCTGCATGGGCGCTCCTGGGGGGCTATCGGAATACCACCGTCTTGTGACCGTTCATCAGCACGCGGTGCTCGATGTGCCAGCGCACCGCGCGGGCCAGCACCACGCACTCGACATCGCGGCCGACGGCGGTGAGGTCGTCGGCGGATAACGAATGATCGACGCGTGCCACGTCCTGCTCGATGATCGGGCCTTCGTCCAGGTCGGCGGTCACGTAGTGGGCCGTGGCGCCGATGAGCTTGACGCCGCGCGAGTGCGCCTGGTAGTACGGCTTCGCGCCCTTGAAGCTGGGCAGGAAGCTGTGGTGGATGTTGATCGCCCGGCCCTTGAGCGAGGCGCAGAACTCGGGGCTGAGGATCTGCATGTAGCGCGCCAGCACCACCAGGTCGATGCGCTCGCGCTCGATCAGGGCCTCGATCTGCTGCTCTTGTGCGCGCTTGGTGGCGGCATCGCTGCCGCCGGCCAGGGGCAGGTGGTGGAAGGCGATGCCGTTGGCGCGGGCCAGGCCTTCGTAGGTGGCGTGATTCGAGACGATGGCCGGGATGTCGGCCGCCAACTGGCCACTGGTGCAGCGGAACAGCAGGTCGTTCAGGCAGTGGCCGTGCTGGCTCACCAGCAGCAGCAGCCGCGGCCGCCGCGTCACCGCATGGAACCGCGCCTCCATTCCGTACTGGCCGCGCACATGGGCGAACAGGCTGTCGAGCATGCCCGGTTCGGCCAGGTGGGCGGGGGCCGCAAAGTGCACCCGCATGAAAAAGAGGCCCGTGGCCCCCTCTCCCTGAACATCGCCGAACTGCTGTGAATCGATGATGTTGCAACCCGCCTGGTAGAGCAGGCCCGACACCGAGTAGACGATGCCGGTGCTGTCCTTGCAGGACAAGGTGAGGATGAATTCCTGGGGGGCGGACATGGGGCGCATTGTAGGCAGGCCCCTGTCTCGGCGCCTTCGCGCTCGGCCGGGCGGGCGCGGCAGCCCGCGCCGCACCGGCAGCGGCTTCAGCCGGGCAGCGTCACCGTGAACACCGAGCCTCGGCCCAGGGTGCTGCTCACGCGGATCTGGCCCCCCATCAGCGAGACCAGGCCTCGCGTCACCGTGAGCCCGATGCCGGTGCCTTCGATGGCGCCCATGGTCTGCGAGAGCCGGTTGAACGGCTCGAACAGGCGCAGGCAGTCGGCTTCGGTCATGCCCAGCCCGGTGTCGGTGACCTCGATCTGTACCCGATCGCCGTCCACCCGGTGGCGCACCGACACACTGCCACTCGGCCGGTTGTACTTGACGGCATTGCTCAGCAGGTTGAGCAGCACCTGGCGCAGGCGCTTGCGGTCGGTGTCCAGCCAGGTGGGCATGGGGCCCTCATGCGCCAGCTCGATGCGCTGGACCAGCGCCGCCGGGCGCACCATGTCCAGGCAGTCGACGACCAGCGCCCCCAGCTCGACGCGCTCGATGTCCAGGTGCAGGCGCCCGGCCTCGATGCGACTGAGGTCGAGCATGTCGCTGATCATCGCCAGCAGGTGGGTGCCGGCGGCGCGGATCAGGCCGACGCGCTTGCGCTGCTCGTCCGACAAGGGCTGCTGGCGGTCCAGCTCGAGCAACTGCGCAAAGCCGAGCACCGCGTTCAGCGGTGTCCTCAGCTCGTGGCTCATGCTCGAGAGGAACTCGGTCTTGGCGCGGTTGGCCGCCTCTGCCGCGGCCTTGTCGAGCTGCGCCTGTTCGGCCGCCCGGGCGTCGGTCACGTCTTCCAGGTAGCCGTGCCAGGTGGTGGTGGGCCCGCCCTCGGCCGGGGTGTTCAGGCCGTCGCCCCGCCGGGCGGAGGCGTGGCAGCGGATCCAGCGCATCTGCCCGTCGAGCCTCAGCAGCCGAAACTCGACCTGCCACTGGCTCTGCAGCCGCTCGCTCTCGCGCAGGCTGGCCAGCACCCGTTCGCGGTAGGGCTCGTCCACCCGGCGCAGCAGTGCCATCGCATCGCGGCGCAGCTCGCTGGCCGAGAGCCCGGTGAGCGCCTCGCAGCGCTCGCTGATGTAGGCGAACTCGACCCACGCATCGGTTCCGCGGGTCAGCTGGAACAGGGCCCCCGGCACATGTGCCGCGATGCGGCCCAGTCGCGACATGGCGGCCGAGGCCTCGGCCTCGAGTCGCCTGCGCTCGGTGATGTCGGATTGGGTGCCGAGCATCCGGCGCGGCCGGCCGTCGGCATGCCACTCGACGATGCGCCCGCGCTCCTCGAGCCAGCGCCAGCTGCCGTCGGCCGCGCGGGCCCGGTAGGCATGCTCGTATGCGTCGGTCTCGCCGCGGGCATGGCGCTGGTAGGCGTCGTCGTTGGCGGCCCGGTCATCGGGATGGATCAAGGCATCCCAATCCTGCTGGGTGTAGCCGCGCGACGGCCGCGGGTAGCCCAGTTGCTCGAAGCCCTGGTCGATGTCGCCCAGCACATCGCTGTCGATGTCCCACTCCCAGACGAAGGTGCCGGCCCCGACCAGCGCGGCGCGGATCAGCGCGGCATGGCGCCCGCCACTGGTCAGCCCGGCGGCCGTGACACCGCACTGCAACAGGGTCGACGCACTGGCGATCAACGGATCGAGGGCCGAGGTCAGGGCCTGGGCGTCCAGATCCTGGGTCCGGCCAATCGTCAGCGTGCCCAGCGGCTGGCCCAGGCGCTGCAGCGCGAACTGGCGGCTGCCGGCAGTCGCGTGGTGGGTGTCCCAGGCCTCGGGTGGGGCCGGGTACCGGGCACCGGCACGGTCGGGCGTGGCCTGGGCGACGATCAGCACCGGGCGCCCGAGCAGCCGGTGGGCGCCGGTCACGAGCTGGGACAAGGCGTGGTCGATGTCCTCGCGGTCGAGCGCGTCGAGCAGCACCAGGTGGGCGAGCCGCAGGCAGGCCTGTGCGTCGAGCCCGGCCGCCGGCAGTACCGCGGGGGCGCCACCCGTCGCGGGGCTGGCGCGCGCGGGCCCTTCGCCCGTGGTCGGACCGGGTAGGGGGTCGTCAGGCTCGGGCATGGGCAGGTCGCGAAGAGGCGGATCGGCGCAGCGCCCGGCCCGCGGTCACGGGCCCGTGGGGCGCCGTCCAGCTCACGCCCTGGTGGCGAACGCCGCCCGGCGTTCAGTGCCCGGCGTGCACCTTCTCGCCGGCCTTCAGCCGGTACAACGTTCCACAGTAGGGGCAGCGGCCCTCGCCGGTGCCCGCCACGTCGACGAACACCTTGGGGTGGGTGCTCCACAGCGCCATCTTCGGGTTGGGGCAGGCCACCACGCCGGGGCCCTGCAGGTCCTTGGCGGTCACTTCGACCACTGACTTGGAGTCGCTCATGTCGGTCACACCTTGCTCAGCCATTGGGCGTACTGGGGATTGCGGCCGTTGACGATGTCGAAGAAGGCCGCCTGGATGCGCGTGGTGATCGGGCCGCGCTCGCCGGCGCCGATCTGGATGCGGTCGAGTTCGCGGATCGGCGTCACTTCGGCGGCAGTGCCGGTGAAGAAGGCCTCGTCGCAGATGTACACCTCGTCGCGGGTGATGCGCTTTTCCACCAGCTTCAGGCCCAGGTCCTGGCAGATGGCGAAGATGGTGTTGCGGGTGATGCCGTTGAGTGCGCCGGCCGAGAGGTCGGGCGTGTACACCACGCCGCCCTTGATGACGAAGATGTTCTCGCCCGCGCCTTCACTGACGAAGCCGGCCGAGTCGAGCAGCAGTGCCTCGTCGTAGCCCTCGTCGGTGACCTCCATGTTGGCCAGGATCGAGTTGGTGTAGTTGCTCACCGCCTTGGCCTGCGTCATCGTGATGTTGACGTGGTGGCGGGTGTAGCTCGAGGTCTTGACGCGTATGCCGCGGCGCAGCCCCTCTTCGCCGAGGTAGGCGCCCCACTCCCAGGCGGCGACCATCAAATGGATGGTGTTGCCCTTGGGGCTCACGCCCAGCTTCTGGTCGCCGATCCACACCAGCGGGCGCAGGTAGCAGCTCTTGAGCTTGTTCTCGCGCACCACCTGCTTCTGGGCTTCTTCGACCTGCTCGATCGAGAAGGGAATCTTCATGCGCAGGATCTTGGCCGAGTTGAACAGACGCTCGGTGTGCTCGCGCAGGCGGAAGATGGCGGTGCCGTTGGCCGTGTCATACGCCCGCACCCCCTCGAAGGCGCCGCAGCCGTAGTGCAGCGTGTGGGTCAGCACATGGATCTTCGCGTCGCGCCAGTCGACGAGCGCGCCGTCCATCCAGATCTTGCCGTCGCGGTCGGACATCGACATGGGAGGGTCCTCAGGGTGGGGTGGAAACGGCGGATTTTATTCCCGCGCCCCGACCGCGCCGTCGTGGGATGCGGGGGCGGCTGCGGCGGGCTCGGGGGCATCCGCGGCGGGCTCGGGCCGCACCAGCGTCCAGTCGGTGCAGCGGGCGGCCTTCAGGCGCACGGTGAGGGTGGAGCCGGTGTTGTCGCTCCAGCGCCAGGTCTCGGGGTCGTCGGCCACCTTTTCGCCCAGGGCGCGGGTGAGCTGGATGATGTCCAGCAGCCGCATGCCTGTGCGCATGCGGGCATGCACCATCACCACGCTGGGCACCTGGCCCACCGGCGACTGCCCGGCCATCCGCATGGCCCGCAACGCGCGGGTGAACTGCAGCAGCAGCCAGAACACGATGGCCGAGACGCCCAGCGCCACGCCCGGCCAGCCGAACTGGGCATAGCCCACCGCCACTGCCGCCACCGCCAGGCCCCAGCCCAGCACCACCGACCCGTTCATCGATGCCACTCCATGCTCCGTCGATGGGACGGGACTGTAAGGTCAGCGCCGGGCAGACCCCCCTTGGGGGCCGACGACAGCCCTGTGGATCAGAACGAGACGGGGACGCCGGGCTCGGCCACGATGACCCGGATCGTCGAGGTGCCCATGGCCTGGACGAAGGCCGCCGCCGTGCCCTTGGCCAAGGGGTTGGAGCCGTAGTGCATCGGGATCACCGCCCTGGGCTTGAGCAACTCCTTGACGGCGTGGGCCGCGTCCTGCGGATCCATCGTGAAGTTGCCGCCGATCGGCACCAGGGCCAGGTCGGGCTTGTAGCGCTCGCCGATCCAGCGCATGTCGCCGAAGACCGCGGTGTCGCCCGCGTGGTAGATGCGAAAGCCGTTGGCCAGCTCGATGATGTAGCCCAGCGGTTCGCCGCCGAAGTGGATCTCGTCCTTGCCGGTGATGGGGTTGGCGAAGTTGAGCACCGACGAATGCTCGGCCCGCACCGCGGTCACCTTCACGCCGGGGGCGGGCTCGATGGTGCCGCCCTTGTTGAAGCGTGGTGCCAGCGCCGCCGGCAGGATGCCCAGCGCCACCACCGCGGCGTTCAGGTCGCCGGGCGCGCGCAGCGGCACGTGGTGCAGCCGCGCCAGCGCCGGCGCATCGGCGAAATGGTCGGCGTGGCCGTGGGTGACCAGCAGCACATCCACCTTGCCCAGCGCCTCGAGCTTCTTGTAGGCGGGCGGCGTCTTCGGGTTCTGCTGCAGCCAGGGGTCGGTGACGATCACCCGGCCGTCGGGCGTGGTGATGCGAAAGCAGGATTGGCCGAGCCACAGCACCTCGACCGGCCGCGCCACGGCGGGAGCAGTCGTCGCCGCCGTGGCGGGCGCCGGCGGCAGCGCGGTGCAGCCGGCCAGGCCGGCCAGGGTGGCGCCCAGCAGCAGGGCGGACAGGGTGGATCGCATCACGGTGTCTCCTCGGGGTGGGGTTGTCAGTCAGGTCGAACATTGCCCGCGCGCACCACGTCGCGCCAGCGCGGGATCTCGCGCTCGATCAGCGCGGCGAAGGCCTGTGGCGTGGCGGGGTTGGGCAGCGCGCCCTCGGTGGCCAGCTGCTGCGCCACCTCGGGCATCGCCAAGGCCTGGTTCACCGCGGCATTGAGCCGCGCCACCCGCTCGGCCGGCGTGCCGGCCGGCGCCACCAGGCCATACCACTGGTCGGCATCGAAGCCGGGGTAGCCGCTCTCGGCCACCGTGGGCACCTCGGGCAGCTGGGACAGACGCGCGCTGCTGGACACCGCCAGCGCCCGCAGCCGGCCGCTGCGGATGTGGGGCAGCAGCGCGGGTGCGCCGGTGAAGGTGGCGTCCACCTGGCCGCCCAGCAGGTCGGTGATCGAGGGCACGCTGCCGCGGTACGGGATGTGCGCGACGAAGATGCCGGCGCGCAGCTTCAGCACCTCGAAGGTGATGTGCGCCGCGCTGCCGTTGCCGCCCGACGAATAGGTGAGGTGCCCGGGCCGCGCCTTGGCCCGCGCGACGAAGTCCTTCAGGCTGGCCGGGCCCTGCGCGGCGTTGACCACCAGCACGTTGGGCACCCGCGCCACCCAGGCCACCGGCGCGAAGCTGCGCTGCGGGTCGTAGCCCATCTTCGGGTACAGCGACACGTTGACCGCCAGCGTGCCGATGTGGCCCATCAGCAGGGTGTGGCCGTCGGGCTCGGCCTTGGCCACCTCGGCCGCGCCGAGCGAGCCGCCGGCGCCGGGCTTGTTGTCGGTGATCACCGGCTGGCCCAGCAGCACCGACAGCCGCGGCGCCAGCGCGCGGGCCAGGATGTCGGTGCTGCCGCCGGGCGTGAAGGGCACGACGATGCGCAGCGGCCGGCTGGTCTGCGCCGCGGCCGGCCCGGCCGGCATCAGGGCCAGCGCGCCGAGCGAGGTCAGCCACTCGCGCCGACGCGGGCCGACGGGCCCGGCCGGCTCGCGAACCTCGGTCGGCGCGGCGTCCGGCCCGCCCGGTCTCACGACCCCCCTGTTCATCGCCCGCCCGCCGGCACGAAGCCGCGCAGCCCGGCCCGCTCGGCCGCGCCGCGCAGCAGGCCCGAAGCCGTCACGTCGGCGGCGAAGCGGCGGATCTCGTCCAGCGCCGCCTCGCGCCCCAGCGGGATGGCGATGGCCAGGTGCTCGGCGCCCCAGGCGCCGTCGAGCACCCGGGCGCCCGGCAGGGCATCGGCCATCTCGAACAGGATGCCCTTGTTGGTGGCGAACGCGTCGATCTCGCCGCGCGAGAGCATCTGCCGGGCCTCGGCCAGGCTGGCCGCGGGCACCACGCGGGATTGTTTCAAACGTTGACCGAGTGCGGCCTGCGAGCTGCTGCCCTGCGACACGCCGATCCGCCCGCCGGCCTGGTCCATCGTGACGGCTGAGCTCACGCGTGAGCCGGGCAGCGCCAGCACGCCCAGTTCCAGCGACAGCAGCGGCGGGCTGAAGGCCATGTCCCTGGCCCGCGCCGGGCTGGCGTTGGTGACGGTGAAGTCGACCGCGCCGTTGCGCAGCGCCTCCAGCACCGCGGCCAGCCGCGGGAACTCGATGCGCTGCACCGGCACGCCCAGGCGCCGGCCGAGTTCGTCGCCCAATTCGACGGTGATGCCACGCGCCTGGCCCGCGGCATCGCGCACCAGCGAGGTCGGGCTGCCCGGGTACACGCCCACGCGCAGCGTGCCGGTGGGCGCCACCGGGCTGCGGCCAATGCTTGCGCAGGCGGCCAGCAGCCCGGCCAGGCCGGCGCCACCGAGCAGCCGACGACGCGACAGGCCTGGGCCGCGAAGGCCGTCTGCAGGCCCCAGGCCCGCTGCAGCCAAGGAGGCCGACCCGGCACTGCCCACGTCGGGTCCGGAAGCCGCAGCCGGTGCCGCGGGCGCAGGGTGGCGAACCATGGCCGCCATCAGTCGGGCTGGATCCGCGCCTCGCGGATCAGCTTCTCATAGCGCGCACGTTCGCTGGCCAGCAACGTGGCGAACATCTCGGTCGAGCCGGGCTGCACCTCGCCGCCGGCCGAGGCCAGGCGCGACTTCACCTCCTCGGCGCCCAGCGCGCGCTGCACCTCGGCATGCAGCCGGGCCACCAGGGCGGGGGCCATATGGGCCGGCCCCACCAGGCCGTACCACACCGAGGCCTCGAAGCCGGCGAACCCGGCCTCGGCCACGCTGGGCACCTCGGGAAAGATCGGCGTGCGGGCCGCGGTGAGCACCGTCAGCACGCGCAGCTTGCCGCTGCGCACATGCGGCTGCACCTCCAGCGCATTCACCGCCACCGCCTGCACATGGCCGCCGATGACATCGGTGATGGCCTGGCTGCCGCCCTTGTAGGGCACATGCGTGAGCTGGATGCCGGCGGCGCGCTCGAACAGCTCGATGGCCAGGTGCGGCGTCGAGCCGTTGCCGGGCGAGCCGTAGTTCAGCGCGTTGGGCTTGGCCTTGGCCGCGGCGATGAACTGCGCCAGGCTGCGGTGCTCGGAGGCGGCGTTGATCGCCAGCACCACCGGCACGCGGCCGACGAACGAGACGGGCGTGATGTCGCGCTGCAGGTCGTACGGGGCCGGCTGGTACAGGCTCACGTTGGCGGCCAGCGCATTGGCCGCCAGCATCAGCGTGCTGCCGTCGGGCGGGCTGTCGATCAGCGCGCGGATGGCCAGGTTGGTGCCGGCGCCGGGCTTGTTGTCGACGATCACCGGCTGGCCCAGGCTGGCCTGCAGCTGCTGGCCGACCGCGCGGGCAATGATGTCCACCGCGCCGCCGGGCGAGTAGCCGACGATCAGCTTGATCGGCTTGCCGGGGCTCGACTGGGCCAGCGCAGCGGCGCCGGGCAACAGGCCGGCGGTGGCGCCGGCCAGGGTGTGGAGCAGGGTGCGTCGCTTCAAGTGCGGCTCCTTCCTGGGGATGCTCTTGGGGGTGCTCTGGGGATGCGGCGATTCCAGCACGGGCCGCGCCCGGCGCACAACGCGGGTCAGCCCAGGTGTCGCACCACGTCGATGGCCTCGTCCACGCGCTCCACCGCATGGATGGTCAGGCCCTCGATCGGCTTCTTCGGCGCGTTCGCCTTGGGCACCAGCGCCACCGAGAAGCCCAGCTTGGCGGCCTCCTTCAGCCGCTCCTGGCCGCGCGGGGCGGGGCGGATCTCGCCGGCCAGTCCCACCTCGCCGAAGGCCAGGAAGCCCTGCGGCAGCGCCTTGCCGCGCAGGCTGCCCTGGATGGCCAGCAGCACCGCCAGGTCGGCCGCCGGCTCGCTGATGCGCACGCCGCCCACGGCGTTGACGAACACGTCCTGGTCCAGGCTGTCGACGCCGGCGTGGCGGTGCAGCACCGCCAGCAGCATGGCCAGCCGGTCGCGCTCGAGCCCAACGCTCAAACGACGCGGACTCGGGCCGCCGGAATCGACCAGCGCCTGAATCTCCACCAGCAGCGGCCGGGTGCCCTCCAGCGTGACCAGCACGCACGAGCCCGGCACCGGCGCGCCGTGGGTCGACAGGAAGATCGCGCTCGGGTTGGACACGCCCTTCAGGCCGCGCTCGGTCATCGCGAAGACGCCGATCTCGTTGACCGCGCCGAAGCGGTTCTTGATGGCCCGCACCAGCCGGTAGCTCGAATGCGTGTCGCCCTCGAAGTACAGCACCGTGTCGACGATGTGCTCCAGCACCCGCGGCCCGGCCAGCGCGCCTTCCTTGGTGACATGGCCCACCAGCACGATGGCGCAGCCGCTGGCCTTGGCGGTGCGGGTGAGCTGGGCCGCGCACTCGCGCACCTGGGCCACCGAGCCGGGCGCGCTGGTGAGCTGGTCGGAGTACAACGTTTGAATCGAGTCGATGACGCAGAAAGCCGGCTGCTCGGCGGCCAGCGCGGCCTGGATCTTCTCGAGCTGGATCTCGGCCAGCACCCGCAGCGAGGTGCCGGCCAGCCCCAGCCGGCGCGCGCGCAGCGCCACCTGGGCACCGCTTTCCTCGCCGGTGACGTACAGCACCTTCACCTGCGACGACAGCGTCTCGGCCGCCTGCAGCAGCAGCGTGGATTTGCCGATGCCGGGGTCGCCGCCGATCAGCACCACGCCGCCCTCGACGATGCCGCCGCCCAGCACCCGGTCCAGCTCGGGCTGGCCGGTGGGCGTGCGCTCGACCTCGGCGGCCTCGATCTCGGACAGCGTGGCCACCGGCTGCGCCTTGGCCAGCGACTGGAAGCGGTGGCGCGCCGCGCCCGCCGGGGCCTCGGCGACCGTCTCCTCGAGGGTGTTCCATTCGCTGCAGTGCGGGCACTTGCCCAGCCACTTGGGACTCGTGCCGCCGCAGGCGCTGCACACGTACTGGGTCTTGGGGGCGCGGGAGGTGCTCACAGGGCGCACTGTAGCGGGCCGCAGCACCCACGGGCCGGGCCGGGGGTCACCTGGCCGCGTGCTACAACCGGCGCCCGGGCCCTGCGACCCATGACTGTCGCGGCCCCGATGCCCCACTCGCCGCGATGCCCACCTTCCAACCCTCCGCCCGCCTGCTGTTCTGGGGCCCCACGCTGATCTGGGCCTCGACCTGGCACGTGATCCTGTACCAGCTGGCCGAGGTGCCGGCGATGAACGCGGTGGCCTGGCGCTTCCTGCTCGCCTCGGGGCTGCTGTTCGCGCTGGCCGCCTGGCGCGGCGAATCCTGGCGGATCGCGCCGCGCTGGCACCCGTGGCTCGCGCTCACCGGGAGCGTGCAGTACGGGGTGAACTACTGGTGCGTCTACGAGGCCGAGAACCACATTCCCTCGGGCCTGGTGGCGGTGCTGTTCGCACTGATGGTGTTCGGCAACGCGCTGACCGGCGCCTGGTTCTTCGGCAAGCCGATCACGCGGCGCTTCGTCGCCTCGGCGGCGGTGGGCGTGAGTGGCGTGGCGCTGATCTTCTGGCCCGAGGTGCTGGCCGCGGGCGGCAAGCCCGGTGCCGCGCTCGGGCTGGGCTTCGGCCTGCTGGCGGTGGCCTGCGCCTGCACCGGCAATGCGCTGACGCTCAAGCTCGGCGAGCGCGGCCTGGCGCTGGTGCCCACCTTGGCCTGGTGCATGGGCTACGGCGCGCTGGGGCTGGTGGCGGCCTCGGGTCTGCAGGGCCTGGGCTGGCAGGTGGGCCACTCGGCGGCCTGGTGGGTGTCGCTGTTGTACCTGGCCGCGTTCGGCTCGGTGGCGGCGTTCCTGATGTACTTCAAGCTGGCCCACCGCGAGGGGCCGGGCAAGGCCGCGCTCACCGGCGTGCTGACTCCCGTGCTGGCACTGGCCGTGTCGGCCGCGCTGGAGGGCTGGCGGCCGACGCTGCTGTCGATCGCCGGCGTGGCGCTGTGCCTGGGCAGCGTCTACGCGGCGACACGGCCGGTGCCGGAAGCGGCCGCGCCCCGCTGACCGGTGAAGCAGGCGGCCACGCTTCGCTGGCCGGTGCGCGGGCTGGCGCGCTGAGCGGTCACGCCACGCCGACCGGCACCCGCGGCGCCACGGCGCACATCAGCTCGTAGCCGATGGTGCCTGCAGCGTGGGCCACCTCGTCGATGGCCAGCCGGCTGCCGCGCGGGCCCTCGCCCCACAGCGTGACCTCGCTGCCCAGCGCCGCCGCAGGCACCGGCGTCAGGTCGACCGCCAGCATGTCCATCGACACCCGGCCCACGGTGGTGCAGCGCACGCCGTCCACCAGCACCGGGGTGCCGGTGGGGCACAACCGAGGATAGCCGTCGGCATAGCCGCAGGCGACGATGCCGATGCGCATCGGCCGCTCGGCGGTGAAGCGGCTGGCATAGCCCACGGTGTCACCGGGCTGCAGGTGCTGGGTGCCGATGAGCTTCGAGCGCAGCGTCATGGCCGGGGCCAGGCCCCAGTGGGCGATGTCGTGCTCGGGAAAGTCGGGTGCGCTGCCGTAGGTGAGGATGCCGGCGCGCACCCAGTCGGTCTTCACGCCCGGGTGGCGCAGCACCGCGGCGCTGTTGCTCAGGCTGCGCTCGCCGGGCAGGTCGGCCGTGGCGGCCTCGAAGGCGGCCACCTGGTGGTCGATGCCGCGGTCGCCGTCGGCATCGGAGAAATGCGTCATCAGCGAGATTTCGTCGACCTGCGGCAGCGCATTGAGTCGCGTCCAGGCCGAGCGGAAGGCCGCCGGCGTGAAGCCCAGGCGGTTCATGCCGCTGTTCATCTTCAGGAACACGCGGTGCGGCTGGTGCGTCTTGTGCGCCGCGAGCCAGTCGATCTGTGCCTCGCAGTGCAGCGCATGCCAGAGGTTCAGCCGGGAACACAGTTCGAGGTCACGTGGCTCGAAGACCCCCTCGAGCAGCAGGATGGGGCCGCGCCAGTCCAGCGCACGCAGCCGCTGGGCCTCGTCCAGGTCGAGCAGCGCGAAGCCGTCGGCGCCGCGCAATGCCTCGTAGACGCGTTCGATGCCGTGTCCGTAGGCGTTGGCCTTGACGACGGCCCACACCCGGGCATCGGGTGTGCGCTGGCGCACGCGGGCCAGGTTGGCCGCCAGCGCGGCGGTGTGGATCAGGGCTTGGATCGGGCGCGGCACGGGGGCGGATTCTGCCATCCGCCCCCCTGCAGCCGTGGGGCGCAGAGGCGGCAGCGGGCAGGCCGCGTGCTATAACCGCGCGCCGCCCTGGGGGCGGTGCGCAAGGTGGCCGCGTCACCGTGGATCGGCACGCTGGCGACCCTTTGCGCGAACGCGGCCGGGCGGTTTTGCCCCGGCACCGGCCGACGGATCAGGAGACACCGCGCACCGCGCGACTGGATGCAACCCGACACAACAAGACGATGAAAAAGGGCTTCTCCACGATCATGTCGGCGCAGTTCTTCAGCTCGCTGGCCGACAACGCGGTGTTCATCGCGGCCGTCGAGTTGCTGCGCACCGGCGGCGCGCCCGAGTGGCAGCGTGCGGCGCTGGTGCCGATGTTCGCGCTGTTCTACGTGGTGCTGGCGCCGTTCGTCGGCGCCTTCGCCGATTCGATCCCCAAGGGCCGGGTGATGTTCGTCTCGAACAGCATCAAGGTCGTCGGCTGCCTGCTGATGCTGTTCGGCAGCCACCCGCTGCTGTCGTACGCCATCGTGGGCCTCGGGGCGGCGGCCTACTCGCCGGCCAAGTACGGCATCCTCACCGAGCTGCTGCCGCCCTCGCAGCTGGTCAAGGCCAACGGCTGGATCGAGGGCCTGACCATCGCCTCGATCATCCTCGGCGCGGTGCTGGGCGGCCAGCTGGTCGGGCCCAAGGTGGCACCGTGGCTGCTCGGCTTCGACTTCCCGATGCTGGACACGCCGATCGACACGGCGCCCGAGGCGGCCATCTCGGTGATCGTGTTCATCTATGTGCTGGCGGCGCTGTTCAACCTGTACATCCCGCGCACCGAGGCGGCGCTGCAGCCCATGACCGGCAGCATCGCCTCGATGGTGCGCGACTTCTCGCAGTGCAATTCGCGGCTGTGGCGCGACAAGCTGGGGCAGATCTCGCTGGCCACCACCACGCTGTTCTGGGGCGTGGCCGGCAACCTGCGCTACCTGGTGCTGGCCTGGGCCGCGGTGGCGCTGGGCTACACCACCACGCAGGCCACCAGCCTGCAGGGCGTGGTGGCCATCGGCACCGCGGTGGGGGCGGTGGTCGCCTCGGTGCAGATGCGCCTGCACCGGGCCACCAACGTGATCCCGCTGGGCATCGCGCTGGGGCTGCTGACGGTGCTGCTGAACTTCATCACCAACCTCTGGGTGGCGGTGCCCTTCCTGATCCTGCTGGGCGCTGCCGGCGGCTACCTGGTGGTGCCGATGAATGCCCTGTTGCAGCACCGCGGCCACAACCTGATGGGCGCCGGCCGCTCGATCGCGGTGCAGAACTTCAACGAACAGGCCTGCATCCTGGGCCTGGGCGCCTTCTATGCGGCGATGACCAAGGTCGGGCTGTCCACCTTCGTGGCCATCGCGGTGTTCGGCCTGGTCGTGGCCGGGGTGATGGAAGGCATCCGCCGCTGGCATGCGCGCAACCTGGTCAACGATCGGGACGAGGTGGAGCGGCTGCTGGCCATCGCACGGTCAGACAAGCATTGACCTCGCCGGCCGTCTCGCGCGCGCCGGCGGTGCTGGCGCTGGTGTTCAATGCCTTCACCTGGGGCGTGTCGTGGTGGCCGTTCCGCCGTTTCGATGCGCTGGGCCTGCACCCGCTGTGGATGACCGCGCTGACCTACTCGGCTGCGGTGGCCCTGCTGCTGGCCACGCGGCCGGCGGCGGTGATCGAGGTGGCGCGGCATCCGGCGCTGTGGGTGCTGGTGCTGGCCTCGGGCACCACCAACGCGGCCTTCAACTGGGGCGTGACGGTGGGCGACGTGGTGCGGGTGGTGCTGCTGTTCTACCTGATGCCGGTGTGGGCGGTGCTGCTGGCGCGCCCGCTGCTGGGCGAGCGCATCGGGCCCCGGGCGCTGGCACGCATGGCACTGGCCCTGACCGGCGCGATGGTGGTGCTGTGGCCGACGGCCGGGCCGGCGTCCTCGTCGCCACTGGGCTGGCCCGACGCGCTGGCGCTGCTGGGCGGCTTCTCGTTCGCCTTGAACAACGTGATGCTGCGGCGCGAATCCGCCCGCAGCGAGCCGGCCCGGGCGCTGGCGATGTTCGGCGGCGGCACGGTGGTGAGCCTGGTGCTGGCGGCGTCGCTCACCGCCGCCGGCGTGGTGGCGCCTTTGCCGGCCGCGGCCCCGGGGTGGCTGGCCGGCGCAGCGGCCCTGGCGCTGTGGTTCCTGGCAGCCAACCTGGCCCTGCAATACGGCGCGGCCAGGCTATCTGCGCACACCACGGCCGTGGTGATGCTCACCGAAGTGGCCTTTGCCAGCGCATCGGCCGTGGCGCTGGGAGCGGGCGCGCTGGACGTTCGTACGGCGGCGGGCGGCGCGCTGATCGTCCTGGCCGCGGCGCTGGCGGCCTGGCAGTCCGACTAGGGCCTGTTCACGCGTCGGGGCTGCCCGCGTGGTGTGAGCAGATCCTGATCTTCGATCTCCCGGTCCGCCAGCCACGCCTGGCCGAAGGC
>Ga0268298_10001051_pt1 | contig 33665 bp, 32 predicted proteins | sample WWTPWeurt_MetaG_FD_194462 | JGI IMG/M metagenome (GOLD analysis project Ga0268298, IMG submission 194462) | Activated sludge microbial communities from WWTP in Nijmegen, Gelderland, Netherland - WWTP Weurt | ecosystem: Engineered > WWTP > Aerobic digester > Activated sludge | place...
GTTGTATTTCCGCCCGAGACAATCTCAGTTTATGAAAAATTCAGGGAAACGGGGCTCATGCCTTATTCTATCTCGAGGCATGCGGGTGGCCTTGGCTTACCGGCAACGGTCGGTGCATTCATCGTGATGCTTCTGGCGCGCGCGGACGTTTCCTTTTGCATGACCATCACTCTACTGAACCTTGCGCAAATTGTGGCAAGATACGGAACGGAAGAGCAGATCGAGCAATTTGCCGCAAAAGCAGCTGCAGGGGAAACGTTATTCGCCATGGCTTTGACAGAGCCAGACTACGGATCCGATCTCAACAGCGTTCGCATGACTGCAATCAGAAGTGAAGACGGTAGCTATCGATTGAATGGCACCAAGCGGTTCATTTCTCAGGGATGCGGTCTTGGGCCTTATCCATGCACTCTTCTGACCCTGGCACGCACTGGAAAAGTGGGTGGTCGTGCGCGAGGTCTTTCCGTATTCCTGGTCAAGAGCGAAGATGTAACGATAGCCGGCATTGAGAGTAAGATGGGAATCCACGCTTCCCCCACCTGCGAAGTGGTCTATGAGGATGTGCCCGGACAGATCCTCGGAGAGGAAGGCCTGGGCTTAACCAGATACACGGCAGGCATGACCAATTTCATGAGACTGGGAAGTGCAGCGGGTGGGCCTGGCGGCGGCGCGGGCGCCTACTTCGAATGTGAAAAGTATGCGTCATCGCGCATTCAGTTTGGAAAACCAATCGCGCAGATTCCTGCAGTTGCTGAAATGATTCAGAAAATCCGCAGAGAGGTCAATGCAATGCGGCTACTGGCTTTTGAGACAGCGCGCATTGTCGATTTGTTTCAGCACCACCAGATTCGTCTGGAAAAGGAAGGCGTAGAGGATCGCGACATTCGGCGCGACGAAACCATCAAGACATGGAGTACGCTTGCGTCGATTCTTACGCCGGTTGCGAAATATTATTGTTCCGAAGAAGGACATCGGTGTGGGAATCTCGCCGTTCAGATTCACGGCGGAGCCGGTTATACGGAAGATTACGACGTCTCCAGAATGTTCAGAGATTCACGAATCAATACCATCTACGAAGGAACCAGTCAGATTCATGTTCGCATAGCCACCGGCGCGATTTCCGCTGGTATGGGGGAAGGCGCAAATTTTAGAAAATACCTGGAGGACCTGTACTCGCAGGTGCGAGCTCCGTCGACTTTTCTGATCGAGCAGTTCCGTTTGCTGGAGGAATCTGTAGATTGTTTTCGCATGATAGAGAGCGAAGACAGTCGTGAGCGTCTGGCAGAGAATTTGATGATAGTGGCCGCACGATTCTTGTGTACGGTCCTTTACGAAAAGGCCCTTGGGCTACTTGCCAATCATTCGGACCTGGAACGGTGGCGGGCGGATTGTCGAAGTTATGGGCTCGAAAGCGCGGCGATTGCGTCTGGCTGCTTTTACAGGCTCAAAAACAGCGAGTTTGCGGCAGTCTGAAAATACGTGGATATCCACTCTTTTTTTGTGGACAAGTTTGTTCTGCCTTCTTAAATGAGTGTATATCCACCTATTGGTCGGATGGAGGGTTTTATGGAACTTCAGGCAATCACTCCCAGGTCAACGTTCCGGGTGTCTTTCCACGATTGTGACGCTTTCGGGCATCTAAACAATGCACGCTACATTTCTCATTTCATTGACGCGCGCACGGATCATCTTCGCGATTTCCACGGGTATGATGTGTATGCGGACGCCGAGAAGACGGGGAAGAACTGGGTGGTTCAGAACACTTCCATTCGGTATCTGTACCCGGCTAAACTCAATCAACTGGTGGAAATCGAGACCAGGCTTTTGCGATTTGAGAAACATCGTCTGTTCCCAGAAGGAATCATGCGAGATCCTGAAACAGGAAAGGTGCATGCCATTGTATGGTTTGATCTGGCGTATGTGGATTTGAAAACCGGACGTCCCGCGAGGCACGGAGAGGCGCTCACAGAATTGGTTTCGAGGATTGTAGAAACTGACCCTGATATGGAACGTTTTGACTTTGCAAAGCGCGTTGCCCAGATAATGTCGATTCATGGCAGGAGGGAAACCTCGCGTGAAGCGGAAGTCGCTTGATCAGTCGGAATACAAACGCGCCGCGCTGAGCTGCTTCAACTTCAGTTTCAGAAACGCGGCGCGTGCGGTTACTCTCCTGTACGATCGCGCCCTGGCTCCTGCCGGAATTCGTTCTACTCAGTACAGCTTGCTGATCGTTCTGGCCGGCTATGGAAGTCTTACGATCAATGATCTTGCTTCTGGACTCGGGATGGATCGCACGACTCTTTCCAAGAACCTCAGGCCCATGGTCCACAGAAAGCTCATTCAATTCGAATCACAGAAGGACAGACGCAAGAAAGCCCTGGTATTGACAAAAGCAGGCTACACCATGCTTGAAAAATGCACTCCACTCTGGGAAGAGGCTCAGGACTCCGTGCAAAAAATGCTGGGTGAGGATGCGCGCGACGTTCAGAGAAGACTCGTGCGCGTGGCCAGAATTCGAAACTGATCCATTTTTCATGGACAAACCGACGCCCGGCAGCGAAGCAGAGAGTCGGTGAGCAATCGACTGATTTATCTCCTGGACGCAGACGCGCGTGCGCGCGGAGACCTGGCCGAGCAAATCGGCCACTATGGTTACGGAGTAAGCACATTTGCATCTCTCGAGACTCTGCGAGAAGCAGTGGCTCAGTCGGTTCCAGCCGTCATTGTAGCTGCCATGGATCGACTGGAATCGGAGATGCATATTTCTGAAATTCAGCGCAATTTGAATCCATCTCCCTGTGTTGTGTTTCTCGGAGGAAGCGACGAGATGCAAATGCGTCTTCGGTCGGTAAGGTTTGGGGGAAGCGGTTTTTTCTCTAAGCCTGTGAACGTGGATGCTCTCGTTACTCTGCTGGATCGCCTAACGTCTCCGTTTGTAGTCCAGGCGTATCGGATCCTGATCGTGGAAAGCGATGGTGAGCTCTCGCAGCACCTTGTCAGGATTCTGGGGGCTGCGGGAATGGAAACGCATGTGGTCTCCAATCCGGCTGAAATGCTACGAGCCGGAGACTTGTTTCATCCGGAATTGATACTAATGAATCTTTACTATCCGGAGATCCTGGGAATGGAGCTGGCCACAGTTCTCAGACAGGATCCGCGGTATGAACGAATTCCCATTGTATTTTTGTCCAGCGAGCTCGATCCAGCAAGGCAAATGGCCGCTCTTGCAAAGGGGGGCGATGATTGCCTGACTCTTCCGATCCATCCAGACTACCTTGCATTGATCGTTGCTTCTAGAGTGGAAGCGACTCGATCCATCAAATCTCTCTACTTCCGAGATGGCCTGACCGGTCTATTGAACCATCGGGCGATGCTAGACTCTCTGGAAATGAAATTGGAGCTGGCAGGAGCAAGAGGAGTAGAGTTGCCGTTTGTGATGGTAGACATTGACAGGTTCAAGTTGATCAACGACACATACGGTCACCCGGTGGGAGATACAGTTCTAAAGAGTCTGGGTCGTCTACTCAAGCAGAGAGTGTGGAGTAAGGACCTCGTGGGCAGACTCGGAGGGGAGGAGTTTGGTGTCATAGTGAACTCCATGGACGCAGCTACTGCTGCCCGGGTGTTCAATGAGATTCGCATCGACTTCGCGCAGATTCGTCACACTTCAAGCGAGGGCGATTTCTATGCTACATTCTCCTGTGGAGTGGCCTGGTTTCCACGTTATGCGACATCTGCGGAGATAGAGAGTGCGGCTGAAAGAGCTGTGCGCCAGGTGAAAGCCCTCGGTGGAAATCGCGTGGGCCTCATTGGCAGGCATGAGAGTTAACCGGTAGCCAGTCGGTCAGGCGAAATCCCTTCGAGATTATTTTGTGCCATTCGATCCACGGAACGAGTGGTTTGCGTTTTCTTGTTCTCTGCTACCTCCACGCTGTCCGGCAAAATTCGCCAGATGGGAGAAGCAAGTGCTGCCATTCGATCGAATGCTGAATGAAAGAGCGGTGCGTCCTGCTGCGCCTCTACTAGAAGTACGGGGCGTGAGCGAACGCTCAGCTCTGAAAGAACCGACAAAAATCCATCCAGAAGAAGCTCGCGCCCAGGCGCGCTTTCCCCTATGTCCAGGAAATGGCGAAGCGGAGAAAGAATCACAGCAACTCCGCCTCTCCTTGCATTCAGGATTCCACGTGCAGCGCCGAGGAACTGCAGAGGTGTTGCGATTTTCTGGCAGGTGATGGTCTCAAGCAACACATCTGGTTTTACATCCTGCGACGCGGCTTCTTCAGCAATTGCAAATGGATCAAACCGATCTGCGCAATCCATGACAGTGATGGGAAGCCCAAGGAGGGCCAGTCTGCTGATCCAGGAGTGCGAGAGCGCGTATATACCCGAAACTCCTGTCAGAAGGGAAATGCGTCTGAGTCTTGGCGGCGAAATGGACGTGAGAGGCAGATTCACGATAGCTACATATATGACGGCTATTTTTTTGTCAAGTAGAAGCCGGGCGACAAAATCGAGTATTGTTTTATGGGGGACTTGAACGGAACCAGTATGGTCTATCCAGACCTTCTGATTGCAGTTGCATTAGAATCTGATTTGAAAGCCCGCTCGATCGGGACCTGCGAAGAAAAAGGCCGAAGTCGAGGGTGCAGGATTCGTGGAAGCATAAGCATAAAAAAATGCCGCGGCCCCCAGTGCAAAATCTACCGAGGCGCATGCACTCTCCAGCCTTCGCGTACGAGCGAACGTCTTTTTTTCTGTCTGGCGTAAGTAATAAGAAACCAGAGTGAGCCTGTCGGAGGGAGCGGCTGCAAGGAGAGCGATCTGTGTCGTACGTTGATTCGTAGATAGTTGCCGCATAACGTTAGAATATCTATTCCACTGAACGAGCCATCGCAAGGACATACCTGCAGACACACCGCCCAGAACCGGCACGGCAGGATGATCCCAGGACGGCACAGGCTTCGTGGCAAGCACTCCGGCCAGACCAAAGAGAGCCAGAGTTCCGCCGTATGCCTGGAGGCGCAGGTTGGCTGCATGTCTGTAGTCCGTCTGAGACTCCTGTCTGAAAATTTCGGTAGTGAGCGCGGCGCCAGGGCGATCGAGAGAACTAAACAAGATGAGGGACTGCACGCGGTCGATGCGGGGAACATCGCGGATATATGCGTGCCATGCCGGGGCAATCACGCCACCTTCGAGAATTCCAGAAGCTGCAGCTGCGCCTGAAAGGAAGTAACTCTGCATCTCATTCTCACTCGACTCAGCATGAAGCGGGCAGGCAAGAGTAACGGCAGCGATGATCTGAAAAATACGACGCACGACCAAATTTTGGGCAGAATCCTCGATATGGCAAGTGAATCAGAGAAAAACTGGGAACGATTGAATGTGAAAACGATTTCCTTATCAACAATCCATTGGAATCCTGGCCTCTTGAAAGCAATCCTCTTTAGCTCTGTTTTGTCACTGGTTGTGTGCGGCACTCTTTCCGCTCAGGAAACTCCTCTGATGCCATTGACTCTGGACCCGGTCATCTCTCCACTTCCACCCGGACCGCGCTCGATTGATGAGAGAAAAGGAACATGGAGTATTCAGTGGGGTTACAACCGCGACGCATACACTCAGAGTGATATCAACTTTCGCGGACCGGGGTATCGTTTCACTTTAAAAGACGTTGTGGCAAAAGACAAACCAGAGAACATCGGGCCAGTCTATCTCAGTCCAAGCGAATTTGACGTGCCTCAGTTTAGCTTTCGCTACACGCGATACATCACCAATCACTTTACTCTTTCATTTGGTCAGGATCACATGAAGTACGTTCTCACGCGCGGACAGGCTTCCAATATCTACGGGTATATAGATCCTCTTGCGATTCAGCGCGCGCATCTGCAGCCTTCTCTTGAATCTCTCCCCTATCTCTATCTATTTCCCGCGCAGTACAAGCAATACGAAGGAGTGCATCTGGGAGAGCCAATCAACATCACTCCGGACTTTTTGAAATTTGATCATACGGATGGACTGAACTATTTTCAGGTGGATGTTGGATTCATTCAGCAAATCTGGATGTCGGACAGTGGAGAGCATGGCTTGAGCATGCTCTCTTCGATTGGTGGTGGTCCTATAGTTTGTCGTAGCGACGTAAGACTTTTTGGCGAAGGCAGAAACAATGTGTATCATCTTTCGGGATACGGCGTTTCTGCGATGGTCGGGTTGCGTTTTGATTTCTTTCGATCTTTCTTCGTAGAGCTCTCAGGGAAGGGAGGCTACGCCGATCTTTCAGACATTCTGACAAATGGTAGAAGCAAGGATCGCGCCCGGCAGAATTTCGGTTTCGTGGAGAAAGCAGTCTTTTTTGGTTACACGCGCTAGCGCGCCTGGCTGAGCCACGCAGAAGAGTCTGCCGGTTCTGCGAAGTGAAATCCCTGGGCAGTGTCGCATCCAAGGCTTCGCAGAAGTGTTTCCTGCGACGCAGTTTCTACCATGGTTGCGCCGGCCACGATTCCCAGGCTGTGCGCGATACTGATCATTCCCGCTACAAGTGCGCGATCACTTGCATCGTGAGGCAGACCGCGTGCGAAGGAGCCGTCTATTTTCAGCATATGCAGGGGCAGTCCCTTCAGGTTGACAATAGAAGCATTGCCTGTTCCAAAATTATCTACGGCAAGTTTCACTCCAAGTCTCGAGAGCGCGCGCAGTATGCTTGCTACTTCATCGAATCCTCGCGCGAAGCTTGCTTCTTTGAGTTCGAGCATGAGACGCGAAGGTTCCGCTGAAAAGTCCGCGAGAGACTGAATGACTGATTCCAGGATCCCATGTCGCTGGAATTGTTTGGCGCTTACATTCACGGAAACGAACGTATCTTTCCCTGGAAGTCGGGAAAGAAACCTGCATGCTTCGCGCAATACGAATTCTCCTAGAGGATCAATCAAGTTCGCTTCTTCTGCGACCGCTAGAAAAACAGAAGGTCCAAGAACTCCTCTTCGCGAGTGTTTCCATCTCAGTAGAGTCTCATACCCCGTCAGTGTTCCATCCGTCAGTTTAAAAATGGGCTGGAAATATACCGTAAATTCACCGCGTTCCAGCCCGTGACGCATTTCCGCTTCCAGGGTGAGTTGTTCTTTGATTGCAAAGCGCATTTCTTCGTCGAAGATCGTATAACGGGATCTTCCGAGTGCCTTGGATCTGTACATCGCAGTGTCTGCATCGCGTAGCATTTCTTCCGACCTTGCGTAACCGGAAACGTATGGTGCAATTCCAATGCTTGCCCCCGTGAATACTTCAGAATCTCCGAGCATGAGAGGCTGGCTGAGTTCTCGCAAAATGCGTGATGCAACGGCTTCCGCTCCCTGAAGATTCGTATTCTCAAGCAATAGAACAAATTCATCTCCGCCCAGGCGCCCCACAGTATCTCCTGGTCTTGTGCATTTCTCAAGAACGCGCGCCACAGCAATGATCAGTTTGTCTCCTGCCAGATGTCCCATGGTGTCGTTTACTATCTTGAAGCGATCCAGGTCCAGAAACAGAAGTGCGAAATCAAAATCATCTTCGCGTGTTTTCTTCTTTAGCGCGTGTCCAATTCTATCTGTGAGCAAATGCCGATTGGGCAATCCTGTCAGCGCATCGTGTGACGCTTCGTGAATCAGTCTGTCTTCTGCTATTTTCTTTTCAGTATGGTCTCTGGATACGACGACTGCATGAGTGATTTCATCGCCTGCGCCGCGATAGGGATAGTAAGTTACATCAAAGAAGCGCGGGCCGAGAGCCGGAAATTCAAATCCAACTCCATAATTTACAATGTTGCCTTTGAAGCACTCGTCCAGATAACCGCGGATCACTCTTTCGAATAGATCTCCACCCCAGACTTCTGTTACCGGTTTACCAATGAGTATTTCTCGCGGCTTGTGATGTGCTTCGCAGTAAGCATCATTGACTGCTTCATATTTATATTCGCGATTGATCAGAGTCATGAATTCGCGGGAAGTGTTTACAATGAAGTCGTAACGGTGAGATTGCTGAATGGCGTTGCGCAGTTGCTGTTCGCTTCCGCGAATTTTATCCAGCATGCGCATCTGGTAAGCCATGGCCATAAACCCAACAAATCCGAGCACCGCGATGGCAGCAAAAAACTGATAGATGTCAACGAGCGGGTCTTTGACTGCATAGGCTGCCACAGCTGCGCCCGCAGTCGAAAACAGTAAAAAAGAAAGGAGCCCGGCGCGCGATTCAAAGATGAAAGTGGATGTGGCCGTGACAGCGGAAAGAAAGATCAGCATGTCGATCATCTGCACGGGTGCGAGTCTGAACGTGTAGAGAAGTAGGAAGAAATGGCTTGCGATGACGTAGAGCAGAATGATGACCAGCTTGCGAAGATGCTTTTTTGCGAAATTGCTGACGAAGGACGCGGCCAGCGCCGCGGCAATGAGAATCATCACCGCAATGTAGCGAAGCGGCTGCGGATCCCTCATCCCCAGCCTGTCTATGATCACCCAGAAAATCGCGTATGAGACAAGCCCGATCACCAGGAGCAGACGCGACGTGCGCAATTCGAGTCGCTTTTCGTCTGGCAGCTGCATTCAAATGAATAGGAAGAACGAGTGGTTACGAACTCGTCAACTGAAACCCGTAAATTTCTTGCCCCTGGCCCCGCCTGCGGAAGGAATTCCATATGACCAATCCAGCACTCGCCCCTTTTGACCTGACTGGTTACAGCGGAACCCGAGGGTGGAACTTCTATTCGCAAACCTCCAGTTTTGTGCATTTGATGAATCGATATGGCGCGGACCTGGCCGCAGGTCATTTGGACGCGATTCATAAACATCTTACAGAATATGGAGCTTTGTGTGGCGGCGTTTTGAACGATCTGATCGAGGCATGCCATAAAGAAGGAAAATACGGAGAAATCGTGCCGTATGACGCCACAGGAAACAGAATAGACGAAGTGCGCTACAGTCACGAGCAGAGAGAAGCGCGCAGAATTTGCTTTGAACATGGCATCGTGAATCTGGGGTACCACTCAGACTGGAAATTTCCGTTCAGTTTTCATCATAGAATGATGCTTGCTTTCATGACCAACATGAATGGCGAAGGCGGAGTTGCCTGTCCTCTGGCCATGACAGATGGCCTGATTCTGGTGCTCGAAAAAATCGGCACAGAAGAGCAAAAAAGAAAGTATCTCCCCATTCTTGCCAGACAGGGAAGTGGATCACATTTTATGGCCGGGCAATATGTGACAGAGAGAGTGGGAGGATCCAACGTCGCGGCCAATCGCACTGTGGCGAGAAAAGCGTCTAACGGTAGCTGGATCTTAAACGGAGAAAAATGGTTTTGTAGCAATCCAGGGGATCTCTGGGTCACTACGGCTCGAATCGAGAATTCTTCCACGATCGGTTTATTTCTGGTGAGTAGAATCAAAGACGATGGAACGCTCAATGGATGCAGGCTGGTTAGAAAAAAAGACATCATTGGCTCTAAAGGCAAAATCACAGTGGAGACAATCTACGAAGATGTGGAAGCAGCGGAGCTGGGCCGTCCGGCACACGGGCTGGCAAACCTCATCAAGTATGTGATCAACACTTCGCGTTTGCATGTCGCTGCGGGGGCTGTGGGTCATGGGAGAAGATCCTATCTGGAAGTGCGCGCTTACACTCAAAAACGGACAGCGTATGGGAAGAAGATCATTGAACTTCCAGCAGTCCTTCGCACTCTCGCGCGCATGCAGGTGCTGCAGACTGTCGTTGAGTTTGCCGTTATGCGCAATTACGATCTCAACGCGAAGGATCATGTGCTCTCAAAGATGCTGACTCCTCTCCTGAAGTATGCCTCCACTGTTCTGGCCACTCATCTGACTCACGAAGGCATTCTGGTTCTCGGAGGCAACGGGATCCTGGGCGATTTTTCTATTTTGCCGCGTCTGCACAATGACGCTATCATCAATGAAACCTGGGAAGGAACGCATCCTCTTCTTTGCGAACACGCTCTCAAGGCGTATGGCAGACCAAATGTTCACAATGCGTTTAAAGAAATGCTTTCAGAGGCCGCGCGCAACGTAGGATCTCTTCCTCTTGCAGCGCGCGCGCAGGCACTCATTTCTTCGCGGATCAATGATTGCGAAAAGCAGTCTGATTTCTGGGTGGATTCTCATCGAACTGAATTCTGCGATCTCTTGTACGCTGCTTTTTCTCTATCAGAAATGATCCAGGACTCTGCCGGGTCACAAGCGTTTCGTCCGCATACGGAGGCTTATGCGGAACTCCTGATCGAAAAATATTCGGGGGAAACTCTGAATGGATTTTTCTCCGATCCTTCGCAGATGGCTGCGATTCTGTAAGGAGTCAGTCTGGTCGAATTCTGCCGACGATCATCTCGCGGCTGATTTCTCCAAGAAGTCTTGAGTCCAGGCACTCTGCGCGCAGGTCGCATAACACAAAGTATTTGCCGGTAGTGATCTTTCTTTCTCCAAAGGAGTCGCGTGGAAATACGGAACCAGGTAAAGAATAGCCCGTCTGAGTGCGTATTTGCCAGGCATCCTGGACTGGTGCACCGTTTCTCAAGAGTTGCTTTTCTTTCATTTCTATTGCATCTCCGGGTAGACCTGTGATTCTTCCCAGGAGCCGAACCTCCGGGTTATCCGGGTGTTTGTACAATATGATATCGCCAAATTGCAGTTCTACGCGCTTCACAACGTAGACTGTTTGTCCTTTTTTTACGGCAGGCTCCATGCTGGCCGTGCCCACGCGAAGAGGAAAAATCCACACAGCATGCACGACGAGCCGCAGCAATAAGGCCAGAATGGCCGCTGCCACTAGACCCGCCACGATCACTGATTTTTTTACAGGAGCGCGCTTTTCTGGCACAAGGTCTCTGTTGCGAAGGGCCATGTGCAAGGATCGTGTGGCTTGTTTGTTTACCAATCAAAATTTGACAGAGGACCGCTCATCAGTACTCTGGCAGTGTGGGCTACCAGTTCATTGATAAACAGCAGGATCTGGATCTGGCAGTCTCTGTAATGGGCAGGTCACAGTACGTTTCTGTGGACACGGAGAGTTCTAGCTTCTATACATATGAGTCTGAACTCTGTTTGATTCAGATCAGCGCTTCCGGTAAGAATTATCTCATCGATCCTCTGGCCAATCTCACAGTGGACGGTCTCGCAGAGATCTTCGCAAACCCTTCCATTGTAAAAGTAATGCACACGGCCGCCTCTGATATTTCAGAGCTACGGCGTCTTCGCAAATTCAAGTTCGAGAATCTATTCGATATCATGGTGGGTTGCAGGATGCTCGGTTTTGTCAGCTGCTCCCTTGTGTCTCTCGTGAAGCATTACACAGGCCGCGATCTAGAAAAAACAGAACAGAAATCCAATTGGAAGAAAAGACCGCTCACTGCTTCGCAAATGGAATACGCGCATCGCGACACCATCTATCTCGAAGAAATCATGAAGGCCATGAAGGTCGAAATCGAGAAGTTCGGGTTTGCGGATGAATTCGCAGAGGACATGATTCGCATCATCAAGGAATCGTATCCAGTTGAAAGGATTTATGATCATGATTCATGGAAGCACGTGCCCGGTGCCTTTCAACTTTCCCCGATCGGTCGCGGCTTCCTCAAAGCGCTCCTTGAGATTCGCGAATCACGCGCGCGTAAAGATAACATTGCTCCGTTTCGTCTTGGTTCCAATGACGCTCTTTTGAACGTAGCAGAAAGAATGCCCGATAGCATCAGCGAGCTGTCTACTTTTGGACTTCATCCAGATTTTGTTCGCAAAGAAGGGGAACGAATTCTGGAAATGCGCAACAAATCGCCGCAGATTACGAACGCAGATTCCCCTCGCGAGAAACGCAAACCACCCGATCCTGCTCTGGCTCGTTTGAAAAAATGGCGCAAGGATGTGGCAGAGTATCGCGGATTTGAACCTTCTATCATTTTATCCAACAGGCAGCTTGAAGCAATCATGGAAGCGCGCCCTTCTACAATGGAAGATCTGGCCCGCCTGGATTTACTTACGGACTGGAAGCTAGAGCATTATGGTCCTATGGTACTGTCTGTTCTGGCCGGTAAAGAGCCACCTCTGGGCGATTTGAAAAGGCTTCCTCCAGAAAGACGACGCCCGCAAATTTCAGGTTGATACCCGGGCCGTTCGCACAATCTGGGTTCATGTTCAAATCTGTTCGTCTGACTCGTCTCGGGCTGATCAACCTCATCCTGTTTACTCTTTTCATCGGGGCATTCTTGAGTCCTTTGATTTACAGCGGCTTTCGCAGCATGGTCCTGGATCACCAGTCGAGCGCAGATCCAATTCCAGAAAGCGATCAGAAGGCGGCCATCGCCTTGCAGCAGAGTTACATGAACGTTTTTAAGAAAGCATCTCCATCCGTTGTATTCATTCGCACTCGAGTTCTAGTCCCGCCCCGGTACTGGTTTGATCTCTACAGCCAGCAAGAAGGCGCGGGCACCGGCATCGTCATAGACAAAGCGGGTTACATTGTTACCAATAATCACGTGGTGGCTGGCGCACAAAAGATAGAAGTTGTTTTTCCGGATCAAAGAAAAGAGAGAGCAAAGCTCATAGGAAGAGATGAAACAAGCGACATCGCAGTCATTCAAATTCCAGGGAGCGACAAACTGGTTCCTGCAGTTCTTGGCGATTCAGACAAAGTGGCCCCCGGTCAACTTGCATTCGCACTCGGATCTCCGTTTGGCCTGGAAAGTACATTCACTGTGGGTGTGATTTCTGCGAAGCACAGAAGCATAGACAATACCAAATACACTCGCATCCAGACAGACACTTCCATCAATCCGGGAAACTCGGGCGGACCACTTCTTAACGTTTACGGGGAAGTAGTTGGAATCAATCAGTCTATCATTTCTCCGGGCGGTCAGGGCGGAAGCGTTGGAATTGGTTTTGCTATTCCAATCAATGAAGCCAAAAGCGTGATCGAACAGTTGCGCAAAGAGCGTCGCGTCATTGGAAGACCTACTCTGGGAGTGCAGGTAGGAGTTCCTACACCGAACCTGAGACAGTTTTTGAAAGTAAGCGAGGAATATGGACTCGTAGTTCGATTTGTTGTTCCAGGTTCTGCGGCTGAGGATGCGGGAATGAAAGCCAATGACTATCTACTGAAAGCAAATGACAAAGAGCTTCGCGAGCCGGACGAGCTTCTAGAAGAAGTGGCCAAAGCAGGAATTGGCGGAAAGATCAAACTCGAATTCGTTCGTGGTGGCAAGAAGCAGTCCGTCACGATTGCCGTTGGCGAGGATCAGTCGAATCAATGATCGCTCTTGAGCCGAATGCAGAAAAATGGATTCGGCTCGAAAGCGTTGATTCAACCAACAGTTTCCTACTGCGCGAAGATCTTCCTTCCGGAACAATCGTCATCGCAGATCGGCAGACTCAGGGCAGAGGTAGACATGGAAGGCAGTGGGTTTCTCCCGAGGGCTCTTTGATTTTATCCGGCATTCTCTGCTTTGATTCAGAACAGATTTCAGATGATCGCCTGACGTTGCTTCCATTGCTTGCCGGAGTGGCTCTGCTTCGGGCTTTGCAGAAAATGAATCCGTCTGTGAATTTAGGGATCAAGGAACCAAACGACATCATCATTGATAGAAATGCACGAAAAGGCAAGGTAGCGGGCATTCTGGTAGAATCAGAAATTAAAGGCCGCGAAAGGCGAGTGATCGTTGGCGTTGGAGTCAATGCAACGAGTGCACCGGAAACATCTGATTCGGTGTATCAGCCGGCAGCGCTCTTTGATGTCTCGCAAGGGGAAGGTCCATTCGACCGTGACGAGTGCGCTCGACTTTTTGTCATGGAACTCAATGCAAGGGCATCGCAGATAGAAAGTGCCACACCTGCATTTCTGGGAGAAGTGGCACAATACAGGGTAGGTTCATGAAAGAATACATTCTGGCTGTAGATATTGGAAATACGAATACAGTTTTTGGTTTGTTCGAAAATACAGCAGACGTTGAAATCCAGAAAGACTGGAGGACAGTGACGCGTCGGGATCGCACTTCGGATGAATTAGGTATTTTTCTATTGGGTTTTCTTCAATCGTCAGGAATTCAATCTTCGCAGATCAAAGGCTTTGTGTATTCGTCTGTGGTTCCGTCTTTCAATCCAATCGTAGAGAGAATGGCCGCTGACTATTTCAGTTCCGTTCCACTTCGCGTGCGATACGACAACATTCCGCTCAAGATTGATTATCCCAGGCCAGAGGAAATTGGAGCAGACAGACTGGTAAACGCAGTGGCTGCAGACAGGATGTTCCCTGGAAATCAGATCGTTGTAGATCTGGGTACGGCGACCACCTTCTGTGTGGTTCACGAGGGAACGTATCTTGGTGGAAGCATTGCGCCGGGGCTCAAGCTTTCTATGGAAGCTTTGTTTCGCAACACTGCGCAGTTGTTTCCAGTTGAGTTTTCAAGACCTGCATGCGGTGTGATTTCTGACTCAACGCGCACAGCCATTCAAGCAGGATTCTTTTTTGGCTGGGTGGGACTTCTTCGCGGCATTCTGGAAGAGATTCACAAGACATATCCGGGTAAGAAGTATCATGCGATCGCCACGGGCGGGCTTTCTGCAATGATTCACAGAGAAGTCCCCGAGATTTTTGCAGCGGTGGATCCGCTTCTGACTCTACGGGGTTTGAAGCTGATCTACCAGTCACAGAAATAGATTGCATCCTGACATGCTCGCGCGCGAACTGTGTGCGCGAGGTATCCAATTGAGCGCACTATTTAGAAGAAAGCCAATGTCAGAACTCCAGAAGGAGGCATTCGGCGGAGACCAGTCTCTTCACCGCGCCCTCGGTCCAGTCAACCTGATGCTCCTCGGAATTGGCGCTGTGATTGGTGCCGGGATTTTTGTTCTCACCGGAACGGCTGCCGCACACAACGCTGGCCCTGGAATCGTGCTCTCGTTTGTGATCGCCGGAACCGCATGCGGCCTCGCAGGTTTGTGCTACGCTGAGTTTGCATCCATGCTTCCGATTTCAGGAAGCGCTTACACGTATGCATACGCTACTCTGGGTGAACTGGTTGCCTGGATCATTGGCTGGGATTTGATTTTAGAGTACTCATTCGCATCTGCAACTGTGGCAATCGGCTGGTCCGGCTATGTAGTAAGTTTTCTAAACGATCTGGGAATTGTGATTCCACCGGAATTGACTCAACCACCTGGACGCATGCTCGTCTTGCTCAAAGGGAAGTGGGTGTTACTCAACGACGATTTGATTCGCACTCTGCTCAACCTTCCTGCAGCGCAGGTGATCACTGCCAGTGAGATTCAACAGGCTCTCAGTGGAGTGCAACATGTGCACAGCATCATGAATCTTCCCGCCATGCTTGTGATTGTGTTTGCAACTGTCATTCTGGTGATCGGGATTCGCGAATCGGCGCGGACCAATGCAGTCATTGTAGTACTAAAAGTGGCGGTCGTTTTGATCTTCGTCTGCGTGGGCGCGATGTACGTAAAGCCCGGGAACTGGAGTCCATTCATTCCGGAAAACACAGGAACCTGGGGCGAATTTGGATGGAGTGGTGTGTTTCGCGGAGCGGCTGTAATTTTCTTCGCATACATTGGATTTGATGCAGTGTCCACTGCCGCGCAGGAATCAAAGAATCCCCAGCGCGATATGCCCATTGGCATTCTGGGTTCTCTTGCCATTTGCACCATTCTCTATATCCTGGTCTCCGCAGTTCTTACTGGCCTGGTATCCTACAAACAGCTAAACGTTCCTGATCCAATCGCTGTGGGAATTGACGCGACCGGAATCACATGGCTTGCGCCTTTGATCAAGATTGCTGCCATCGCAGGTCTTACCTCTGTGATCCTGGTCCTCCTTCTTGGCCAGCCTCGCATTTTCTACTCTATGAGCCGCGATGGCCTACTTCCTGAATGGTTTAGCAAAGTGCATCCAAAGTTCAAGACTCCGTACATCACAACGATTGCAACAGGTGTTCTTGTCGCCGTAGGTGCAGGTCTCACTCCCATTGATGTAGTGGGGCACCTGGTGAGCATTGGAACGTTATTCGCCTTTGTGATTGTGTGTGGCGCGGTTCTGGTTCTGCGAGTGCGTCATCCCGAAATCAAGCGCACATTCCGCGTTCCCTTTCTTCCTGCAGTCGCGGTGGGAGGAGCGCTCTTTTGCGGCTACCTGATGGCCAGCCTTCCCTGGGAGACCTGGGAACGTTTGATTATCTGGATGGTGATTGGATTTGTAGTTTATTTTCTATACGGCATTCGTAAGAGCAAACTGGCAAAATGAAAATAGACCCGCCGGCCCTGGGCCGCGCGGGTTTCCATGATCAAAGGATGGTGGAGACCGTTCCTATCGTCTCGCTTTTTTTCTAGGATTCAATTTCAAAAGTGAGTCCTGCGTATTTCACCAGGCGATCAATCAAAGGAGCCGCCATAATTCCACCTGGAGTGAACACTCCTCCAGGAGTTTTCAAATCCAGGAGAGTCAGAGTCGCTTCTGAAATCATTTTGCTTGTAGATCCATAGCCTGGATCGCGATCTCCTTTGACTGCTGCCTGGATTCTCTTTCCGTCTGGATACTGTCCAATGAAGATGACATCATAGAAACCGCTTTCGCGCTCTTCCTTAGATGGACCTTCTCCTGGCTTCAGACCGCTTCCGGAGAACGCAGCTTTTGCAGCCGCGTCCACGAGGGCACGCCCCGCTTCGCCGATCGTAGTTAAGAGCATTTCGTCATACACGAAGTCTTTTCCATACGGATGTTTTAACAGGAAGTTCGTGCGATGAACGTTCTTCGTATTGATCGGCGCCATCATGAATGGAGCCGCCCACACTCCTGCTTCTGAATCGTACTCAGGAACGATTCCAGCCGGCTGTGCAGGTCCTTCAAAACCTGGAGTCAGAGCAAATGGATTTTTCAACAGTCCCAGAATGCCTGCGTCTTTGATCGATGCACGCAGAGTCGCCTTCATGCTGGCCATGGTTCCGCCGGAAGCTCCGCCCGCCATCTTGCGCACTCTTCCTTTGACTCTGGGTGCAGGGGATCCAAACTTCGCAATGGCGGCTTGCTGCAAATACCATACGCCAAGATCAAATGGAATGGAATCAAATCCCGCTGAAAAAACAATGCGCGCTCCGCTCTTGATTGCGGCTGCTTCATGAGCGTCGATCATATGGCGCATCCACGCCGGTTCCCCGCATAAATCCAGATAATCGGTTCCACTTGCAGCACAGGCGGCCACAAGTTCTGAGCCATACAGCTGGTAAGGACCTACAGTTGTAAGAATGATCTTCGCGCGATCGCACATGGCGCTCAAAGAGGATGGATTGGATGCATCTGCTTCTATGAGAGATGTATCTTTTGGGGCGCCCACAAGGTCTCTGACTTCAGCCAGTTTGCCCTGGCTTCTTCCCGCCATGGCCCAGCCGCGAATGCCTCTTTGCACCAGATACTCGGCCACGAGCCTGCCGGTGAAACCGCTTGCTCCGTACACTACAAAATCAAATTCCTTGTTGCTCATAACCACCTTTAGGCTCGGTCGAATAAACTGTCAAAGTCGATTCTAACCTATGTTCGAGTTTGACGATTTTCGGGCCCGCCAGCAGAAACGACCATGCATCCTCCCCAGCTCACGATGTCCCGGGCCGCTTTCTTGCGCGGTTCGATCAAGCTGTTTGCTCTTACATCTCTGACTATGTCAGGAGTAGACTGCGGCCCCTCCAGCATCCCTTCTCTGAAAGGAATCAGCGCACAGGAATATCGCAACATGAACGCGGTAGGTGAAGTGTTCCTTGCGGATTCACCTTTTCCTGATTTTGATCTGGGTCAGGCGCTCGACGACTATGTGTTCGGTCATCCTTCGCCTCTGGATACAAAGGACATTGTGCGCGAACTGGCAGGAGCTCCTTCTTCTTATCTGGCCGCCATCGTGCTGGATGGATCTATGACTCCGCTGGTTAAACTATCTCGCGCGGACAGGGAAGCAAGAATGCTCGGCTGGAAGAAGTCGGACAACATCATGAAGAGAGGTCTTTATAATATACTGAGGCAAACAACGTTCTTTCTACTTTCATCCAGTCCGGCGCTTCCGCGTTACGCCGGTTATGCGATCCAGGGAGATCTGGTACCTTACGGAGGTGGAATGTGAAAAAGCAAATCATCACTCCAGCAGAACACAAAGACATCATCAAAGAATTTGATCTCGGGCGAAAGTGGAGTCTGAAAGCAGACGCAGTCGTCATAGGTTCTGGAGCGGGCGGTGCTGTGACCGCAGCAGAACTGGCGAAGAACGGTTGGAAGGTGGTCCTGATCGAAGAAGGGAGTTACTTTCATCCGGGAATTTTTTCAAACGACGAATTTTTGTCTCAGGCAAGGCTCTATCGCGATGCAGGCTACGTGCTGACTGAAAACCAGACGGCAAGCATTGTGCAGGGCAGAACTCTGGGTGGATCTACCACAGTCAACTGGCAGACTTCTCTGTATCCTCCATCGTATGTAACAGACGAATGGCGGGACAGGTTTGGACTTCCAGGTTACGGAAGAAAAGAAGAGATTTCTTCGTACGTAGAAGAGGTCCACAAAAGACTCAACGTTCACGAAGTCCCCACGAAATTGATCAACAGAAACAATGGAGTGCTCATGCGCGGTGGTCGCAAGCTTGGCCTCCATCCTGAAGTGCTCAAGAACAACAACAACGGTTGCAAAGGTCTTGGACGATGCGGTCTGGGCTGTCCGATCAACGCAAAGCAGTCCATGTTTTTGACCTACATTCCGGATGCGATTGCCGCGGGCGCCATTGTAGTGACCAACATGCGCGCTGTTAAAATCAGCGATGGCAAAACAAAACGAGTCACGGCAGAATTCACTCCAGATCCATACCAGGCTTCGCCTGAAGAGATCATCGAAGAGATGCAAATTGAAGCGCCGGTGGTGATTGTAAGCTGTGGCGCGCTCGAAGGTCCGGCACTTTTGCAGAGATCCGGTTTTGGAAATGAAATGGTTGGTAAAAATTTGAAACTCCATCCAACCTGCACGATCTTCGCACGCTTCAATTCCAAAATCGACATGTGGCACGGTCCACCGCAATCTGTAGTGATCAAGGATGGGCACAACCAGAAAGGAACTGGCTATGGTTTCTGGCTGGAGGTGGCGCCCTTCCGGCCAACTCTAACTTCTGCGATCATGCCTTTTTATGGAGCCAGACAGTTTAGAAATATTAAGGATTACACGAAGTTCAATGCGGGCATTGTTCTGGTTCGCGATGGAGCAGACGGAGCCACAAAGGGCAAAGTGGAATGGAGCTGGGGAAAAAGAAAAGTTCACTACGAAATCACGCGAACAGATGGAACCAACATGCTTCTGGGCCTCAAGATGCTTGCGGAAGTCCAGGCGGCGGCGGGTGCAACAGAACTGATCTTTCCGTTCACGGACATGCTAGAAGAATTCAAGGTGGTGCCTGGTTCAAAGTTCGACTGGGTTCTTTCGCGGAGTTTTGAGCCTGGAGTTTTGCCCATTGGTTCTGCTCATCCGCACGGATCGATTCAGGCTTCCAGTGACCCAAAAACAGGAGCCATTGATCCGAATTTTGAGCTCTATGGACATAGAAACATCTTCGTGATGGACGCTTCCTGGATTCCAACCGGATTGTCTGTGAATCCGCAAATCACGACCATGAGTTCTGCGCTTCGTGCAGCTCGAAAGCTTGCTGGAGAAAAGTCGAAGCGTCTGGATTGATCAGACGGAATGAATTACCTTGCACATATCTACCTGTCCGGAGAGGACGAGGATTTGATGATCGGCAATTTTATTGCAGATTCTGTGCGAGGCAATCAGCTCGCTGATTTTCCAGAAGGCGTTAGAAAAGGAATTGTTCTTCACCGTAAGATTGATTCTTATACGGATCGTCATCCGGTCGTGACAGAGAGCAAGAATCGCCTGCGCCCTGAGTTCGGGAAGTGGCCACCTGTGATTGTTGATGTTTTTTATGATCATTTTCTGGCCGCGGGCTGGGAAAAATATCATGCTGAGCCTCTGCCCGCGTACTCTAAACGGGTATACAAAATACTAAAGAAAAGAAAGGAACTGCTTCCAGAACGAGTGCGTGGATTCTTGCCGTACATGATTTACGGAAACTGGTTGGTAGGGTACAGCAAACTCTCAGGAGTGGAGCAGGCGCTTCGAGGAATGTCCAGAAGATCCAGGTTCAATCCTGAGATGCATAAAGCAGTGGATGTCTTGAAAAAGCAATACGAGGGGTTTCAGGATGAATTCGAAAGATTCTTCCTGGATCTCCAGGCTCACGTTGCCGAGTAAATCTGTTCTAACTTTCGATCCAGAAACCAGCAATGGTGTTCCAGGTGCCATGTATCATAGGCAAGGATCGTGTGCAGCGATTGTTCTCCTCTTTGTGGATGTTGACCCGTTCTGTCGAACTGTGCTTGTGAAAGAGTCCTCAGCCAGGCTCCGGTCCATTGTCGCACGCTTCGGATCAAATCCACAGAATCAGAAGCGGAAAGGGCAGAGTATAGACCCTTCGTGATGAATTCATTTTCGTCCCATGCTGCGAGCGCGGGTTTGTCTTCTCCGGCCACCCGTCTCATTCTATGGCTGAATGCAATTTCAGCATCTGCCAGGTGTCCGAGTAAGAGTCTACATGACCATTCCCCGGCGACCGAATCTTTTGCGAACGTGCGATCAAGCTGCACGTCCGTCAGTTGGAGCACTCGCGCATCTATTTTCGCATACCCATGATTAAATGATTCCGTAAGTGCGGCGCTGGACAGGGCTGCAAATTCTTTGAGTTCCGGTTTGTGCTGATTCATCTATCGATTCCTTTCTCAGGTCTGCGCATTTGCGAATGCGCTGTTCAGATACTCCCATTCGCGTCGCGATACTTCTTCCACGAATGATTCGAACAATTCTTTTGTGACCGGAAGAACTGCATAGTATCCTTCCTCCACAGTTTTGAACAGAGGATAAATGCCCAGCATCTTAGTCATGAACCTTGCAGGCTTCATGATGTATGCATTGATGGGCCGATGTGCGAGCTGATAAAATGATTCCATGTTTGCCAGTACAAGTTCGAGGTGCCTTCGCCGTTTTTCTGGAGAACTGGAAGAGCAGTACAAATCTCTATATTCATTCACGGACAATCTGTGTTCTGCGCCATGGCGATCGATCAGCAGTCTGGCCAGATCTGCGTCGAGTTCCTCTGTGAGTTCGTTGAGTTCCATCAGATGCTCTATGTTCGCACGAGTTTCTTCTTTGACCAGGTGCTTGACTGTCTGGAATGTAGTGAGTGCAAGACGCTTCCATTCTCGGTCGCTTTCCAGGCCATAGATCCTGTCGAAGAAATATTCGACCATCGCATGCGTCTCTTCGCGCTTGAAGTAGTCTGCGTAGAAGTGGTGGAACCTTTCTATTTGAACTCGGATGATTTCAGCCTGCGCCTTCTCCAGATCGGACTGCATGCCTGCAAAACTGGCAGGTAGCGCGAGCCTGTCATGCCTCTTTCGAGGGCATACTTGAGGTTGGCGAAATCGTTTACAGGCTAACGGCCCAGGATTTTCAGTCTAATCATGGTTTCGGATCAGCAGATTGCAGAGCAGGCAGTCAAAATTCGCAGATTGATTGTGCGCATGGTTCATGCGGCCAAATGCGGGCATCCAGGTGGGCCCCTGGGAATGGCGGATATTTTCGCCTCACTCTATTTTGATCCAGAAATCTTCCGTCACAATCCAAAGCGCACGGACTGGCCGGATCGCGATCGTTTGATTCTTTCCAATGGTCACACATGTGCCGTTCGCTATGCGGCCATGTGCGCGTCCGGCTATTTCACGGAAAAAGAAGTCATGACTTTTCGCAAGCTCGGCTCTCCTTTCCAGGGCCATCCATCTACCAAGTTTCTGCCGGCCATGGAGAATTCCTCTGGCTCTCTTGGCCAGGGACTTTCGACGGCGGTGGGTCTTGCCCTGGGTCGGCGTGTTCAAAAAAAGAACTACAATGTATTCGTCTGCATTTCGGACGGAGAATGCGGAGAAGGTATGACCTGGGAAGCGGCCACGGCTGCCGTGCATCATCGCGCTCCTGTGATTGCGTTTATGGACTACAACGGCATCCAGATTGACGGATTCACTCGCGACGTCTGCGACCTGGGCGATCTGGAAAAGAAGTTTGGTTCTTTTGGCTGGCAGGTAGAAACAAGAAACGGGCACAGCATCCCTGAGATTCGTGAGGCACTTGGCTCTGCTGCAGAGCGTCTGCGGAAGAATCCAAACGTTGGTCCTCAAATGGTTCTTTTCAAAACGGTTCTGGGCAAAGGCGTTTCCTATATGGAGAACGTGCCAGGCTGGCATGGTAAGTCACCCAACGACGAAGAGTTCAAACGTGCCATGCGAGATCTAGGCGTCGCCGTCTAACGTTAGGAATCCGTGCCGGTTCTTGTGCGGATTTGCTCGCACACTTTGCGTGCTGTGTCTTCTATAAGTTCAGATGCTCTTCGCATGGATTCTGCGCGACTGATGTTTGGACCGGCAATCTGAAAGACATTCTCCGCGTCGCCTTCTACTGAACCTGCCAGAACAAAGCATTCTTTTTTGTGCGCGCGCGCCAGTTTCAGTATCTCAGATGGCCCTTTTCCTTCTTCCGATTGTGAATCGAATTTGCCTTCTCCCGTGAAAACGTAGTCGCTTTGCTTTATGGCGCGTTCCACGCCAAGCAATTCTGAAATCATCTGGAAGCCAGGAGTCAGTCGCGCCCCAACGGCAAGAAGCGCGGCTGCTGTTCCTCCGGCTGCGCCCGATCCAGGCGTGTGAATCAAAGATCGATTGCATTCTTTCTCAAGCAATCTGCCAGTTTTCTCGAGGAGCTTATCCAGGTGTTCTAGATCTTCTATGCGCGCGCCTTTTTGAGGTCCAAACACAAAAGATGCTCCTGTTTTTCCGGTAAGAGGACTCTGTACATCGCACATAACCAGTAGTTTCACGCTCGCATTCGGTCCGAGCCGATCGTCCAGAGTAGAAAGATCCATTGCCGTCAGGTGTTCGAGACCAGACGGACCCGGTCCGATGGACTGGCCGTGTGAATCCAGAAGCTTCGCGCCCAGTTCCTGAAGCAAGCCTGCTCCGCAATCATTCGTCGCACTCCCACCCAGACCGATGAGGATTTGCACGGCTCCCGCGTCCAGGGCAGCGCGGATGAGTTCACCTGTACCGGCAGAAGAAGATCGCATAACGTCTCTTTCTTCTTCTGTAACGAGTGCAAGACCGGATGCGAGCGCCATCTCTACGATCGCTGTCCTTACTTTGTTTAGCGTTCCAATCACGAATTGTGAATCGCGCATTCTACCGAGTGGATCTTTGACAGTCACATGCTCGATCTTTGCGTCTGGCATTGCAGTCGATAGTGCTTTTGCGGTTCCGTCTCCGCCGTCCGCGATGGGGATGCATTCTACGACTGCATCCGGAAATACTCGTAAAATACCGCGCTTCATGGCCAGAGCTGCATCTACCGCCGGGATGCTTTCTTTAAATGCATTGGGTGCGCATAGAAATCGAATCGCCATTATTATTCAGTACTACGTATGAATTTAGAATCCCTGGGGATAGCAGGTTTTGCAGCCGCGAATGGCCAGCTTGCGTTTGTCTACCCTTGGATCCGAAATGGCAAGGATGAGCTGGTCTACGGGCAGGTTTGCTTTGCAGACCGGGCACGTTCGTTTTCTGGTCGATTTTTCTCCAAGGCAGTACGGGCAGCCCTTGATCCGGGTTTGTATTTCGACGTTTCCAATTTCTACCACAGACGAGCGGATTTTTTCGCCCTTTCTCAGTCCAGCCGCGCAGATCGGGCAGTAGCCGCGAATTGGATCGGATGGAGTGGTGTCGATTCCGTAGTCGCGCAGGTTGAAAAGCATCCAGATGAGTCCGCCAATGAGGACTGCGGCCAGCAGGAATAACAGAGCGAACCCGAGATCCATGCTCATCGACTAATTTCTCTGCCCTGTGTGCAAAGCACATTTGCAAAATGCTTTTCGCCCTGTCTGGTCGCGCGAATTCGGATCATGCGAGTTTTGTCGGGCATCCAGCCGAGCGGTCGTTTGCATCTCGGGAACTATTTTTCCATGATGAAGCGAATGATCGACTATCAGGCGAATGCGGATTTGTTTTGTTTCATTGCAAGCTACCATGCAATGACAACTGTGCAGGAAGGTCCTGCTTTGAGGGAAGGGATTCATCAGGCAGCTGTGGATTTCCTGGCATTGGGTCTTGATCCGGACAAATGCACTTTCTGGGTTCAAAGCGATGTGCATGAAGTAACAGAGCTTGCGTGGCTTCTTTCCACGAGCATCACAGTTTCGCAACTGGAGCTTGCTCATTCTTACAAAGATAAAATTGCGCAGGGCATCATTCCTTCCGCTGGCTTGTTTACGTATCCCGTTCTTATGGCGGCAGACATACTGTTATTTGGATCCAACCGGGTGCCTGTTGGAAAAGACCAGAAGCAACATCTGGAAATCACGCGTGATATCTGTCATCGTTTCAATACCAGATACGGTGAAGTTTTCGTGATGCCAGAGCCAGACATCCTGGATGAGACTGCTCTGGTTCCGGGTGTAGACGGTCGCAAGATGAGCAAGAGCTACGGCAATGCGATTTACTTCTTCGCAGACGAAAAGGAACTCAAGAAAGCAGTCATGTCGATTGTGACGGATTCTCAGGGCGTACATGATCCAAAGGATCCGGACAAATCTGTTCTCTATCAGATCTATTCTTTGTTTCTGGATGAACCGGGAAAGGCGGCTCTTGCAGATCGATTTCGCACACCCGGCACTGGCTATGGCGATTTGAAAAAGGAACTGCTTGCGCGCGTGCTCGATACGTTTCAGCCATATCGCAAGCGGCGCGAAGAGCTCCTGGCTTCCCCCGAAGAAGTGTCCGCATTGATGCGAAAAGGGGCAGAGAAAGCAAGAGCCGCGGCCATGCCCATCATTTCGAAGGCAAGGGAAGCAGTTGGAATTGCACCGAAGACTGCCACTCTGCCAAAGCAAAAGAAGAAGTAAGCGGAACGAATGAAACTGCCCGCACACTCATCTGTGTGGGCAGATCTGCAACCGTTTCAAAAGCAATTCTGGTTCTATTCGCACTCTGTGTTTTGCTTTTGCGCTCTTCCTTTGATTCGCTGGCAACGGATCTCTATGCGCATGCATATGCATGGCAGGTAGCGCATTCAGACGTTGTTCCAGGTCCCCGGCCATTGCCAGAGTTTGCCTGGGTATTTGCGATCTGCACACTGCCTTTAGTCATTTTGCTTCCGGAAAGGATTCGGTCCTGGGCGGTCGCCTCTGTTTTGTTTGCTTCTTTCTGTATTCGTCTGGCAGGAATTCCGGCTCTTCCGTCTCTGCCTTCCTATAGCAGAGATCCTTCAGCAGCGCATTCCAATTTCAGGAGAGAGGCTTTGCGCGTCACCATGGTTGTGAAAGAAAGCGTTTCTTCTTCTTCGCATGTGGCAGAATTTCGCATAACAGGCCGTGAGGTGAAAGTGAGACGTCAGTGGTTTTCCATATCAGATCTGGCAGAAGAGGAGAAAAGTGCGTTTCCAGTTCTTGTTCATTTTGAAGGAGCAAGGCTCTACGGGGGATGCAAGGTGCACGCTCGCATCTCGCTCCGTGCTATGCCCCGTGAAATCAAAAATGAATCGTACGCATCGTACGTGCATCGACTGGGCGCAGTGGGCACCTTGCGTTTGGAACCCTGGCAGGTGCTGGCCATAGAGTGTGGATCTCCGGGATGGCGCGATTCTGTGACGCTTTTCATTGAAAGGTCTTTAGGTCATCGCTTTCGCGGGCGAACGCTTGACGCTTCCCTGGGATTTGTGCTTGGCCAGGCGGGGACTCTGGATTCTGAACTCAAAACAAGTGCGCGTGAACTCGGGATTCTGCACGTGTTTGCGGCAAGTGGCATGCATCTGGCGATCATCTACGGAGTGATCTTTCTGCCGGCCTCGTTCCTTCTTGGTCGCAGGCATCCCATTTCTGCGCTTCTTCCGATTGGTCCATGTTTCCTCTATTTGTGGCTGCTCGGGTTTCCTGTGTCTCTTGCAAGAGCCTTCGCATTCGCAGTCGTATACGCTCTCACCTGTCTGTTTCATCGTCGCTTAACGTCTACTACTCTGCTTTTGAATTCGGCCATATTACTCCTGTTCTGGATGCCTGAGGATTTTGCGACTCTGTCTAGCGCTCTGTCTTTTGGTGCGGTGGCCGGTATCTTTTACTTTGCTTCGCCGCTTCTAACGCTCTTTCGACTCAAAGGGCCCTCTGCGTGGATCTGGGGCCAGGTGTCTGTGAGTGCATGCGCTGGAATCTTCACGACTCCTCTTTTGATCTTTGTGTTTGGCGGGTTTTCATTTTCTTCTTTGCCGGCCAATCTAGTGGCCGTGCCATTGAGCGATCTTGCTTTGCCTGTTCTGTTTGGAGGCCTGGGTCTTGAGAGCATGGGCGCACCAGAGCAGGTGCTGGAGATTGCGTGGAAGCCGGCTCAGTGGATCATGAGTGCTTTTATTTTTTTAACGGAGAGGGCAGGGCCGCATTCTTTGTACAATGACTTTGATTCCATCTGGTCTCTGCCACTCTTCGCGGCCCTGGGAGTTGCGCTGACTGCCGGGTATATTTTGATTCGCCCGGTGGAATGTGGCCGCCGATTGAGAGTGATTCGAGCACTCAGTCTGGTCAGTCTGCTGGCCCTTTCGCCTGTCGGCGGCTGGGTGGGTAGATGGTTTGATTCATCGAGTGCGCGGGGTTTCATCGCGGGCTTCTTCGGGGTTGCGCACAGACGCGCGTCCTATATTTCGAACCATGGATCTGACGGCGAAAGAAGTGAGGGAAATTCTCGCCCACCTTCAGGCGTCGCCCAGCAAGAAGCGAGGCCAGAATTTCCTGGTGGAGCCGTCTCAAACTCAGATGATTGCCCAGGCAATCCTTGCTCATCCCAACCGGACCATCATTGAGATTGGCCCGGGCCTGGGTGCGCTGACTAGACCTCTGGTAGAATCAGGACGTTCCATCATCGCTCTGGAACTGGATCGTGCATTCTGTAGATATCTTAGCGAATACTTTGAAAGATCGCCTAACTTCCGCCTGATCGAATGCGACGCGCTTGCGAAACTGGAAGAATGGTCGCGCGCAGCAGATTGGTCGAACGTGGCGGGTCCAACGCGCGAAGTCCCGTTTGTTTGCGGAAATCTTCCGTACTCGATCACAACGGATCTACTGCGAGGAGTTGTGGGAGTTCCCTGGTTGCCCGGGGGAATTTTCTTGACCCAGCTTGAATTTGCTCAGCGCATAACGTCTGGTTCGAGCATCAGTTCCTTTGCAATATATCTGGGATGTTTTGGAAAATGGAGTAAGCTCAGAAATGTGGGCAGACAGTTTTTCTTTCCCGCACCTTCCGTAGATTCTGCTCTCATTTCTTTTGAAAGAACGGAAATGAGATGCAATCCTTCTACGCTGGAGGATATACTTCGCTCTTCCTTTCATTCAAAGAGGAAGAAGATTTCCAATTCGTGGAAGTCTGCAGCCAGTCTCCGTGGTCTTCGGGAAGAGTGGCTGCTGGAACTTGCGCCGGCCGCAGGGCTCGATCCCGGGCTTCGCCCGGAAGAAGTTCCGCCGGAGAAATTCTATGAGCTCACTCGCCTTGTGGATCAACAATTTGGAGCGCAGATTCGGGCTCAGGCCTGAGTCTTTTGTTGTCTGAATTTTTTGTAGTCTTCACTTTCAAAATAAGCAAACGGCTTGTTGTCCGTGAGACAGACGAAAGTTACCTTGCAGCGGATGGTTTCTTCGTGGCTGCCTGTGACCGGTGCGTGGATTTCGGCAATCGTTTCCACTGTGATGGAAGATCTTCCTGTTTTTAGAATGCGACATGAGATATAAACCTGGTCTCCGCGTCTGGCAGGAGCTTTGAAATTCACGTCGTCAAAACTTACCGTTACAAAGTTTGCAAATCCAATCTGTTCCATTACATAGAGTGCGGATGCTTCGTCGATCCAGGCGAGCATATTGCCACCGAACAGGTTTCCGAATGCGTTGAGGTCTTTTTCCATCACCAGATGGCGTGTCACAATATCGAAAGGTGTTTCCTGGCTCATAGCCAGAGGTTTTTGCGACCGCGTACGTTCGCAAGGAAATCCTGCATCATTGAAGCAGTTCGTTTATACTTTGATTGCATCCCAGGGAAAGCTTGTCTGGAATGAGGCAAGTATTCATCACAATGCTGTGCGATCTGAGATGCTCGAGCAAGTCCACGGAGTGGCGTATGGCGTATTCAGCTGCCAGTTCATGGTAAGTCATCCCAAAGCCGTCTTGCACCGCTCTCATTCCTCTCACAGAACGATTTGTATCTTTGTTGAGACATCCGTGAGTAGCACCTGGAATGAAACGGTTCCACTTATCTTCGGGGACAAGCAAGCATCTGAAAGCCGCTTCGTAGTTGATTTGCAGTGGATCCGGAAAAACTCCTGTCTGCAAATCTTCAGGCGGTGGCAGATCTTTAAAAGATTCAATGGGTGCCAGCAGATACGTGAATCGAAACGTTTCCGCCCAGTTTGTGTGTGAGTAAAAATCCTGGACCAGATGGAGAGCCTGTCCCGCGTGATAGTAGAATCTGGGCGGGTCAGGCTCATGAATTGCCAGGTGTTTGAGTTCGTGCAGCTTCTTCGCGCACCTCATGATGTTGTTATCGCAGTGGAGTTCTTCGATATATGCTGTGCGTTCGCTATCACTGATGACGGATCCGTGTATGAGCATCTGACTGCAGTCTGCGCGAACGGCCAGTCCGGTTCTTTCTGCAAAGCGTTCCAGTGCCAGCCTTGTGATGCGAGTATGATCATAGGGCCCCGATCCGCTAAAGGCTACCATCTTCTTGCGTGGAAGCGGAAGGACGTTTGGCAAAAAGCAGAACGCTACTACCAGTATGCGCGCGATATTTCTGATCATGAGCGTTTTCAAACTAATCATTCGCGCCTCGCAAATCCATGGTTTTTTTTTAGTTCCAGAAGATTCTCCGGAGTGAGTTCAAGTCGTTCGAGCAGTGTTCTGAGGTACGGTCTATCCAATAGACCTGGATGGGGTAACGTCAGGCGATCAGAGGAAAATCCTCCGCACGTTCCGGCCAGTATGTCTATGTCAATTTCGCGCGGTCCGTACCTGTACGTTTGCTTTCTGCCAGTATCCTCTTCTACCTGTTTGCAATTTTGCAAAAGTGCAAGTGGTTCCAGGGACGTTTCTACTTCCAGGATTGCGTTGAGGAAGGCAGGCTGGTCCTCTACGATGAGAGGAGGATTGTCCAGGTTCTCCGAATCTCGCAGAATTTTGATTCCGCTTTTTCCAAGATTGTGGCGCGCACGATCCAGATAGGCTTCACGATTCCCCAGGTTGCTTCCCAGTGCAAGATACGCGATCAAAGAGCGTGCCTGAGGCGATGATCGGCCACATCCAGATGGATTTCTCTGCACATTTCGCGCAGTCTGCTGGTCACACGCCCCTGCGTGATTTCGCGGAATGAATCGATCGGGTCATTGGATGTGATGATTGTGAGCCGATTGTAATCATACCTGGAATCGATGATGTCGTAGATGAGCTGGCTTTCAAACTCCGTCATTGTTTTGACTCCCAGATCGTCTATGACGAGAGCCGGAATCGCGGCGAGTTCCTCTTCAATTCTCCTTCCTTCTCCATACAGGTCTGAGTTTACATTGAACGTTGCTTTGACGCGGCTGAGCACATCGCGGTGAACCTTCGCGAACAATACCTGCTTTCTATAGAGGCGAATGATTTCGTTGAGAACGATGCAAGCCAGATGAGTCTTGCCTGCGCCCGTTGGGCCATGGATGAAAAGACCGTACGCCTCCCCCCTGCCAAAGCTCGTGATAGTTTCAATTGCATTGTCCAGCGCCATCAGGGTGGACTCGTCTCCTTCCTTGTCTGCCTGGTCCAGGCCCACCGCCAGGTAATTTCCCAGGTATCTGGGTGGGATTCTGGACTGGGCGGACAAAACCCGGATTCTTTCGATGGCCTGCCTGGCAGGCCGCGCCGGGCAGGGGACAATGCAGTTTTTGGCCTCGTCGTAATACTCATAGGGAGGCTCGGGGGCCTTCACAATGGCCTCCAGGCACCTGCAGAGCGCAAAATCGCCTGTCTTCCTGCCCCCTCCGAGGGGGTCAAAAACGATCCCCAGGCCGTTGCAGACGCGGCAGGATCGGTCTCCCAGCTTCTCGGCGTATGCCTCGAGGCGCGATGCGATCGTAGGTTCTGTCAAATCATGCTCCATTTTTTCATAAGATCATTGATTTATTTGGCGCCATCGGTTGATTCAGGGCATAAGAGGCCCGATAGGATACCTGATCGGGAAACCATATATTCCTAGATTCATGAAGGTGCGACCATGACAAAGAGAATTTTATCGATTCTTTGCCTCCTCGTTTTTCCGGCAGCCGTCTTTGCACAGGCGCCAGCTCAGCCAGCACAACCTGCTCAGCCAGCGACCACTCCAGCGACGACACAGCCAACCGATGTGGCGAATCCAGCTAACCCAACTCCGTATGAGCCAAGCCCAGGTGAACTTGTCACCGAGGAAGTCAACGAAGCTGAACTTAGCCCGGAACAAAAAGAAGTAAGAGATAGAAACCTGAAGGCAGAAGAACTCTGGAAGAATGCTGACTACCGCGACTACAACCGCGCGTTCGCAGAACTGCACCAGCTTTCCAAAGCTTTTGCAAACAACAAATACCGTCTATCGCTGTCTGCTTACCAGTCTGGCGTAAATACCATCATCAAGATGCGTGACGAAGTGGAACTCTTTCGCAAAGAGTCCGCAGAGACAAAACGTCTGAATGAAAAATGGTACTGGCAGATTGTAGACCGCAAAGCGAAAGAAGAGCGCTTGCTTTCAAATATGAAGCGCACTGCAAAGCTCGAAGCGGTTACATACTTTACACGTGCAATCAATCACCTGGACGAAATCAAGAACCCTGACCTTCGTGAGAAGCCAGCGTTCAAGAAACTTCTCGCTGCTGTATATCGCAACTGGATCATGTATCAGTTTGATCTGGGCAACCTGCCACAGACCATCCCGATCCTCGAACTCTACATTGAGATCGACCAGAACGAGAAGGAATACCCATCTCACAAGTACCTTGCTCAGGCTTACTCCTTCCAGGAGAACATGATCAAGAAGTACGGAGTGGGCACAGAAGACCAGATGTTCCGCTTCCGTTACAAGAAGAACGTGCACCTTCTGCGTGCGACCGAGCTGAAATACGGCAAGGAATCTGCAGAATACAAACACGTAGTGAATCTTGTGAACAGAGACGAGATCATCTCAGTTCAGCCCTGATCAAGGTCCGCACCTCAAAGAATGTAAAGCCCGGCAGAGATGCCGGGTTTTTTGTTTTTCAAGGCCACTCTGCAAAAGTTGACTGATCCGGGTCTGCGTCGTTTCTACTGAATAATTCTTGCCATCCAATCATACTGCCATTAGAAATCGTCGGAGTCACGGTCGAATGCGAAAAGGACAAAAGCTCAGAACGGATGGGAGCAAAGGATCATTGGCGGTTCGGGGCAAACTGCAGCTTTTTTTGTTCCTGCTTCTCTTATGGGCGGGATGTGTACCACAGTTTCCGGGGGATCGCAAGACCTTTCAGACCTTGATGCTTTGCCTCGCTTCCAGGTCAGGGATCTGCGTGCCTGAATATCCTTTCAACCCTGCCAATGTATCTGCCATGCAGTTCTGGCTTGCGGCAGATGACGTTGTGCCCTCCACTGGAACAGTCGTGTCGCGCTGGCCGGATCGCAGCGCGAACGCAAATCATGTTGTGCAGTCTACCGCCGCAATGCAGCCCACTTACACGACGGGTGCGGCGCCCTACTTTCATCCTGTAGTGTACTTTGATGGCGGGGATCAACTGACCGGTTTGAATACAGCACTCACTGGCGCCGATTTCACTTTCTTTGTAGTATACAACAGACCAGTTGCGGGCGGGCATCCGTTTCTAGAGGTGGGGCAGGTCACTCTCACCAATGCGAAATCCCTTGGTGTGAATGGATCCCTGGGCGTAGATGTTTGTTCTCGCAATGTTGCCTGCGCGCCGGGTCCAGCGGGCGTTACATATACAAACAACACATGGCACGCAGTCACGGTCACATACAGCGGATCGGGCAATCAGAAGCAAACCCAGTGGCGGGATGGAGCGAGCGTGGGGTCCGGTACAGCGCAGGCGCTTGCATTTGATACTGTGGGCTTTGCGTCGGTAGGCAACGCACCAAACGGCGGGGCGGGTTTCGTGGGCTATATAGCTGAAATCATTTACTACAATCGTATTCTCTCTTCTTCAGAGATTGACTACGTGAATTGCTATATGACTTTGAAATTTGCCATTGGCTCCGCTCTGTTTTGCAAGTAAGCTCAAGGCCAACGCTTAGAATTTATTGAAGAACGGAGACATGAGTATGTTTTCGCACAGAGTTCCGCGAGCGTTTGTTTGCAGATACTGAAAAGGAACACCTGCACTGCGCGGGATGGTGTAGATTCTTCCTGTAGGAACCAGAATCCCTGACGTTTGGGCTGTTGCACCACCCGCTGATATGCCCGTGGCCACGACAGGGCCCATGCTCAATGTATCAATCGTGGCGCTGCCGCGCGGGCTGCCGTAAGTGATTCCGTTTGGTCCAACAACATTTCCTTCGAACTGGTTGAGCGGGTAGGTGGTTCCAAAATAGGACACCGTCCTTGCGAAAGGATCAAAAACTATAGACTGGTGATTTCCCACAGGCAGAGAATAGAAACGACCGTCAGGCGCCATTCCTCCTCCAAAGAAACCCTGGGTCCCTGCAAAACTTGCGAAAGTCGAAACCGAATCATTGGTTGGATCAATCTCTAGAAAGCCCACCGCGGCGATGTTTCCCATCGGAAAGGCGTATATTTTCCCTGTTAAGGCCAGCACTCCGCCAATCCAACCTCCCGTCGTCGCGCCTGAGATGGATGTGAACTGGTTCGTAGATGGATCAAATACTGCTACAGGTAGTCCGGCGGTCATAGGTATCGCATAGATTTTTCCATTGGGCGCAAGCACTGCACCGCCGTAACCCGCCGTAACACTTCCGAATGTACTGAGAGCATTTGTAGTAGGATCGATCGAGAGGATGCTGGTGGTGCCGCTAATCGGGAAGAAGTACATTTTTCCATTGGCGGCAAGAGCTCCCGGACTCCATTTCGGTCCGGGTCCTCCAATGCCGGCTATCGTGGATGTGAGGTTTGTTTTTGGGTCAATGATGAGAGCTTGATTGTTGATTGCATTTTGATCATTGGGAGGGGCGTAGATTTTTCCATTAGGCGCCAGCAATCCACCTGAGCCATAAAAGTCATTGGCACCTCCCAGTGTGCCGTACTGTACAGGCGTTGGATTTCCGGTAGATCCTCTGGATGCTTGATAGCCATACTCCAGCATCATGCTTCCGCGAAAGAGTGGATCCGAGATCTTGTAATAGGGGACGCGGCAGATGTCGTACATGATCAGGTTGGCCATAAGCTTGCAGGATACGTCCGTGTCCCCACATTGCTGGTGCCGCGAGCATCCCGCGGCTGATAGTGCGAATAAGACGAAGCCGATCGCGCATAACGTTCGCCGGACGGGGCATCGCATAGC
>Ga0268298_10001052_pt1 | contig 33658 bp, 33 predicted proteins | sample WWTPWeurt_MetaG_FD_194462 | JGI IMG/M metagenome (GOLD analysis project Ga0268298, IMG submission 194462) | Activated sludge microbial communities from WWTP in Nijmegen, Gelderland, Netherland - WWTP Weurt | ecosystem: Engineered > WWTP > Aerobic digester > Activated sludge | place...
TCCTACATCCTGCCCACCTACCCGAGCGACCTGGCCACCCTGCAGTTCGACCGCTCGGGCACCACGCACATCGGCAAGTACGTGATCAACCACAGCTTCATCGCACCGGGCCTGATCGGCGTGTCCAGCTCCTGCGTGGCCGGCTACCTGATCGCAGTGGCGCGCGGCATGGTCTGACGCAGGTCCCGAGCGGGGGGCAGCCCGCCTCCATCCCCATAATCGGGGCTGGAGGATTTGCCCGAATGAGCCTGCTTTTTTCACCCTTCGCCATCGGCCCGCTGACGCTGAAGAACCGCATCGTCATTGCGCCCATGTGCCAGTACTCGGCCGATGACGGCCGCGCCAACGACTGGCACCTGGTGCACCTGGGCCAGCTGATGCAGTCCGATGCCGGCCTGCTGGTGATCGAGGCCACGGCGGTGGAGGCCGAAGGCCGCATCACGCCGGGCTGCCTGGGCCTGTGGAGTGACGAGCACGAGACCGCGCTGGGCCGCGTGATCGGCGCCTTGCGCACGCGGGTGGGCGCCACCATGCCACTGGCCATCCAGCTCTCGCATGCCGGGCGCAAGGCCAGCAGCCGGCGGCCCTGGGATGGCGGCATGCAGATCCCGCTCGCTGAAGGCGGTTGGCTCGCGCAGGCGCCCTCGGCGCTGCCACACCTGCCCACCGAGCTGGCGCCGCGCGAGATGGGCGCGGCCGATCTGGCCCGCGTGCAGCAAGCGTTCGTGGCGGCCGCGCTGCGCGCGCTGCGCATCGGCATCGAGGCCATCGAGGTGCATGCCGCGCACGGCTACCTGCTGCACCAATTCCTGTCACCCATCGCCAACCAGCGCACCGACGAGTACGGCGGCTCGGCAGAGAACCGCATGCGCTTTCCGCTGGCCGTGTTCGACGCGGTGCGCGCGGCCATGCCGGCCAGCGTGCCGGTGGGCGTGCGCATCTCGGCCACCGACTGGGTGGACGGCGGCTGGGACATCGAGCAGAGCGTGGCCTTCGGCCGCGCGCTGCGCGCTCGCGGCTGCGGCTTCATCGATGTATCCAGCGGCGGCATCTCGCCGCTGCAGAAGCTCAAGCCGGGCCCGGGCTACCAGGTGGGGTTGGCCGAGCGCATCCGCCAGGACACCGGCCTGCCCACCATGGCCGTGGGCCTGATCACCGAGCCCGAGCAGGCCGAAGCCATCCTGGCCGAGGGGCGCGCCGACATGGTGGCGATGGCGCGCGCCCTGCTCTTCAACCCGCGCTGGCCCTGGCATGCCGCCGCCAAATTGGGCGCGCAGGTGCAGGCGCCAAAGCAATACTGGCGCTCACAGCCGCAGGGCCTGGCCAGCCTCTTTGGCGAGGTGCGCATTGGCCACCGGTGATCAGAACACGCGGCTGCGGATCGCCCCCAGGTAGGCCGAGAGAAATGCGTCCCAGCCAGTCTTCTTGCTGAAGGCCAGGCCCGGGTACAGCGGCGACACGCGCTGCGTGGGGAAGTAGATGGCCACGCCGTTCGAGTGCTTCATGTCCTTGCCCTTGAAGCCTTGCGCCACCACGTAGTCGGTCTTCACCGCCTGCATCACCTTCTGGCAGGCGCTGGCCACGGCCGGCTCGGCGCCGCCCTGGATCATCAGCGAGCAGAAGTCCACCAGATCGATGTTGTCGCGCACGTCATAGCTCTGTGCCTGCATGCGCGCCATCAGCACACGCTGGCGATTGGTCGGGTCGGCCACGCTCTTCTTCAGCGCCTTGGCCAGCGCGGCCACCGCCGTGGCCAGGCCGGGGGCCTTGGCCAGATCGCAGGCGGCCTGCGTGACGCTGCCCGATGAAGGATCGTTGGCGCTCGGGTAGAAAGCCAGGTACTTCTCGACAATCAACGCGCTCAGCTCGCGCGGCGACATCGTGGGCCGCTTGGCCAGCGCGCCCAGGATGGTGTGGTACGGCCAGCCCTCGCCCGGCTCGGTCTGCTCGGAGCCCACGGTGAACTCGGCGCTGCCACACACCTCGTAGCCCACCTCGGCCATGCTCATCAGGCAGGCGTCCATGCCGAGGATGTCGATCTTGCGCCCCAGCAGCTTGGCCGCAGAGGCCATCACCTTGGCCAGCTCCTGGTTGTCGAGAAAATCCTTGGCGTTGTCGTCGAGCAGGATGGCGCGGCGCTCGGCACCATGCGCGGCTTGTTTCAACAGTTGGCGTACCGGTGCGTGGAACAGCGCATGGCGGATGGGGCCGCTGGCCAGGCGACGCAGCGAGCGGTGGCGCTCGCCGGCGTACACATCGGTGTCGTCCCAGCCCTGGCCGTGGTTCCACAGCACCAGCAGGTAGTGTTCCGCGGGGTAGGCCTTCACCGCCCAGTGGATGAAATCGCTGAGGCTCTTCGGGTCGCCGGTGTTCACCTCGCCGAGCGAGGCCACCGCGTCGCTGGTGACGATGCCGCCCTGGCGCAGGTGGTAGCGGCGCGCCACGTGGCCGGCCGCGCGGTCGAACTGGGCCACGATGTCCAGCTGGTCGGTGGAGCCCACGCGCTTCATTTCCTTCAGGTCCTGCACGCCGTCGGGGTCGAGGTTGTTGTCGCCGGCCATGTAGACCATCACGGTCCAGGCCTTGCGGGTGGCGGGCTTGGGGGTGGGCTTTGCAGCGGGCTTGGCAGTGGTCTTGCCCATGTCACATCTCCCTTGGTTGGCCGATGGCATCCGGCGCAGGATAGACCTGCGCGCGGCGGCTGCAAACCCCCTGCAGCCACCCGCGCGCCCAGGGCGCGACAATGCCCGGCCCCAACCGCACTCGCCTAGCCCCGCCCATGACGCTGAAGAAGACCGACCTCTACCGCAACCTCAAGCTCAAGCTGGAGGGGCGCATGAAGGGCACGCCGGTGCCGGGCCGCTTTGCCGCCGAGGCCGCCGCGCTGCCCGACCGCAAGGCCCAGCGCAAGCTCGACGCCGCCGCCGGCCTGGTGCCCTTTGCGTGCAAGCTGCCGGCCGATGTGGCCACAGCCCTGCGCGAGAAGGCGGCCACACACGAGGGCGGCCTGAACGCGCTGGTGGCCGATCTGCTGCGCGCAGGGCTGAAGGGCTGAGTCAAGCCCGCCTGGCCATCCACAGCGAATGAGCACGGCCACCTCCACCCCGGCGAGCACGCCGTGGACCCTGGCCGACGTGATCGATCTGGATCACTTCATCGCCACCCAGGCGCCCGCAGCGCCCTTGCCGGGCCACGCAGGCACCGAGCGCCGCGCCCTGCTGCTGGCCTGGGTGCGCCAGCAGCAACAAGCCGCAGGCGGCCACGCCACGCCGGGCCAGGCCTTCGCCGCCGGGCTGGGTGCGGTGGGCGGCCTGGCCACGGTGGCCGGCCTGCTCTCGGGCATCGGCCTGGCGGGGGGGTGGCTGGCTGGCACCGGCGCCACGCCGGTGAATGCGCCCTTGTTCTGGGTGATGACGGTGGGCTGGCAGCTCGCTTTGATGCTGGTGCTGGTGTTCGGCCTGCTGCTCGCGCGCGCCAAACCGGGCCTCACCACTGCACCCAGCCTGGCCCGCGGCCTGGTGCGCCAATTGGCGCTGGCCTGGGGCCATGCGCTGCGCGGCTTGTCGGGCGAGCAGCGCCAAGGCCTGCGCGCTGCGCTGGCGCGCAGTTCGGCGCAGGCGCAGCGCCACGGCCCGCTGCTGGCCAGCGCCACATTGGCACCCCTGCAGCGCTTCGGCGTGGCCTTGAATGTCGGCCTGTTGCTGGCCATGCTCACGGTGCACCTGCTCTTGGTGGACCTGCGCTTCGGATGGCAGTCCAGCTACCCCATCACGCCGGCCCAGGTGCACGGCGCCGTGCAGGCCGTGGCCACTCCCTGGCGCGTCTGGCTGCCGCAAGCCCAGCCCAGCCTGACCGAGGTGGCCACCACCCGCTTCAGCCCTGGCCAGGCCGCCACGCAATTGCCGGCCGATGCGGCGCGCGCCTGGTGGCCGTTTCTGGCCGTCTCCATTGCATGTTATGGATTGCTGCTGCGCCTGGCCTTGCTGGCCTGGACGCGCCTCCTGCACCGCCGCCAGCTGGCCGCCCTGCGCTTCGATCAGCCCGAGGCCATGGCCTTGTGGCGGCGCCTGTGCGGCAGCCTGTTCGAGGTGCAGGGGGGCGAGGCCGAGCTCGCGCCGCTGCAAGCCGGCGGGCCGCCGTCCGTGGCAGCGCCCGGGCGCTGTGTGCTGCTGGTGTCGGACGACCTGCCGCTCGCGCCCGACAGCACCACCCAGCTGCTGCTGCAACGCTTTGGCTGGGCCGTGGCCGCCACGCACCGCCTGCCGCTGGACGACCGCCACGCCGCAGCCGCCACCCTGGCGGCGCTGCAAAGCGCGAGCCCGCGCCCCAACGCGGTGGCCCTGATCGCCCCGGCCGAGCGCGACCCCATCGTCGCCGTGGCGCAATGCCTGCGCGCGGTGTGCGACGCCGCCGGCCCCGGCGTCGAGACGCGCCTGCTGCTGCAAGGCGCCGACAGCACGCGCCTGCAGCTGTGGCAACGCTTCGCGCAGATCCAGCAGTTGCCCATCGGCATCGAGGCCTGGTCGCCGTGACGAGCGCTCATCCTGAAACCACCGACACCCCCACCTTCGCCGTGGTGGGCGCGGTGAACCATGGCAAGTCGTCCGTGGTGGCCTCGCTGGCCGAGAACGACCAGGTGCGCATCTCGCCCATGCCCGGCGAGACGGTGGACAACCAGCGCTTCTCGCTCGGCGAGCTCTTCGTCTTTCACGACACGCCCGGCTTCCAGAACGCCCGCGAGGCCCTGGCCGAATTGCGCGATGCAGGCCAGGCCGCCCGGCCGCTGCAGTGCTTTGCCGACTTCATCGAGCGCCACCGCGACGACCCCGCCTTCGAGGCCGAGTGCCGCCTTTTCGAGCCCGTGGTGCAGGGCGCCGGCATCGTCTACGTGGTGGACGCCGCCCGCCCGCTGCGCGATCTGCACGCCGCCGAGATGGAACTGATGCGCCTGACCGGCGCACCGCGCCTGGCCATCATCAACCGCAGTGGTGGGGATGCCTCGGGTGCGGACCACACCGCGCAGTGGAAGCTGCGCCTGGGCCAGCATTTCAATGCGGTGCGCGAGTTCGACGCGCACGCCGTCACCTTTGCCGACCGCATCGAGCTGCTGGAGACCCTGGCCGGCATCGAGCAGCGCTGGAAGCCACGGCTGATGCAGGCCGTGCAGGTGCTGCGCGCCGATCGTGAGCAACGCCTGAACGACGCATCCGCCCTGATCGCCGATTGGCTGGCCCAGGCCCTGCCTTACCGCGAAGATGAGCGCAACGCCGACGAGCCCGATGCGGCCATCCTGGCCCGCTACCGCGATGCGCTGGCGCGCCAGGAGACGGTCGCGCATGCCGCGCTGATCCGCCTGTTCAGCCACCACCATGTGCAGGCCGCCACCGACGCGGCGCAGCTCTTTGCCGACGATCTGTTCAGCGAGGCCACCTGGTCGATGCTGGGCCTGGACGCGCGCCAGCTGCTGCGCGCCGGCACGGCCGCCGGCGCGGCGCTGGGGGCGGGCACCGACCTGCTCACCGCCGGCCACACCCTGTTGCTGGGCTCGGCAGTGGGCGCCGCGGTGGGCGCGGCCGGCGCGCTGGCGCTGGGCAAGCGCCAACCCGAGCTGGCCGTGCGCCTGCCGGCCGCCAGGCTGCCTGCGCCCTTGCGGGTGTTGATGCGCAAGGGCCTGCGCGTGCCCGAGCACTTTGCGCTGGCCGGCCGCGCGCGCGGCGTGGGGCCCTACCCCGCGCTCAACTTCCCCTGGATCCTGATCGACCGCGCCATGGGCACGCTGGCCTGCGTGGCGCTGCGCTCGCACGCGCGGCGCGACCGCGAGCAGCTCGATTCGGCGCGCCTGCGCGCGCTGCTCGCCGCGCAGCAACTGGCCAGCAGCGAATGGCCCGCCGAAGACCGCCGCGCCGCGGACGCCTGCTTCGACCACTGGCGCCGCGGGCGCGCCGAGCCGGCCGACCGCGACACGCTGCGCGCCCTGCTGCGGCGATGGATGTCACGCCTGGACACCGATCGTGAGGCGCCGCAAGGCGCAGCCGCGCCGCCCCGCCCGACAATGCAGGGATGACCAACTTCATCATCATTCGCCATGGGGAGACCGACTGGAATCGCCAGCATCGCTTCCAGGGCCAGATCGACGTTCCCTTGAATGCCATGGGCCTGGAGCAGGCCCGGCGCCTGGCCGAAGCACTGGCCGACGAGCCCATCGACGTGCTGGTGGCCAGCGATCTGCAACGCGCGCAAGCCACCGCCCAGGCGCTTGGCCAGCGGCGCCAGCTGCAGGTGCAGGCCGAGCCCCTGTGGCGCGAGCAGTCCTTCGGCATCCTGGAGGGCCTGGACGTGCCTGCCATCCAGCAACGCCACCCCGAGCTGTGGACGCGCTGGATCCGCCACGAGGCCGATTACGCCCTGCCCGAGGGCGGCGAGAGCAATGCCGCCTTCTTCGAGCGCGCGCGCCAGGCGCTGGCCGCCACCTTGGCCGCGCACGCCGGCAAACGCGTGGCCGTGGTCACCCACGGCGGCGTGCTGGACATGCTGTGGCGCCAGGTGCATGCGCTGCCGCTGTCCGGCCCGCGCCAGTGCGAGATCCCCAACACCGGCATCAACCGGCTGCGCTGGGCCGGTGATCGCCTGCAAATCGTGCGCTGGGCGGACGCCGCCCACCTCGAGGGCCTGCCCGACCAGCCCAGTACCGCGCAGACAACCACGCAGCCCTGAGCGATCCCGGCGGCACCGGCTGCGTAGCATTTGCTACAGATCGCCAGCGCGCGATGGGATAACTTGTGAATGCCGCGACTGGCGGCGCCACAGAGTGATCCCCATGCAAGCCCTGCGATTTTTCATGGACACGCACGATCGCAACCGCGACAGCTTTCCGGCGCAGTTGTCCGAGGCGCAGTTCGAAGCCTTCTTCGCCCAGTATGAGCAAGCCTGCCAGGCCGAGGGCGTGGTGCCGCTGCGCATCCACCTTGGCTTGGCCGAAGGCCGGGCGTTCTGCTTCACCATGGCGCCAGACGCTGCGGCGGTGCGGCGCGCGCACGAGCGCGTCGGCCTGCCCTTCGATTCGATCACCGAGGTGACCACCGCCACGCCCGGCGACCTGTTCCTGCAACGCCCACACCACGCCACGTCATGACGCTGCCGGTCGAGCTCCAGCAACTGCCCCCGTTCGATCAATTGAGCGCGCAGGCGCAAGCGCTGCTGGCGCGCGGCATGGTGCGCAAACGCGCGGCGCGCGGTGCGCCGCTGCTGCACCTGGGCGAGCCGATCTCCGGCGCCTACGTGGTGCTGCGGGGGCAGCTGCGCGTGTTCCACATCGCACCGCAAGGCACCGAGGCCACGCTGTACTTCATTGCTCCCGGTGAGACCTGCGTGCTGGCGCTCAACTGTCTGTTCAACAACCTGCTGTACCCGGCCTGGGTGCAGGCCGAGACCGACGTCGAGGTGGCCCTGATCCCCGGGCCGCTGTACCGCACCCTGTTCGAGCGCGAGGCGCCGATCCGCAACCTCACGGTGCAGACCCTGTCCACACTCGTGTTCCGCCTGATGGCCGAGCTCGGCGAGGTGCATGCCAGCGGCCAGAGCGAGCGCCTGGCCCACTTCATCCTGCAGCACGCCGACTCGGACGGCTGCCTGCGCATGACCCAGCAACAACTGGCGCGACACCTGGGCACCTCGCGCGAGGTGGTGGCCCGCCTGCTGCGCGACCTGGTCGGCCGCGAGCTGCTGCGGCCGGCGCGCGGGCAGATCCAGGTGGTCGACCTGCCCGGCCTGCGCCGTGCCGCGGTGCCCGACCCGGCCAAGCCGCGCAGCCGATCGGAAAGGGGCCCAGCATGATCCAGGAACTGGGTGTCGGCCTGCTGCTCACGCTGCTGGCCAGTTTCGGGCTGCTGTTGTGCGTGCTGCGCGAGCTGGCGCCGTCTGGCGGCCTGAACGGCCGCGGGCGCTGGCTGCTGGCCGGCGGCATGGGCCTGGGCGTGTTCTCGTTTGCCGCCAAGCTGGCCCTGGTGGCGCTGTTCACCGCGCAGCCCGGGCTGAGCCGCCTGGCTCAGGCCGCCGCGCCTTCGCTGCCGCGGCCTGAGCGGCGCGATCTGCCCGAGCCCGACGCGGGCCAGGGCAGCCCGCCGCCGCACTATCGTTGGCTGGCTTTGTCGTCAATGGTGCCGGAGGTGCCGGAGGCCAGCGCAGCCCTGGTGGCGTTGGGCGAGCGGCTGTTCAACGACACCCGGTTGTCGCTCGACGGCAGCCTGTCCTGCGCCTCCTGCCATGCGCTGCAGCGCCATGCCGGCGCCGATGGGCGGGCCACGGCCATCGGCGTGGGCGGCCACCTTGGCCGGCGCAACACGCCCACGGTGTGGAACGCGGCGCTGCAGGCGCGGCTGTTCTGGGACGGCCGCGCCGACTCTCTGGAAGCGCAGGCACTGGGCCCGATCCTCAACCCCGACGAGATGGCCATGCCGTCGGCCGAGGCGGTGCTGCAGCGCTTGCGGGCCGACGCAGCCTGGGCCGGCGAGGCCGAGCGCACACTGGGCGCCCCCTTGCGCGATCTGCAGCCGATTGCGCAGGCCCTGGCGGCCTACGAGCGCAGCCTGCTCAGCGCCGACACGCCCTACGACCGCTTCGTGCGCGGCGACGCGGCTGCACTCACCGCCGCGCAGCGGCGCGGCATGGCCTTGTTCGATGGCCTGGGCTGCGTGCAGTGCCATGGCGGCGCCAACTTCAGCAGCGCCGGCATAGATGGTGGGGGTGCGGCTTACCGGCTGTTCCCGGTGTTCACCGACAGGCTGGACCCGCGCTGGCGCCTCACCGATGACCAGGGCCTGAACCCGCCGCACAGCGCCCAGGGTGTGTGGCGCGTGCCCTCGCTGCGCAACGTGGCCCTCACGGCGCCCTACTTTCACAACGGTGCGGTGCCCAGGCTGGACGAGGCCGTGCGCATCATGGCCCAGGCGCAACTCGGGCTGCGCATCGGCAAGCGGGCGCAGCCGGACACCGCGCCTGACGAATGGGACGCCGAGCAGCGCACCCTGCGGCCGGCGCCGCGCCAGTCCATCACCGAGGCCGAGGTGCAGTCGCTGGTTGCTTTTCTGGGCGCCCTGAGCAGCGACCGCCTGCTGCGCGAGCCGCCAGGGCCGTCGCGCTAACACCATCACAGCGCGACCACATCAAGGCCAGCGGCGCTGCGGCGGCGTCAGTGATGCGCCGGTGGTGAGTCAGTGGTGCGCCAGCGCCGGCAGCCGCAAGCCCGCATACACCTCGTGCAATTGCCGGCGCAGGCGCTCGGATTGCGGCTGCGCGTTGGCGCGCGGCTGCAGCAGGTTCTGCGCGCCGCCGAGCTGGCCGCAGCGTTGCAGGGCATCGATGTACATCTGCTCGAACAGATCGCGCTGCGCGTGGCTGCCACCGATGGCCACCAGGCGCGGCAAGGCCAGCGCCAGCTGATCGGCGGCCTCGGCCCAGCGGCCGCGGCCATGCGCCAGCATCGCGCGACACGCGGGCACGGCCACGCGCTGCCAGGCCTCGCGCACGGCCTGCGGCGCCTGCGCGGCAAAGCGCTCCACGTTGACCATCATCACGTCGGCCTCGGGCCGGCCGGCACGCGCCAGGCCGTAGAGGTATTGCATGTCGAGGAAGGGCTGCACCTGGTCGGCCACGCGCGCGGCCAGGTGCGCGGCGAGCTCGTCCCAGCGCTCGCCCACGGCCACGCCGGCCAGCTCCAGCCGGGCCAGCAGCGAGACCGCGCCCACCTGGTCCTGCGAGTAGGCCTTGTCCACGCCCCACACCTCTTTGTCATACAGGCGCAGCGCGGCGGCATCGTCGCCCAGCTCGAGGTGAAACAGCGCCAGGTGCCACCAGTTGTGCGTGCGCATGAAGGAGGTGAGCCCGCCCCAGCCGCCACTCACCGCCGTCATGAAATCACGGCCCTCGCGCAGGCGGCCATCGGTGAGCATCACGTGGGCCAGCGCATGCTGGGCCCAGGGCTCGCCGGGCTTCATGGCCAGCGCATGGCGCGCGGCGGCCTCGGCGGCGTCGAGCCGGTGGCATTGCTCCCAGGCAAAGGCCAGCATGCCGTGCAGCGCGGCCACGTCGCCTGCCGCTGGCCGCGCCAGCAAGGCCAGGCGCAGCATGGTGGGCGAATCGCCCAGGTTGAAGGCGTGGTACTGGCCCAGCTTGATCGACACCAGATCGCGCGGGTGGCTGTGCGCCAGCGCCTCGTGCTCGGTGAGCGCGCTGCGCACATCGCCCTTCACCCAATGCGAGATGGCGGCGGCAAACTGCTGCTCGCGCTCGGTGCACGGCACGGCGGCGCGGGCTGCGCGGGCCAGGTGCTCACGGGCCTTGGGCGGGCCGGCGGGCGACTCGGAGAACATCCACAGCGCGGCCGCGCAGGCTTGCACCGCCGTGCTCTCGTCGTGCTCGGCGGCGGCCAGCACATCCAGCACGCGTGGCTCGTAGCCCAGGAAGCCCAGGCCAAAGTTGGCCACCGCCTGCGCGCTGCTCTCGTGCTGCAGGCTCAGGGTCTGGCCCAGTGCGTCGACGGCCATCACATCACCAACTCAAGGAGGAGAGATCGTTCACCGCTACCGGCATGGCCGTGGGCAGGCCCTTCAGGCCGGCCTTGGCCACGGTGATGTAGGTGGGCTGGTAAAGATAGGCCAGCACGGCATCGTCGGCCACCAGGCGCTGCAGGTCGGCCATCAGCTTGTTGCGCGCGGTGGTGTCCGCCGTGGCATTGACCTTGGCCCACAGCTCGTTGAACTTGGCCGACTCGTAGTTCCAGTAGTAGCCCGGCCGCGCGAAGTTGCCGAAGTCCAGCGGCTCGACGTGGCTGATGATGGTGAGGTCGTAGGCCTTCTGGCCATACACGCCCGACAGCCACTGCGCCCACTCCACGTTTTCCTGCTTGGCCACGATGCCCACCTTGGCCAGCATGGCGGCGATCACCTCGCCGCCCTGGCGCGCGTAGGACACCGGCGGCAGCTTGAGCGAGAGCTCGAGCGGCGTGGTCACGCCCGCCTCCTTGAGCAGGGCCTTGGCCTTGTCGGGGTTGTAGGCGTTGACGGCGGTGAGGTCCACATAGCCCGGCGCGCCCGGCACGTAGAAGCTGCCGATGGGCGAGCCGAAGCCGTCGCCCGCGCCCTCGATCACCTGCTTGCGGTCGATGGCCATGGCGATGGCGCGGCGCACACGCACGTCATCGAGCGGCTTCTTCTTGTTGTTCATGGCCAGCACGGTCTTGGCGCGCGAGCCGCCGATGATCACCTGGAAGCGCTTGTCGCCCTTGAACTGCGGCAGGCTCTTGCCGGCCGAGACGCGCTGGAACAGGTCCACATCACCAGCCATCAAGGCTGCCACCTGCGCTGCGGCATCGCTGATGAAGCGCACCGTCACACGGCGCAGCTTGATGGCCTTGGCATCGCGGTAGCCGTCCCAGCGCCCCAGCACCACGGCCGAGCCCTTGGCCCAGCTGTCCAGCTTGAAGGGGCCGGTGCCCACGGGCTGCGTGTTGTTGCCGGCCGCGCTCTTGGGCTCGACGATGATGGCCGTGGCCTGGCCCAGCTGGAAGAGGAAGTCGGGGTTGGGGTTCTTCAGCGTGAGCACCGCGGTGAGCTCATCGGTCATCGCGATGTTGACGATGTTGGCGAAGACGGCCTTGTCCTTGTTGGTGGTGTCGGCCGCGGCCGCACGCTCGAACGAGAACTTCACCGCCTTGGCGTTGAAGGGCTCTCCGTTGTGGAACTTGACCCCGGGCTTGAGCTTGAAGGCCCAGGTCTTGTTGTCCGGCGTCACCGTCCAGCTGGCGGCCAGCAGCGGGGTGATGGACGAGTCGCCATTCACCTTGGTCAGCGTCTCGAAGATGTTGTAGAGCGTGACCTCACCGATGGCCGAGGCGGCGCCGGCCGTCGGGTCCAGGCCCGGCGGCTCGAGCGTCATGGCCAGCACCAGCGTGTCCTTCTTCGACTGGGCCTGGGCCAGCCAGGGGCTCAAGCCCAGGGTGGTGCCGAGGGCGGCGGGCAGGGTGAGGGCGGTGCGGCGACGAATCATGAACGGACTCCTGCGACGCGACCAACGGCGTCGGCGGCCCACATGCTAGCCGCAATGGCGCCAGGCCATGTCTGCCCGGCGTCATGTGCTCATGCGAAAACCAAGCAAGCCCGGACGGGCGCGCGCTCAGGCGCCGGGTTTGATGGCGCCGCGACGCAGCTGATCGCGCTCCAGGCTCTCGAACAGCGCCTTGAAGTTGCCCTCGCCAAAGCCCTCGTCGGCCTTGCGCTGGATGAACTCGAAGAACACCGGGCCCAGCAGCGTCTCGGAGAAGATCTGCAGCAGCAGGCGCTTTTCGCCGTTGGCGGTGCTGCCGTCGAGCAGGATGCCGCGCGTCTTCAGCTCGGCCACCGGCTCGCCATGGCCGGGCAGGCGCTCGCCGAGCATCTCGTAGTACACGTCGTTGGGCGCGGTCATCAGCGGCACGCCCGCCAGCTGCAGGCGGTCCACGGCGGCCACCAGGTCGTCGCAGAGCAGGGCGATGTGCTGGATGCCCTCGCCGTTGAACTGCATCAGGAACTCTTCGATCTGCCCGCTGCCCTTGCCAGACTCCTCGTTCAGCGGGATGCGGATCAGCCCGTCCGGCGCCGTCATCGCCTTGCTGGTGAGGCCGGTGTACTCGCCCTGGATGTCGAAGTAGCGGATCTGGCGGAAGTTGAACAGCCGCTCGTAGAACTTGCCCCAGAACTCCATGCGCCCGCGGTAGACGTTGTGCGTGAGGTGGTCGATCGAATAGAAGCCATGGCCTTGCGGGCGGCGGTCCACGCCGGGCAGGAAGGCGAAATCGATGTCGTAGATGCTCTGCCCGTCTTCAAAACGGTCGATCAGGTAAAGCGGCGCGCCGCCGATGCCCTTGATGGCTGGCAGCTTCAGTTCCATCGGGCCGGTCTGCATGTCGATGGGCTGCGCGCCCAGCTCGATGGCGCGCTTGTAGGCATGGTGCGAATCCTTCACCCGGAAAGCCAGACCGCAGGCGCAGGGGCCGTGCTCGGCAGCGAAGTAGGCGGCCGGGCTCTTGGGCTCGCGGTTGACGATGAAATTGGCGCCGCCCTGGCGGTAGAGCACCACGTCCTTCGAGCGGTGCCGGGCCACGAGCGTGAAGCCCAGTTGCTCGAACAGCGGCTCCAGCACATTGGGCGTGGGCGAGGCGAACTCGACGAATTCAAAGCCGCACAGCCCCATCGGGTTGTCGAACAGATCGGCCATGGCATTGCTCCCCAAGAAAGTTCAGCGCGTGAGTGCAGCGCGAAAGATCAGCACTGTAGGCACATGCCGCCGAAATTGCTTTGCGAAGTGACCCGGGGTTCACCCCGCCTCAAGAAATAATCTCTCTCGTTGAGACTGAAAGAGGAGATTTCCTTGCAAGAAGACCCGCTGGACGCCACCGATCGCCGCATCCTGGCCCACCTGCAGGCGCATGGCCGCGCCTCGAACCTGGAGCTGGCCGAGGCCGTGCACCTCTCACCCGCCCAGTGCCACCGCCGCCATCGGCGGCTGGAGGAGCGGGGTTTCATCAAGGCCTACGAGAGCCGGCTCGACGCGCAGCGCGTGGGCCTGAACGTGGTGGCCTTCATCCACGTCACCATGGAGCGCGGCCACATCCGCGAGCTGCCCAAGTTCAAGCAGCAGATCGCCGAGCTGGCCCACATCCAGGAGTGCTATGCGGTGAGCGGCGACTCGGACTACGTGCTCAAGGTGGTGGCGCGCGATCTGAAATCGCTGTCGAATTTTCTGATGGACACGCTGATGCGCACCCCGGGCGTGAACACCGTGCGCTCCAGCGTGTGCCTCGACGAGCTCAAATGCACGGCCGCGCTTCCGCTGGGGTGATGGGCACGCGGGCAAGCGCCCCGGCTACCATCGCGCCGTGAACACGCCCGAACCCCCGCCCCGCGCCCTGCCCGACGACGATCCGCAGCGCCTGGCCCTGCACAACGAGGTGCATGCGCGGCCGCCGGCGCGCATCCGCCTGCCGGCGCTGGTGGTCTACGTGGCGGTGCTCAACGAAGGCGTCGGCCGCGAGGACGAGTGTGCTCACTTGCGCCGTTTGCCCGGGCAGGCCGGCCTGATGCCAGCGCAGCTGCAGCACAACTTCCTGCGCCTGCGCGTAGGCCCCTGCACGGTGAAGTGGGAGCGGCACAGCGAGTTCACCCGCTACTCCATCGTGCAACCGCTGCCGGCGGATGCGGGGCTGGGCGAGACCTTGCCCGATCTGATCTCGGCGCTGGCGGTGGACTCGGCCTGGCTGCGCGAGACGCCCGGCCGCACCGTGGCCGCCATCCAGTTGGTCCTGCTGCATGGCGACATCGCCGACGGGCCCGCCGCCCTGGCCCAGGCCACGCGCTGGCTGGGCGGGGGCTCGGTGGTGGCCTCGCGCATGGGCACCGGGGGCACCGGCAGCGGCGGCCACCCGGCCGAAGGGCACTCGGTGGTGGTGACCGATTTCCGCCTGCAGCCCGACGGCTTCGAGCGCATGTTGGTGATCGCCCCCGAGGGCACCACCGACACCCGCGTGGGCCGCATCTCGCAGCGCCTGCTGGAGGTGGAGACCTACCGCATGATGGCGCTGCGCGGCATGCCCGTGGCCAAGGCCATCGGTCCCATGTTGGCCGAGGCCGAGGCGGCGCTGGCCGACATCACCGCCCAACTCGAGGCCAAGCAGGTCTCCGAGCAGCAATTGCTGGACACGCTGATCGGCCTGGCCGCGCGCGTGGAGCGCGCCAATGCGCAGCACATGTACCGCTTCTCGGCCACCCAGGCCTACCAGGCGCTGGTAGCGCAGCGCCTGACCGAGCTGCGCGAGCAGGCCATCCCGGGCACGCAGACGCTGGGCGAGTTCATGCAGCGCCGGCTCTCGCCGGCCATGGCCACGGTGGCCGCCACGGCGCAGCGGCTGGCAGCGCTGTCGCAGCGCATCGAGCGCGCCAGCGCCCTGCTGCGCACCCGCGTGGACATCGCCGCCGAGGCGCAGAACCAGGAGCTGCTGGCCAAGCTCACGCGCGGGCAGGAGCTGCAGTTGCGCCTGCAGAGCACGGTGGAGGGCCTGTCGATTGCCGCCATCTCCTACTACGTGATCAGCCTCGTGCTCTACGGCGGCAAGGCCGCCAAGGCCGCCGGCGCCCCCCTCAACCCCGAGCTGGTGGCCGGCCTGATGATCCCGGTGGTGCTCTGGGGCGTGTGGCGCGCCACCAAGCGCATCCACGAGAAGCTGCACGCCAGACATTGATCAAGCCGGCCTGAATGGAGTCGCCTTGATACCCAATGGGGTATGTGCTAGCATACCGCCATGGGTATCAAGCACACTCTCATTTTGCCCACCCGCGCTGCGGGTGCGCTGCTGCTGGGCGTCGCCCTGTCGGCCTCCGTGGCGCTGGCAGCGCCGCCCGCCAACTTCACCGTGCCGGTGGCGCAGGCGCGCGAGGCCGGCACGGCCGCGGGCCTGGCGCTGGACGGCACGATCCAGCCGCTGCGGCAGGCCACAGTGTCGGCCCAGGTGGGCGGCAACGTGCTGGCGCTGCTCATCAAGGCGGGGGACCGCGTCAAGGCCGGCCAGGCGCTGGCCCGTGTGGACGAGCGCGACCTGCAGGCCGGCCTGCAGCGCACCGAGGCCGGCGTGGCGCAGGCCGAAGCCGAGCTGCGCAATGCCCGCACCCAGACCGAGCGCACCCGCGAGCTGCGCAGCCAGGGCTTCGTGAGCCAGGCCGCGCTGGATGTCGCCGAGACCCAGCTCAAGGCCGCGCAGGCCGGCATGGCCCAGGCCCAGGCCGGGCGCAGCCAGGCGGCCTTGGCACGTGGCTTCAGCAGCATCACGGCGCCCTTTGATGCGGTGGTGCTGGCCACCCACGTGGAGGCCGGTGACCTGGCCACGCCGGGCCGCCCCATCGCCACCCTGTATGCCCCCGGCGCACTGCGTGCGGTGGTGCAGGTGCCCGCCTCGCTGGCGGCCCCGGCCCGCGCCGCGCGCGAAGTGCTGGTGGTTCTGGCCGACGGCCGCCGCATCGTGCCGGCCGCGCGCAGCGTGCTGCCGTCCACCGACCCGGTGTCGCAGACGGTGGAGTGGCGCCTCGACCTGCCCTCGACGCTCGGCATCGGCGAAGGCGCGCCTTCGCCGGGCCAATCGGTGCAGGTGCTGTTCACCGGCGCCGCTGCGGCCCCCGCCGCCGCGTCTCGCGCACTCACCGTGCCGGCCAGCGCGCTGCTGCGCCGGGGCGAGCTCACCGCCGTCTACCTGGTGCAGGGCCAGCGCTTCGTGCTGCACGCCGTGCGCACCGGTGTGGACCGCGGCGCGGCGGGCGTGGAGGTGCTGGCCGGCCTGCAGCCCAGCGATCGCTTTGCGCTGGATGCGGTGAAGGCCGGCTTGACTGGCGCCTCGCCAGCGGGCCAGTGAGCGGCATCCGATCATGAGCGAACGCAGCCTCGTGCCCAAGCTCGGCGTGTCCGGCCGCCTGGCCGCCGCCTTCCAGGACAACGCACTCACCCCGCTGCTGGCCCTGGTGGCCCTGCTGCTGGGCCTGTTCGCCGTGCTGGTGACGCCGCGCGAGGAAGAGCCGCAGATCAACGTCACGATGGCCAATGTGCTGATCCCCTTCCCGGGGGCCAGCAGCGCCGACGTGCAGGCCATGGTGGCCCGGCCTGCCGAGCAGGTGCTGGGGCAGATTGCCGGCATCGAGCACACCTACTCGGTGTCGCGCCCCGGCCTGGCCCTGCTCACCGTGCAGTTCAAGGTGGGCGTGCCGCGCACCGAGGCGCTGGTGCGCCTGTACGACGTGCTCAATGCCAACTCCGATTGGCTGCCGCGCGATCTGGGCACGCTGGCGCCCATCGTCAAGCCCAAGGGCATCGACGACGTGCCGGTGCTGGGCGTCACGCTGTGGGCCGCGGACGCTCGCAGCGCGCTCGATCTGGAGCGTGTGGCGCACACCGTGGAGGCCGAGCTCAAGCGCGTGCCCGGCGCACGCGAAGTGAAGACCATCGGCGGCCCCGGCCGCGTGGTGAATGTGTCGCTCGACCCGACCCGCCTGCGCGAACGCGGCGTGGACGTGATGCGACTGAAGGCCACGCTGGCCGCCGCCAACCAGGGCATGCCCGCGGGCGCGGTGATCGAGCGCGACACCGGCGGCCTGCTCTCGGTGCAGACCGGCGAGTTCCTGAAATCGGCCCAGGACGTGGGCGAGCTGGTGGTGGGTGTATCCAACGGCCGGCCGGTGTACCTGAGCGAGGTGGCCCGCATCGAGATGGGTGCCGCCCAGGCAGAGCGTTATGTGTGGTTCACGCCGGGCGCATCGGCACCCGATGCCGCAGCGTCCGCCGCGAGCGCCTCGGCCGCCAGCCCCTTGGCCCAGCCCGGTGGCGTGTACCCCGCCCTCACCCTGCACCTGACCAAGAAACCCGGCGAGAACGCGGTGGATGTGGCCGCCGCCGCACGCGCCCGGCTGGACGCCCTGCGCAACACCGTGATCCCCGACGGCGTCACCGCCACCATCACCCGCGACTATGGCGAGACCGCCGCCGAGAAGGCCAACAAGCTGATCCAGAAGCTGGGCTTTGCCACGGGCTCGGTGATCCTGCTGGTGGGCTTTGCGCTCGGCCGGCGCGAGGCGGTGATCGTCGGCGCGGCCGTGATCCTCACGCTCACGGCCACGCTGTTCGCCAGCTGGGCCTGGGGCTTCACGCTCAACCGCGTGTCGCTGTTCGCGCTGATCTTCTCCATCGGCATCCTGGTGGACGACGCCATCGTGGTGGTGGAGAACATCCACCGCCACCAGGCCCTGTCACCGCACAAATCCCTGCGCGAGCTGATCCCCGGCGCGGTGGACGAGGTGGGCGGGCCCACCATCCTGGCCACGCTCACCGTGATCGCGGCCCTGCTGCCCATGGCCTTTGTCAGCGGCCTGATGGGGCCCTACATGAGCCCGATCCCGATCAACTCGAGCCTGGGCATGGCGCTGTCGCTGGCGATTGCCTTCACGGTGACGCCGTGGCTCGCGCTCAAGCTGATGAAGCCACATTCGGCGGGCCACGCGGCCCCTGATTCGGCCGATGACCAGGCGCAGTCCCCAACGGCCAAAGCAGGCGGATTGTCGGCTCGCCTGGCCACGCTGTTCCAGCGCACCCTCACCCCGCTGCTGGCCAGTGCCGGCAAGCGCTGGCTGCTGCTGGCCGGCATCCTGGTCGCGCTGATCCTGTCGGCCAGCCTGGCCGCGGTGCCCAACTCGGCCATCGGCGTGGTGCTGAAGATGCTGCCCTTCGACAACAAGAGCGAGTTCCAGGTGGTGGTCGACATGCCCGCCGGCACGCCGCTCGAGGCCACCACCGCCGCGCTGCAGGAGATGGCCGCCCACCTCGCCCGCCAGCCCGAGGTGCGCGATCTGCAGGGCTACGCCGGCACGGCCAGCCCCATCACCTTCAATGGCCTGGTGCGGCAGTACAACTGGCGCGCCGACCCGCACCAGGGTGATCTGCAGGTGAACCTGGTGGACAAGCACCACCGCGCCGACAAGAGCCACGCCATTGCGCAGCGCATGCGGCCCGAGCTGGAGAAGATCGCCGCGCGCCACCAGGCCCGCGTCCAGGTGGTGGAGGTGCCGCCCGGCCCGCCGGTGATGAGCCCGCTGGTGGCGGAGATCTATGGCCCCGACGAGGCCGGCCGCCAGCAACTGGCCGGCCGCGTGGCGCAGGCTTTCGGGCAGACCGCCGGCATCGTCGGCATCGACACCTCGCTGCAGGCCGACGCGCCGCGCGCCTTCCTGCGCGTGCAGCGGCAGAAGGCCGAATCGCTGGGCATCCCCGTGGCCCTGGTGGCGCAGACCGTGCAGGCCGCGCTCTCGGGCACCGATGCCGCGTGGCTGCACGAGGGCCAGGCCAAGTACCCGGTGCCGGTGCGCCTGCAATTGCCGCGCGAATCGCAGGTGGGGCTCACCGCCCTGCTGGCCTTGCCGCTGCGCGCGGCCAACGGCCAGCTGGTGCCCCTGTCCGAGCTGGTGCGGGTGGAGCGCGGCGTGATCGACAAGCCGCTGTTCACCAAGGACCTGCAAGGCCTGAGCTACGTCTTTGGCGACGTGGGCCCGGTGATCGATGCGCAAGGCCACTCGGCCCTGCCCGACTCGCCGCTGTACGGCCTGTTTGCCATCCGCAGCAAGCTGGACGCGGCGGCCCTGCCCGGCACCGGCGCCATCGGCGAGTACTGGGTGCGCCAGCCTGCCGACGCCTACCGCGAATACGCGGTGAAGTGGGACGGCGAATGGCAGATCACCTACGAGACCTTCCGCGACATGGGTGCCGCCTATGGCGTCGGCCTGATCCTGATCTACCTGCTGGTGGTGGCTCAGTTCAAGAGCTACCTCACGCCGCTGATCATCATGGCGCCGATCCCGCTCACCGTCATCGGCGTGATGCCGGGCCACGCGCTGCTGGGCGCGCCCTTCACCGCCACCTCGATGATCGGCATGATCGCGCTGGCCGGCATCATCGTGCGCAACTCCATCCTTCTGGTGGACTTCATCGAGCTGCAGGTGGACGATGGCGTGGAGTTCGCGCACGCCGTGATCAATGCTGCCGCCGTGCGCGCCCAACCCATCCTGCTCACCGCGCTGGCCGCGATGATCGGCGGCTTCTTCATCCTGGACGACCCGATCTTCAACGGCCTGGCCGTGTCGCTGATCTTCGGCATCGGCGTGTCCACGCTGCTCACTTTGATCGTCATCCCGGTGCTGTATTTCGCCGTCTACCGCCAGCGGCGCCTGCCGCCGGTGCTGCCGTCCTCACCCACCCCCACCGTCAACCCCACGGAGTAATGCCATGACCGTCGACCGCTACATCCACGTCTTTGCCGGCTTCTTCATCCTGCTCTCGCTGGCCCTCGGCGTGCCGGGCAGCCCGCTGTTCGTCAACCAATGGTGGCTGGCCTTCACCGCCTTCGTGGGCGCCAACCTGTTCCAGTTCGGCTTCACCAACATCTGCCCGCTGGGCATGATCCTGAAGAAGCTGGGCGTGCCCGAAGCCGCACCCTGCGCGCGCTGAAGCCAGACCGGGCCGCAGACCATGCCCACACCATGGACCCCGCCTGACCCGGCGACAATGGGTGCAGCGTCGCCCGTGAATGCGGCGCCGGAGTCTTGCACCATGGCCCACCTCACTGAAGAAGGTGCACGCACCGATCTGCTCAACCGGCTCAAACGGGCCGAGGGGCAGTTGCGCGGCGTGCAACGCATGATCGAAGAAGGCGAACCCTGCCTGTCCATCGCCAGCCAGATGGCGGCCGTTCGCAAGGCACTGGACAGCGCCTATGTGCGCATGACCGTGTGCTACATGCAGCAGGAGCTGCAAAACCGCCTGGCCCCGAACGCCAAGAACCAGGGCGAACTCACCGCCGTGCTCGAGGACGTTCAGACCCTGCTGGGCAAGGTGCGCTAGCGCGGCGGCTTTTCACCGCAGCCCCGGCGCACCGCATCGGAGAACGAGATGAGCGATTCACCCGTCACCGTGCGCCTGAGCCAGCGCCACGACTACCAGTTCGACACCGAGTTCGGCCCGGGCATCGCGCCCGTGATGGCCGACGAGCCGCCCCCGCTGGGCCAGGGCGCCGGGCCCTCGCCCATGCACCTGCTGTGCGCAGCGGTGGGCAATTGCCTGTCGGCCTCGCTGCTCTTCTCGCTGCGCAAGTACAAGCAGCAGCCCGAGCCGATCGCCTGCGAGGTGTCGGCCAACGTGGGCCGCAATGCCGAGAAGCGCCTGCGCGTGCTGGGCATGGACGTGCGCCTGAGCCTGGGCGTGCCGGCCGCCGGCATCGAGCACCTGCAGCGCGTGCTCGACACCTTCGAGGACTTCTGCACCGTCACGGCCAGCGTGCGCGCCGGCTTCCCGGTGCAGGTGACGGTGGTCGATTCGCTGGGCGCGAAGCTGAAGTAGCGCTGTCCCGGGCTCAGTGGGCCGGGCGGATCAGCAGGCGCTCGCTGCGCTCGATGTCCTGCCCTGAATCGAGCTCGATGGCCACCTGCGTGCACACCGCGCGACACAGCGTGGCCACGCGCTCGCTCTCGAGCCGGTAGTAGATCTGCGTGCCCTCGCGCCGCTTGCCCAGCACGCCCGCGCGGTACAGCGTGGACAGGTGCTGCGACATGTTGGGCTGCGTGGTGTCGATCTCGGTGAGCAGCTGCGACACGTTCTTCTCGTTGTTGCACAGCGCCCCGATGATGCGCAGGCGGATGGGTGTGGACAGCAGCGAGAACAGCTCGGCCACCGTCTCGAACACCGCATCGCTGTTGGGCAGCTCGCCGTCTTGCTCTTGGTTCATCGCCGTCTCGCTGGGAATCACTACAAACTCATTTTATGCGTAAGCACGAATGCATGGCAGGCTTTCAAGGCGCTGACACCACGCAAAGGCTTCACTTGAACCGGTAGTGGTCGCGGTTGAGCACGGCCGCGATGGCGGCCACGTCCTCCGGGAACATCTGCAGGCGCAACTCGGTGTTGCACACCTCCACCATGCTCAGCAGCGCCGCGGGCCGGCTGATGCGGCCGGCGGGCCGGTAGATGCTGCTGCCATCGCCACCCACGCGGCGCACATGGCACTCGCTGCACTGGTGCTCCTTGATCAGGCGCTCGCCCAGGGCCAGGTCAGCGCCCTGGAACTCGGCCGGGCCAGCCGCCTGGCACCAGGCCATCGGCGCCATGCCGGCCAGGGCCAGCGCCGCGAGCCGCATGCGGCGGGCGATGGGGGCGGTGCTGAGGCGGAGCATGGGGGCGAATCTATCAGGCCCGCGCCCAGCGCTCCAGATCCATCACGTCCTCTTCGAACATCTCGCCCGGGATCACCTCGCGCAGGCGCCCCTGCGCATCGATCACGCAGCTGAGCGGGATCACGCGCCGCATCGACAAGGCCTCGTGCAGCGGCTGCTGGTCCAGCGTCACGGCAAAGCCCAGGCCCTTGGCGGCCAGATAGCGGCGCACGGCCTCGGGGTCGCGGTCGTGCGCCACGCCGAGCACGCGCAAGGGCTGGCCCCGCGTGGCCTGCGCCAGCTTCTGCACATGCTGGTTGTGCCGCGCGCAGAAGGGGCAGGTGGTGGAGAAGAACACCACCAGCGTGGCCGACTGGCGCAGTTGCGCGGCCTCCAGCGTGCCGCCGTCCAGCAGGCGCAGGCTGGCGGGCCACTGCACGGGTTGGCCCAGCGCTGCCGGCGCGGCCTGTGCCAGGCGGGGCCAGCCACCGAGTGCGGCCGACATCGTTGCCGACATGGCCGCCACCATGCCCGCTCGCCGCACGCGATTCATGGCTGCTCGTGCTCCATCAGCAGGTAGGTGTTGTAGGCGTTCATGCGGTTCACCGCCGCGAACAGGGGCAGGCCCGCAAAGCGCGACCAATCGGTGCGGGCATAGGCCTCATCGAAGGGTTCCAGATTGCGTGCCGCATCGCCCATGGTCTGGCGCAGGTGGGCCAGGTAGTCGCGCGTCAGGCGCAGGTCCACGGCCGGCTCGGTGGAGACCGGCCCATGGCCGGGCAGCATCATCCGCGGTTGTAGCTCGAGCACGCGGTCCATCGCGCTGATCCAGCGGCGGCTGTCGGCCTGGCCCACGTAGGGGATGCGGCCACGGAACACCACGTCGCCGGCAAACAGCACGCCTGTGACGGGGTCGAACACCACCAGGTCTTCCACCGTGTGCGAGGGGCCTACGTGGCGCACGCGGAACTCGCGCGCGCCCAGCTTCAGCACCAGATCCTGCTCATCGCCCTTGTCGCCCACCCACAGGTCGGGCGTGACCAGGCGCGTGTGCTCGTCGACCCACGGGAAGAGCTCGTCGCGGCTGGCGGCCAGGCGCAGCTGCGCGGTGTCGGACTGCAGGTAGTCGCGGCAACCCGTGTGCGCCACGATGCGCGCGCCCGCCTCCTTGAAGACCTGCAGACCGTACAGGTGGTCGGCATGGCAGTGGGTGAGCACCACGTAGCGAATGGGCTGCGGCGTGACGCGGCGAATCAGTGACAGCAATTGCCGCGCGAGCGGCGGCGAACCCAGCGAGTCGACCACGATCACGCCATCGCCGGTGACCACGAAGGCGGCGTTGGAGATGAAGTTCTGGTTGGCCGACGAGCCCATGGCCGCGAGGCCCTGCACGAAGTAGGTGTCCGGGGCCACCTGGCGCGTCTCCATCGCCACGGTGGTCACCGCCGTGTCGCTGGTGGCCGGCGCCTGGCCAAAGGCCGCAGCGACGGCGGCGGCCAGCCCCAGACCGAGTACCCAGGGCCGTATCCGCATCAAGCAAGCCTTGCGCATAGGGATAACGCTACATGCACATTTAATGATATTCGGGACACTATACCCCTGCCGTCAGCATGACCACAAGCTCGCATCCAAGGATACGCCCATGAAGAAAAGCCCTTTGCCAACACGCCGTCGTCTGCGGGTGGTGGCGGCCCTGCTCGCCGGGTGCGGCCTGGCCGTCACCTCCTCGACCCAGGCCCAATCGCAGGACGCGCAGCGCCTGCGCATGCGCTCGCTCGCATCCACCTGCGCGCAATGCCATGGCACCGACGGCCATGCGGTGGAGGGCGAGGCCCTGATCCGCCTGGCCGGCCTGCCGGCCGATTACACGCTGAGCCAGTTGCTGGCCTTCCGCACCGGAGAGCGCAAGGCAACGATCATGCACCAGATCACCAAGGGCTATTCGCAGGACCAGCTCGAATCATTGGCGAAGTATTTCGCCACGCAGAAGTGAAGGCCGCGCCACCATGAACGACATCCAATTCGAACGCCGGCAACTGCTGCAGGGCCTGATGGCCGCGGGCGTGCTGGGCATCAGCGGCTGCAGCTCGCTGGGCGGCGGTGCCTCGGCCAGCAAGGCGCAGGTGGTGGTGGTGGGCGGCGGCTTCGGCGGGGCCACGGTGTCCAAGTACATCCGCATGCTCTCCGACTACCGCGTCGACGTGATGATGATCGAGCCCAACCGCACGTTCGTCTCCTGCCCCATGTCCAACCTGGTGCTGGGCGGCCAGCGGCAGATGGCCGACATCACCAACGACTACGCCACCCTCAGCGGCAAGCACGGCGTGCGCGTGGTGCACGACCGCGTGGCCTCGGTCGATGCGGCCAAGCGCAGCGTCACGCTGGCCAGTGGCGGCAGCGTGGCCTACGACAAGCTGGTGATCGCCCCCGGCATCGACATGATGTGGGACAGCGTGCAAGGCCTGCGCGAGGCCAATGCCGCCGGCCAGATCCTGCACGCCTGGAAGGCCGGCCCCGACACCGTGGCGCTGCGCCGCCAGCTCGAGGCCATGCGCGACGGCGGCACCTACGCCATCGTCATCCCCGAGGCGCCCTACCGCTGCCCGCCCGGGCCGTATGAGCGCGCCAGCGTGGTGGCTGCGTACTTCAAGCGCGAGAAGCCCAAGAGCAAGGTGCTGATCCTCGACGCCAACCCCGACGTCACCTCCAAGGGCCCGCTGTTCAAGAAGGCCTGGGCCGAGCTCTACAAGGGCACGCTCGAGTACCGCTCGCAACACAAGGCGGTGGCGGTGGACGCCAAGACCAACACCGTGAAGTTCGACGTGCAGGACGACGTGAAGGCCGACGTGCTCAACGTGCTGCCCACCATGCGCGCCGGCGATCTGGCGGTGCAGACCGGCCTGGCCAATGCCAACGGGCGCTGGTGCCACGTCAACTTCCTGAACTTCGAATCCACGGCGCAGAAGCACATCCACGTCATCGGCGATGCGATCCAGGTGGCTGCGGGCATGCCCAAATCGGGCCACATGGCCAACTCGCACGCCAAGGTCACCGCCGCGGCCATCGTGGCCGAGCTGCATGGCTGGGAGATCAACCCGCACCCCATGCTCACCAATGTGTGCATGAGCTTCGTGGACGATGCGCACGTGATCCACGTGGCCAGCGTGCACGAGTACGTGCCCACGCAGAAGACCTTCGCCACGATTGGCGGCTCAGGTGGGGTGTCTGATGTGCGCTCGGACCTCGAAGGCCGCTATGCACAAGGCTGGGCAAGAAACATTTGGGCCGATGTGCTGAAGTAACCCCCTCGCGCCCGCTCAGCGCGCAGGTTTGCGCGCCGGGGGTGCGCTGAGGCCCTTGGTGCGCGCCACCCACACCTTGTAGGCATTGGGCGTGAGTTCGCGCTTGAGCAGGGCCACCACCTGGCCATGGGACAGGCCGTGCTTTTGCAGCACCGCATTGAACGGCGGCCGGTCGTCCCAGGCGGTGGCGATCACGCGCTGGATGTCGTCGGGGGTGAGGCGCGGAACGGGTTTGGCCATGGCTGCATTGTCGGGCCGGATGCACGAGCAAACCCGCACTACCCATGTGGGTTATGGTTCATCACCCATCGCGGGAATAGACGCTGGTGTGCACCAGGCACGCTAATGCAGGACGAAACTTAGGCGCCCTCAGCCGCCACGGAGACCCCCATGAATTTCGACAAAGAATTTGACGCATCCGGCCTGGCTTGCCCCATGCCCATCGTGAAGACCAAGAAGGCGCTCAACGACATGGCCTCGGGCCAGGTGCTGCGCGTGGTGGCCACCGACCCCGGCTCGGTGTGCGACATGGCAGCGTTTGCCGAGCAGACCGGCCACGCCATGCTGTCCTCGGGCGAAGAGGGCGGCAAGTACGTCTTCTTCCTCAAGAAGGCTTGAGGCAAACACCATGGCCAAGAAAATGGCGATCATCGCCACCAAGGGCGCGCTCGACATGGCCTACCCGCCCTTGATCCTCGCCTCCACGGCGGCGGCCATGGGTTGGGAGGTGCAGATCTTCTTCACCTTCTACGGCCTGCAATTGCTGCGCAAGGACCTGAGCGGCATCGCCATCAGCCCGCTGGCCAACCCGGCCATGCCGATGCCAGTGCCCATGCCGGTGGTCGTCTCGATGCTGCCGGGCATGGAAGCCATGGCCACCTCGATGATGAAGGCCAAGATGAAGAAGAAGGGCGTGGCCTCGCTCACCGAGCTGCGCGAAGCCTGCGTGGACGCCGAGGTCAAGTTCATCGCCTGCCAGATGACGGTGGACCTGTTCGAGTTCGACAAGAGCGACTTCATCGACGGCATCGAATACGGCGGCGCCGCCACCTTCATGAAGTTCGCCGGCGAGACCGACGTCTGCCTCTTCATCTGATTCCCTGTTCCCCCCGCACCGCCCGCGCACAGGGCGGACCAGGAGACCCATGAGCACAGCAACGGGCGCCGACCTTGCGTCGGTGGTGGCTTGGGGCGGTTTCGCCCTCGCCTTCGTCTTTGGCGCCATCGCCAACAAGACCAACTTCTGCACCATGGGGGCGATCTCCGACATCGTCAACATGGGCCACTGGGGCCGCATGCGCATGTGGATGCTGGCCATTGCGGTGGCGGTGGCGGCCAGCGCCGCGCTTTCGCTCACGGGGCTGGTGGACCTGACGAAGGCGGTGGTGCAGCGCCCGGTGCTGCCCTGGCTGTCACTGATGCTGGGCGGCCTGATCTTCGGCGTCGGCATGACGATGGCCGGTGGCTGCGCCAACAAGAACCTGGTGCGGCTGGGCGGCGGCAGCCTGCGCTCGCTGGTGGTGCTGGTGTTCATGGGCATTGCCTCGTACATGACGCTCAAGGGCCTGTTTGGCCAATGGCGCGCCACGCTGCTCGACCCGGTCGCCATCGATCTGGGTGCACTCGGCTGGAAGGACCAGGCGCTGGGCACGGCGCTGTCCCGCCTGGGCGGCCTCGACGGCCGCAGCGCGCAGATCGCCGTGGCCGCGCTGGTGGCGCTGGCCCTGCTGGTGTTCGTGCTCAAGGACAAGCGCTTTCGCGGCAATGCCCAGCAGTTGATCGGTGGCAGCGTGCTCGGCCTGCTGGTGGCCGGCGGCTGGTACCTCAGCGGGCACATCGGCTATGGCGAGAACCCCGAGACGCTGGAGACCGTGTTCCACGGCACCAACTCGCGCGCACTCGAATCACTGAGCTTCGTGGCCCCCGTGGCCTACGGGCTCGAGCTGCTGATGCTGTGGACCGACAAATCGCTGCACGTCACCCTCGGCATTGCCACGGTGCTGGGCGTGGTGGCCGGCTCGGCGGTGGTGGCACTGGCCACGCGCAGCTTCCGCTGGGAGGGCTTCGCCTCCTTCACCGACCTGCGCAGCCAGCTGCTGGGCGCCGTACTGATGGGTTTTGGCGGCGTCACGGCCATGGGCTGCACGGTGGGCCAGGGCTTGACGGGCCTGTCCACGCTGGCCATCGGCTCCTTCATCGCCGTGGCCGGCATCGTGCTGGGCTCCACGCTCACTTTGAAATTTATTCTCTGGCAGGCGGAACGCGAATGAAACACCAGTTGAAGTGGGCGGCCTCGGTGGGCCTGGGCATGCTCTTGGCAGGCTGCGCCGCGCCTCCGGTGGCCGAAGCGCCTTGGGTCGCGCAAGCGCGCACGGTGGCCGGCTCGGTGCCGCCCAAGCTGCTCACCGTGCTGCAAACCGAGATCGCCCGCAGCGGCCCGGAAGGCGCCATCGGCGTGTGCAAGGAGCAGGCCCCGGCGATGGCGCGCGCAGCGTCCGAACAAAGCGGCTGGAGCATTCGCCGCGTGAGCCTGCGCAACCGCAACCCCAAGGCCGTGCCCGATGCCTGGGAGCGCGCCGCGCTGCAAGACTTTGATCGGCGCGCTGCGGCCCACGAGCCCCCGGCCAGCCTGGAACGTGCCGAGTTGGTGAAGGAGGCCGACGGCCGCCTGGTGCAGCGCTACATCCGTGCGCTGCCCACCGTGGCGCTGTGCACCCAATGCCACGGCCCGGCCGACCAACTGAGCCCGGCGGTCACTGCACGCCTGAAGGCCCTGTACCCGGACGACCGCGCGGTGGGCTACCGCGAAGGCGATATCCGCGGCGCGATCACGCTGCGCAAGTTGGCGTCCTAGCGTTCGCGCCGAGTCTGGCTCCGCAGGGGCCGTCAGCAACTGCGCCAGGCCGAGGCCACCGGGCGACGTGGAGCAGCACACGGCAAACCGGCCCGGCGCGGTCGCGCCCATCGTCGCAGTACCCGTCTCCAGCCTGTGCTCGATGCCTGACAGGCTTCTGATTGACCAGGATCAGTGCAAGCAGGATCTGCAAGTAGGACCATACCCCCGGGGGTTTATGGTTCGACCTAACTTCAGACTGCGAGTGCCCAGATGAAACCACGATTTCCACGTTGGATCCTGGGGCTCATCGCCATCGGCTTGCTGATCCTGCTGCCCTTCCTCTACCAGCGGCAGGCCAGGACCACATCGCAAGACCCGTCCGCCCACATTCCGGTCAAGGGCGTGCATGTGGACCACCGCGACATCGTCAAGGGCAGTTTCAAGACCGGCCAAGACGTGACACGCGCCTGCCTGGCCTGCCACAAGGACGCTGCCGCGGACCTGATGAAGACCTCGCACTGGACCTGGGAGTCGAAAGCCTTCAAGGTGCCCTGGCGCGAAGAGAAGGTCACCATCGGCAAGATCAACCAGATCAACAACTTCTGCATCGGTGCGCAGGGCAACGAGAACAAGTGCATGAGCTGCCACGCCGGCTATGGCTGGGAGGCAGGCAAGAAGGCGCAGCAGGCCAACCCCGAAAACGTGGATTGCCTGGCCTGCCATGCCGAGCCCGCCACCTACGACAAAGGCCTGTTCGGCAACCCGGCACCCTCAGTGAACCTGCTCGCGGCCGCCAGGAGCGTGCGCGCCACCACGCGCGAGAACTGCGGCAAGTGCCACTTCGATGGCGGTGGCGGCAACGGCGTGAAGCACGGCGACATGGACGAGAGCCTGTACTTTCCGGGCCGCAATCTGGACGTGCACATGGGCGGCAAGCACCACATGCAGTGCAGCGATTGCCATGTCACCCGCAAGCACCAGATCCTGGGCCGCATCATCGCGGACAACTACACCATCGAGCCGGCCGAACAGGTCTCGTGCGAGCAGTGCCACCGCGGCCAGGTGCACAAGGACGAACGCATCACCACGCACCTGAAGGCCGTGGCCTGCCAGACCTGCCACGTGCCTGCCATCGCGCTCGAAGAGCCCACCAAGGTGAACTGGGACTGGTCGAAGGCCGGGCAAACCGACCGCAAGGATGACCACTTCACCTACCTGAAGATCAAGGGCGAGTTCAGCTACGACTCGAACTTTGCGCCCACCTACCTCTGGTTCAACGGCAACAACGAATACCGATACCTGCTTGGCGACGCCATCGTGCGCAACGGGCCCACCTACATCAACAAGCCGGCCGGCAGCATCAAGGACGCCAAGGCCAGGATCTTCCCCTTCAAGCTGCACACGGCCAGGCAGCCCTACGACAAAGTGAACGGCTATCTGCTGCAGCCGGTGACCTCGGGCAAGGACGGCTACTGGACCCACTTCGACTGGAACCAGGCCTTCGAGCTGGCCGCACCGATCACCGGGCTGGCCTACAGCGGCCAATACGATTTCACGGCAACCAACATGTACTGGGCCAGCACGCACATGGTGCAGCCGGCCAGCGCAGCCTTGCAGTGCGACGCCTGCCACTCGACCAATGGCAAGCCAGGGCGGCTGGACTGGAAAGCCCTGGGCTATGCCGGTGATCCAATCCAATGGGGCGGGAGGAAGCTGCCATGAACACCCGGCAAAGCCTGATCAGAGCGGCGCTGTCCGCGGGCGCCGCCTTGCTGGTGGCCTCGAGCGCTGCTGCGCCAACGTCTGACGCAAGACACACGCCGGATGCCAAGCCCACGCCCAAGGCGGCAGCCGGGTCGACGGCTGGCTCCACCGCCAAGAGCCTGCACCCGAACTTCGCCCTGCTCGACGCCCAATCGGTGAACGTGCTGCAGAGCGGCCGCGCGGTGTCCAGCATGAAGACCTGCGGCCAGTGCCACGACACCGACTTCATCGCCTCGCACGCCTTTCATGCCGATCTGGGGCTGGGCTCGTTTGCGGCTTCTGACCGCAGCTGGGACACCAGCCCCGGCCTCTTCGGCCAGTGGGATCCGCTGCGCTACCGCTACCTCACGCAGGCCGGCGACGAGCGTCTCGATCTGTCCACCGCCGGCTGGTTGATGGCCAATGGCGAGCGTGTCGTGGGTGGCGGGCCGGCCACCACCTCGCGCGCAGGCACACCCTTGGCCGCCCTGGCGCCGCGCAGCGACAACCCCGAGACCTCGGTGCTCAACGCGTCTGGCGAGCGCGCGCCCTGGGCCTGGGCCGACTCCGGCACGATGGAGATGAACTGCTTCGTCTGCCACCTCGAGCAGCCCAATCTGCCGGCACGCGCCGCAGCGATCCGCGCGGGCCGCTTTGCCGACGCCAACACCGCCACGCTCAGCGGATTGAAGCTCGTGGAGCCCAGCGCGCAAGGCTGGGCCTGGAACCGCGCAGCCTTCACCGCCGATGGCCTGGTGCAGAGCAAGACGCTCGGCATCCAGGACCCCACCAACGCCAACTGCGCCGCTTGCCATGGCATGGCGCACACGGCCGGCAAGGAGCCGCTGGCGCTCAAGGCCTGCGATCTCGACCAGCCGCAGACCGCCACCACCGGCCAGGTGGTGGCCTCGCAACGCATCAATGCCTCGGGCCTCAACCTGGCCGGCAAGACGGCGCTCAATCGCTCGTGGGACGTGCATGCCGAGCGCCAGCTCAAGTGCACCGATTGCCACCACGCGCGCAACAACCCGGCGCACGTGAACGGCGCGCTCGCGCGCAAGCCGGCGCACCTGCGCTACGACCCGCGCTCGCTCGACATCGGCGAATACCTGCAGCGGCCCGACCACAGCTTCGCACGTGGCCAGAGCGCACAGACGCAGGTCTCGCCCGAGAGCAAGGGCAGCATGCGCCGCTGCGAGACCTGCCACGATGCCGCCATCAGCCACCAGCGCTGGCTGCCGTACGTGGAGACGCACATGGCCGCGCTGGCCTGTGAGAGCTGCCACATCCCCAAGATGCACGCCCCGGCCATCCAGGCCTATGACTGGACGGTGCTGCAACTCGACGGCAGCCCGGCCCGCAGCTGCCGCGGCGTGGACGGCACACCCGGTGACGTGCGCTCGCTCGTCACCGGCTTCGAGCCGGTGCTGATGAAGCGCAGCAATGTGGACGGCGCCGCCATGCTGGCGCCCTACAACCTGATCTCCACGTTCTACTGGGTGTACACCGACGCCAAGGGCCACAAGCGGCCCGTGCGACTGCTCGATCTGCGCGCCGCCTACCTGAACGGCAGCGCCTACGCTGCCGACATCCTCACGGCCTTCGATGCCGATCGCAATGGCAGCATCTCGCCGGCCGAGCTGCGCATCGACACGCCGCAGAAAGAGGCCGCCGTAAAGGCGCGCCTCACCCAGCTGGGCCTGCAGCAGGTGCACATGGAAGGCCAGGTGCAGCCCTTCAGCATCAATCACAACGTCACCCGCGGCGAGAACGCCATCAACGACTGCCAGGCCTGCCATGCCGACCAATCGCGCATGACCCAGGGCATGCAGCTGGCGGGCTTTGCCCCCGTGCTGCCCGAGTTCGCCGCCAACAACAACGTCACGAGCCGGGGTGATCTGGTGCGGGCCGCCGATGGCGCGCTGCACTACCAACCCGTGCCCTCACGTGATCACCTCTACGTGTTCGGCAGCAGCCGCCTGCAGTGGCTCGATGTGCTGGGCGCCCTGGCCTTTGTGGGCACCCTGCTGGGCGTGAGCGGCCATGGCCTGATGCGCTACATCGCCGCGAGCAAGCGGCCGCACCACCCGGTGCCCACGCAGCGCGTGCACATGTACGACGCCTACCGGCGCTTCTGGCACTGGCTGCAGGCCATCACCATCGTGGCCCTGCTCTTCACCGGCCTGATCATCCACCGCCCCGATCTGTTCTCGGTGTTCTCGTTCAGCGGCGTGGTCACGCTGCACAACGTGCTCGCCGCCATCCTGGTGATCAATGCGGCGCTGTCGCTGTTCTATCACCTGGCCACCGAGCGCATGCAGGAGTACATCCCGCGGCCCTATGGCTTCTTCGACGACGCGATCCGCCAGGCCAAGTTCTACACCTCGGGCATCTTCAAGGGCGAGGCGCACCCCTTCGAGAAGCGCCCCGATCGCCGCATGAACCCGATCCAGCAGCTCACCTACTTCGGCATCCTGAACGTGCTGCTGCCGCTGCAGATCGTCACCGGCGCGCTGATGTGGGGCGTGCAGAAGTGGCCCGAGATCGCAGGTGCCATGGGCGGCCTGCCCTTGCTGGCGCCATTCCACTCGCTGGTGGCCTGGTTGTTCGGCAGTTTCATCGTCGGGCATGTGTACCTCACCACCACCGGCGCCACGCCACTGGAGGCCATCCGCGGCATGGTCACAGGCTATGAAGAGGTGGAAGCCCATGGCAGCGATGCCACGGACACGCCGGCCCAAGTGCATTGATGGAAGAGAGGATTCGAGATGACGACGCAATGGCTTCGATCGATGTTCAAGCGGCCTGAAAAAGCCTATGTGCAGCCCTACCTCGCCGGGGCCATCCTGGGCGTGGTGCTGTTTCTCGCCTTCCTGCTCACCGGCAATGGGCTGGGCTCGTCGGGGGCCACCAGCCGGCTCGATGCGGCGCTGGTCGACCTGGTGGCACCAGCCCACGTGGACAAGACACCCTATCTGCTGAAGATGGCCGGCGGCGACAAGAACCCGCTCGACGACTGGATCGTGCCGGTGTTCTTCGGCGCCCTGCTCGGCGGCTTTGCCTCGGGCGCACGCAATGGCCGCCTCAAGCTCACCACCACCAAGGGGCCGAACGTCTCCAACCGCACGCGCTGGGCGATGTCCTTCCTGGGCGGCATGATCTTTCTGTATGGCGCGCGCCTGGCGCGCGGCTGCACCTCGGGGCAGGCCTTGTCGGGTGGCGCCACCCTGGCCGCGGGCTCGTGGGTGATCATGCTGTGCATCTTTGGCGGCGCCTACGGGCTCGCCTACTTCGTGCGAAAGCTGTGGCTGTGAACGCCCCAGCCTGCAGGAGCACATCATGAACTTCCCACTCGAGGCCTTCACCGCGGTGAGTGCCGCCAACCCCTGGACCTACCTCGTCTTCGCCGGCATCGGCTTCGCCTTCGGCTACACGCTGGAGATGGCCGGGTTTGGTGATTCGCGCAAGCTCGCGGCGCAGTTCTACTTCCGCGAGATGACCGTGCTGAAGGTCATGTTCACCGCCATTGCCGTGGCCATGACCCTGCTGTTTGGCGCGGTGGGCCTCGGCCTGCTCGATTTCAGCCAGGTCTGGGTCAACCCCACCTACCTGGGCTCGGGCGTGGTGGGCGGGCTGATCATGGGCGTGGGCTTTATCATCGGCGGCTTCTGCCCCACCACCTCGCTGGCCTCGGCCTCCACCGGCAAGATCGACGGCATGCTGTTCATGGCCGGCGGCTTTGTCGGCGCCTTCCTGTTCGGCGAGACAGAAAGTTATTTCGATCGTTGGTACAACGATGCCGGCTACCTTGGGCGGCTGACGCTGGACCAGGTGTTCAACGTGCCCGCGTCCACGCTCGTGCCCCTCGTCGTGCTGATGGCGCTGTTCATGTTCTGGGGTGGTGAGCAACTGGAGCGCATCTTCGGCCACAAGGACCTGAGCCAGGAGCCCAAGCAACGCAAGCTCGCCGCCGCTGGCCTGTTGGTCGCCGCCGTGGGCGTGATGGTGCTGGGCAGCCC
>Ga0268298_10001053_pt1 | contig 33650 bp, 26 predicted proteins | sample WWTPWeurt_MetaG_FD_194462 | JGI IMG/M metagenome (GOLD analysis project Ga0268298, IMG submission 194462) | Activated sludge microbial communities from WWTP in Nijmegen, Gelderland, Netherland - WWTP Weurt | ecosystem: Engineered > WWTP > Aerobic digester > Activated sludge | place...
GCTGCTCCCGGGATACGGCGCCAGGTTCACGCCCGGCACCAGCCCGTTGTTGATGTCCCCGAGGCTCACGATTCCATGCTGCTCCAGCGTCTCCGCGCCGAGCGACTGGATGGAGATCGGCACCTCCTGCAGATTCTCGGTGCGCTTCTGCGCCGTGACGATGATCTCCTCGAGGCCTCCCGTCGGCGCCGCCCCGGCGGGCTGCTGGGCTTGACTCAGTGGTGACAGGATCCCGCCCACCACGGCAAGACCGATCGAGAACCCCGTGCGACGCTCACATCTCATCTCTGACGTCTCCTGACCTGACGCGGCTTTCGGCCGACTGGAACCTGCCCGCGCGCGTGCAGCCCGGGGCGAGGCTGGGCTCAAAACGCCGCGAAGCCTAGCACGCGGGACTCCGCGGCGCACAATGGCAGCCGGAAGACCCGTGGCCACACGGGCGCTTTGCACGTCGCATGCGCAAGTCCGCCGGAGTTCAGATCTGCTGGCGCCACTTTTGCTGGGTTCGTGGATCGGATGTTGGCCGCCTCCGCCAATGCCGGCGGGATTGGAAACAACGACACAATTGTTTCCGGCACGCCTGTCATCCAGGCATGAATGGCTGCGAGGTTTCACCCCGATTGCTTCTCGCCGGAACACAGACACACGCAACGTCAGGAGGAACACGATGGATTACGCAACGCTGACTGTCGAACGCCAGGGGCCGGTCGCCTGGGTCTGGCTGAACCGCCCCGAACGACGCAATGCGCTGAACGCGCAGTTGCTGGAAGACATCGCAACGGCATTCAACGAGTTGCAGCGTTCCTACGATGCGCCGATCGTGGTACTGGCCGGCCGTGGACCGTCCTTCTGTGCCGGAGCAGATCGCAAGGATCCGCCGGGCGGTCATCTCGCCCAGACGCCGGATGTGGGCATGCGGGAGAAGCGCCACGTCTCGCAACTGGGGCCGCGCGCAATGCGCGCCATCGCGGAACTGGATGCGATCACGATCGCACGGCTGCACGGGCATGCCGTGGGTGGCGGGCTGGCGCTGGCGTTGGCCTGCGACCTGCGGATCGCCGCCGCAGACGCGATGTTCCATATTCCGGAAGTGGACCTGGGCGTGCCGCTCGGCTGGGGCGCGCTGCCACGCCTGGCAGCCGAAGTCGGCACCTGCCGGGCGAAGGAACTGATCCTGCTGTGCGAGACCTTCGATGCCGCCACGGCAGAGCGTCTCGGCCTGCTGAACCGCGTGGTCGCGCCCGACGCACTCGATGCCATGGTGCAGAACTGGGCGCAGCGGCTCGCCACGAAGCCAGGGGCAGCACTGCATCTGACCAAGACCCAGTTCCGGGCATACGCACATGCGGTGACGCTCGGAGACGCCACGGTGACCGACGTAGACCTCACGGCCGCCGCAGGCAGCGAGAACATGGGCCGCTTCACTGCGCACCCGAAGCGCTGAACGGGCCATCCCTGCGCGAGCCAATCACTGCACCACGCTTGCCCGCAGGAAAAACGTACTGGCTGCGCACGGATTTGCACTGCTTCGTCGCGACTGGCCTTGCGTGCTGCAGCTACACACTGCCACACGAGCTTCGGTCACTGCGCAACCCCGGAAAGGAAGGAATGCCCAGCGCAATTGTCGAGCCGCGTGCGCCCCGGACGTCGGCTCGACCTATTTGCAACGCCCGAAATCAGCGGCGCGCATGGCGCGCCCACTGGATTGACATGTCAGGCCTCACCTGTGGCTGTCTCATCTTCGCTCCTCGAGCAGCCCTACCAGGTTGTCATCTGGGTCGCGCAGGAACCCAATCCATAGCTCATGGTCGGGCATTCTTGCGGCGAGCTGTGGTGCCCGCTCGTTCCTGGCACCGCCCGCCACCAGAGCCGAATGTGTGGTGGCAATGTCGGTGACCCGAAAGTAGAGAATGGAGTTTGCCCCGACAGCGCCGTGACCTTGAGGAGTGGTGAGCATGATTCGGACGCCATCCGCGTCCAGGAAAGCAAGGTCCGGGCCAGCACTGAACAGGAAGGTGAGCCCCAGAATGTCGCGGTAGAAGGCCAGCGCGGCATCGACGTTGCCAACTGTAACGGCGATCTGCCGGATCGCAGAGAGCCTTGGTGCCGTACTCATGATCGCCACCACACCGATCGGGACACCCATCGCACGGGTTCAGGGGCGCAGGCCGGGGTCAGGAGAACGTCGAAACGATAGCGGGCGCAAACAGGACAGGCGAGAGGTTCCCCTTCCAATCGCAGCCAATGGCGGCCTCTGATGGCGACCCCGGGCCTTGAGGGTCAATGATGGTCTGCTGAGAAATCCAGTATGCGATGGCCGCCGCCAGCAGGACACCTCCGTAGAGCGCGGAAGGTCCGGCCGAAAAGTGATTCTCCCCCATCCAGCCGGTAACAAACGGGAAGAGCGACAGCCAAGAAAGGGCAGATGCGGGTCTGCCCAAAGAATGCTCCCGGTCACCCGGGCGGACATGTGGGGCCTGTCGTGATGTTTGTTCCAGTAGATGCCGACGTGACGAAGCTCGGCACGTAGCTCATGAACACCGGAACGAGAGGCGTGAGCGTTTCCAGGGCGCCACCGTGCGGGACCTTCATCTCGAGCACCATGATCGTGATGATGATCGCGATCACTCCGTCGCCAGACGCCTACTGCGACCTCGGCCGACTTCTGGCGAAGCAGCCGAGCATCTCTCGACACTCGTAGCCAACGGCGCCCCGGCCGCCCTTGCCGTGCAGCTCACGGTTCCCCGTGTCGGGTCCGCGGAGGACTTCCACCTCCAAGAAGGTGCGCCCTCCCGGGCGCAAGAAAAAACACGCCCGGCGACCTCGCGGTCACCGGGCGTCGGTCGCCGCTCGCGGGCGCCCTGGGTTGCCAGGCCCGCCCGCCTCGCGGTCAGAACGAGTACTTGGCCACCAGCGACAACTGATCGCGGTCCACCAGCGGACGGAACTCCTTGATGTCCGTGCTCGCGTCACCGAGGAACCCAAGCCAGGTCAGTCCCATCGACAGGTTGCTCAGTCTCACGAAGTTGAAGCCGACGCTGAAGCGCTGGTCGCCCTCGCCGCCCACGCCACCGACCAGCGTGCGTCCGCTGATCTGGTTCGAGTAGGCGAGCGCGACGTTCAGGTCCCAGCCCTCGAACAGGTTGGGGTAGCCGAGCGCGAGCGAAGTGCTGAATGCCCAGGCACTGTTCGTGTCGAAGCTGGGCTCCTGACTGGCGGGAAAGAACGCCTGCATGGCCGGCGGCAGCGTCTCGACGCCCGGCGCCTTGCGCGCGTCGAGATCGCCGATGTCGACGTACGAGACCTCGGCAATGAAGATCGTCAGCGGCGAAAGCCGCGTGCGGCCGAAGTTCGCGAATGCATTCACGTTGGCCTGGATGACCGTGCCCTCCGTCGGGTTCGGGATCACCGCACCCGTGGCGGGATCGACCACGGTGTCGACCAGCACTGGCGCACCGTCCTTGTACGACACTTCGGCGGCCACGCTCACCAGCCCGAGGCTCGTGCTCGCCGTGGCGCCGATCAGTTCGACGTCCTCGAAATAGCGCACGTTGTAGGAGCCGTTGCCGATCTGCCGGATGCCGAACGACGGCTGCAGTGCCGGCGGGATCGCCACGCCGGGCGTGAATGCGTTGATCTCCGGTACCGGCGTGCGGTCGCTGTAGTTCAGGTAGTACAGCCCGAGTTCCGTGGCGTCGGTGATCCGGTACCGGGTACCGACGCCCCACTGACCCGTGTCGCTCGGCGTGATGTCCTCGCCGCGGATGCCGAACGAGCAACCCGTGTAACCGGCGAAATTGATGCCGGCCGCCGGAATGACGACCGGTGGCAGATTGACCCACGGCCCGAGGCACTTGCCACCCGGCCCGACGGCGTCCGAACTGTTCAGGTACGAGCCGGGCGCCGGAGCCAGCGTCTCGTGGAACCCGAACTGCCAGTGCGCGAGCAGCGTCCAGTCCGGCGTGGCCTCGAACGACAGCGACACCTGGTCTTCGGGCAGCAACTGGTCCTTGGTCTCCGTGCCCGGGATGCCCGTCTTGGTGCCGTCGGCCGGCCCCTGGGCCAACGATATGCCCGGGAAGAACAAAGCCTCGCCCCAGGAGACGACCTGCCGCCCGAGCCGGGCGCTCAGGCGCCGGCCGCCAACGTCGAACAGGCCGTACGCGTAGGCGTCGAGGATGCGCGAGTAGCCGCCGTGGTAACGTTCGGCCCCGTCGGTGAACTCGTCGAAACGCGGCGGCTTGTTGACGCGATTGGGGTTGTAGCCCACCGGCGTGCCGCTGCCCGGGTCATTGGCATTGCGGTCGTTGTAGACGTCGTCATAGAAACTGCTGGCCGAGAACACGAGGCCCAGGTCCTGGCCGTCGTCACGCGGCCGGTTCAGCTTGAAGTCGAACAGCAGGGCCAGGCGATTGCCCGTGAGATCGCCGTCGTCGAAGTTGTTGTTGCCGTCATTGCTGCCCGACGCGGCCGCCAGCAGGTTGTCCCTCTTTTCCATGCGCGTCGAAAGCGTGTACGTGGCGTTGATGCGTGTCTCGAGCCGCACGCCATTGTCGAACTCCAGCGTGTCGAACGCATGGGCCGGGAGGGTGCCGCAGGCCAGCGCAACGGCCATGGCCACCGGCGTCAGTTTCACATGTGCATTCATCGTCGTCTCCGGGAGGGCGTGTCAGGTGCCGATGGAGCGCGCCGCTTCCGGCGTGAACATCTCGCGCTTGAGTTTGAAGTCGTTGATGATCGGCCCCTTGTCCCGCTCCTGGAACATGTTGTAGCCGACATAGCCGCCGGAGTTCAGGTCGTGATAGAAGCTCGTGCCCGCATGCCAGGCCTGCATGTCGAAGGCGTAGTAGTAATTGATGAACGCCCACTGCCAGAGTTGCCCGCGCGCGTCGTAGAAGTCACTCATGAGCGAATGCCATGTGTCCTCGTCGATGAACAGTACGCGCCGGCCGTAAAGGTGACGGTAGCCCTTCTTCAGCGTGGCTTCGAGCACCCACACGCGTCGCAGCTCATAGCGTTCGTAGTCGGGATTGGCGTGGTTCTTCTTCAGCAGGTCGGCGTACTTCACACCCTTCGCATGAACGCGGTAGTTGTTGGCCGGCACGTAGATCTCGCGCTTGCCGACCATCTTCCAGTCGTAGCGCTCGGGCGAGCCGTTGAAGAGCCGGTCGGAATCGATGGTCATCTTGTTGCCGGACCCGCCCATCGGCTGATCGAAGCCGAACTCGGGAAGCTGACGCACCCGGCGCGTGCCCGGGTTGTACTGCCAGGCGAGGCGCTTGTCCTTGACGAAGCTGACCGGCTCCTGGGAGATGCTCAGGTTGCCCTTGTCGCGCTCCGGCAACAGCGTCAGGTTGATCGACAGCGCCATGATCCCGTCGTGCAGCTCGATGGGCTTGCCGACGTCCTTCGGGTCGGTCACCGTGCTCAGGTTGTCATTGCGCATACGTCCCCAGCTCACCGTGCCATCGGGCAACACGTTGGCGAAGTCGCGGACGGTTTTCTCGGTGGCGGCGCGCCACGGCAGCGACTGGTTCCAGAGCAGCTCGGCGCCGTTCTGGGGAATCGGGAACGGCGAGGAACCAATGACCGCCCCCTTCAGACCCATGCCGCCGTCCGTGCTCTCGGCCGAGACCGCGTTCTTCTTCGCCGCCGCGCAGACGAAATCCGGGTAGCGGAAATCGCGGCGGCCCGGGTAGACGGGCATGCGGAACGACTGCGGATACTTGGCGAACATCGCCTTCTGGCCGTCGGTCAGGTAGGCCGCGTACTGCGACAGGTTCTGCGCCGTGATGACGAACAGCGGCTTGTCGTTCGGATACGGATCGACCGGGTGCTGGCCGACGTTCGGCGTGTACTGGACCCCCGGCGGCGTGCCGAGCCACTTGCCCGAGAACTCGGGGATCGTGCCTGCCTGGTTGCCGGCCTTCTCGGCCCCGACACAGGTGAGGTCCTTGCCGAGCCTGTCGGCCTCGGCCTGCGATACCTTCGCGGAAGCGGTGTCCGCCGCAAACAGCGCAACGGCTGCAGCGGCCACGGCGGCGGCGCCGGGTCTGGCTCTGAACATGTGGGATCCCCTTGCTTCGATTTGCAGAAGTCGGTTCCGTCGCACGACCGGCACTGCAACGCTCATCCCCTGCGGCGTTGCGACGGACACAGGCATCAGTCTGGACGAGGCAGCACCGGCGGCATCGTCAATGCGGACTATGGTCAACGCGTGCGCATCGCAACTCGGCTTCGGGCCCGCCCGAACCCGACGGTCGGCGCGGACGGCCCGGCCACGCTCCGGATGTCGCGTCGATGGACCCGGGCGCGCCTTGCGATCGTCGCGATCGTCGGGTCTGATGACCCATGTCGCGGCTGTCCTCTGGCCGCGTCCGGACCCCTGGCCGCCAGCGAGGAATGCGCATGCAGGCCGAAGACTACTTCTCGATCCAGAACCTCGTGTTCGGTTACGCCCGGCTCCTGGACCGTGGCGATTTCGACGGCGTCGGACGCCTGTTCGCGCACGCCGACCTGTACTCGCAGGGCAAACTGGTCGCGCGCTCGGACCCGCAACGGGTCGCGACGACGTGGCGCAAGCACACGATCGCCTACGAGAACGGGACGCCACGAACCCGCCACTTCGTGACCAACCTGATCATCGAGCCGGAAGACGACGGGACCGCCCGCGCGGAGAGCTACGTGTGCGTGATGCAGCAGACGCGGACGCTGCCGCTGCAGCCCGTCATCGCCGGCGACTACCTGGACCGCTTCGCGAAGGTCGACGGCCGGTGGCGGTTCACGGAGCGCCGCATCGGCACCGAGATGTTCGGCAACCTGAGCGAGCACCTGGCCGTCCCGCTGCCGGTGCCGTCGAACTACCAGCGTCCACAGGAGCGTTGACGCCCCCCTGCCGTGCCGGCCTACAGCGGGGGGCGCCGTGCCGACCAGGGCGCGGCTTGCTCGAGCTGGGCTGCGAGCCGGAGCAGCGTCAGCTCGTCGCCGAAGCGGCCGGCGAACTGCGTGCCGATCGGCAGGCCCTCGCGGTTCCAGTGCAGCGGCACCGTCATCGCGGGGTGGCCGCCCATGTTGAACGCCGTCGTGAACGGACTCGCGTCGATCACGGCGCGCACGAACGACTCGTACGGCTGGTCGAGCGACATCTCGCCGAGCTTCGGCGGTGGCACCGCCGTGGTGGGCGACAGGATGAGGTCGTAGCGCGCGAGGAACTGGTCGAGCACGACGCCGACCTGATCGAACGCGGCGCGAGCCCGGTACACGTCCTCGCCCGTCTTGCCGGTCGCCTCCTGCAGAGTGCGCCAGTTGAGCCGTTCGAGGTCGGCCTCGGTCACGCGACGGCCGAGCGCACTTTCACGGTCGCGCACCGTCGCCAGCAGGGCCGTGGCGGTCACCGTGCCCATGGCGATGCCCATCTCGCGCACCGGCAAGGGTGGCGCGGCCGGCTCGACGACGTGCCCGAGCGACTCGCAGAGCCGTGCGGCCTGCGCCAGGGCCTCCCTGCAATCCGGATGCACGACGCCGCCGTAGATGTGCGTGTCCCAGAGCGCGATGCGCAGTCTTCCCGGAGACTGCCGGTGACCGGCCGCGTAGCTCGCCGCACCGACCGGCGGCGAGACGCGGCTGCCCGGTTCGGGCCCCTGCTCGACGTCGAGCAGCAACGCGGAATCGCGCACCGACCGCGTGATCACGTGGTCGACCGCGAGACCCATCCAGCCTTCGATCGCGTCCGGCCCGGCCGGATTGCGACCCCGGCTCGGCTTGAGGCCGAACAACCCGCAGTTCGACGCCGGGATGCGGATCGAGCCGCCACCGTCGTTCGCGTGAGCCGCGGGCACGATGCCCGCTGCCACCGCCGCCGCCGCACCGCCCGAGGATCCACCGGTCGAGTGCCTGAGGTTCCAGGGATTGCGCGTCAGGCCCCACAGTCGCGACTCCGTCGTGGCGGTCTGCCCGAATTCGGGACTCGCGGTCTTGCCGAAGACCACGAGCCCCCCGCGCCGGTAACGCTGCAGCAGGGTGCTGTCGAAGCCCGCGACGGCATCGCGGAAAAAGGCACTGCCGCCGGTCGTGACCGTGCCCTTCATGTAGATGCCGAGGTCCTTGAGCAGGAACGGCACACCGCCCAGCGCGCCCGACGACGCGGTATTCATGGTCGCACTGCGCGCCAGTTCGTAGTGCTTCAGGACGATGGCATTGATGACCGGATTGACGGCCTCGGTGCGCGCAATGGCGGCTTCGAGCACTTCGGCCGCGCTGACCTCGCGCCTGCGGATCAGTTCCGCCAGCGCCACGGCATCGTGCCGCGCATACTCGTCGTGCGACAGCGACGCCAGTTTCGCGCCCGCGGGCCGGCCGATCGCAAGACCCGCGAGCAGGCTGCCGCTCGCGCGCAGGAATGCACGCCGGTGCATCAGGCCGTGCCCGGTCCCGGTGTCGTCGGCTGAAGCCGCGTCGCCGACCGCGCGCGGCTCTGCGTGTCGCGTTTCATTCATGCGCCCGCCCCTCAGCTCAGCACGCCGCCGTCGACCTGGAAGATGGTGCCGGTCGAGTAACTCGAGGCGTCGCTCGCGAAGAAGAGTACGGCGCGCGCCACCTCTTCCGGAAGACCCGCCCGCTTCAGCGGGTTGATCTTCATCATGTCGGCGAGGCGCCCGGGATCGTTGAGCGTGTGATCCCCCATCGCCGTGCGGATCACGCCGCAGGAAATCGCATTGACACGCACACCCTGCGGACCGAACTCGCGCGCGAAACTGCGCGTCACCATGTTCAGGCCAGCCTTGGATACGCAGTACACGCCGAGGCCCGGCTGCGCCATGAGCGCGGACGTGGTGCTGATGTTGATGATGCTGCCGCGTCCGCGCGCAGCCATGCGCTTGCCGAGCGCGCCGCTCAGGAAGAACGGCCCCTTGAGGTTGACGTCCATGACCTTGTCCCACAGGGCCTCGGTCGTGTCGGCGAGCGACTCGGCATGCGGCGGGCTGATGCCGGCGTTGTTGACCAGGATGTCGACGGCGAGCCCGCGCTCGTCCAGCGTCGCGACGAGCTGACGCACTTCTTCCATGCGTCCGACATGCGCTGCGATGGCATGGACCTTGCCCCCCTTCGCGCGCAGCTCGGCGGCAGCCATGTCGAGCGTCTCTTGCCGGCGCGCGCTCAGGATCACCTCGGCGCCCTGCTCGACGAGCAGTTCGGCGACGGCGAGCCCAATGCCACGGGAGGCGCCGGTCACGAGGGCGGTCCTCCCGGCGACGGAATAGGGGCTGTGTTGCACCATGCACTCCTGCCAACTGCGCGCGACCCGCGGTGGACGGACATGCTAGCGACCCGGCGCCCGCGGATTCAAACCCCAGCTATCCCTTGCAGTGCAACATGACATTTGCGCGCACGCAACATAGTCCGATTGAGGGTATCTTCCGCAAGGTACCAACCACTAAATTCAGCCGCGGCGGAATGACGCGGGCGCAACGCGAGCAGCTGGCAGAGCCGGCTGGCCAAGATGCAGCGCGCGCGCGACAACGCTGCGGATCCACAGTTTCACACCAGGGGGACAACACCTATGCGTTCATTGCACGCCACGATCAAGTGGTGTCTCGGGGCCTCGGCCATCGCTCTCGGCGCGCAAGCCGGGCCCGCGGTCGCACAGCAGGACGGCGCCTCGTCTTCCGGCACACTGGAAGAGGTCGTCGTCACGGCCCAGCGACGCGAGGAAAAGCTGCAGGAGGTGCCCCTCGCGATCACCGCCATCACGGCGAATGAACTCGAGACGCGTGGCATCCAGAGCACACTCGACCTCAGCGCCTCGGCCCCGAACCTCTTCTCGCGCCCCAATCCGGGCTCCGCCGGCATCGCCACGGTCGGCATCCGCGGAGCGATCACGGGGCAGCCGGCGATCTGGGTCGACTCACCGGTCGGCCTGTACCTCGACGGCGTCTATCTGGGCAAGTCGCAGGGCGGCGTCATGGACGTCGTGGACATCGAACGCATCGAGATCCTGCGCGGTCCGCAGGGCACGCTGTTCGGGCGCAATACCGAAGGCGGCGCGGTCAATTTCATTTCCCGCCAGCCGTCGGGCGAGTTTGGTGGCCGTGCGGAAATCTCGGGCGGTGACTACAACCACTGGATCGGCAGGCTGAACATGGACCTGCCGAAGTGGGGCCCCCTGAGCGCGAGCCTTGCCGCGCGCAAGGAAACGATGGACGGCTGGGCCGAGAACACGACGGGCCCCGAGGACATGGGCGAGCTCGACAAGGAAGCGTACCGTGTCGCGCTGAAGTTCGACTTCACGGACAACTTCAGTTTCCTGTACTCATACGACTATTCCAAGTCAGACAACACGCCGATCGTGACCAGCCTCTACTCGATGAACGGCTGGGCAGGGACGTTCCCGAGCATGTTTGGTCCCGTGCTGGGCACGGCGATCCAGGGCGCGATGACGCCCTACGTGGAAACCTCGAGGCCCGACAAGGTGAGCACGCCGGCCGGCTTCCACGTCTGGGAGCGCAGCGATTCGAAGGCCCACACGGCCGTGCTCAACTGGCAGGTGAACGACACGGAGAACCTGAAGTACATCTTCTCGGACCGCCAGGTGACCTACGACGACCAGCAATCGATCAACGGCACGCCGCTCAGCGTCATCACGGTGCTGCCGGGCACGCCCTTCGCGTTCCCCTGGGGCATGTCCTCCGTCTACGACCGCATGACCGACTACGAGCAGCAGTCGCACGAGCTGCAATGGCTCGGCAGCCACGACCGGGTGAACTACGTCGCGGGGCTGTACTACTTCACGGATGACGGCAAGACGACGGACCCGCAGAATTTCAGCATGTTCGGCCAGGGGCCGCTCGAAGTGGAGTACACGGCCAACACCGAGGCCAAGGCAATCTACGGACAGGTCGACTGGGAGTTCGTCGATCGCTGGACGCTGACCGCAGGCCTCCGCTACACCGAGGAAACGCGCGACGGCTACACGCACCAGTGGCTCACCAGCGGCTACAAGGGTGCGTTCGTGACGGACAACCCGGCGGCCTGCGCCGCGGCCCGGGTTTCGTGTCTGCCGAAGACGAGCTACAGCGAGGATTTCACCGGTACGACGCCGATGGCGGCAATCTCGTACAAGCCCACCGAGAACCTGAACTTCTTCGCGCGGGTGGCGCGCGGCTTCAAGAGCGGCGGCTTCAGCTCCGAGCTGATCAACCCGTTGGTCACGACTCCGTACGCGCCCGAATTCTCCATGTCCTACGAGATCGGCGCCAAGTCGACGCTGTGGGACGGCCGGGCCATCGTCAACGCCACGCTGTTCTACACCGACCTCACCGACATGCAGACGACGGTGCTCATCCCCGGCACGACGCAGTCGATCCTGCAGAACGCCGGCGAGGCGACACGGCAGGGCTTCGAACTCGAGACCCGGCTGCTGCTGACCGACGGCTGGACGGTCGGGTTCAACTACGGGTACCTGGACGGGGAATTCGACAAGTACATGGACAACGCGCTGAACATTCCCGGCCGGCCGGTCATCGATACGGCGGACAACCGCCTGCCTGCCTACTCGCCCGAAAACACGATCGGTGTGAACCTGGACGGCCGCTTGCTCGCGACGGAGTACGGCAACCTGCGGCTGATCCTCGATTACACGTACATGGACAGCTATTACCTGTATGCAGTGAACAAGGATCTGACGGCCCCGGATGCGGGTGGAGCCTACTCGGCGGCAGCCGACCAGCTCCCGGCGACCGACCTGTTGAACATGCGCCTGCTGTTCGCGGACATTCCCGCCGGGCCGGGCACGCTCGACCTGTCGCTGTTCGTGAAGAACCTGACCGACGCCGACGAGCGGATGCAGGGCATCGACTTCAGCATGTTCCGCACGACCAACTGGATCGACCCGCGGACCTGGCTGCTGACCGCCACCTACAAGTGGTGAAGTCCGGCTGATCCCTGCTCTGCAGGGAGGGGCGTCGACGCGAGTCGGCGCCCCTTTTTTCTATTCCCCGAGCGCCGCGACGACCTCGGGCGGCGCCTGCACCAGTTCGATCAGCACGCCTTCCCCGCTGACCGGGAACTGGTCGTTGCCCTTCGGGTGCACGAAACAGATGTCGTGACCGGCCGCGCCGCGCCGGATGCCGCCCGGCGCGAAGCGCAGGCCCTGCGCCGTGAGCCACTCGACGGCCCGGGGCAGGTCGTCGACCCAGAGGCCGATGTGGTTCAGCGGCGTCGTGTGCACGGCGGGCTTGCCGTCCGGATCGATCGGCTCCATCAGGTCGACCTCGACCCTGGTCGGGCCACGCCCCAGGCTGCAGATGTCCTCGTCGACGTTCTCGCGCGCGGAACGGAACGTGCCCGTCACCTCGAGACCGAACAGGTCCACCCAAAGCGCACGCAGCCGCGCCTTGCTCGGGCCGCCGATCGCGATCTGCTGAATGCCCAGGACGCGGAACGGTCGCTGCGTGGTCGCGCTCATGCGAACTCCAGGATGACCTGGTCGACGGTCAGACTCTCGCCCTTGCTGGCCGCCACCCTGGCCACGACGCCATCGCGCTGTGCGACGAGCACGTTCTCCATCTTCATCGCCTCGATGACCGCGAGCCGCTCGCCGGCCCGCACCGCCTGCCCCGGCAGGACGGCCACCTCGACCAGCAGCCCGGGCATCGGTGACAGCAGGAACTTCGACAGGTCGGGCGGTGCCTTGAACGGCATCAAGGCCTCGAGTTCCGCGGCGCGCTTCGAGAGCACGCGCGCGTCGATCTGCGCCCCGCCGTGCACGATCCGGTAGTGCAGGCCGAGGCGCTCGATCTGCGCGACGAACGGCACGCCGTCGACGTCGCCGGCGACCGCGATGTCGCGCAGCGGTCCCGCGAAACTCACGCGGCGTGTGCGCCCGCCGATCGTCACCGGATAGCTGCCGTTGCCCGGCGCGACCTTGATGTCGGTCTGCGTACGCCCGCCCTCCCCGTCGGCCAGCACGGCGACGAAGTCTTCGCCGATCCGCATCTCGTGACCCGGCAGCTGACCCGTGATGCGCGCGGCCCGCTCGCGCATCCAGCGGTGGGCCGCACCGGCCAGCGCCAGCAGGAACTCCGGGTCGTCGTGCGGCACCTGGGCCGCGGCGAACCCCTTCGGGTAGTGCTCGGCGATGAACCCCGTGTTGAACCGGCCGGAAACGAACTGCGGGTGCGCGAGCAACGCCGACTGGAACGGAATGTTGCTCGACACGCCGCGGATCACGAAGGCGTTGAGCGCGTCGCGCATGCGGCGGATCGCGTCGTCGCGATCGCTGCCGTGCACGATGAGCTTGGCGATCATCGAGTCGTAGAACATCGGGATTTCGCCGCCCTCGTACACGCCGGTGTCGACGCGGACGCCGCCGCCCTGCGGCACGGGCATCGAGGCTTCCATCGTCGGCGCGGGCGGCCGGTATTTGACGAGCCGGCCCGTCGACGGCAGGAAGTTGCGGAACGGGTCCTCCGCGTTGATGCGGCACTCGATCGCCCAGCCGTCGCGGCGCACGTCGGACTGCGCGAAGGCGAGACGCTCGCCGGCGGCGACCCGGATCATCTGCTCGACGAGGTCGAGCCCGGTGATGCACTCGGTGACCGGGTGCTCGACCTGCAGGCGCGTGTTCATCTCGAGGAAATAGAAGCCCTCGTCGCGGCCGACCACGAACTCGACCGTGCCGGCGCTCTGGTACTGCACCGCCTTCGCGAGCGCGACCGCCTGTTCGCCCATCGCGCGCCGCGTCGCCTCGCTGATGAACGGCGACGGCGCCTCCTCGATGACCTTCTGGTGGCGCCGCTGGATCGAGCACTCGCGTTCCCAGAGATAGACGCAGTTGCCGTGCGCGTCGCCGAGCACCTGGATCTCGATGTGACGCGGCTCCTCGATGAACTTCTCGATGAAGACGCGGTCGTCGCCGAAGCTGTTGCGCGCCTCGTTCCTGCACGAGCCGAAGCCCTCGAAGGCCTCCTTGTCGTTCCAGGCGACACGCAGGCCCTTGCCGCCGCCACCGGCGCTCGCCTTGATCATGACCGGGAAGCCGATGCCCCGCGCGATCTCGACGGCGTGCTCGGGCGAATCGATTGCCTCGTTCCAGCCCGGGATCGTGCTCACGCGCGCCTGCGCAGCGAGTTTTTTCGAGGCGATCTTGTCGCCCATCGCCGCGATCGACCGGTGCTTCGGGCCGATGAAGACGATGCCCTCCTCCTCGCAGCGCCGCGCGAATTCCTCGTTCTCCGACAGGAAGCCATAGCCCGGGTGCACGGCCTGCGCGCCCGTCTGCCGGCAGGCCGCGAGGATGCGGTCCATCACGAGATAGCTCTCGCGGCTCGGCGGGGGACCGATGCACACGGCCTCGTCGGCGAGCTCGACGTGCCGCGCGTCGCGGTCGGCCTCGGAGTACACCGCCACGGTCGCGATGCCCATGCGGCGTGCCGTGGCGATGACGCGGCAGGCGATCTCGCCCCGGTTCGCGATCAGGATCTTGCTGAACATCGTGCGGTCCTGTGGCTCAGAGCGGGATGTTGCCGTGCTTGCGCCACGGATTCTCGAGCTGCTTGTCGCGCAGCATCACGAGGCTGCGGCAGATGCGCCTGCGCGTCTCGTGCGGCTGGATCACGTCGTCGATGTAGCCGCGCGCGCCGGCGATGAACGGGTTGGCGAAGCGCGCCTTGTATTCGGCCTCGCGCGCAGCGAGCTTGGCCGGATCGCCCTTGTCCTCACGGAAGATGATCTCCACCGCGCCCTTCGCGCCCATCACCGCGATTTCGGCGTTCGGCCAGGCGAAGTTCACGTCGCCGCGCAGGTGCTTCGACGACATGACGTCGTAGGCGCCACCGTAGGCCTTGCGGGTGATCACGGTGACCTTCGGCACGGTGCACTCGGCGTACGCGTAGAGCAGCTTGGCGCCGTGCCGGATGATGCCGCCATACTCCTGCGAGGTGCCCGGCATGAACCCCGGCACGTCGACGAACGTGATGACGGGAATGTTGAAGGCGTCGCAGAATCGCACGAAGCGCGCCGCCTTGATGCTGCTCCGGATGTCGAGACACCCCGCCAGGACCATCGGGTTGTTGGCGACGATGCCGACGGTCGCCCCTTCCATGCGGCCGAAGCCGATCACGATGTTGCGCGCGTAATCGGGCTGCAGCTCGAAGAAGTCGCCGTCATCGACGACCTTCAGGATCAGCTCCACGATGTCGTAGGGCTTGTTCGGGTTGTCGGGAACCAGCGTGTCGAGCGACAGGTCGACGCGGTCCGGCGCGTCGCCACTGGGCCGCACCGGCGGCTTTTCGCGGTTGTTGAGCGGCAGGTAGTTGAAGAACCGCCGCAGCATCAGCAGCGCGTCGACGTCGTTGTCGAAGGCGAGGTCCGCGACGCCGCTGCGCACCGTGTGGGTCGTGGCGCCGCCGAGTTCCTCGGCGCTCACCTCTTCGTGCGTGACCGTCTTCACGACGTCGGGGCCGGTCACGAACATGTAGCTCGTGTCCTTGACCATGAAGATGAAGTCGGTCATCGCCGGGCTGTACACGGCGCCGCCCGCGCACGGGCCCATGATCAGGCTGATCTGCGGCACCACCCCGGAGGCCACGACGTTGCGCTGGAACACCTCGGCATAGCCGCCGAGCGAGGCCACGCCCTCCTGGATGCGCGCGCCGCCGGAGTCGTTCAGGCCGATGACCGGGGCGCCGACCTTCATGGCCTGGTCCATGACCTTGCAGATCTTCTCGGCGTGCGCCTCGCTGAGTGCGCCGCCGAACACCGTGAAGTCCTGGCTGAAGACGAACACCAGCCGGCCGTTGATCATGCCGTAGCCCGTCACGACGCCGTCGCCCGGGATCGTGTTGTCGGCCATGCCGAAGTCGGCGCAGCGGTGCTCGACGAACATGTCCCATTCCTCGAACGTGCCCTCGTCGAGCAGCAGTTCCAGGCGTTCGCGGGCGGTCAGCTTGCCCTTGGCATGCTGCGCGGCGATGCGCTTCTCGCCGCCGCCGAGACGCGCCCTGGCGCGCTTCGCATCGAGTTTCGCGATGATGTCGTGCATCTGTTGCTGGTCTCAGTGTTCGAACAGGTCGAGCAGCGCGCGAGCCGCTGCGGAAGGAGCCACGCGGGCCTCGCTCACGTCCTGCAGCGTCCCCGCCAGCGCCGCCCGGACCCCGGGGTGCGCGTGGAAATCCGCCAGCAGGCGGGCACGCACGTTGTCCCAGAGCCAGTCGAGCGCCTGGCCACGTCGGCGCGCGTCGAACGCGCCGCTCGCGCGGCGCTCGCCGATGATGCGTTCCACCGCGGCCCAGAACTCGGCGATGCCCATGCCCTGCAGCGCGCTCGCCTGCAGCACGGGCGGCTGGCTGTCACCCCGGCCGTGCATCGCAAACGTGCGCAGCGCGCTCGTGAGCGTCATGCGCGCACGCGTCGCCGCGTCGGCGTCGAGGTCGGCCTTGTTGACCACGATCACGTCGGCGATTTCCATGACGCCGCGCTTGATGGCCTGCAGGTCGTCGCCCGCGTTCGGCAGTTGCAGCAGCACGAAGATGTCGGTCATGCCGGCGACCGCCGTCTCGCTCTGGCCGACACCGACGGTCTCGACGATCACGGTGTCGAATCCGGCCGCTTCGCACACGAGCATGGCTTCGCGTGTCTTTTCCGCCACGCCGCCGAGCGTGCCGCCCGAGGGGCTTGGGCGGATGTACGCGGCCTCCTGCACCGACAGGCGTTCCATGCGGGTCTTGTCGCCGAGAATCGACCCGCCCGACACGCTCGACGACGGGTCGACGGCGAGCACCGCCACGCGACGTCCGCGTTCGATCAGGTGCAGGCCGAGCGTCTCGATGAAGGTCGACTTGCCGGCGCCGGGGACGCCCGAGATGCCGAGCCGCAGCGCCTTGCCGGTTGCCGGCAGCAGGGTGTTGAGCAGCGCGTCGGCGCGCATGCGATCGTCCCGGCGCGTCGATTCGAGCAGCGTGATCGCCTTCGCGAGCGCCCGCCGCTCGCCGTGCCGCACGCTCGCGGCCAGGTCTTCGTCTGCGGCGCTCAGGCTCACGGGCGGCGCTGGAGGCTGGCCTTGATCTGCTCGAGCACGTCCTTTGCGCTCGCCGGGACCGCGGTCCCCGGCCCGTAGATTCCCTTCACGCCGGCTTCGTACAGGAACGGGTAATCCTGCTGCGGGATCACCCCGCCGACGAAGACGATGATGTCCTCGCCACCCTGCGCCGCGAGGCTGCGGATGATGGCCGGCACGAGCGTCTTGTGCCCGGCGGCGAGCGTCGATACGCCGACCGCGTGAACGTCGTTCTCGATCGCCTGACGTGCACATTCCTCGGCCGTCTGGAACAGCGGGCCGATGTCGACGTCGAAGCCGAGGTCCGCGAAGGCCGTGGCCACGACCTTGGCGCCGCGATCGTGGCCGTCCTGGCCCAGCTTGGCGATCATCACGCGTGGCCTGCGGCCGTGTTCGGCCGCGAACGCATCGATTTCCCGCTTGAGACGGTCCCAGCCCTCGGCGCTGTCGTATGCGGCTGCGTACACTCCGGTCACCTTCTGCGTGTCGGCCCGATGCCGGCCGAATGCCTTCTCGAGTGCGTCGCTGACCTCGCCGACCGTGGCGCGCAGCCGCACGGCGCCCACCGTGAGTTCGAGCAGGTTGCCCGTGCCCGCGGCGGCGGCCTCCGTGAGCGCCCCGAGCGCGGCCTGCACGGCCCCGGCGTCGCGTGCCGCCCTGATCGACGCGAGGCGCCGCACCTGGTTTTCGCGAACCGCGTGATTGTCGACCTCGAGGATGTCGATCGGCTCGGCCCTGGGCGGCGGGTATTTGTTGACGCCGACGATGACGTCGGCGCCCGAGTCGACGCGCGCCTGCTTCTCCGCGGCGCTGGCTTCGATCTGCAGCTTGGCCCAGCCGGACTCCACGGCACGCGTCATGCCGCCCATCGCGTCGATTTCCGCGATGATCGCCCACGCCTTGTCGGCCATCTGCTGGGTGAGGCTCTCCATCATGTAGCTGCCCGCCCAGGGGTCGATGACGCTCGTGACGTGCGTCTCTTCCTGGATGATGAGCTGGGTATTGCGCGCGATGCGGGCGCTGAAGTCCGTGGGCAGCGCGATCGCCTCGTCGAGCGCGTTCGTGTGCAGGCTCTGCGTGCCGCCGAACACCGCGGCCATCGCCTCGATCGTGGTACGCACGACGTTGTTGTAGGGGTCCTGCTCGGTAAGGCTCCAGCCCGAGGTCTGGCAATGCGTGCGCAGCATCAGGCTCTTGTCCCTGCGCGCGCCGAAGCCCTTCATGATCCGGTGCCACAGCAGCCGTGCGGCGCGCATCTTGGCAATCTCGAGATAGAAGTTCATCCCGATCGCCCAGAAGAACGACAGCCTGCCCGCGAACTCGTCGACGTCGAGCCCGCGCGCGATCGCCGCCTTCACGTACTCCTTGCCGTCGGCCAGCGTGAACGCCAGCTCGAGCGCCTGGTTCGCCCCCGCCTCCTGCATGTGGTAGCCGGAGATGCTGATCGAGTTGAACTTCGGCATGTGACGCGAGGTGTAGGCGATGATGTCGCCCACGATGCGCATGCTCGGTTCCGGCGGGTAGATGTAGGTGTTGCGGACCATGAACTCCTTGAGGATGTCGTTCTGGATGGTCCCCGACAGCTCCGCCGGGGCCACGCCCTGCTCTTCGGCCGCCACGATGTAGCCTGCCAGCACGGGCAGCACCGCGCCGTTCATGGTCATCGACACGCTCACCTGGCCGAGCGGAATGCCGTCGAAGAGGATCTTCATGTCCTCGACGCTGTCGATCGCCACCCCCGCCTTGCCGACGTCGCCCGTGACCCGCGGGTGGTCGCTGTCGTAGCCGCGATGGGTGGCGAGGTCGAACGCCACGCTGACACCCTGTCCGCCCGCGGCCAGCGCGCGCCGGTAAAAAGCGTTGCTCTCCTCGGCCGTGGAAAAACCTGCATACTGGCGGATGGTCCAGGGGCGCACCGCGTACATCGTCGCCTGCGGGCCGCGCAGGAACGGCGCGAAACCGGGCAGCGTGTCGACGTGCGGCAGCTCGGCCGTGTCGGCCGCCGTATACAGGGGCTTGACGACCAGGCCTTCGGGCGTGTGCCAGCCGAGTGCGTCGACGTCGCCGCCGGGCGCCGATTTCGCGGCCGCTTTGCGCCAGGCGTCGAGTTGTTCAGGGGTCAACAGGCGGTCGTCTCGGCTGGTCATCTCTTACCCCGCGGCAGGCAGGCCAGTGTACGTCACCGGGGAGTCGAGGGCGACGGCCGGGCCCGGCCCCTGCGCCGCACCACTCCAGTTCTCGTCCAACGGGACGATGACCCGGTCCCGTGCCTGGTGGTACGAATGAACGTCTCGCGCCAGCCCAGCCAAGGCCTTCGATGATCCCAGGCAAGTACTCGCACCTGCTGTCGCCGGGCAGCATCGGCAAGCTGCGGTTGCGCAACCGGATCGTCGTCATGGCGATGGGCGTCAGCTACGCCGAGGACGACGGCTCGGTCGGCGAGCGCGCACTGGCGTATCACGAGGAACAGGCCCGGGGCGGCGCCGCGTTGATCATCAGCGGCGCGTGTGGCGTGGCCTGGCCGGTCGCGGCGGTACAGAGGAACCAGCTCGCGATCTCCGACGACCGCTTCATTCCCGGTCTGCGCCGGCTGGTCGACGTCGTGCACGCGCACGGTGCGAAGTTTGCCGTGCAGCTGCACCAGGGCGGGCTGGTCGCGGGCTACTCCCTGTACCAGGGGCATGCGCTCTGGTGCCCGTCGCGCCCGGAGTTCGACCCGACCGACGAGCCGATCACCGATGCCTACGTCGAGCGGGAACTGCAGGCCGCCGCGCCGAACGTCCGCTATACGTTCAGGGAACTGACCCACGACGACATCCGGCTCGTGATCGAGCAGTACGCCGCCGCCGCCGACCGCGCCCGGCGCGCCGGAGCCGACGGTGTCGAGATCCACGCCGGCCACGGCTACCTGCTGTCGAGCTTCCTGTCGCCGAGGTACAACCGCCGCACCGACGAGTACGGCGGGCCACTGGAGAACCGCGCGCGCCTGCTGCTCGAGGTCGTACGTGCCACCCGGGCGGCGGTCGGCCGCGACTTCGCCGTGTGGGTGAAGCTCGACTCGGAGCAATTCGGTGCGCCGGACGGCATCCAATTGCCGTTCGCCGTGGAAACTGCGCGGCTGGTCGAAGCGGCCGGCGCCGATGCGATCGCGGTCTCCTCCTATCACCACACCGGCCGGCGCAAGCTGCACTCGGAATCGAACATCCCGCACATCCCAGGCTGGAACCTGCCGGCGGCGCAGACCATCAAGCGGGCCATTTCGATTCCCGTGATCACCTCGGGCCGCGTGGAACCCGACGTGGCCGATGCGAAGATCGCGGCGGGGGCGTTCGACTTCCTCGGCATGGGGCGCAAGCTGCTGGCCGATCCGCATCTGCCGCGCAAGCTGACGGAAGGCCGGCCCGAGACCGTCCGGCCCTGCATCTACTGCTACACCTGCGTGAGCTGCATCTACCTCGGCGACAGCATGCGGTGCGCAGCCAATCCAGACACAGGATTCGAGTACCTGCGACGCACGACGCGCGCGGTCACTCCCCGTCGCTACGTCGTCGTCGGCGGCGGGCCGGGTGGCATGGAGGCCGCGCTCCGGCTCGACGCGCAGGGTCACCGCGTGACGCTGCTCGAGCGCACGGAGCGCCTCGGCGGCACGCTGCAGATCGCGGCGCTGCCGTACGAGCCCAACGAGCACCTGCTCGACTGGCTGCGCCGGCAGATCGCGGCTTCGAACGTCGATGTCCGGCTGAATACCCCGGCGACGGCGCAGGTGGTAGCGGCGCTCGGGCCGGACAGCGTGCTGGTCGCAACCGGCGCGAAACGTCAGATGCCACCGATCCCGGGCGCGGACCGGCGCAACGTGTACAGCGGCGACGACATGCGCCGCATGATGACGGGCCAGTCAGACCCGGGCCAGGCCGGGAAGAAGCTGCCGCTCCTGTCGCGCGTCGCAACACGCATGGGCGCTGCGCTCGGCCTCACGGCCAGGCCGGCGTTCGTGCGCAGCGTGACCCGGCACTGGATGCCGCTCGGCAACCGGATCGTGATCATCGGCGGCGAACTCGTCGGCCTGGAGCTGGCCGAGTTCCTGACGGAGCGCGGTCGCGCGGTGACGGTGCTCGAGGAAGCCTCGCGCATGGGCGACGGCCTGCAGCTCGTCCGACGCATGCGTCTGCTCGCCGAGCTCACCGAGCACGGCGTCGCCCTCCACGCGGGCGTTCGCGACGTGCGCATCGAGGACGCTCTCGTGCGATGCATGGGCACCAGCGGCCAGGAGATCGTCGCGCACGCGGATCACGTCATCGTGGCGCAGGGCGCGACCGCCAATCCCGCCGTGACGGACGAACTGCGTGCCGTCGGCATGGACGTGCGCGCGTTCGGCGACTGCACCGGCGTTGGCTACCTGGAAGGCGCGCTGCGCGGTGCCGCGGACGCCGTCGCGGAACTGACGCCATGACACCTGCTGACGGGCGCCGCCGTGGGTCGCACGGGGTGCCGGTGCAGGCATGAACGAGCTGCAGGTCGGCACGCTGCTCGCCGAGCGCGAAATCCAGCGCAGCCTCGTCGCGATTGCCCGCGCGATGGACGAGCGCAACTGGGACGCGTTGCGCCACCTGCTGCTGGCGGAGGCGACCGCCGACCTCGGCAGCGGGATGATCAGCGGCCGCGAGGCGATCGTGGATTTCATCCGCGGCTTCCTCGATGCCTGCGGCCCGACGCAGCACCTGCTGGGGAACGTGCTGATTGACGTTTCCGGCGACACGGCCTCGAGCCGCAGCTACGTGAGCGACATGCATCTCGGCCGCGGCGACCGCGCGCGGCTCACGTTCTCGACGCTCGGCGACTACCACGACCGATGGCGGCGCGTGGACGGCGGGTGGCGGCTGAGCCACCGGACCAAGCTGAACCACGCGACGCTCGGCGACGTCTCGATCTTCGACCGCAATTGACCGACGGCCGGCGCACGGGCCGCGGCGTTTCCGCCTGCGCGCGCGCATGTTAAAACGCAGCATGCACGATTCACGCCGAACCCCGCCGGCCGGGAAGACCTCATCGAGCCGTCGCCGGGACGAAACGCCCGCATGACGCCGCAACTGCAACTGCTCGCCGTTCCCGGCCTGCCGCGCGTGCGCGCCGGCGACGACCTGTCCGGCCTGATCATCGACGGGCTGGCGGCGGCCGGCGAAGCGCTGCGGGACCACGATGTCGTGGTCGTCGCGCAGAAGATCGTCTCGAAGTCGGAAGGCCGCAGCGTCGATCTCGCAACCGTCATGCCCTCGGCGCGCGCCGCCGAGCTGGCACGCGTGGTGAACAAGGACCCGCGTCTGGTCGAGGTCATCCTGTCCGAGTCCCGACGTGTCGTGCGCGCAGTGAAGGACGTGCTCATCGTCGAGCACCGTCTCGGTCTGGTCATGGCGAACGCCGGCGTGGACCAGTCGAACGTCGCCGAGCCGGGCGGCGCGACGCTGGCGCTGATGCTGCCGGTCGACCCCGACGCGAGCGCGTCGCGGCTGCGCGAGGAATTCCGGCGACGGCTCGGCTGCGACGTGGGCGTCATCGTCAACGACAGCTTCGGCCGGCCGTGGCGCGTCGGCACCGTCGGAGTGGCCATCGGCTGCGCCGGCCTGCCGGCGGTGCTCGACCTGCGCGGCGACCTGGACCTGTTCGGCCGGACGCTGCAGACGACCGTGCTCGGTCATGCGGACGAAATCGCCGCCGCCGCGTCGCTGCTCATGGGACAGGCGGCCGAGGCGCGGCCGGTCGTCGTCGCGCGCGGCTTGCGACACTCGGCGCCCGAGCGGCCGGCGCAGGCACTGCGGCGTCCCGTGGACGAGGACCTGTTCCGGTGAGCGGCACGGTGCTCGCGCTGGCCGGCGGGGTCGGCGGCGCGAAACTGGTGCTCGGTCTGGCCCACGTGCTCGCGGAGGGCGAGCTCGTAGTCATCGGCAACACCGGCGACGACTTCGAGCACCTCGGCCTCGCCATCTCCCCCGACCTCGACACGCTGCTGTACACGCTCGCGGGTCTCGCCGACCCGGCGCGCGGCTGGGGGCGACGCGACGAGACCTGGCAGTTCATGGCGGCGCTCGAGCGTCTCGGCGGGCCCGCGTGGTTTCGCCTGGGCGATGCCGACCTCGCGCTGCACGTCGAACGCACGCGCGGCCTCGCGGCGGGCGAGCCGCTGTCCATCGTGACGGACCGCCTGCGGCGTCAGCTCGGCGTGGCGACGCGGCTGCTGCCGATGAGCGACGATCGCGTGCGCACGCGCCTGCGCTCGGGATCGGAGTGGCTGGACTTCCAGGACTACTTCGTGCGCCGGCGCTGCGAGCCGGTCGTGGAAGGACTCGAATATCGCGGCGCCGAGACCGCCCGGCCCTTGCCGGAGACGCTCGCCCTGCTTACGGGCGATGAATTGCGCGCCGTCGTCATCTGTCCCTCGAATCCGTTCCTGAGCATCGAACCCATCCTCGCGGTGCCGGCGATGCGCGCCGCGCTCGCGGCCTGCCGGGCGCCCGTCGTCGCGGTGTCGCCGGTGATCGCCGGCCAGGCGGTCAAGGGCCCGACCGTCAAGATGATGCGGGAACTCGGGCTCGAGGCGACGGCACAGGAGGTGGCGCGGCGCTACGCGGATCTGCTCGACGTGTTCGTGGTCGACCACACCGATGCCGCAACGACCCTCCCCGACGGGGTGGATCTCATGCCCGCCCGCACGCTCATGCAGGATCTCGAAGACCGCAAGCGTCTCGCGCGAACGGTGCTCGATGCGGCTGACGCCGTGACGCGGCGCGGGATGTCCGGACCGTCATAGGTCGCAGGCGCAATCTGCCGAGGCCGCTCGCCGCGTCGGAAGCTGGATGCCACCGGCGGCTGCGGGTGCGCCAGCCCGATCTCGTCGATTGCAATGCATGGAAACGCGACATCCGCAAAACGCCTGCCGGGGCGACGGGACTTCATCGTCCCGAATGCAGTTAGAATCGGACATCCCGGCTCGAACCGAAGAGCAATCCATGCACGTCAAGCACCTGTTCGCCATCGCCATGTTCGCCATGTCGGGTCTCGCCGGCGCCGCCGGTTCCGGTACCACGGCGTGGGACGGGCTCGTCGAGATCAAGTCGCGACGCCTGGACGAGGCCTACCTCGCGCCCGGCACCGACTTCCGGCCGTACACCAAGCTCATGATCGACCCGACCGAGGCGGCGTTTCGCAAGGACTGGCTGCGGAACATGAACGACCGGCGCGACATCTCGCGCAACGTCACGTCCGAGGACGCCAGCCGCATCCTGGCCGCCGCGCAGACGAATTTCGCCGAGGTGTTCGAGGAGGCCTTCACCAAGGCTGGCTGGACCGTCGTCACCACGCCCGGCCCGGACGTGCTGCGCATCACGGCGGGCGTCGTGGATCTCTATGTCAATGCGCCGGACACGATGTCGGCGGGACGTTCGCGCAGCTACACGGCGAACGCGGGCGAAGCGACCATGGTGCTCGAAGTGCGCGACTCGCAATCCAACGCGCTGCTCGGGCGCGTGCTCGACCGGCGCGAGACGCGCGACTCGATCGGGCTGCAACAGGCCAATTCGGTGACCAACACGTCCGACTTCCGGTTGCTGTTCCAGAGCTGGGCGGGCCTCTGCGTGAAGGGCCTCGCCACGCTCAAGTCGCTGTCGCCGCTGCCGGCCACGTTGACGCCGGGGCAGAGGCTCGATTGAAGCTCGTCCGTTGATTGCGCTCGCCGGGAGGGCGCGGCTGCGCGTGCCGGACGCGGTCGGGTGCGACGTCGCCCAACGTGAGCGCAGGGGGCCCGCGATGCGTCTGATCCGCGAACTTCTCGTCGGCGGCCTGGCATCGGTCGCGCTGCATGGCTGCGCGACCCTCGAACCACGCCCGGAGGTGCCGATCCACAGCGCCATCACCGTCGGCATCGGGACGCGCATCGACGAGATCATCGGCGAGCGTGAGCAGCGGCATCCGGGCGAATCGGGCTTCCGGCTGGTGCGGGAAGGGCCCGAGGCCTTCGCTATCCGCGCCTATTCGGCGAAGGTGGCCGGCCGCAGCATCGACGTCCAGACCTACATCTGGCACGCGGACCTGACCGGAGGCTACCTCGGCCTCGAACTGCTTGCGGCGGCCGATCGTGGCGTCAAGGTCCGCGTGCTCGTCGACGACATGGACGCGCGCGACAAGAACTACGTGTTCGCCGCGTTCGCCGCGCACCCCAACGTCGAAGTGCGCATGTTCAATCCGTTCGCCTCGCGCCGCGGACGGGTGGGCTTCGCGCTCGAGGCGCTGGGCAGCGCCCGACGCATCAATCGCCGCATGCACAACAAGAGCTGGATCGTCGACAACCGGCTCGCGGTCGTCGGCGGCCGCAATCTGGGCGACGAGTACTTCGGCGCGAGCGAGCACATGAACTTCGTCGACCTGGACTTTGCGCTGGCAGGACCGATCGTGCGCGAAGCCTCGGCCTCGTTCGACCGGTACTGGAATTCGCCGCTCGCGTACCCGATCCAGGTGCTTGATCCCGCGTCGGTTACCGCGGAGGCACTGACGCGGCTGCGGGAGCAGGCCGCCGCACTCGCAACCCGGGCCGCGGCATCGCCGTTCGCCAGGGAACTGCACCACGACGACGCCGTGCAGCGGCTCGTGACGGGCGACTGGAAAATGACCTGGACGTCGAGGTTCCAGTTCGTGGCCGACGATCCCCTGAAGGCGATGGGCCAGGAGAAGGGGCTCGCGGGTTCCAAGGTGCTCGAGGCCCTGGCGCCCGCCATCGAGGCCGCCAGGTCCAGCGTCACCGTCATCTCGCCCTACTTCGTGCCCGGGCCTCAGGGAACGGCTTTTCTCGTGAAGGCCGATCAGCGTGGCGCCGCGGTGCGGGTGCTGACCAACTCGCTGGCCGCGAACGATGTCGCGCTGGTCTACGGCGGCTACGCGGCTTCCCGGGAGGATTTGCTCGAAGGCGGCGTCGAACTCTGGGAACTCAAGCCCACGCCCGGCAGCACCGTCAAGTCGAGCCTGTTCGGCTCGTCGGGCGCGAGCCTGCACACCAAGGCGCTCGCGCTCGACGGCCGGGTCGCTTTCGTCGGCAGCTACAACCTCGATCCGCGTTCGACCTCGCTCAATTGCGAACAAGGAGTCCTGGTCGACAGCCCCGAAATCGCTGCCCGGCTCGAGCGACAGTTCGCGGCCGACTCCTCAGGCGAGCGCGCGTGGGCCGTCACGCGGCAGGACGGCAAGCTGCGGTGGAACGACGGCACGAAGACCTGGAACAGCTCGCCCGAGGCGTCCACCGCGCGCAAGCTGCAGGCCTGGCTTGCCCGCGTGCTGCCGATCGATTCGCAACTCTGAGATGCACGCGATGCAACGCCACGAGATCGCTTTCGCGAGCCACGGCACTGCCTGCCGTGCCTGGCATTACGTCGCGGAACCTGCCGGCGGCGACACAGGCCCAGCGCGTCCCTGCGTCGTCATGGCGCACGGCTTCGGCGCCACACGCGACGCGTCGCTGCAGCCGTACGCCGAGCGCTTCGCGGCCGCGGGTCTCGACGCGCTGGTGTTCGATTACCGGCATTTCGGCGCGAGCGAAGGCGAGCCGCGACAGCTCGTGTCCCTGCGTCGTCAACTGCAGGACTATCGCGCGGCGATCGACTGCGCGCGCACGCTGCCGGGCGTCGACGCGCGGCGCATCGCTGTCTGGGGCACGTCTTTGGCCGGCGGTCACGCACTGGTCACGGCGGCCCGTGTCGAGGGCGTCGCGGCCGCCGTCTGCCAGTGCCCCATGATGGATGGCCGGGCCGCCGTGGCCGGGATCCTGCGTTACGCGGGGCCGGCACAACTGCTGCGTCTGACGGCGCACGGCCTCCTCGATGCGCTCGGCGCACCGTTCGGCCTCACCCATTACGTGCCGACCGTCGGCCCGCCGGGCACGCTGGCGATCATGACCAGCGTCGACTCGAACGACGGCTACCGCGCCCTCGCGCCACCGGGGTTCCGCTTCGAGGTGGCCGCGCGGATCGCGCTCGCGGTCGGCCTGTACCGGCCCGTGTCGTACGCGGGCCGGGTCCGCTGCCCGGTGCTGGTGCAGATCTGCGAGCATGACAGCGTGGCGCCGGCGCGCGCGGCGGAGCGCGTGGTCGCGCGGCTCGGGCCATACGCCGAAGTCCGGCGCTACCCGATCGGTCATTTCGAGCCGTACTTCGGCGCGCACTTCGGGCGCAGCGTCGCCGACCAGGTGGAGTTCCTCACGCGGCACCTCGGCGCAGGCCCGCGCTGAAGCGTGCGGCCAGCCGCCGCCGTCAGAGATGCGCGGCGACGTGGTCGACCTCTCCGGCGCTGCCGAGGATCACGGCCGTACGCTGATGGATGTCGGTGGGCTGCACGTCGAGCACGCGCTGGCCCGGCGCGACGATGGCCTTGCCCCCGGCCTGCTCGAGCAGCATCGCCATCGGGTTGGCCTCGTACATCAGCCGCAGCTTGCCAGCCGGCGCCTTCTGCGTGGGCGGATACATGAAGACGCCACCCTTCAGCAGGATCCGGTGCACGTCGGCGACCATCGAACCGACGTACCGCGACGAATAGCCGCGCTCCTGCGCCCAGTCCAGGTAGTGCTGGTAGCCCGCCGGGAACGAGCGCCGGTTGCCCTCGTTGACCGAGTAGCTCCTCGCCGCGGCCGGCGTGCGCAACCCACGCTCGACCAGCATGAATGCGCCGACGGCCGGGTCGAGCACGAACATGTCGACGCCCTGCCCCACCGTCAGCACCATGATCGTCGACGAGCCATACAGCACATAGCCGGCGGCGACCTGCCGGCGACCGGGCTGCAGCAGCGCGCGCTGTGCGTCATCGACGTCCGGCTCGTGCCGCAGGATGCTGAAGATCGTGCCGACGCCGCCACACACGTCGAGATTCGACGAGCCGTCGAGCGGATCGAACAGCACGCAGTAGCGGTGCTCGCTGGTCGGATCGTTGCGGATGATGACCGGTTGCTCGTTCTCCTCCGAAGCGACGATCGCGACGCCGTCGCGGCCGCCCAACAGCCGCAGCAGCACGGCATTCGAGATCACGTCGAGCTTCTGTTGCTGCTCGCCCTGCACGTTGGCGGCTCCGGCCTCGCCGAGCACGTCCTGCAGGCGCGCGCAGCGCACCTTGTTGGCGATGATCTTCGACGAAATCGAGAGCGCGGAGAGGATCCACGACAGCGTGCCCGTGGCCCCGGGCACCTGCGACTGTGCCTTGAGCAGATAGCTCTGGATCGTGACGATGGGGCCGGCGTGGTCGAGCGTTTCGAGCGGGTCGGTGGCCATGGTCGCTGTATTCTTCTCGCGGCGCTGGATGGTGCAACGGGAGTATACGGCGCACGGGTGGACGTGCGCCGTGCCGTCACGCACGCGGCGGAATCCGGTCTTCGCGACGACGGCATTTGCGCTACCATCGATGCACGAAGACGAATGGGCGGGACGGCGATGTCCATGAAGTGGCGGATTTCCCGCGCCAGGGCGCTGCTGACGATGTGCCTGGCGGTGCTCGCGGTGACGGGCGCCGATGCCTCGGAACGCTACTGGCCGCCGATCGTGGACCCGCCGACCGACCACTACACGCCCGGCCGCTGGGTCTGGGCGGATCTCGTCACCGCCGACGTCGCCACGGCCGCCGGGTTCTACGGCAAGGTCTTCGGCTGGACGTTCGAGACCTACGGCGGCGAGGACGACCGCGACACATACACGCTCGTGCTCGACGACGGCTTGCCGATCGGAGGCATGGTGTACGACGCGCGCGCGATGAAGGACAAGGCGCCGTCGGCGCGCTGGATCGGCCTGGTCTCGGTGGGCGATCCCGGGGCCGTCGCCGACAGCGTCACGAAACACGGCGGACAAGTCGTCTACGCACCGATCGCGCTCGGCGAACGCGGCGAGACCGCCGTGTTCCGCGATCCCGAAGGCACGCTGTTCGGCGTCGTGAAGTCACGCAACGGCGATCCCGGCGATTTCCTCGGTGGCGTCGGCGAGTGGGTCTGGCTCGACCTCTGGTCGAACGACGTCGACAAAGCCGCGCAGTTCTACCGCGCCGTGATCGGCTACGAGGCCCTGCCGGCCGGCGCGGCCGCGCGCAGCGGCGTCAACCTCGTCTCGGGCGGCTACGTGCGCGCGGGCATCATGGCAAAGCGCGACGCCCGGACATCCTCCGTGTGGCTGCCATACGTTCGCGTCGCCGACGCCAGGATGGTTGCCGATGCCGCCCGCGCAGCGGGCGGGCGCGTGATCTACGAGCCCGCGCCGCTCGGGCAAGCGCGGGTCGGCATCCTCGCCGATCCGACGGGCGCCCTCGTCGGCATCGTGCAGTTGCCGGGCACGGAGGGCCGGCCATGAGCCTCTTCCATTTCCTCCGCGGCCGGACCGCGCTGGCGGTCGCGCTCGGCGCCACGGTGCACGCGCTCGCGGGCTGTGCGAGCGACGGTGGCTACGGGGGCGGCGGCGTCTCGACGAGCGTCAGCGTCGGCGTGGGTTACGGCAGCTACTATGGCCCGGGCTGGTACGGCGGGCATTACGAGCCGTATCCGCCCGTCGTGGTCGTGCCACCACCGCGCCCCCCCGACGAGAGGCCGGAGCGCCCGGGCGCGCACCCGACCCCGTTGCCCGGCGAGCTGCCGACGACGATGCCCTCGACGCGGCCTGCGCCCGCAGGCGGTGCGACGCGGCCTTCGATGGCCCCAACGCGTCCGTCGACTGTCGATCGCCCGACGAGCCGTCCCTCCGCGCGGCCCGCGCCGCGGCCGATGCCCCGACCGATGCCACGCAGGCGGTGATGCCCCCGGGTCCGGCGACGGATCCTAGAACACGATTCCGATCAGCTTTTTCAGCAATTCGTCGAGCGGCATCAGCGTCAGCAGCAACGGCAACATCGGCGCGAGCGCGATGACCGCGAGCTGGACGATCGCTTCCTTCGAGGCCGGCACGAGGCGCATCTCCTTGATCACGCCGAACGCGTTGGCGAGGTCGGCGAGCGACTGGATGTCGCCCGACCCGAGCATCGCCTCCTCCGGCTCGTCGCCGCGCAGCCACTTCCCATCGAACGCACGCACGTAGCGCTGCGCAAAGTTGCCGTATTCGCGCAGGGCCTTGCGCTTGGCGCCCGCGAGCTGCGGCGCGAACGTCGCCAGCGGCCCCACGACCATCACCATGAGCACGATCACCAGCAGCAGGATCTCCAGGTGAAACTCGGTCAGGCGCGCACCGGCATGGAAGATCTGGTTCGCGAGCACGCCGGCCAGCAGCACGCCGTGGGCCACGATCAGCGGCACGAACGCATAGACGGTGTTCGACAGGAACCCGAGACCGCCGACGCGGTCGGGGTGCGTCGGCACGAGCTGCAGTTCGATGCGTGACACCTGCCAGAGCAGGCGCGCCCAGATGACCATGCGGAAGTACCAGCGGATGAGCAGGAACTGGAAGGCGGGCAGGCTCACGTACACATACCACGCACCGGGCAGCGTCAGCGTGGAGCCGCCGGCGCCGTTCGGGGTCGAGTACCAGGTCGCCGTGGACAGCGAAAGGTAATCACGCCACACGAACTGCACGCCCACGACGTAGACGAATGCCAGCAGGGCGACCTCGGCGATGATCGAGTTCCGCCACCGGTAGGCCGAAGCGATCGCCACCTCGAGCCGGTCACCGGCCGATGCCGGGATCAGCTCCCGTGCCCGGAACGTGCTCGCCACCAGGCGCATGCGCTCGTGCACGGTGAGTTCCGCCGCGATCAGCAACGGCATCGCCAGAAGGAACCGCGTGTGCGGTTCCACGTCCATCAGGAACGGCGTCGGCACGCCGCCGATCAACGTACCGCTCGTCGCGGTGAGCAGGAACAGCGGCAGCCAGGCGATCGTCGTGATGACGACGATGCGCCGCCGTTGCAGCAGCAAGTGGTCGTCGGCCAGATGCGACCGCCGCAGGAGCTGATACAGCGGTCCACCGAGGACCAGCGAAAAATCCTGTGTGCCCGTCGTCCTCGAGGTGGCGTCGCTGTGCACGGCTCGTTCCTCCCGCCTGGCGGGTCGTCGCGCCGGAAGCGCCCCTGGCGACCGCCGGGGGGCGCCGATCCGTCAGAATTTCCAGCCGACGCTCAGGTCGAACCCGTCGAAATCCGGCGTGCCATCCGCCTGGTCGAAGTCGATCCAGTCGATGCGGTAGCTCGCGTGCACGGCGACGGTGTCGCTGAAGTCATAACGCGCGCCGATGCCGAGCTGGTACGTCAACCCGTCAAGCGTGCGCGTGTCGACCCACGACGTGCAGATGTAGCCGTACCACGGGTCCCACCAGCAGCCGACTTCGGGCGGTTCCGTCGCGATGTTGGTGTCGACCCAGCTCCAGCCGATCCCCGCCGTCACGAACGGCCGGAACGGGCCGTCGAGGAAGTTGTATGTGCCGGTCGCGAGCAGCGTCGAATAGTCCAGATCGCCCTTTGCGCGGAAGCTCTCGCCGGCCTCGTCGCCGGCGATGTCCGCGTCGTAGCTGCGCTGGCCGATGCCGAAAGCGGCACCCAGCTGCAGCGCGTCGGTGAGGCTGTAGTCGAACGCCACCCGGAAGCCCGCGTCGCTGTCGAACGACGCGGACGTTCCGCCCTTGAAGTCGGCGCCGCTCGAGTTGAGAAAGGCGACGCCAAGGCTGGTTTCGAACCCTCCCTGCTCCAGCGACTGCGCACCTGCCGGCAGCGTGCAGAGAATGCCCGCTGCAACGGCAAACCATGTCGATCGTCTCATCGTGTCACTCCTCATTCGCACGAACTCCCCGGGGTCAATACTCGTAGAACATCTTCTGGATCCGGACCGGGTCGTTCGTCTGCGTGAGCGCGAGCTGCAACAGCACGCGCGACTTGGCCGGGTTCAGCTCGCCCGACGCGACGAAGCCCTTGTCGTCGTCATTCACCTCGTTGTTGCGGAGCACGATGCCCGATGGCAGGCGGGTGCTGCGCACGACGACGATGCCGCTCTTCGCGGCCGTGGTCAGCGCATCGAGCGCCGGCGTCGTCATGTTTCCGTCGCCCACGCCCGCCACGACGAGGCCCCTGGCGCCGTTGCGGACGGCTGCCTCGATCAGGTCCGCGCTCATGTTGGCGTGCGCGTAGATGACGTCGACGCGCGGCAGCCTGTCGAGCCCGTCGATCGAGAACGTCGTCGCCTTGCCGAGCTTGCGGTCCATCGGCTCGAACCAGTCGATCTTGCCCGTGTGCACGACACCGGCCGGTCCGCGATTGATGCTCGCGAACGTCTGCACGCTGGTCGTGTCGGTCTTCACGACGTTGCGCGCGTAGTGGATCGTGTCGTTGAGCACAACGAGCGTGCCCTTGCCTTTCGCACCGGGGTCGGTGGCGACCGCCGTGCCGTTGTAGATGTTGCCCGGGCCGTCGGCGCTGATCGCCGTGGCCGGACGCATCGAGCCCACCATCACCACCGGCTTGTCGCTCCTGGTGACGAGCGAAAGGAAGTAGCTCGTCTCCTCCAGCGTGTCGGTGCCGTGGGTGATCAGCACCGCGTCGGCGTCGGGCGAGGCCAGGACTTCGTTGACGCGCTTGCCGAGCCTGAGCCAGATGGCGTCGCTCATGTCCTGGCTGCCGATGTTGGCGACCTGCTCGCCCGTGATCACGGCGAGCTTGTCGAGGTTCGGCACGGCCGCGAGCAGCGAGTTGACGTCGTAGGCGCCCGACTTGTAGCCGTAGTCGGTCGCGCTCGCCTGCGCGCCTGCGATCGTGCCGCCCGTGGCGAGCACCCGCACCTTCTGCAGGTCGGCCGCCTGTGCCGCCACGACAACGCCCGCGGCCAGGCAGACCGGCAAGGCCGCATTCCATGCACTGAACTTCTTCATGGCATCCGCTCCTTTGAGTGCCCGGCCGGCGGGCCGGCCAGACGTTCGGTCACGACACTTTCCCGGGCTTGCGGGCCCTGGAGCCCTTTCTCACGGTCGCCGGCTTCGCGCCGACCGGCGCGGCCGGTTTCGGCCCCGCAGCGGGCCCGGCCTTCTTGCCGGTGGCGGCCTCGTATGCCTGTCGGTAGCTGCGCGCAACGGCCCGCACGGCGCGGCCGATGTCGTCGTACACATGGTCGTTCAGGTTCGCGAACGAGACGCGGACCGACCAGTCGGGCGCCTCGAAACCGCCGCCGTTCAGCACCACGATGCCGTGGTCCTCGGCGAGGCGGAACACGATGTCGAGCGGGTGGATGTTCTCCTTCATCCACTGGACGACCTCCTCGCCCACGTGCTTGCGCGCCCAGAACTCGAAGTCGATCAGGCCGTAGTAGTAGTCGTAGAGCTCGTTCGGTGCCACCTCGATGCCGAGGCCCTCGAGCGTCGCCTGGAACCGCTTCTTGACGATGCCGATGCAGGCCTTCTGGTAGTGCTTCTTCTCGTCCATCAGCTCGCAGAGCGAGAACAGCGACATCATGACCTGCTGCGGCAGCGACAGTCCTGCGGTGTGGTTGAGCGCCACGTCGCGGCTGTCGGCGACGATGCGGTCGATGAACCTGAGCTTGCGCGGCTCGAGCGTCAGTGCCGCGTAGCGCTTGTCGAGGCGCTTGAGCAGCGGTTCCGGGTGCTTCGCGATCCGGCGGTCGAACAGG